>Ga0181560_10003271_pt1 | contig 14978 bp, 14 predicted proteins | sample 011ome_20_FD_133751 | JGI IMG/M metagenome (GOLD analysis project Ga0181560, IMG submission 133751) | Coastal salt marsh microbial communities from the Groves Creek Marsh, Skidaway Island, Georgia - 011509CT metaG (megahit assembly) | ecosystem: Environmental > Aquatic > Marine > Intertidal...
CATGCGTTGGTGCAGCGTAGCCGATTGCTCGTAATCCCCCGCTGCATCGGCAGCGGAGAGATCCTGGAGCACTTGATACAGCGCTTGATCGCCGGCAATCACATAATTGCGCGCCGTGAGATCACTGGTTTCAGTCTCCTGCGCCATGTGGGAGATGCGCAGACCCTTTAGGCCACGGATATCGCCGGCATCTGCCTGCAGCTCATCAAGCAGTAGCGCGAACAAGCTGGATTTACCACAGCCGTTGCCGCCAATCAGGGCAATTTTTTGCCCGGGCTGTAGCGTAGCTGAAGCGCCCGAGAACAAGCGCTTCTGGCCCCGGCGCAACGCAATGTCCTCGAGAATGATCACCCGCTTATCTCAGTCCTCAGCACTAGCCCTGTTGCTCTCGCTGGATACGCCAGAGTTTGGCGTACTGGCCGTTGGCATCCAGTAAGTCGTGATGCGTGCCCTCTTCCACCACCGCCCCCTGCTCAACCACTACAATGCGATCGGCATCCACTACCGTAGAGAGTCGGTGGGCGATGACCAGCGCTGTGTGCCGACCCGCCAGCGCGCGGAAGGCGCTCATGACCGCCTGCTCCGAGTGGCTGTCGAGGCTCGAGGTGGCCTCGTCAAACACCAGAATCGGGGCATCTTTCAATACCGCACGGGCAATCGATACCCGCTGGCGCTCGCCGCCCGAGAGTTTAAGGCCGCGCTCACCGACCACGCTCTCGAGCCCCTCGGGCAAGCGCTCAATCACATCGCCTAAATAGGCGGCCTCAATAGCTTGCGCCACCTCTTCATCGGTTGCGCTGGGCCGGCCGTAGCGAATGTTTTCGCGCAGCGTGTCGTTAAAGAGCACGCAGTCCTGCGGCACCACCGCAATGGCGCGGCGCACCGAATCGAGGCTCACCGAGCGAATATCGGTACCGTCGATTTCAACCGCTCCCTCGGCGGGGTCGTAAAACCGAAACAGCAGCTTGCTCAGGGTCGATTTGCCGGCACCACTGGCGCCCACCAGCGCCACCGTTTCACCTCCTTCGATTGTCATGTTAAACGCCTGCAACACCGGGTTACCCGCTGCGTAGGAAAATCCCACGTTGGAAAAACGGATGCACCCCTGGGTGACTGACAAGGTTTTATCCGTGGGCGCGGGCACTAGCGAGGGGGCCTGCTCAAGCACGCCAAACAGCCTTTCGATATTGGCCATGGCGCCTTTGATCTCGCGATACACAAACCCCAGAAACCCCAGCGGCATAAAGAGCTGCAGCATGAACTGGTTCACCAAAATAAAGTCTCCCAGCGTCATGGTGCCCTTGTTCACCGATACCGCGGCCATACCGAGCATCAGGGTTTGGCTAGCGGCAATGATGAGCGCCTGCCCGCCGTTGAGTGCAAAGAGCGAAAGGCGGTTCTTGCGGCGCGCCTGCTCCCAGACATCGAGCGAGGCATCGTAGCGCTCGGCCTCGAAGGCCTCGTTGTTAAAGTATTTAACCGTCTCGTAATTGAGCAGGCTGTCGACTGCGCGGGTGTTGCTCTCGGAGTCGGCGGCGTTGACCTCGCGCACATACTGGGTGCGCCAACTGGTGGCCCGAAATGAAAAGCTGCCGTACAACAGCACCGACACTACGATCACTCCGGCGTACTCAACGCCGTAATTGATAAATAGCAGGGTCGCCACCATCGCAATCTCAAAGAGCGTGGGCGCAATATTGAAAATAAAAAACCGCAGCAAAAAGCTGATGCCGTTGGTGCCACGCTCAATGTCGCGGGCCAGCCCGCCGGTGCGCCGGTTCAAGTGATAGTCGATATCGAGGCTGTGCACATGCCGAAAGGTCTGCAGGCCAATGCTGTGCATGGCTTTCTCGGTGACCCGGCCAAAGAGCGTATCTCTGAGCTCACCAAAGAGCGTATTGCTGAGGCGTGCCGCGCCGTAGGCCAGCACCAACAGCAACACCACCTGTAGCGCCAACTGATCGGCCTTGGTGTCGAGTCCGTCGACCAATGCCTTTAATAAAAACGGGATGCACAACAGCCCCGCCTTGGCAGCGAGTAGACACAGGAAGGCTAGCCCTACCCGCTGCCGATTCGCACCCAATATGGGCGAGAGCCGCTCCCACAGCTTCCGGAGTAGCAAAAGACCGCTGGTCGGGCTGTCTTCAGAGAATTGATGGCCTCGCATACCACTCCATGCCAAGGGTGAGAACGTCGTGTTAGGTGTGTCTTACGTCGGCGCACGGGCAAGACGTGGCGCGCATTATCGCCGACTGACCGCAACCTGTGGGGCTGCATTGATGATTTCTTATGCAGCCTTGGCAAGTAGCACAGAGAGTCGTGTCAGCACCTTGGGATGGCGATACTATAGGCCCATGGCCCTCCCCGACTACCACTACCTTTACGACCACGCCTGCGAGCGCAAGGGCGGCGAGAAAGCGCTCAAAGCGCTGTTACCCAAAACCAAGAGCAAAGCGCAGCTCAAAAAGCTCGGCTCAGATCGTTATCTGGCCGAGTTCACCCGCAAGATCTTTCAGTCGGGCTTTGTGTGGCGGGTCGTCGACAAAAAATGGCCCCAGTTTGAAGAAGTGTTTTGGGAGTTCGACGTCGAGCGGCTGTTGATGATGCCCGACGACATGCTGGAACGTAAGGCGCAGGACCCCGCCATCATCCGCAACTTTAGCAAGGTCACAACCGTGCGAGACAACGCTCTCATGATTGATGAGACCGAGCGGCGCGAGCAGCGCTCATTTGGCGAGTTCATGGCGAGCTGGCCCGCCGAGGACGTGGTGGGCCTGTGGCTTTATTTGAGAAAGCACGGTAGCCGACTGGGCGGCAATACGGGGCCCTTTGCACTGCGTACCCTTGGCGTGGATACCTTTTTGTTCACGCAGGATGTTGAGGGCTTTTTAAGAAGCCACGGCATTGTTGATGGGGGCCGCACCAGCCAACGCGCACTCAAAGCGGCGCAGGCTTACTTCAATGACCTCCGCGAGCAGAGCGGCAAATCACTCGCCGAGCTGAGCCGCATCATCTCTTTTTGTCACGGGCAGAATCGCGTTCTGTAAACTACTTGCCATGAGACACCAGACTCCCGCCTTACGCGCACTCTTTGCCGGCTTGTTTTCGCTGATTCTGGCGGCGTGTAACGACACCGCCCCTAACCCCAGCACCATTGAGCAACTGGCTGATGAGTATCTCGAGGCGTGGATGGAAGAAGATGCGCTGATGGGCACCTACTACTCCATCGAGGGCGCACGCCACGACCGCCTGCCCGATAACTCGCTGGCAGGGCTCGCCGTATGGCAAGAGAAAGAAGACGCTTGGCTGGCGCGCCTTGAGAGCATCCCCGCACCCACCGAGATCGGCAGCCGCGATTGGGTGACCTATGGGCTGTTAAAAGAGCAGCTCGAGAGCGCGGCGAGCACACGCATCTGTCGCGATGAGCTTTGGGCGGCCAGCACCGCTACCAGTTGGCACACCTGGATCCCCTTTGTATTCGACATTCAGCCGCTGGAAACCCCCGAGCTCCGCGCGCAGGCTCTCTCGCGGCTCGCGGCCATGCCCGCCTACATCGATAACGAGATCGACAACCTGCGCGAGGGCCTGCGGCTTGGCTACAGCGCTCCGCGGGTCACGGTAGAGGCCGTGCCCACTCAGGTGCGATCACTGATTGGCCCAGACAGTATTTTCCTTGGCCCCGCACTGCGCAGTGAAGATGCCACTTTTAGCGAGGCTGCGGAGCAGATCTACACCGAGCAAATTGCGCCGGCGTTGCATCGCTATGCCGACTTTATAGAGGGTGAATACCTCGACAAAACCCGAGAGACGCTATCGGTGTCGGGCAACCCCAACGGCGAGGCCTGCTACCCCGCACTGGTGCGCGCCTTTGTCACCGTGGGCGTGCCCGCTGAGGAGATTCACGCCGTGGGCCTCGAACAGGTCGCAAAAATCCGCGACGAGATTCAGGTCACGCTGGATGAGCACTTTGGTGGCGGCGACGTGTCGGAATTCCTGCGCCGCGTGAACGAGGACCCTGCTTTCACCTTTGATTCGGAGGAAGCGGTGCTCCAGTACTCCACCGACGCCCTCAACGCCGTGAAAGCCGCCATGCCCAAAGCCTTTGGCGTACTTCCAAAAGCCGATGTACTCGTTAAACCCTACCCGGAGTTTGCCGAGAGCGGCTCGGGCGAGTACCACTCGTCATCAGAGGATGGCTCCCGGCCGGGCATTTTCTATATTGCGGTGGCCGACCCGACCGGCCGCTCGATCTCGAACCAGCTGGCCACGCTACACCACGAGACCTTTCCCGGGCACCACCTGCAGGGCGCCATTGCGCTTGAGCTCGGCGACCAACAGCACCCACTGGCCCGCTACTTGTGGAACTCGGGCTACGGTGAGGGCTGGGCGCTGTATTCGGAACGCCTCGCCGACGAATTGGGGCTCTACCCCGCGCCGCTTGATCGCATAGGGCTCTACTCAGACCAGATCGCCCGCGCCTCGCGCCTGGTGATGGATAGCGGCCTGCACACGCTGGGTTGGACCCGGCAGCAAACCGTGGACTACATGATGGCCAATTCCGGCTGGGCGTCGGTGGATATTCAGAACGAGGTAGACCGCTACATCTCTTGGCCTGCTCAGGCGACCTCTTACATGCTGGGTATGATCGAGATCCGCCGGCTACGCACGTTGGCCGAAAATACGCTGGGAGATAAGTTCGATCTGCGCGGCTTCCATGACCGAGTGGTTGGGATGGGCAGTATCACTCTGCCTATGCTCGAGGAATCAATTGAGGCGTGGATCGCCGAGCAGCAGACCGAACAATAAACGTCAGGAAAAACTGGCTTGGGTGCGGGGGGGTTGACTGCGAGGCGGATGAAACCATAACCGCCAAAGATGGGACAGCGACGGCGCGCGGAATGAATCAGCAAAGAGCCTGATCCACTCCGCAAAGGCAATGCGTAGCGGGTGGTAGGTCTTGATATTGGTCAGCAACCCGTAGCGCACCGGCGCGACCTCGGGCGCAAAGGTGCCAAAAAGCCGATCCCATATGATGAACACATTGCCGTAGTTACGATCGACGTATTCGGGATTCGAGCCATGGTGTGCACGATGATGCGAGGGCGTCACCAAAAACCATTCCAGCGGCGCCCAGAGTCTGTTGATCACCTCAGTGTGAGTGAAGAAGGCAAAAATCGTCGCCACGGCGCCAGCACCCGCCACCATCAGCGGGTGAAAACCCAAGAGTGGGAGTGGCCAGTAAAACAGCGCTCGGGTCAACGGGCCGGTGGGCGACTGCCTGAGCGCGGTACCCAAATTCATGTGCTCGCTCGAGTGATGCACCACGTGGGCGCACCACATAAAACGCACCCGATGCTGCGCACGGTGATACCAATAAAAAACAAAGTCGATCACCACAAAGGTGAGCACCCACCCCCATGCTGTGTTGGGCACCTCGACCACCCGAAACTGATACAGAAAAAAGTGCAGGCTGATAAGCGCGCCGCCAATGGCCAGGCGCACGAGGCTGTTGATGCCCAGCTGCGACATAGAACCGCCAAAGTCCTTAAGTACATAGGCATTGCGACCCTGCGATCGGGTATACAGCACCTCCGCTAAGATAAGCAGCGCAAACACCGGCAATGCCATCATCATCAAATCCATGGCGAAAGTGTAACCAAATGACCGCTACAATAGATCACAAAGCTGAGGAGTAAAATTTGTGGCAACCCCCTACCCGTCTCTCAACCACGGTCTCGATGAAAGCCTCATGATGCTGCGCGACTCCGTGCATGGCTTTGTACAGGCTGAGCTAGCGCCAATAGCCGCCGACGTCGACAGCACTAATGAATTTCCTCAACAGCTGTGGCGCAAGTTTGGCGATCTGGGCGTACTCGGCATGACGGTCTCCGAGGAGTATGGCGGAACAAATATGGGCTACCTTGCCCACATCATCGCTATGGAGGAAATCAGCCGGGGGTCCGCTTCGGTCGGCCTGTCTTACGGCGCACACTCCAACTTGTGCATGAATCAGATTCAGAAAAACGGCAGTGACGCTCAGAAGCAAAAGTACCTGCCCGCGCTGTGCAGCGGAGAACACATTGGCGCACTCGCCATGTCTGAACCAGGTTCGGGTTCTGATGTAGTGAGCATGAAGCTGAAAGCGGAAAAACGCGGTGACCGCTACGTTCTCAACGGCAACAAGATGTGGATCACCAACGGGCCCGATGCCAACACCTATGTTGTCTATGCCAAGACAGAACCCGATGCGGGTTCAAAAGGTATCACCGCGTTCATCATCGAGCGGGATTTTCCGGGTTTCTCCCGGGCTCAGAAGCTCGACAAGCTCGGTATGCGCGGCTCCAACACCTGTGAGCTCGTCTTTGAAGATTGCGAAGTCCCTGAGGAGAATGTGCTGGGAGAGGTCAACCGCGGTGTCGCAGTATTGATGTCGGGGCTCGATTACGAGCGTGCGGTGTTATCCGGTGGCCCCGTGGGCATCATGCAAGCGTGCCTTGATATCTGCGTACCCTACGTCCACGACCGCAAACAGTTCGGCCAGAGCATTGGCGAGTTTCAGCTCGTCCAAGGCAAGCTAGCTGATATGTACACGGTCACGGCCGCCAGCCGGTCATTTCTTTACGCCGTGGGTCGCGCCCTTGACCGCGGCGAGGACAGCCGCAAAGACGCAGCGGCTGTCATTCTGTATACCGCAGAGCAGGCGACCCAGTGCGCGCTGGATGCGATTCAGCTATTGGGAGGCAATGGGTATATCAATGAATACCCCACGGGGCGCCTGTTGCGCGACGCAAAGCTATATGAAATCGGCGCCGGCACCTCGGAAATTCGACGTATGCTGATCGGACGCGAGCTGTTTAGCGAAACGTTGTAGCGGTAGGTGAATGGGGTGATGCTGCAGCGGCTGTTGAATAAAAAGCGCGGCGACGGTTGGCGTAGCAGCTGACACCCGAACATCACAGACAAAGCGCTCCCAGATATCGCACTTAAGGTTAACGAGCGATGCCTTGGAGTTATTGAGGGTATTGCAACTTGCCAGGGCCCTGCTTATCTCTCAGGGCCAGTCCCGGCCCCAGGCTTTTAAGCGAACCGCATAGAGAGGTCGATGGCTTTACAATCCTTGGTGATCGCTCCGATCGAAATATAGTCGACGCCGGTTTGGGCAATGGGCAATAGGGTGGTCTTGTTGATCCCCCCCGAGGCCTCCAACTTGGCGATACCGGCGGCCTGCTCGACAGCGATCGCCATATCCTCGAGAGAAAAATTGTCGAGCATGATGGTGTCGGGCTTCACCGCCAACGCCTCAGCCAACTCGGCGAGGTTTTCCACTTCGACCTCGATGGGCTTGCCCGGTGCTAAACGGCGCGCGGCGTCCACCGTCGCCCCGATAGATCCCAGCGCATTGATATGGTTTTCCTTGATCAGAAATGCGTCGTACAGACCGAGGCGATGATTGAAGCAGCCGCCCACCGTGACGGCGTATTTCTGTGCAACCCGGAGGCCCGGCAGGGTTTTTCGAGTGTCTAGCAGCTTGACGGAGGTGGCGCTCACCAATGTGGCCAACTCCTGACAGGCCGTGGCCGTTGCAGACAGAGTTTGTAGGACATTTAACACCGACCGCTCTGCGGTCAGCAAAACCCGACTGTTGCCCTCGAGCTCCAGAATACAGTCGTTGGCGCTGACCGCTTGGCCATCGCGGGCCAACCATCGCAGCGTAACGCCACCGCCCAGCTGGCGGAAAATTTCCTCCACCCACATAGCGCCACACACCACCGCGGGTTCGCGCGCAACGATATGAGCGTGACTCGTGCTATCTACAGGGATCAACTGAGCCGTGACATCGCCGCCGCGAACGTCTTCAGCCAACATCGCCGTCACATTGTCAAAAACGGCCGCTTCCAGCATTGCAGCGTCTATCACGATCCTCTCGCCTCGGTAGTCAACATAAAATGATTCTACCGGCCATCATGTTCGAGTCTGTGGACGGAGTGCAACCCAGTCTCTGTACTGGGGTGTTGGGTAGCTGCGACGGCTACTTGCGGAAACGCTTCCAAGTACCACCGTACTGATAGCTATCGGGGCGCTCTACCTTCAACTGAGAGACGCATCGATTGCACAGGAACCGCCAGTTCTGGAGCCGGTTGGCCCGACAACGATAAAGGGTGGGAGTCTCGGCCGTGCACCCCTCGCACAATTTGTATCGCTCTCGCACAGTGACGCTCTTGCAAAAGCGCGGCATTTTAGCCGAACTATCGTCAAGGTGGAGGGTCAATTAGCCCCGTCAATGGGCGGGCGGTAAAGGAATGACGCCGCTATCAACAGCAAGCGCCGGCGCGCTGCCCGGCCGCCCTCACCGGCCGCTTACCGATCGACCGGCCGCAGGCGAAAACGGTGCGTCTGATGACGCGCCGTGCATCCATCAAGGCCCGATTGGACGCCCTGCTGACGGCCGATCAAAGCTCCCCTGGCGGAAGTTGCTGGTGTCAAACTCCATGGCATTAACGGGCGCCGAGTGGGTACCCTCGTGCACACACACCCGCTCGATAATGCGCCACTCATCCCCCCGCTTTTCGTATTTATCGAGGTATCGCCCCACCCACAGATCGAGTACCGGGGCGGCATCCTGAAATAAATAGGTGACGTTATAAATCTCGCCAGTGGCGCTGTGCGCATCAATGAGCTCAATGGCGTGATTCAGAATGCAGTGGTTGGTGCTGCGCCAGGGCAGGTGCGCCTCCATACACATCTCGCAAAACTCCCAGGCATCACCCACGAATACACCGTGGTCATCGGTGGCGCCCTCCCAGTACGCTGATTTCATCAGTTCGACATCGAGCCGATCGACCCCGCGACAATAGCGGAGGGCCGCGTCCCGGATGCACTGCATATCGGACAGCTGCTCGGGGGTGTAGGCCATCGTCGCCCCCTAACCTAGCGGTCGCTTGGGATCACTGCCATCCCAATCGACAGAGGCAGCGGCGACCATATCAAACAGCCCTTTGATGTCGTCGGAGTACGTCAACAACTCCGTCATATGACCCAGCACCGGACTGGTATCCACATAGGCAAAACTGGCGCCACCCCCAGCGACTTGCCCTGTGGCCGCGACCTCATAACCTTGGGCCACCAGGCTCGCAATTTCACCATCGATGTCGTCGGTCCAGTAGCAGAGGTGATGAAACGCGGTTTTGCCTGGGGGCACCGTGTCGCGGTAGATATTTTTTTGCGTTCCCGTTGGCTGAATAAGCTCGATCTGCATATCCCCCGCCTGGGCCAGCGCGATTTTCATGGAGATCGGGCTGGGGCTGCCCCGGTAGGTGCTGTTTTCAAATAGTTCGGGTGTGTACTCTACAAAGAAGAAGGGACCAATACCCACCTTGACCCAGGCGTCGACGGCGGCCTCGAGGTCGTCAACCACCCACGCGCTTTGCATTGCATGCCCACTCGCAAACTGTTTCATTTAAGCCTCACTTTTTATTGTTGAAGACAAGTCATTGCCATGCCCCCTGATTCGTCGCCTTTTACCTTCCGCGATCGTGCCATTCTGATTACGGGTGCCAACCGAGGATTAGGAGCGGCACTGTGTGAGACGATCTTGCAGTACTCGCCGAAAATAATCTACGCGGGGTATCGAAGCGTTCCCGGTGCCATCACAGACGATCGCGTGCGTTGGGTTCCCTTGGACATTCAGCAGGAGGATTCGGTCGCTGATCTTGTCCGCGACATTCCTGCGCTGGATGGGGTCATCAACAATGCCGGCAACCTGATCACCACCACCGAAAATCCCTCCCAGGAACTCGATAATCTGAAGTACATGATGGACCTGCATCTATACAGCCCATTACGAATAATCGATACGCTGCTGCCGCTCCTGACACAAAGCGCCCAACCAGTCATTATCAATATGATTTCTATGGCGGCTTTTGCATCGGTTGGCAGCTGCGAGGGCTACTGCACCACGAAAGCCGCGCTGCACGCCGCCACTCAAGGCCTGAGAATCAAACACCCCGATATTCAATGCGTCGGGGTTTACCCGGGTCCCACCGCTACCGACATGACTGCCGGCAGTCCGGCGACACTGGCAGACCCGCTGGAGAGCGCTGCTAACATCGTAGCGGGGGTGGAGGCGGGACTCACTGCGATCTTTCCAGACGCAGCAGCCAAATCCGTTGAGGCCCTGATCGGCCAACCGACAGCCGCGCTGGAAGCTCACTTTGGCGGCTTGCTCGCCGAGTAAAGCCCGCGCACACTGACCGCATAATCAGTAGACTGAGCACACCGTGAACCAACGGTAGGATAGTGCCTGGGGATGTTGCATGAATGCCAAGCAACCGCTTAACCAGCAGGGCCGCGCGCCCTACAGCGGAACCATTAAAAATTTCTCTAAAGAGCGCTACATCAGCAGCGACTGGTATGCCAAGGAGTGGCGTGCGGTGTGGGTCAAAAGCTGGATTGCGGCGGTGCATGTGTCTGATTTAAAGACGCCTGGTGATTTCACCGTATTCGATCTGGGACCAGAGAGCCTGTTGCTGAGCTGCAGCGCCGAGGGGTCAGTGCAGGCTTTCTACAACGTGTGCCAACATCGCGGGGTACGCTTGGTCGATGACCACCACGGCAACACCGATAGCTTCCGTTGTCCCTATCATAGCTGGCGCTACGGCAGTGATGGCCAACTGACCTATGCCCCGCATCAAGAGGGATTTCAGGATGGACTGCCCCTAGAAACCATCTGCTTACCGAAGGTGCGCTGTGAGAGAGCGCTGGGCTTTTACTGGATTAACCTCGATGCGGAGGCCCCACCGCTCGAAACCTTCCTCAAAGACATGTTGCCGCTCATGGCGCACTATGAATTTGAAAATATGACGCTGGTGCAGGACCAGACCGTGTCTATTAATTGCAATTGGAAAGCCGTGCTGGACAACTTCAGTGAGCTTTACCACGTGCATTACCTGCATCCGCAGCACCGCCGTTTTGTCGATTGCACCGAATCGCTGAGTGAATGCTACGAAGGTGGGCACACCCGGGTTTGGGTGCCAGGCGCTAAGACCGACTCACTGTTTTCCACCCCCGAGAAGCCCACGGATTTACTCACCATGCAACTGCAGTCCCTTGGGCTCGACCCCGATGCCTTTGAGGGCAAGGTAGACGAGGTGCAGGCAGCAATTCGCGTGGCCAAGCGCGCGCTGGAGACACAGGAGCCCTACTACGGCAACTTCTCCGACGAAGAATTGACCGACGTGATTCAGACCAACATCTTTCCCAACGCGATCGTCACCTATCAACCCGAGATGCTCTGGTTTATGCGGCTAAGGCCCCATGCCACCGACCCAAACCAGTGTTACCTCGACAAGCTCTCTTTTGAGCGCTTTCCCAACAGCGAGGAGCAGCGTTTTCTAGAGGGCACCGATGACCTCAAAGAAAAACGCTACGAGCGCGCGAGCAAACTGGGTCGACCCAACTGGGAGTCCTTCGACTACTCCGATGTGATTGCCGGCAACGCCTCCATGACCGACACCATCGACCAGGACCTCTCGCTACTTGCCCATGCACAACGGGGCATGCACTCCGAGGGCTTTCAGCAGTGCTGGCTCAACGAGATCGAGTGCCGCGTGAGCCACTTTCACGAAGTGCTCGAGCGCTTGGTTACCGCAAACGACTGACAGCGGCGATGTGATGACAACCCACCAGGCCATGCTGTTTGCCCTCATTGGCGTACTGTTCATATTTCTGATCTGGGGCCGCTACCGTTACGATCTGGTGGCCTTCGGAGCGCTATTAATCGCCTATTTACTCGGGCTGATCCCCACAGAGGAGGTCTTTGCCGGTTTCGGGCACCCCGCGGTGATCATCATTGCGCTGGTTCTGATTATCAGCCGGGGCCTTTACCTCTCGGGAGCCATCGAGCTGATCGCCGGCGCGCTTCTCGATGGCACCCGACGGATTGGACAGCACATTGCGCTCATGGCCGGCGTATCCGCCGCGCTCTCGGCGCTGATGAACAATGTGGCGGCGCTGGCACTCCTTATGCCCGTCGATCTTCAGGCGGCAGAGAAAGCCGAGCGGAGCCCGGCCCTGACGCTAATGCCGCTGTCTTTTGCATCCATTCTGGGTGGCATGATCACTCTCATTGGAACACCACCGAATATTGTGATTGCGACCTTCCGGGGAGAGGCTCTGGGTACGCCTTACACCATGTTCGACTTTGCGCCGGTGGGCGTCGCAGTGGCCGCCGTGGGCATTGTGTATGTGGCGCTAATCGGCTGGCGACTCATTCCCACCGCGAGCACCGCCAACCGCACCCACTCACCGGTCGAGGATCTGGAGCGCTACCTGGCGGAACTCCGGGTACCGGCTGACGCCGAGGTAATAGGTGAGCGGCTGCGAACGCTCGACACGGCGGCAAACGAGAGCGGCGTGCAGATTCTTGGCTTGATCCGCGATGGCGAACGTCTGCCCGGCATGGCGGCACAAATGGTGTTGCGCGCTGATGACCGTATTGTGATCGAGGGAGGGCCCGACAGCATCGACGCCTTCGTCGGCGCGATGGCGCTGAGCTACACCGACTCGGATCGTCCCTCGAAGGCATTATCGGGAAACACGGTGATGCGCGAGGTTGCCGTACCCTCCACCTCCCGCCTGGTCGGCCGCTCCGAATCCACTTTACGACTGCGCTATCGCCACGGGGTTATTCTGCTGGGCATCTCCCGCAATGGCGTCAAAATTCGGGAACGCTTGAGAGAAGTACAGATTCAGGCGGGTGATCTGCTGTTGTTGCTCGGCCCGGAGGATACCCTCGACGATGTGGTGGAATGGATGGGATGTTTACCACTGGCACCCCGCGGCCTGGATGTTATTCAACGCGACAAGGCGCGCTGGGCCATCCTGCTTTTTGCCGGCGCCATCGGCCTCGCCAGCGTCGAGCTGGTGTATTTACCCATCGCGCTAGCCTGCGTGGCCCTGCTGTACATCCTTCTCGATATCGTGCCGCTTTCACAAGTCTATGAATCGATAGAGTGGCCGGTGATTATCCTCCTGGGCGCCATGATTCCGATCAGCGTGGCACTTGAGGTCAGCGGCGGCACCGAGCTGCTGGCAGACCTGTTTGTGCAGGGCACCGAGGGGTGGCCCATCATTCTGATTTTGACGGCGCTGATGGTGGTCACCATGACCCTGTCGGACGTACTCAACAATGTGGCCACCGCGCTGATCGCCGCACCCATTGCACTGGACGTAGCGCTGCGACTGCAGGTCAATCCAGACCCGTTTCTTATGGCCGTAGCGGTGGCGGCGTCCTGTGCGTTTCTGACCCCCATTGGCCATAAAAACAACACGTTGATCATGGGCCCCGGAGGCTATGCCTTTGGCGACTACTGGCGCATGGGCCTGCCACTCGAAATACTGGTGGTGGTCACTGCCATCCCGATGATTCTGCTGGTGTGGCCACTCCACTAACGCTACACCACTCCTGACACCTCTCGCCAAGCACTTGGCGCGAATGGTCAATTCCTGCACTTACCTCAGGCCCATACTGGATCTGTTCGCGGGGGAGTAGCTCACTCTCTCGGAAAGCAGTCGCAGCGAATCCTCGCGAACGTTTTCATGGACGATCCCACGCCAAGGACGGCGCTTTTTAAAGGGGGTAGCAAATGAAATCCATAAACTCCGCACATTTTAGAGTTGGTCTGGGCGTGATTGTTTGGGTCATCATGATCGCGCTCAGCCAGGAATCCGTCGCAGCCTCTGGCAATGCGCCCCTTGAGGCCCCTGCAATCCATGAGCGCGCCGCCGACAAACCGCGGTAGGCGATGGGAGTTGTGTTATGCAGAGGGATAACGGCGCCATCTCGCTGATTCTTTTGGCGGTAACGCTACTGGTTAGCGTGCTGATTTTCAACGATCGCGCTTTGTCCCATTCTCACCACACCGCGCCCGCCGTTCTCCTTGACGAAGGGCGCGCACCGTCCGACTGAGCGCCTCAACCACCCACCCACATCGTCGCCTGAGTGAACCGGGATGCCGCACGGCTATTCAATCTAACGGCGGGACCCGATACACTCGCGCATCTCTTTGAAAACCGTTTTTTGAGGCCCATTGATGAGCGAGCAGAAGGCCACCAACGTGCACTGGCACGGCGGCGAAATTAATCGGCCCGAGCGCGCCCAACTGTTGGGCCATGGTGGTGCCACCTTGTGGTTTACCGGTCTCTCCGGTTCTGGCAAAAGCACCATTGCCGTGGCGCTGGAGCAGGCGTTGTATCAGCGCGGCGTTCTCGTCTATCGCCTTGATGGCGACAACATCCGCCTCGGCATCAACAAAAATCTGGGTTTCAGCGCCGAGGATCGCGCCGAAAACATCCGCCGGGTGGGCGAGGTGTCCAAGCTGTTTGTAGACGGGGGCGTGATTGTGCTGAGCAGCTTCATTAGCCCGTATCTCGCCGACCGACAAATCGTGCGCGAGCTGCATGAGGCCGACAACATGCCGTTTATTGAGGTGTTCGTTGATTGCAGCCTCGCAGCAGCCGAAGCGCGCGATCCCAAGGGGCTTTACAAGAAAGCGCGCGCGGGAGAGATCAAGAACTTTACCGGTATCGATGACCCCTACGAGGCACCCGAAGCACCCGAAGTGCATTTGCGTACCGATCAGCAAACCCTTGAGGAAGAAGTCGAGAATTTGCTGGCGCTGCTGGAGCAAAGAGGCCTGATCCCGGGCCCGGCCTGAAGGGCGGAAGCTGCAGTAGCGCAGGGAGATCAGGAATAGGGCATCCGGACCCCGCAAGCGGGGGCCCTTGGGGACTGTTCCCAGCATCGATCGCTGCGAGACAAACACACCATCATTCTTAACGAGAAATAACATGGCATTGATTGCACCCCACGGCGCCAACGAACTGCGCCCCCTGATTGTTACTGATGCCCGGCGCGGCGAACTCGAGGCTGAGACCTTGACCCTGCCCTCTGTGATGCTGAGCTCAGCCGCCGCAGCGAA
>Ga0181560_10003274_pt1 | contig 14967 bp, 8 predicted proteins | sample 011ome_20_FD_133751 | JGI IMG/M metagenome (GOLD analysis project Ga0181560, IMG submission 133751) | Coastal salt marsh microbial communities from the Groves Creek Marsh, Skidaway Island, Georgia - 011509CT metaG (megahit assembly) | ecosystem: Environmental > Aquatic > Marine > Intertidal zone...
CTCCGACAGTAAAAGCGACCCTTGAGGACGTTACCACCACCGCCGGTTATTTTACTCGCCGTTAACATTTTTTTTTTCTTTCGTGACTGTGGTGGCTCTTTGTGAGTTTTTGTGAGTTTTCCTCTTACCCTCCGATACCCTAAATGATGCGAGAAGAAAAAAGAAAAAAACCGAATCCGATGGGGTTCTCCACACATATATAAAACACTCGCTTCTACTTTTTAGAAACGACGAGAACGGCGAGAGAGAGAGAGAGAACTAACTCTCCGAGAGATACTTCTTTGACAACGCTTCTGTCGCTGCTCTCTGCGTTTATATTTTTCATCTTTCAGAGAGAGGGAGAGAGAGAGAGAGAGGGAGGACACGCGAGAGAAAAGGATCTTGTTAAGAATTTTCCAGAGCCGATCATTTCCGTTCCGTAAAAGAAGGAAATACTAGTGTGACTAAAACTAAAACTGCCGCTACGCGAAGACAACCGAATAAAAGAAACAGAATGACGGCGGAAGAAGACGCTAAAGCGGCGACGACGGAATCCCTGGAAAACCTCTCCTTGCGACCGGAATCGGAGAACGCGTGGCAAACGCAAGGGAAACCGAAACCACCTTCCAAGGAATCGAATGGAGGCGGTGAAGCGTCTTCCGAGTCCAAGTGGAAAGAAGAAGACGACCGAGATTTTCAAACGGTGACCAACAGACGCACGTCGATGGATCACAAGAGAAGAGAGTACGCGGAACCGAGAGGTGGAGGTGGCGGCGTGATGGGTAGAGGTGGGCGAATTTCAGAAGACCGAGGAGGGAACTCCATCCCTGGCATGAGACCACCCAGAGGGTACGAGAAGAGAGAAGGAGGAAGCGATTTTTACAACCGAAACCGTAAAGATGGACCGTCGAGACCGAACCAAAACAGATCCGGGTTTTCTATTGGTAGAGGTCGTGGTCAAGGGAGAGGCCAAGGGAACGTTTTGGGCGGAGCTGGTGGCGGATACGAAGTGAACATGGCGCAACCTTACGCGCCCGGGTTTAACGAAGCCGAGCTCGAAATCGAAGCGAAGAAAAGTTGCATCTCTGAGGAGTTAGAGAAGAATATTGAGGAACACGCGGCAACGTTTGAAAAGTTGTTTAAAGACGAAAGAGAGTCAAACCCAGATCGTGAAAATATTGAGCACGTGTACGGGGCGATGGAGTTGGTGAGAGTTTTGAGAGACTTGGAAGCGGCGAATGCTTGCGAGCTGCCCGCGGAGGTGGATAAAGACACCGTGCCATTGAGGTCGGTGAAACCCGGAGATATGTTGTGGGATTTGACCATGTTTGCGAATAGGGTAAAAACAAATCCAACGGCGGCGCCTGGACAACAAAAAGGTCCGGCATGGAAAGACGGCGACGACGTTTTGGGACGAAGGAAGAAAGATCGATACGAAGTTGGCGACGGGAAAGGATCGTACTCAACACAAAATCGAGGCGGCGGGAGAGACGAATACGACGGTGTTCCCGAATGGGCTTTGGATGAAAATGAGTTGAAAGACCGAACTGAGGTTGGAGATACATTCTTGGGAGGTGCGATGCCGGCGTTGACAGAGGAGGAGATGCGCCAGATGCGGGAGGAAATTGCCTCTGGCACGACAAGGTCAGAGGCAAGAGTCGTCCCTGAAAGCGAAAAGATTGAGCTCACTGAAGCTGATATTAATGGCTTGATCGACGAGGATGCGTTTACGCAAGATATTAAAGCAGAGCTAATGGAACAAGAAGCGGCAAAGAATCAACCGAGACAACAATCGAGATTTGTCATTGAAGAAGATTCTCCAAACGTGTCTTCGGGCAGTGGCTTTTTCGGAGATTTGAATGCTCCAAATATTATGCAGCAGCAGCAGCAGCAGCAGCAACAACAACAACAACAACAACAACAACAACAAATGATGCAGCAACAACAGCATCAGCAACAACCGGCGCCCGTACCTATGAACTGGATGTATTTGGATCCAGCCGGTGCGCCACAAGGTCCGTTTACGCGAGATGAAATAACCGAGTGGCACCAGGGCGGATTTTTCCCGATGGATTTACCGTTGAGACCGTCTGATGCACCGATGAATTTCAAGTACGTTCCTCTTCAGGCGCTGTTAAAGATGGGATGGCGATACGATCAAGTCTTAAACGCCATGAACGGAGGAGGTCGACCGATACCGGCGCCGGTTCAGCAACAACAGCAACAACAACAACAACCAAGTGGAGGTGGTATCGGCGGTGGTTTGCTTAGCAACATTATGGGTGCCGCAGCGCCCTCAGGTCATCAAGCCGCGCCGTCTGGACCTACGAAATCGCTCGCCGATATCGAAGGCGGCGGTGTTCCAATCAAGAAGGAAATGCCGCAACCGCGTGCCGGAGTAGTTCCACCAAAACGAAACGTCGCTCCAGTACCAGCACCAGCCACCGGGGGTGGTTTATTAGGAAGTATAATGGGTAGCGCAGGTGGTTCATCGCAGGGACAGCAACAAAGTCAAAGCAAAGCCATGGGTATGTCCTTACAAGAGATGGAAGATCGACAACGCGCGATGCTCGTTTTAGAGAAGCAGAGGGAAGAAAATGCCCGCATAAATAGACAGAAACAAGAGCAAGAACAAAAACGTTTAGAAATTGAAAGAGAACAAAAACGGCAACAACAACAAGTGCAACAGCAACAAGTGCAACAGAAACCAGCTTGGGGTGGAGCCAAACCTGCGGCAGCTGCTAGCGAAGGAAGAAGTTTAGCGGACATCCAAAGAGAAGAAGCCGAATTAGAGAGACAGCGCAGAGCGAATGCGCCTGCAGCGCCTCAAGGTGGTTTGCTCGGCACGCCATGGGGTGCTGGCGCACCGCAGAACGCTCGCACACAGCCGGGGATACCGGCTTCGGGTTCCTTAGCGGCGGTCATGGCGCAAGAGCAAGCAGAAGCGAGGAAAAGGCAAGAGATTTTGCAACGCGAAGCTGACGAGAGAAATGCAAACATGAGGAGTGGATGGCAAGGTGGTGGTGGCAGTACTGTCGGTGGTCAAAAGACGTTAGCTGAGATTCAACGAGAAGAAGAAGAACGCCGTCAGCGGGAAATTAATGCGAAGAACGAGCAAATTCAGCAAATGCAATCTGGTTTGCCGCAAAACGCCATCGGCACAGCGTGGGCGACCGGGAAATTAGCAAGTAGTAGTAACCCTCCATTGCCTCAGCAACAACCACCGGCGCCGAAGCGACCAACAATGATGATGCCGCGACAGATGCAAGGTTCGCAACGCAAAGTGCAATCTGACTTTGATCGCCCGGACAATGCAAGCTCTGCACCGCGATCCAACCCCGGAAGTCACAGCAACTCCATCGCCGATAACATGAATCAAATCGATGGTGACAATTGGGGTGTCCCCCCGGCGCCAAAAAATAAGCGCGCGCTGCAACAGTGGTGCAAACGCGCGATGAAAACATTGAACGGATCCGAAGATTTGACTTTAGTGGATTTTTTGCTCTCCTTGGCGAGTGCCGGAGAGGTTCAAGAGTACGTAGGTTTATATTTAGGGAACACGCCCAAAGCCACGGAGTTCGGGTTAGAACTGGTGAAGCAAAAGCGAGCGGATCCGAGTTTGAAAGACGGCATCTCGCGTTTGTGAATTAAAGGAATTGAATAAAAAAGGAGGGAGACGGAGAAATGAAGAGAACATAACGAATAGAATACGAATATATATAATACCAGTATATACCCCAGTAAACAAACGAGAAACGAACTATGGACAATATAAATACACAACGACGCGCGGCTAACTAAACGAACTCTCAACGACAAGAATGGGAACATCAATCAACATCATCACCCACACTCCAACTGTTCTCATTAAAAGTCAATTCCAGGACACGGCAAACCGAAAACAATCCCTCCGATGCACGATTGCAACGGCTTCCCGTATATGATGGGGAGTAAAAACGCTGCGCCGATGTTCCCTAAACTCAAGAACGAAGCCAAAAACGCACAGAAAATTGCTACCGCTTTCAACTGTTCTGGATCTTTAAAAAAATCCGACCCTTCCTCGGACACGTACGTGCCGTCTCGATCGTACACTCTGTTCTTCATCTCGAGCTCTTTCTTTCGCTCGTTGTTTAAGCGCTTCTCTTTCTCTTCGATGGATTCTTCCTTCTCTTGGAAAAAGGATTCGAACTTTTGCGTGAATGTCTTCTCTTCGTCGTCGAAGCTTTGCGCTTTCACGACAGAAAAAACTCTTTGACGTCGTTGGGTTCGAGAATGAGAAGACGCGATGCGTCTCGTCTTTGCGCAGCGGTGCAGGAAAGAGGACGCGGAAAGAGTAATCATGTTCTATTTTGATCTTTGTGTACAAATGTGGATTATTATTTGTGTGTGAAGATATTTTGTATCTCTTTTTTCTCGTTGTTTCTCTCTCTCTCTTCTTCAGTGTTGCTGACGATATGGCGTTACTTTTGTTGCACGACGCACCCTTTCAATCCGTTCTCGATCGTTCTCGAATCGTCGTCCAACTTTTCGGGCGGGAACCCGCTCAGTTGCAACGCCCTCGTCGCGCACTGCTCGCCTTTCGCCTGTCGAATAAAGTCTCGGATGTGCGCAACCGTGTGCGAGAGGTTGAACTTAGCCACCAACCGAGACCCGTCGTGTAAACGAATCTGTATCGACGTCGTCGGTTCTTTGTCGTCCACCGCCCACGGCTTCATTTGTTCTAGAGATTTTTGTTGTCCTCCTTCTTTGTTGTCCCCGTCTGCTTCGCTCGTCAACTTATTCCCGCTCCCGCTAAACGCCTTGACGCCTTTCGGCGCCTCCCAATCCCGCATCTCTCGTTTCAAATCAATCTTCACCGGATTTCTCGCCGAGGCCCCGGGGTGCATCAATTCCGGTGGACACATCCCTCGTCCAATCATTTCCATGAATTCTTGATTCTCAGCCGGGTCGCGCAAAGGACCGTCGTCTACGGTGAACCCGTTGTTGTAAAACGTTATCGTGCGTTGAATCTGTTCTACTTTTTCCTCTTCTTCTTCTTCTTCTAAGTCGCCGTCCAATTCTTCTTCTCCTTCTCCTTCTTCTTCGGTCATCTTCCTCCCTCTTCCGCTGAAAAAAACGCCGCCGCTGGCACCTCTTCTTCGCTCGTTCTCGTCGTCCTCGTCTTCGTGGCGATGTATCGCGCCGTGTCTCAGCGCTTCTTGAAACATGGTTCCGTATCGACTGTCGGTTGGAACTTTTTCATCTTCTTCGTTTCGTTGTTGTTGTTTGGGATCGATGACGTTTTGCCCGGAGGAGGCGCCACCGGTGTACCACTCCTGCGGTTGTTTGCCGTTGTTTTCCTCCTCTTCTTCTTTTACGTCCTTGAGCGTGCGCATGGTGTGTCGTTGTTTTTTTGCGCGAAAGGAGTGATCGTAATATGTGCGACGACCGAAACACGAAAAACGCGTGCGTTTTTAAGTGGTGTAAAGACTTCTAGGAGAGAGTGACAAAAGAGAAAAATTATACACACTCGCGCACAGAACGGCAGAAAGGTCAACGAAAGTACATTTTTATATATATATTACACGCGAACGAGACGAGCGCCCGTACGATTTGCACTCGGCAGTTGCTGTTGTTGATGATGTTGCTGTTCTTCATCCACTGGTTTCTTATTCTTTTTCAACGCTTTGGCGATGGCCGCGATGACTTTCTTTTCGACGTCGCCAAAGACGTTGAGCGAGTACAAGTCTCGTTTGAGTAAAACGTCCAACAGCGAGAGTTCTTCTTCATTTTTCTCGTTCTCGTTTTCGCCGGAGCAGAGTTTACTCAAGGCGATGGCGACGCATTCGCACGCTTCTCTCTTTGCACTGGATGTTGATGATGATAACGAAGAGGAATGGACGCCGGCTTTTTCGTAGACGTAACTGCCAACTAAATCGAGTATTTTTTCTACGCTTTCCTTTCTCGTGACTTTTTCAAGGAGAAGTTTCAAACATCGTAAACTCGTTTGGGTGGTTTCGTCTACAAAGATAGGGACGAGGGAGGTGGCGGCGTCGACGATTGCCAATTCTTCGTTTTCGCCGTCTAACCCATCTGTTACGTTTTCAAAAGCTTGGAACAACACGCGTCGAGCGTAGAATCGGCAGACGCCATCGGAATCCATCTCGGCGACTTTGACGCACGTTGGCGCTAATAAAGTGACGAAAGGTTTGAACGCCGCGTATTCTGAATGCATCATTTCGAGCAGAGAGCACAAGGCTTCTTTGCGATCTTCGATTGTGCTCACATTTTCTTCTTTCTTTAAGCAGTCCAGAGCTCGCATGACGCGCGCACCAACACCTAGGGATTTCGTTTGTGGCTTCCCCGTTAATCGAGCGTTCGTCACCGGAGCAGTGTCGGAGGAAGTTGCGTGCGGGGAATCAGGACCAGGCGTCGGGGCAGCAGATTTAACGACGGACGAGTGTTGACCACTCATTTTCGTCAACAACAAGTTCTTTTTCACCGTCGTCGGAGGCATCAAGTTGTTCATTTGCGAAACATCCAAACCAAACGAGGCTTCGTTATTGTTGGTATTGTTGATATCGTTCATGTTCATTCTCGTCGCCGCATCCCCACCTGCCAGAATAGGCGACGGTGATATGGTCATCGGTATGCTGTTGTCCGTATTTATGGTACTGACTGGCGTTTTTCGCGTGCCAAAGCTCTTTCTGCTGCGACCGGTGGATTTGTCCAAGCAGGCTCCCGGTGTTCTTCCCGCGAGCGAAGTCGAGGCATCGTTTTCTTCGTCGCCGCCTCCGACAGCCGTGCCGTCGATATTTTCCGGCGTTGCCGATGATGCTTTCTTTGTCTTTTTCGTCTTCTTTTTCGATGATTTTTCCGGCACACTCGCGGGTTTCCTCGAAAGTACATCTGCTCTGATGGATTCGAAATTCGCGACAATTTTCTCAACTGTTTCTTGATCAATTTCGAAACACACGACTCTCAGTGCGTCCACGCACGCGTTGTACAAGTCCGATTTAGACGACACCGAAACGCATCGGCTCGCACACTTTGCAAGCGTATTCATCCAGTTTTTCAACTCATCCGAACCTGCCGCAAGATGCGCAATCTTTTTCTTCGATAAGTTTTTCGTGCTCAACGCGTATTCAGAAAACTGCGCTACGCCGGTTCGTGCGCGGTCGCATTTTTCCATGTCTGACTCGGTCGCTTCGATTGACACGAATGCTCTGCGTAACGATGGAAGTAGTCCGGTTTCTAAATCGACGTTGTGGGCTAACGAAAGCAGCGCTTCTCGAGCGGATGTTCGAGCGTTCGGATTTTGCCCAGCTAATCGCCCGAAGAGAGGTCCCGCTAAGATTTTCGTCGATTCCGCGAAAGCGAATCTGAACTCTTTCATAAACGAGTTATTCGACGACTCTTCCATAGCAGAGGATGGAGTAGATGCAACTCTGATGCGAAGCGAAGATACGTTGGTCAACGCGACGATGGCTTCTAAGGCGGGCACAAAACATCGAGACTCGGTCACATCGTCCGCACAAAATCGCGCTAACGTCGTCGCCGCTCGAAGTAAAAAGTCTGCCGATATCGATTCGACACTTTCTTTGTCGTCAACGTCGTTGACATCATCGGTATTCTTCGAGAGGAGCTGTTCGGTATCTTCTAAAGCATCGCGGAGACGTTCAGCGGCTTTCGCGCGTGTCGTCGGCGAGTCTGCAACTTCTGCTTGAGCGAGCGAGCGACCCAATCGCTCTCTCGGAGGGAGAGAAGAGTCGATGCTGTCGTCGTTGTTGCTGTTGTTACTGTCGTTGTCCTCAAAATTTTCCGCGTCGACGTCGACACCAAACTCACCTTCTTTAATCGCCGACATTCTCGCGGAAGTAGTAGTAGTAGTAGGTGCTGCTGCTGTTGTCATTGCTCTCCTGCTCGCCTCCTCGACGAGCGCGGTGTTTTTTTTCAACGCCGGTTTAATCGACTTGGGCGTTTGAATCGATAGCATACGCGGCGGCAAGTCAATCGTGAAGTCATCGTCAACTGGTTGCCCGATTCTATCGTTGTACGCTTTCATGTTGTTCTGTGCCGCAAGAATCGCGTTGCGCTCGATTACTTCCGTCAATTCACCTCTACTGTTCTCCTTTTGTTCATCTTGTTCTTGTTGTAACTTTCGTTTCTGTTCGCGCATCGCCTCTTGTAGAGTCCTTTCATTACCAGCCGCGCCAATAATCGTATTTTTCATCTTCTTTTTCTCCGAGGAAGATGCTAACGCTAACCGTTTTTTAATTTCCGGACCTAACTGTTGCGAAAACGCATCGAAATACGATTCGTCTACGACTCGATGGAACTTTTCGTACGCTAACTTGGCGTTCCCGCGAACAGTCGCATCTGCGTCCTTCAACGCTTTCTCAATCGCAACGCTCGCGACTTCAGCGACAGGTTGCGGCAAGTGCGAGGATCCAACGAAACCAACTTCGAAACATTGGGAGAGATACAAAGCACACTTCGCTCTCAATTTTGCAATTTTCGATACTTTCGACGTGACGATTTCCTCCGCGAACACCCGCGCAAGGTGCACCTTCGGACCTTCATCGTCCAAATTGCTACCACCGAAACAGTTGCGAATAATTTCCGAAACGCACGCATCGCCACTGTCACTGATCACACCAACTGAGACTACAACCGCTTTGAAAAGCGACGGTAAAAGAATATCGAGAAACTCGTCGCTCAAATTGCCTTTCAAGCGTTGCGCCATCGACGAAACCGCTTGACATCCCGCGCGGGCAACCGCCGAGCGCTTGTCGTACACCGCATACGATAGCCTATCGATGATATTCAAAATGGCATTGGTTTCACCAAATTTTTTCACCGACCCGTTTTGATTCCTTAATACAATTGAAGCGTCTGTGCAAAACTGTCGAAACTTGTTGTTTTGTAAGGAGCACAATTTGACGATTTTTTTACACCCGAAAACTCTTTGTTCCCACTCCGAGGACGTTTGATGTAAATCCATGGCGATCGTCTCCAAAGTGTGCTGCGTACATTCTAACGCGTCCAACGCGCTTTCTTCAGCTTCTTGCTTTTGTTTAGACTTGGACGCTGATAGAGTTAAAAATGCCTCTTTCGGCAAACCGTCGGCGGATTGAAACTTTTGCAACCGTTCGGATTGCTTCCTCAATCGTCTCGCTGGCGTCGATTCGTTCGGGTTTATCGGACTGCGCATCTCTAATAATCGTTCATCTCCAATTTTCTTATTAATATGTGTTGTCACCGTCACGAATTCTCCCCCCTCAAACGCGCGCTCCAACTCTTTCCTCGTTTTCGGACTCATCCCGTTCGTCTCCAACAAAGCCCGCTCGATCTCTTGCCTTTCCGTGAAATCGTCCACTCTGGAATTTCTCAACGCCACACACGCCCGTAAGCTCGCCTCTTTTACCACTCGCTCCGCGTCGTCGTCCGATAACAACAGCAACTGCTTCAGTTTCTTAACCGCGTTGGTACAATCCCAACTGAGCGAGCTCTTGTCGCAAATTTCCTGGATGACTTTGCACGCGTTCACGCGCGCTCTCACTGAACTTGTTTTTACATCCACATTCAGCTTGTTCACCAAAAACGTTTTTGTGATTGCTTTAGCATCACAGCACAGCGAAACTAACGCTTCGATTGCGCTCGCTTCGTCCATATCATCCTCTTCCTCTCGCGACGGCGTCGTCGTCGTCGCAGAATCGGCGCCCGCGCCAACACCTACCCCTCCTCTCTCGCCGCCGGACAATTTTTTCAAGCACGCGCTCACGAACAGCTTCTTCGCGCCATCCAACCCACTCAAACACTCCTTGAATACCTCCTTATCTTTGCTCGAACGAATCGCGAGCGAGGTCACTCGCATCGCTCGCCCGTGTAAACATCCCGTCTTCTTCGAGGAGAAAACAAAAGTCGCAAAAGACTCGAACAAACTTTTCCCCAACTCTTCCGTCCACGCGACGCTATTAGGCGCGCATTCACTTCTCAGGTGTTTCTCTAACGCGTCCAAAGCGTCTCGAATGATGGGTAAGGTATCTTCTCCCTCGTTTTTGGCGACGCCGCTTTCGGCAAAGTCGCGCAAAACGAGCGCTTCCGTGGTGGTTTTGGCGGTTTTCATCTTTTTGTTGCCGTTTGTTTGTTACTGCGTGTGTATCTGTCGGTTGCGATTTCAAAAATTTCCACTCGCGAAAACACGCTCGATGATGACGACGGACTTCTTTTTTGTGATTAACGCGAGACAACTTTTCACCTCGAAAATGCGCGAACGTGTGTTGTGTGTTTGTGTGGAACGCGTGCGGTGCGCGCAGGCGTTGCGTCTCGGTACTTTTCTTGTGCGCGCAGAGTTATGCGTGGGTGCGAAATGACAAAAGGAGAGGGGAAAAACAACACGGGGGATTTATGTTTAGGGTTTAGTTGTAACCCTAAATAGTATGGTCAAACATCTCCGAAGAAGGGAGACGCACGCACGCACACGAACGGCACTCTTTTCTTTTCTTTACACACACACACTAACACACACACGCACACACGCGCGCGCGACGGGTCGCGACGGACGACGACGAACGTAGAAGAAGAAGAAGAAGAAGAAGAGAAGAAAAAACATTAAAAGAAAAGAAATGAGCGGCAGTTTTATAATCCCGTCCCAATTGGAAGCGCAATTCGACGCGTTTTTCATGAACGTCGCGCAACAGTGCGCGCAACTCTCCTCCAGTCAACACGACGTGTCCGCGATAGACGTCATGCACGAGGCGTACTTTGGGTTTTTGCGACGTAAAACGGATTTTTTCAGCAACAATAGTAACGACGACGACGGGAAAAACGGATTCGAGTCCAGAGGGAAAAAGTCCGTCCTGACGGCGTTGCAAAAACAACTCGAGGAAGTGGAAAAGCACAAGACGCAGAGAGAAAAAGACGAAGACGAGGCGAGACGGAAACGACAAAAAGATTTGGAAAAGAAGCGAGCGAAAGAAGAGGAGATGAAAGTAAAAGCGATGGAAGAGGAGAGAGAGAGGAAAGAGCGAGTGAGAGAGGCGCTGATGAAGCAGAAGATGGAGGAGTCGAAGAAGAAAATCGTCGAGCTGGACGACGACGGCAACGAAGTGAACGAGGAAGAAGACGAAGACAAAGACGAAGCGGCTGCTCGAGAGAATAAAGAAAAAGTAGAGAAGGACTTGAAAGGTGAAGAAGATGATCCGCACGCGTTGCAACCCGGTACAATGCATCCGTCTGCGCTGAACGGCGGCGAAGCCGAACACTACGTCTGGTCGCAAACGTTGCAAGAGGTGGACGTTCGTTTGCCGGTTCCCGTCGGTACGCGAGCGAAAGATATCGTCTGCGAGTTCACCGCGACGACGTTCAAGTTTGGTTTGAAATCTGAACCTCAGTTAAGAATTCCAGAAAAGTCTAAACTGTGCGAAGCTATTAAACCGGACGACTCTTTTTGGACGTTAGAGGATAATCGCGAGGTTCGATTAACGCTCACGAAGTCCAACCAGATGAGTTGGTGGGAGAACGTAATAAAAGGCGACCCGAGAATAGACACGAAGAAAGTCGTCCCGGAAAACTCCAACTTGTCCGATTTAGACGGCGAAACGCGATCGACCGTGGAGAAAATGATGTACGATCAGAGGCAAAAAGCCGCTGGAAAACCAACCAGCGACCAAGAGAACAAGATGGGATTGATGAAGAAGTTCATGGAGGCCCACCCGGAGATGGACTTCAGTAACTGCAAGTTCGACGACGGAATGATGCCGCAAATGGGCTCTTTCGGACAATGAAGAGAAAGAGAGAGAGAGAATATAAACATAAAATAGAAACGAACACGCGTATAGCAGATGAGAAAGATAAGTTTGACGAGAATAAATTCAGATACTACTTATTAATTTTAAAATGTTACAACAACAAAGAGCTTTCTCGCTCGCTCGATACCGCTCCTCGACGATCAGCCGTCTTCGCGACGCACGGGATTCAAACGCTCACTTCTTCTTCTTCCCACCTCCGCTTTTCTTCTCCTCTTCCTCTTCCTCCTCTACCCCGCTCACCCACAAAACGTTGTTACACCGAATCAACACCTCGCCTAAATTCCCCGTCTCTTCGCCGTCGATGATTTCGTCCGTATTCGCCAGTTGTAAGTTCATGTACGCGTCCGTGGAGACGAGAAACCCCCGGTAGCTCATGCCGGACCATTTCAATTTCACGAGGACTTTCTTCCCGGTTAAAGACGCCAGAAACGGTTTCGGGTTGATTGGTACCGTCGCCATTTATATTTTATGCGTGCGGTAGAGGTGTAATGTATCGCGTTGTCACGTGAATATGCTCGCGATAGATAGTTCTTCTTCTTCTTCGTAGTATTATTTTACTATTTATGAAGAGCAGCTCGTTCGTTCTTTTCACTTTTTTCTCTCGGGGAAAAAAACAATTTTGAAGCCACAAAAAACACAATAATAATCAAAAGCACACACGCGTTCGATATATCGAATCGAATCGAGACCAAAGCATCATCGAAACGACTTTTGACCCGAAGGAAGGAAGAACAACAACAACATGTCTTCGGGTAATAACGTCGTCGGCGGCGTCGGTAGCGCGAAAAAAAATACGCTGTCTAAAGACGAACCGACTCCGACGAGAGTATGTCTCTTGATTGCGTTCGGCATCTTGTTTATCCTCTCCTTAATCTTCGGGAAAGCCGGGTCGTTTAGTTCTTCATCTTCTTCTTATCCTTCTTCTTCTTCTTCTGCGACGGCGGAATTGAACGTGGCGGACGACGTGACGATGTCTTCGGTGGACGACGACGCGCCGGATGTCGGACCGACGTCGTACGAGATGCAACACGTGGACCCGAAAGACGTGGAGATGGAACCCGTGGAGGATTCTTTGGCGAAGGACGACGGCGAAGAGCACTCGGATTTAGACGGGGATTTAGATTACCACTTGGATCAACCGGTGGTGAAACCGAAAACGAGCGTGGACAATTGCAAGAAGTGTCCGAAAGTTGTCGTGCCGGAAATGTGCGGTTACGCGCCGAAGAGGACGATGGAAGATATGTCGGTGACTATGAAGAGAAGAAGGACGTTGTCAGACGACGACGACGACGACGACGACGAGAATAGTAAGAGCACTTTGAACATCACTAGAATAGGACTTCGAAAGCTACTGAAGGGGCACCAGGCGTTTCAGACGGACAGAAACCGAGTGTTGGCGAAATCGAGGCAACCGGATTTCAAGCCGCCTCCAGAGAGTGTTCGAGAGGAGATTTTGAGGCACTATAAGATGTGGCAATCGGACGCGGCGTGCACGATGTGGACGAGAGCGTGTGTGAAAAGACATCTGGAAGGCGAAGATATGGGTTTCAAAAGAGGACCGGAACAGTACTTTAAGGACAAGAAAATGCCCGGGTTGGATGGTTCCTTGGTTTTTCCGGATTTGAAACGAGGCGAATTGGGGACGTGCGCGTTGGTCGCCGTGGCGGACAACATGTTAGGAAAAGGACGAGGTCCGGAAATCGACAATCACGACACCGTGTTTCGGTACAACGGGCCTTTGAAAGCGTACAAGAAAGATATTGGCGTAAAAGGCGACGTGTATTATTGGAAGCAAAGACGTGACGAGAAGCAATATGGCGTAGAGGGACAAAAAGCGAACAAGTACTACATGTGGAAAGATGCCGCGAAATATTGGATGTTTGGCGATAAGAAGGAATTTTCAAAGTTGACTTTCAGAGGAAAACAGTTGTTATGGGAGACACCGATGGCTTCGGAAATGGTAGGAAACGTCTACAACAAATACCACGAGGAGATGAACATCAAGACCAAGCACGCGAGCACCGGAGGTTTCAAATTAGCCATGTCCGTCCTCGCGAGCGGTTTGTGCACGAGATTAGATTTGTATGGCTTTTCCAGTAAAGGTGGGGGCAGATATTTTAAAAACGCCGTCGTTAATACCGTGCATTTGATCGGGTTGGAACACTACGCATTGAGAGTGGCCATGGAGGAAAATTATGGTGTGTGCGTGTACGACTAATAATCAGTATGCAGTTTTTATATTTAGAGAATACTTTTTTCATGTACAGAAGCATTGGTATATACAACAAAATATCCACGCCATTTGTCTTCTACAACCTGTGGTATCTACTACTAGTACGAATTTATATAATACAATTTCAGTAATCATCAAAGCTGCCTTGCGTATCGTCGGACTCGTAACAGTACTCGTGTAAATCTGGCGAATTGAGCTCAAAAAACTCTTCTAAGACTTTCTGCAACCCAGGAACTCCAGCTTTTGAGAGACGAATGAAATATTCTTGCGACTCGTTGAACCCACTTTTCGTGATTCCAGCGGTTAATTTGTCCGTGAATGACTTCGGGAGATTCAACATGGAGAGTTGCGCCGTGATTTTCCTCTCACATAAAATCTCGTGCAAATGAACAAGATCGGCGCGATTACGATACATCGTACACGTGATGTCATTCGGGCCGCGAATAACGAACTTGTACCGCATGATATCTGCCGATTCATTTTCACTCTCTTGCGGAGGAATTGTTTTCACCGGCGATAAGGTAATCATCGTTGGATCTTCGCTTTTTTTTCGTTCGTTTTCTGATCCCGACTCGTTGATCTCGTTCACAACGTCTCGAACGCTTTGCGACTGTCGTATCTTTTCCTCTTCTCGAAGCAAATCATCTTGCGATTTCCTGCGATTTCGCAACGGTGAAAAATGTCTGAAGAAATCGCAACTTCGGGTAGCTTTCCTGATAGCGTCGTCTTCATCGCTGCTCCAACCACTGTTTGGAACAAACATTTTCTTCTTCTTTGAAGACACGTCGCTATTTTTCATTCTCTTGGCGGCAACCAACGAGACCGTCCAGCCTTTATTTGGACCGCAGAAACCACCGCTCGAGCGCTCAACCCGCTGTCTGGCGAGAATCCGTAGGGACGAATTACTTTTCATCGTTTCCGTCGCGTTCATCATCTTCATGCCGTTTATGATCAACTCGTCGC
>Ga0181560_10003281_pt1 | contig 14948 bp, 11 predicted proteins | sample 011ome_20_FD_133751 | JGI IMG/M metagenome (GOLD analysis project Ga0181560, IMG submission 133751) | Coastal salt marsh microbial communities from the Groves Creek Marsh, Skidaway Island, Georgia - 011509CT metaG (megahit assembly) | ecosystem: Environmental > Aquatic > Marine > Intertidal...
GTTTCTCGACGCGCGATAAATTTTGCGAGGAGGGTCGTATTTCTCCGCGCGCGCCTTCTCTCCTCTCTACTCCTCTCTTCTCTTCTCGTTCGTCGTCCCGCGCGTTCGCCCCCCGCGAATCCCGGGGCGCGCCCGTCAATGACGAAACCGACCACCCCGTGTCCATTCCCCCAAACTCAGTTCAGCCGCAAGCTCTTCATCTGGCGCATGCGCTTGACGAGGTCGTCGTGGCTCCCTTGCCTCTTGAGCTTGTGGAACAGCCGCCGGTGCGTCTCGTACAGGTCCCGCAGCGCGGCGACGTAGCGCGCGTGGTACTCGTCGATCTGCGCGCTCGTCGGGTCGCTCACCTTGGGACACGCGATGGGCGCGCCCACCACCACCTCTATGCTCTCCCGCTTGGGCAGCACCCCCGTCTTCGCGCCCGTCGCGCGCCGGAAAAAGCCGCGCGACAAGTTTCGGCCGTACATCAGCGGCGGCGTCACGCCGATGAGCTGCTTGCACCAGTTTTGGAAGCGCCGCAGCGCGCCGCCGTCGGGGTTGTCCACCTGGTCGAAGATGTCGTTCTCCCCGAACGCGAACACGGGCACGAGCGACGCGCCCGTCTTCAGCGCCATCTTCACGAAGCCCTTGCGCCGCGCGAGCGTCAGCGTCGCCCACCCCGGGCGCGCGTCCAGCGCCTCGGCGGCGCCGCCCACGACGATGGCGACGCTGGCGCCCGGCGCGCGCGTCAAGTTGGTGACGACGCTCTCTTTGGTGACGGAGTTTATGCCGAGCGCCATCAGCACTTCACGCGTGAACGGGAAGTAAAAGTTGATCGCCAGCGTCAACAGCCGCAAGTCTAAGCCCGGGAACGCCTGGTCGAAGCCCGTGGCGCTCGTGGCGAACGTGATGAGCGCGCCGACGCCGACGATGCCGTGCGGGTGGTACCCGAAGAGGTAGTTCCCGCTCGGGTCCAAGTCGGTCGTCTTGTGCAGGCGCACGGGGAAGTAGTCCGCGAGCGTGTTCCAGAACGGCAAACGCCGCGTCCACGGCAGGAACCGCGAGCCGTTGCTGGGCGCCTTGGTGTCCACGAGCGCGACCCAGCCGAGGTACGCCGCGAACGCGGCGCGCGCGTACGGAGGCGCGAAAAACAAAAAGTAGTTGGGGTACACCAAGACGCACGACAGGAGAAACGCGTAGATCATCACCACGATGCCCACTTGCGCGGCGTGCTGATGGTGCCTGTCTCCTTTCGCGATCGGGTTGAACGCGGGGGAAACGAGCCCGGCGAAGTACGCGCCGAAAGGGATGAACAGGCGGCCCATGATCCGATGCCACAGCACCATCGTGAACGCCCAAAACAAGAAACCTGTCGTGTGTTGGTTTTTTAAGTGAAAGTCGACGAGAGCGTCGAGCGTCGATCGCGCGGGAACGGGAGGGGTCGGGGACGTTCGGTCAGCCGCGGAGTCGGGACGTCGGGGGGGACGTGTCGAGGTGGCGGACGCGCGCGCGCGCGCGATTCCTGCGGCTCATCCCCGCGCGCGCGGGTCGCGAACCCCGTTCGCGCCGCGGTGGCCAACTCGCGAAGGGGAAAATATCGGACGACGGCTCGAAGCGTCGCGTGTGGCACGCACCGGTCGCCTTGTGCGGGATCTTCTCGGGCACGCGCTCGGGCTCGACGAATTCAGCCACCTCGTTGATCAGGCTCCCCAGAGAGGACGCGCTGTCCGCCTCTTGGTTCTTGTACGCCAGCGACCCGGGCAGGCCCTGGCTCACGCTCCCATCGCCGGAAGTCTCGGGGGTGGTGTGGTCGGGCGAGTCTCCCGGTCGTTCGCCCGTGCGGCGATTGACGAGGCCCACCACGCCGGGCGGCTTCGCGCCCGGCGCGCCGCCCCCACCCATGGCGACAGGCGCGGGCGCCACGAGCCGCTCGGCGATCGCGCCGCGCAGGCTGCGCGTGCGTCGACGAGCGAGTGCGCCCAGCTCTGGCCGGGGGGACACGAAAATCATCGGTGCCTGCACGCGCTTTGACGGAGAGAAAAATTTGCCGGGAGAGCGCCGGATGGAAAATGAAAGGAAGCGCCGGTGCCAAGTCAGCTGCTCGGCGTTTCGTACGCGGAGCAGTCAGAGTGGCGGGGCAAAAGCGCGTCCGCGTGGACGGCGAAGGATAACCAAAAGGCACTTCCCGAAAGTCGCCGCGCAGCGGATAATTTTTTCCTCTGAAAGCGCGAAGTGGCGAGTGCGCCGAGGCGGCGGCAGGCAGTCTTCCGCGCACGGCGCGGGCCGACGGCGCGAGACCTCGCTTCGGCGTTTACTATGGCGTCGTCCCACGCGTCGAGCGTCTCCGTGACGCGCGCCGCGTCGCGCGCGCCGGCGTCGCGGCGGCACATCGGGCGGCGGAACGGCACTTCCCCCGTGGTGGCCCGCCGAGTCGCCGCGAGCGCGGACGCGGGAGGCGACCCGATCATGCTCTGGGACAACGACCAGCGCAAGTTCGTGGACGGCGGGTGTACCACGACGCGTTTGGACGATCCCTGCTTGCAGGGCCTGAGCATCACCCCCCAAGAGGTCATAGAGCGCATTCACAAAGCCAAGGGCCCGGGCGGCCGACTCGACCTCACGGGCGTGGGACTGCGCGAGGTCCCCTCGGAGGTGTGGACGTTGACCGACCTCGCGGACCTGCAGCTGAGCAACAACAAGCTCACGTCCCTTCCCGAGGGACTCGGCAGTTTGAAAAACCTCGAGCGGCTGGGCGTTGCCGGGAACAGGTTACGACGTCTCCCCAATGCCATCGGGAACTGCGTCAAGCTGGAGGGGCTCTGGGCGCACGGAAACGTGCTCGGTTCTTTGCCGACGACCATCGGGAAGTGCGCGTGGCTGAGACACTTGATGCTCGCCGGGAACCGGCTTCGAGTGTTGCCCGACGGGCTCGGTGACCTGGACGCGCTGGAGGAACTGTCCGTGCCCGGGAACAGACTGAGCGCCGTTCCCGAGACGGTCGTCGGGTGCGTCTCGCTCCGCGCGTTGGACCTGCACGGGAACGCGCTCGAGGCGCTTCCCGACGCGATGGGCGCGCGGTGTCGTTCGCTGGAGGACGTCAGCGTGCAGGGCAACACCCTGCGATCGATACCGGACTCCTTCTGCGACGCGCGCCGGCTGAAGCGCCTGAACGTCGCCGAGAACGCGTTGGAGTCGTTACCGGAGAGGCTCGGGGACGCGATGATGCTCACGCAGCTGTGGGTCTACGCCAACCCGCGCCTGCGGACGCTCCCGCGGTCGCTCGCCGCCAACGTCTCGCTGAAACAGATCTGGGCGGAGGGGTGCGCGCTGGACGGCGACGGAGGCGGCGACGGAAACGACCTAAAAGCGTACATGTCGTTCGCCGCGGAGGGGGGGGGTGGGAAGCGCAAGAGCCCCCCCGCGCTCCTGGGCCTGGACGCCGACCAGCTGGCGCGCGCCGGGATGGACGCGACCAAAGTCGCGCCGTTCGCGCGCGTCGCGCGGGTCGGCGTCGTGAGCTCGTGGCTGGCGGGCGGCGCGCAGGACACGCCCCGGGGCTACTTCAAGCTCGAGAAATGGGTCGCACCGAGAGAGGTGGAGCAGATGGAGCGAACGACGGACGATTCGGACGATTCAAACGCGCGTCGTGTGCTCATCGTGGCGTTCGGGAGCGCGCCGGGCGTGCCCAATTGGGGAGGCTTGCTCAAGAAGCTGCGCGACGACGTGCGCGCGCGCGGCGCCAATAACGTGGGCGGCGCGGGCGCGGGCGCGGCCGCCGCCGTGGCCGCCGCGCGCGTCGGTTTCGACGTGCTGTACGTCGCGGACACCGCTCGCTCGTGGTACGGCGGGTCCGGGTTCGGCGACGGCGACGCCGGCGAGACGGCGGAGCGACGGTGGCGCGGCGCGATCGAGGAGATCTCGCGTGGGTACGGAAGAGTGGTGCACCTCGGGGACTCCATGGGCGCGTCCGCGGCGTTGCTGTTCGCCGACCTCGCGGACGTTTCTCTGGCGTTCTGCCCGCAGGTCGACCTGGTGTCGGCAAGCATCCGCCCGGGGCGCTCCGCGCCATGGATGCGCCGGTACGAAGGCGCGATGATCGCCGCCGTGAGGCGCGCCGTCCACGAGGGGTCGAAGGTGGTCGTGCACACCGGGTCGTGGGCGCACGACGTGGACCAGGCCGCCGCGGTGCTCCGCGGGCTGGGGAGCGACGACCTGACGGCTTTCGAGGACGCGCGCACGGGGGGCTCGGTGACCACCGTCACGCACCACGTGGACAACCACCGGCTGGCGCTGGCGCTGGAGGAGGGCGGCGAGCTCCTGCCCATCGTGCGGCTGGCGCTGCACGAGCAGATCGCCGCCGCCGCGTCTGGCGGCGGCGATCTGCTCGAAACGAGGCCCGACGCCGAAAAGAACGCCGGCGGCGGCGGCGTCGACGACATCGCGCTGAAGAAGTTCAATCCCGCCGTGCGGGGGATCTAGCTCGCGATCGAGTTCGCTCTCGTAGTCGCGTGGTGGTTCGTCGGTTCACTGATGTCTATCACAGTATTAATACGTAGGAGCTCTGTCGAGCTACGTATAGGAGCTCTGTCGATTCGTCACCCGCCATCCGCGCCACCGCCTCGCCCATCCGCGAGGCGTCTGTCCACGACGAGCGTCTTGCGTCGTTCCAGGCCCGCGACCGCGATTTCGTAGCGCGCGGGGTCACGACTCGCGTCGCGGATCGCGCGCGCCAGCGCGTCCCCCCGCGCGTCGTACACGCTCCCGAACGCGCCGGCGTCCTCGCCCATCGGGAGCTCCGCCAACGACGATCGGCCCCCGTGTCGGGCGAAACGAAGCCTCCGACGCGCCGTCTCGAGGTCCGTCTCCGCGCGCCGCAGCGAGCGAGTCGCGCGTTCCAGTCGATCTCGAAGCTCGACGATGCGTTCCTCCGTCCCTCCCGCGGTGATGCGCGCCAGCTCCAGGCGGTTGCCGAGGTGCGCCGCCGCGCGCGCCTGCGCCTCGGTGGGCTGGAACGCGACCGAGGTGCCGTCCTCGTCGGGCGACTCGACCGACTCGGCCTCGCCCGAAGTCGACGCGAGCCACGAGTCGAGCGCGCGCCGCACGAACGCGACGTCCTCGGAGGCCATCCCGGACCCCGAACCGAGCCTCGGGGGCGCGAGGAGAGGCGCGCGGCCCTCTGGTCGCGCCGGCGCATTTCGGTCGCGCAAACAACGACTTCACACGTGCTCTTCCAGGTTACAGCCTTGCGACTTAGGCCCACAATCGTGACCCAAGGTCCGGGGGTTCGAACCGCCCGGATCGCGGGCTGGAAAAAAATCTTGCAGGATCGATCTCGTGTGAAGGCACGTCACACAAACCACAAGCCCGCCACTTGGTGTGGCGCGACGGATTGAGGCATGTCGTCGCGAGGCCGCGGTGGCGGTCCCGCCGGAGCGTCCGCCGGCGAGAGCGTGACCACCTCGGTGGACGAGGAGTGGGCGGAGGCGTCCGCGTTGTCGCGCCTCGAGGATGAGGCCGCGGGCGCGGCGCGCGCGGACACGTCGCTGGGCGCGTCGTCGGCACCGCGATCGGACGACGCCAGCCCTTCGGCATCGCGCCCGGTGGACGTGACCGGCGCGTCCGAGGGGATGGCGGCGTTCGGGTGCAAGAAGTGCGCCAAGGGCTCGTCGTGCTGGCCCGTTCACGTCGCCACGCAGAAGCTCTCTTCGCTGCGCAAGAAGGCGCTCGGGCGCCGCGGCGGTGACCGCGGGGACCCCGACGCGGTGTGGGACGAGTTCGAGACCCTGCTGGAGGCGGGCCACAGGCCCACCGTCAAGACGTACACCGCGCTCGCCGCCGCGCTGGGCGAGATGGGCGCCCCCGAGGACTGCGAGGACGTGCTCACGCGCATGCGCGAGGCGGGTGAGGCGCCCGACGTCAAGGCGTACAACGTCGCCGTGCACGCGTGGTGCGTGGGGCCGGATCCGGCGCCGCGCGAGGCTATGCGGCTGGTAGACGAGATGCGCGCGCGCGGAGTGGACCCCGTGGCGGCGACGTTCCCGCCCTTGGTGGCGGCGTTCGCGCGCCTCGGCGCGACGGACGAGATCGAGTCCATCATCAAGAGCGTCGAGAGCGTCGAGAGCCGAGAGGCACGGGACGAAGACGCGGTGCTTCGCGAGTACGAAAAGATTTACCACGCGTTCATCGCCGGGCGGCTGGCGGTGGACGACCCGCGAGACGCGGAGGCGGTGCTCCGCCGCTGGAACCTGGAGAAGTACGACATGGAGCGCGTGGCGGATCGCAAGGGGCGCATCTCCCGCCCGGTCGCGGCGTCGTACGGGATGATCATCGACCACTACGTGCGGGGTGGCGAGATGGGCGAGGCGCGGCGCCTGCTGTCGCAGATGCAGTGGGACAAGGTGTGCCCCTCCATCGACATCTTCAACATGCTGCTCCGCGGGTACCTCGCGCTCGGGAACGTGGGCGCGGCGCAGGACGTGTTCCGCGAGCTTGAGGGGAGCGGGACCTGGGACATGGAGAGCCTGGGTATCGCCCCCGACGTCGCTTCGTACACCAGCCTGATGGACCACTGGGCCGGCCAGGGCGACGTGGTCCTGGCGGAGAAGGTCCTGCAGAAGATGGAGGCCAAGGGCGTCGCGCCGGACGACCGCGCGTTCGGGTCGCTCATCAAGGCGTACGCGCGCGCGCGCGACCCCGCGGGCGCCGAGGCGGTGCTCGCGCGCGTGCGCGCGTACGACGCGCCGCCGGCGGCGGCGGCGGCGCGCGCCGGCGGCCGGTCGAAGAAGTCGCGGCGCGCCGCCGCGCGGCCGGGCGGCGGTTTCCACCCCGCGAACCCCACCGGGAAGAAGGCGCCGCCGCCGGAGAAGTACGTGGGCCCCAAGGACGAGAAGAAGAAGATGAAACCCGGCGTGGTGCTCTTCTCAACCGTGGTGAGCGCGTACTGCGCCGTGGGCGACATGCGAAGCGCGCGGCGCGTCGTGGACGAGATGCGCGCCGCGCCCAAGTCGTGGCGCGCCGCGCCCAACGACCGCACATTCGCGCACCTCGCCTGGGGCTACGGGCAGCTCGGGGACGTCGCAGGCGTCACCGCGACCGCCGGGCTCATGGCCGAGGCGGGCGTGTCCCTGCGCCCCAACTCGGAGGCGCGGAAAGCGCTCGTGCGCGCCTGCCGCGAGTGCGGCCTCCCGGCGGCGCACGTCGACCGCATGGTGGAGAACCTCGGCGACGCCGCGCCCGCGCGCCGGCGCGCGGGCGAGCGCTGGGTCGGGCGCAAGAAGAAGAGCGCCGCGGCGGCGGCCGGAACGAGCGCCGCGAAGGACGAAGCGACGAAGGGCGCGAGGCCTGGGGCCGACGCGAAGGCGACGCGAAAGCCGACGCCGGCGGCGCCGGCGGCGGCGCCGCCGGCGGCGCCGCGGCGCGGCGACGCCCACCGCAGCGGCGACGCGGGGTGGGTGTGCTCTTGTGTCGCCGGGGATGAGCGGGTTCGGTCCGTGCGCGTCCTCGCGAACGTCTCCTCGCGCGTCTCCGTCGGCGCGCGCGGGCTCACCGCGCGCCGAGCGCACATCGCGAAGGGTGCCGGCCGCGCCACCCTAGCCGCGGCGCGCGCCGCGGCGTTCGCTTGAGTTTTACGCGCAGACGAGTTCTTACTTGTAACGCGCGCGTCGAGAAAGTTTCGACTCGGTACACATACTCAGATGAAGGCTACCGCGCGCCGCGCGCGCGCCGACCCCGACGACACGCGCGTCGCCCCTTTTCGATTCGAAAGCACGCGCCAAGGCCTTCGGCGGTACGGTGCGCGTGGACTCCCTTTAAAACCTCTTCGCGCGTAGAGACACGACGCGCGGTATTTCCGCGGAATCGTCGCGTCACTTGTTGATTTCCTCCGGGAGCGCCTCGGCGACGGCGTCGATGAACTGCTCGGTGGTGAGCCCGCCGGCGCCGCACAGGTCGCGCGTGCCCCTTCCTTCGCGGAACAGCCTGTGGATGCACGCCCTGAGCCCCGCGGTGTACGGGAGCACGCGGTCCGCGCCGCCGTGCGTTTCCGCGGCGTGGTTCATCGCGCCGATCAGGCCCTCCACCATCCCGAGCGGGTTCAGGGACGTCTCCTCGCCGCGCAGGCGCGCCTCGTCCATGTCCGTCACCGTGCCGTGCGAAGCCTCGAACTCCTTGATGAGCGTGCCGTCGTCGTCCACGCCCACCAGGTTGCTGGTGATGAAGCCCGGGGACATGTGCACCTGCGCGAGCTCGTCCGTGAGCACGTCGCCGTCGTAGTTGTGCGCGGCCATGCCGAAGCCCCCGTCCGTCCAGACCACCAGCTTCATGGTGGCGGCGTCCGATAAGAGGTGCGTGAGCTCGGCGTCCGGGGCGATGATCTTCGCGTCGACGAACTTCGTTTTGAACTCGGCGTCGAAGACGGACTTCATGGTGGCCCAGAAGGGCTCCTGCCACTTGAAGACAGTCTTCTTCGTGACCACGTACGGCGTGATCCCCGCGGCCAGGCACCTCCCGAAGAAGATGCGCGCCAGCTGCGTGACGTTGTCCAGAGGGTTGTGGTAGGTCACGACGGCGTTCAGGTCGTCGACGATCTCGCGGTCGTCCACGACGACGGGCTCCGTCTCGCCTTCGGGCACGAACGTCGTCGTGAGCTTGCCCCGGCCGACGATCTTGTACCCGGCGGAGTACTCGCCGCCCACGGCGTGCCTCTCGAAGAACACGGGCTTCTTGTACCCGAGCTCGACGCCGTCGATGTGGATCGTGTCGCGGCTGATGGTGATGCCGTTCCACCCGCGTCGCATGGCGCCGTTGGGCGAGCCCCAGGCTTTCTTCAAGCCCAGCCGCTTGACTTGGTCCGCGGTGGGCGTGATCGTGGGCTCCTTGAAGATGGCTTTCAGGCGCGCGCCGGCGTCGATGACGTCTTTCAACACCTGGTCGGCGGTGTCGTCGCGGTTCTTCGCGCGCAGGTCGAAAAACTCCCACGCGCTCGTGTCCACGTGCGGCCGCACCCACCGATCGAGGATGAGCTCCATGGTGTAGCGGGTCATCTCCTCGCCGGCGACGTACACCATGGGCGCGCCGGGGATTTTGCCCGTGGATGCGGCGTACCCGCGCGCGGAAAGCGCGTGCGGGCCGACGCCGCGCGCGCGAGGCGCCGCGCACGCCAGCAGGCGGTTCGTCGTCACCGAGAGCAGCCGATGCATCATGGTTCCTCCGCCTGCGCGTGCACGCGAGGGCGAGTTCCCGGCGATCGGACCGGTCGCGAGAGAGGGGTCTCCGGACGACGCGTGCGTCCGCTCCGTGGTCGTCGTTCGAGGGAGGTACACGAAGTGTCCTCGCGTCGTCGCGTTCGCGCGCGACAGTGAGCGGTGCCACGGGGCGTTCGGTCGCGACGCTTGGGCAGCCGCCCTTTTGCCTTTTGCTGGCGCGGAGGGCGTTTGACTGAGAAAAAATCAATGGCGTTTCCCGGGAAAAAACTCCGCTTTGAACTCGCGGACGCACACGCGACGGCACTCGGCGCGTCTCCTCGAGGTAGCGGACGCGCGGCACCGCGCGCCCGAGTCGTCATGCGGCCGTCGGTACATGCGTGCCTTCGGAACGCCCTCAAGTTCACCACCTGGGTGCTTCTTGTCACGGGGCTCGCCATCGCTCTCGTCGCCGGCTTCCTCTTACTCGAATTTGAGCGCGCGCGCGACGCGGCGGACGCGCCCGCGCCCCCGCCGCCGACGCCTCCGCCGGCGCCGGGACTCCCCGAGGCGCCTCCCACGTCGGAGATCGCTCGCGCGCTCGCCACGGAACCCTGGTACGACCGCGTCCCCCACCGACGTGTCTCTTGGAGCATCTCGTCACCTCTCTTCCGGGCAACAAGAGAGCACCACCACGTGAAAGATTCGCTTTTCCCAGTCACGCCCGACACCGAAACTCGGCTCGGCGTCTTCGCCCGCTCGCGTCGTTTTTTTTTAGTTTTTCGTCTCCGCGCGCGGCGAAGTCTCCGCGCCGCCGCGCCCGCCGCCTCGCGCGCGTTAACACGCCCCGAAAAAAAAACCCAAAACCCAAAAACGAAACCGCAAAACCGCAGGTTCCTCTGGGCGTTCGTGTGCGTCGGCGGCTACTTGTTCATCACCTCCGTCGTCGGCCTGAGCGGCGCCGACTTCGCGCCGCGGTGCCTCTGCGGCGTCGACGCGCACCGGCACATGCTGCTCGTCGCCGCGCTGGCGCAGCTCGCCGTGTTCCTCGCGCTGTCCCTCAGCCCCGGCGCCGACGGCGACGCCCTGGCGGGCCTGGACGTCACGGGCGCCGAGGCGAAGCTCGCGCGCGCGGTGCGCGCGCACCGGCCGCTCGCGCGCGGCGTCTCGCTCGCGGTCTTCGCGCTGCAGCTCGCGGACCTGGCGCTGGCGTCGGCGCTGGCGCGCGCGCGCGCGCCGTCGGCGCCCGGCGCGGGCGGCGAGGGCGGGGAGGACGCCGCGCGCTTCGCGAAGCGCCGCGGGAGGCGCTCCCGGGGGCGGGGGGTCGGCGGGAGCGGCGAGACGCGAGGCTCTGCGGGAACGACGTCGCGGGGAGGCGGGAACGGGTCCGAAATCGAAACCGGCGGGGACCCCTCCGCGCTCGGCGCGCCTTTGCTGGACCGCGCGGGCGACGGCGACGAGGGCGACGACGACGCCGACGACGTCGGCGCGAGCTCGGACGCCGAGTCGGAGAGCGCCGTCTGGGCGCGGCGCATGCGGTCCAAGTACAATCTAGACGTCACTCGGCTGGCGTACGACCCCGAGCGCGCCGCGCTCCGCCCGGAACCGGTCGCGGACCGGGCGCGAGGGAAGTGCGTCGTGATGTGATCGTGATGAATGCACTCATCACGAAACGTTTTTTCCAAACGGAGTTGATCTCGCGAAATGCTCGACGCGCGACAGGCAAAGTGGCTCCGCGCGAAGCCACGACTCGTGCTCCTTTTCTTCTCGGACGCGACGCGCGCCTCACTCGCGCACGCGCTCTGCTCGCGCTCCCCCCTCGCGACACCCGATTCATGGCCACCGTGACCCCCAACGGCGCGGGTCCCTTGAAGCCCGTCCACGGGACGCCCGTGCAAGGCGCCGCCGTGGCGGACGACGCCGAGGTGCGGTCCGGCAAAGTCGACGTCGCGGAGGAGGGCGGCCTGGCGCTCGGCGGCTACGACTGCATGAGCTACCACGTGCCCGGCGCCTCCTCGCCCGTGCTGGGCGTCCCCGAGCACGAGGTCACCACGTACAACGTCGTGCAGGGCAACGTGCGGTACCGCTTCGCGTCGCGCGAGAACGCCGAGGCGTTCAAGCGGAGCCACTTCTCGGAGGTGGCGCCGCGCTTCGGCGGGTTCTGCGCGCTCGGCGTCGCGCAAAACCTGCTGCTGCACGGGAACCCCGAGGCGTGGTCCGTCGGCGCCGACCAGGCGCTGTTCCTGTTCTGCTGCGACGCCGCGAAGCAGGCGTGGGCGCGGGACCCCGCGACGAACCGCGCGGACGCGGAGCGCGCCTGGCCGGCCCTCGCGGGGTCCGCCGAGCCGGCACCCGGCGAAACCAAGTGCTGCGCGGCGTGCGGCTGCTGCGGGCGGCGCGCCGGCGCGAAAAAAGCCTCCGCGGCGGCGGGCGCGTGAACGACGCGTCGGCGGACGAATCCGCACTCGGGCTCTCCGTGCGTCCGCGCGCGAGGCCGATAGCGAGAAACGCAGAGGACGCGTGGCGTGTCGAGTCGCGCGTCGCGCGGAGAACCGAGAGAGACCGAAAGAGAGACGGACGAAGAGATTCGCGCGAACGAAGTTTTTTTTTGTGTCCATCATGCATCGTACCGAAATCCGAAAACGCTTTTGGCACGTGCGTCGCGAAATTCGTCCTCCGCGAAACCAACCCAGTCAGGAGGTTCAAACCATCGCGCGCTTTCCGTGCCGACACGACACGAGATGGGCAAGAGGGGCGTCGCGAAAGCGGTGGGCGTGGCGTTCGAGCCCGGCCCGATGGGCCCGGCGGTGGACGCGCTCGTGGATCGCGCGTTGACTCTGGCGTTCGGCGCCGGCGACCGACCCGCGCTGGCCATCTTTTTCCACCACGCGCTGCTCGCGCTCGCGATGTGCGCGTGCATCTTCGTCGCGAGCAAAGCGCTGTCCCCCCGTCTGTTCGGGGACGCGCTCGCGAAACTCGAGCCTTTCGAGCGCAAGATCTGGCACACCAACATGGTCACCTTCTTCCCCGCGTTCGCCGTGACCTACTACGCCGCGCCCGCGATCCTGGAGTACTCGGGCACCCGCTACGACTTCCTGCACCCCGCGTCGCTCAACACGCTCAAGGGGTGCGGCATGAGCCTCGGGTACATGTTCTGGGACCTCATGGTGCTGCTGGCGGACCCCAAGGACCAGATGAAAGCCTACGGCGGGTTGTCCCCGTACGTCCTTTTCCTGTTCCACCACACGCTCTCGCTGCTGGCGTGGCCGTACGCGGTGTCCGCCGGGCGGTGCACGTATTTCGTCAACTTCTTCCTCGCGTCGGAGGTGACCAACGTGAACCTGTCGCTGCGGTGGTTCCTGATGAAGACGGGAACGGGCGAACAGAGCAAGGCGTACTTCATCAACGGCGTGCTGTGGATCCCTCTGTTCTTCGCCGTGCGCGTCGCCGTGATCCCCGACCTCGTGGACCAGTACTGGAACGGCGACTGGAGCGCGCTCGGGCCGATCGAAACCTGGGCCGCGCGGACGCTGTTGCCCGTGCCCGTCGGGCTCAACGTGTACTGGTTCGGGCTCATCATGCACACCGCGTACGCCGCGCTCTTCGGGAAGGAAACGCCGGAGGCGAAGGAGAAGGAGGCGAAGAAGAAGAGGTGAAAAGAAGACGAGTCGTCATCCGCGGGGGCGCGGCGCGGCCGGGGGAGAGTCGTCGTATCGAGTACGTATCGAATCCGATTGCGATTAATAATCGTCGCGCGTCGCGTCGCGAACCGTGTCCTCCGCGTCGCTTCGCGAAGACGCCGTCACGTTCGCTCACGCCTCCGGCGTCCGCGGGGCGATAGTGTCCACGCCCTGCGTTCCCGACACCAGGTACAGCTTTTGCAACGAAGCGTGGCCGAACTCCTGGATCTGGTCCACGTACTGGTTCACCTGGTTCGCGATCAGGAACCCCTCCAGGCGCGACGGCTCGGTGACCCCCTTCGCCGCGTTCTCATCCTCCTCCGGCAGCGCCTCAAGCCCCGCGGCTTTGCGCTGCGCGTTCTCCTGCTTGCGCTTCTGCAGCCACTGCGCCTGCTGCAGCTGCTGCCGCGAGATGTTGCGCTGGTAGAACGCCACCTTCTGCTGCTCCGACGCCAGGTCGTCCATGCACTCGGACAGAAACTCCAGCGACCGCTCCAGAAACGGGTTGGTGCTCATGCGCAGGCGGTCGAGGTCGCTCTGCACGACGCCGCTCTCCTCTTCGCGCAGCGATTTCGCGGTGAGCTCCCCGAACACCGCCGCGGCGAGCGCGGAGTTGCGCACCGTTACCGGGGTCTCGGTCACGATCTCCGACCAAGACAGGCTCTTGTCCGCGATCTTCTCGAAGGTGAACTCGCCCGCCTTGTGGATCTCGTAGAAGCGATCCGTCAGCCGGAGCGCCTTGAGGGAAAACGTCCCCTGCTTCGCGGACCGACTCGGGTCGTACACGATGCACACGCACCGCTTGATGTTCTCCTGGTACGCCAGGAACGTCTCGATGAGCTCCTCGGTGTAGTAAGAGCCGAGGTACGTGCTCTGGTACCACCCCACCGTGTTGTTGTCCACGTTGATCTCGCGCAGGCAACGCATCATCTCGAGCTGGTAATCGGCGCCCGCGTCGGGGTCGACGTCCTCGTCCGCCGCCGGGCCCACGGGCGCGGAGGGGAACGGGAAGCAGTCCGTCACCTCCAGCGTCGCGCCGATGTCCAGCCCGAGGAGCTGGCCGGTGACCAGCGAGGGGGAGTGGTCGGTGCAGTGCTTCACGATCTTCATCACCACCTGTGGTTTTCGCGCGGGGAACGGTGGACGAGGCGCGCGGGAGGACGGGGGAGGTCAGCGCGGTGCGGGTCTCGCGGGGCGAGCGCGGTCGCGCGCCGTGTGCGCGGTCGCCGAGCCGAACGCGACCACTTCGAGCGGCGACGGGTCCACGCCGGTCGCGCGATCGTTCGGACGCGCGCGGAGCGGGTTTTAGGGCATCTCAGGCCCTGAGGAGTGAGCGGGCGGGGTCGCATCGCGGCACGCACCTGGCCGTCGATCTGGACCGCCTTCAGGGGCGTCCCCGAGCCATCCTGGGGCTTGCCCGCGCTCGCCGCGAAGTTCATCGTGACGAAGCCCGTGTGTCCGTCGCGCGCACCGGCGCGGCGAGGAAAGAGGGTGAGCCTCGATCGGCGCGCGGCAGTCGTTCAGCCGCCAAAAAGATGCCACACGTAGATGGTATCGGCACTGCCGATACCAGCCAGAATAGCGTTGGGCGATGCGATGTGGCCGTTTACGTTTCCGGTGGCAACAACGAAGCACGAACACTTCACGTGCGCGCGTCGACGCAGCGCGCGCGAGTGACATGAGGCTCGCGAACGCGCGCCTCGCGGCCCTCGCGGTCGTGCTCGGCATAGTCGCCGTCGCCGCGCAGGACGACTTGGACCTGGACTTCGACCCGACGCAGCAGGATGTGCGTTCCGCCCTCGTTCTCTCTCGATTTCTCGCGCCTTTCGAAATGAAAGTCGTTGCTTCCGGCGCTGACACCCGCTCCCCCACCAGGTGGACGGCGACTGGAGCTCGTTCGGGGTCTCGCAGGCCCCCGACGTGTGCTCGGTGAGCGGCGAGTACTTCCGCGCGCAGACGCTGACGTGCGAGAGCTGCCCCAGCGGCGAGGCAGTCACCGCCGACGGCCTCGGGTGCGAGTGCGTCGGGAACACCATCCGCACCTCCGTGGACCCCGCGGGCACGCTCCCGAGCTCGCCGTACGGCGTCTGCATGAGCTGCGCGACCGAAA
>Ga0181560_10003285_pt1 | contig 14939 bp, 10 predicted proteins | sample 011ome_20_FD_133751 | JGI IMG/M metagenome (GOLD analysis project Ga0181560, IMG submission 133751) | Coastal salt marsh microbial communities from the Groves Creek Marsh, Skidaway Island, Georgia - 011509CT metaG (megahit assembly) | ecosystem: Environmental > Aquatic > Marine > Intertidal...
AGGCCAGGCTAAATTTGCTTTGGTAATCAATGCCCAGGGTATCGAGTATAAAACGGCCGGTCTGCTCTGCGCCGGAGTTGCGTGCACCCAGCACGTAGCGATCGCCATCCAGGTTGTTGAGATCCGCCATGGTGCCGTTTTCGGTCAGGTCAGAGAGCAGCACAAAGTGTTCAACGTTTTTCCAAAGGGCACTGACGCTTCGGATATGGGTCTGGGGAGTGCTTACTGGGCCATCGCCGTCCCAGGACCAGGCGCCGAAGGGACCCTGCAAGATAGCGAACTGCGCCTGGTTGTCCCTGAGTAATTTAATGTTCTCAAGTGAGCCAGCCGAACTGATGGCGGTCATGGAGATTCCGTCGCTTTCAGCGAGCTGTGCGTGAGTGATGGTAGCGATAGCTACACCGACCGGGTAAAAGGTGCCGCCAGTGGTTGCCGTAGTGAGCACATAGGGGCGGGCCCGACTCAGTTCATCACTGCAGGCTGTCAACATAGTTACGGCGAGTAATGCCAATAGCGCAGGACACAGGCTTGAACCGTATTTCTTGAATGCGGGCACGATGCTGGATTCTTTTTTTATTTCTCTCAAACAGACGGGACAGGAGCTGTGGCTGTTGGAAACGCCTATCAACTTATCGTTTCGAGATGCTCAATCAGAGACATCTACGGTGACGACTAATGGCCTATCTGGACCCGATTTCTATTCTCTTGCCGAGCGCAGAAACCGCTTGGATGAAAGCACATTTCCCCGCAAAGCTCAATTGAAGCGGATTTGGGGGAGAAGGGAGGGATTAGCGGTCCTGCAAGGTAAACCAGCACCTGCTCTCAGGTCTTTTTGCGATCCGCGCCGAGGGTATCCTTAACCGTGCCGGCTAGCGGTTTTTCCTGATCCAGAACGTCAATCAGCTTAAAGGTGCCTCCCAATACGGTCGCGCCGAGGGTGACGCCAACGATGAGTGCAATTCTGAAGAACATGTGGATATAGATGCCCGTGTAGTAGGCACCTACCTCGGCAATTACATTGACCAGGACAAAGGAAATACCAAAGGCGGTCCAGACAATTTTCTTCACTAAAAGGCTCTTGATGAAGGCAGGCGAGTTACTTCGAGAGTAACAGTATTCCCCGAATCTGACTAGCGTCGAAACTGGTGAAGACAATGATGTCGTCGAGTTGATCGCTGTTGATTTGGGCGGCGACGAGATCACCGTTGCTGATATTGCTGCCAAGGTCGATGCTGACAGCAGCGGTCTGGCTTCTGGCAACATCGAGGTTGGGGTCTCCACTGAGTGTCACATTGTCCAAGATTTCGCGAATATCAATTTCATAGTTGTCGCGACTTCGGGAGTAGCCCAGTGCGCCAAGAAACTCCTGATCCTGGCTCGGCTCGATTGTATCTAGAAACACTTGAATCTGATTATCCAACAGCACCACCAGGTCATCTGCCTCGAGACTGCCTTCAAGGTCTGCCTCTGTCGTTCGCGCGATGCCCTGATCCTGAATTTCATCAACCTCTGAGTTGAGGTTTTCGTACGCGTTCGCCAAACGCATAACTGAAGGGAATTTAAGGTCAACTGTCACCTTTCGCGAGGGTCTGCGAGCAAACCGTTCTCCGTCATTAGGATATACGAAGGCTTCGATCGCTACAGAGCCCGACAGCGCCAGCCACACGAAAATATCTCCCACAGAAATTGGTTCAACTCGCCAGAGCCAGAGATCCTTGAGACCGTCTTCGTTCTCGTCATAGAGGAAGGTACTTAAGACATTGCCGCCGGAGCGCAACACCTGGCGAGGCTGCTCGAGATCCATGCCGGTGGCGCTGCCCCCGAAAAATGATACCTTGCCGCCTTCCCTCAACAGCAAGTCATGGATACCGTCGCCGTCTATGTCCTCGAGTATTTCTTCATGGGTTAGGGCGAGTACGCCGGTCAAATTGGAAAAGTCGAGGGTGTCAATGTCAAAGTCACCGAGGCGTTCTTCAATCGCCGCAATGTCCAGCGAATAAGTCGGCGAAGCGGGGAAATAGCTGTCGCCTGTCGCCGCCAGAAAAACATCCAGCTTTTCATCGGTGCGAGAAATCAGGTCGGCATTGCCGTCGGCGTTGACGTCACGCAAATCCAGCAACGGGATACGTATGGTTTGGCCAGCAGAGCGATTGAAGCGATTGATGTTCAGTTGCGTGCGCAGGCGAACTTCGGAACGAATACTGAGAGGTGGTTCGAAATTTCCCGAATCATTGATGAGAATGCTTATCTCTCCTGCGCCGGGAATCACCAGATCTTGCAAGCCGTCGGCATCGATGTCTCGGGCAAAATGTAAGCGGCTTACTCCAGAGCTGATGAAGCCGGGTAAATCGGATTTAATGACCTCTGGTTCTAAAACTATACGATCGTCGATCGGGTAATACACCGCCTGCTTGCCATCCAGTAAGGCAATCACTGTGGTGCTGCCGTTGCCACTGAAGCCATTGCTGAGATCCCAGCCTACGGCACGTGCGCCAAACTGTATCTCGGCGAAATCGGTGCTAAAGTCAAAACCGTTGCTGGATTGAAAATATATTCTCAGACGATCATTCACCAGAGTGGACAGGTCATTCAAGCCGTCATCATTGAGATCAGCCACTACAAGAGATTCGGCGCTGGCCGGCAAACTGAAAGCCTGCTGCTTGAAGTCGGGCACAGCTGACCATCCAGATTGGCTTAAGCCACCGAATAGCATTGCACTGGATAGCGCGATCAAACCCCATCTGCTATGTATGATTGGCATCGTCAATCGGTCTCTGATTCTTGGTCAAGGCTGTGCCACCAGCAGCGTCGTGGTCCTGCCATGGCGCAGCAGCAGGTCGGGTCGGTTATCATCATTTAACGTTAGCACTTCAAATTCGAATACCGTGCGGGGAGACACGTACTCCCAGAACGGCTCATCGGCAATCCGCAGATCTGACCCGATCTGTTTTGCGGCCAACGTGCCGTTTTCAGTCACGTAGAGTGCATCATTGGCGCCATCGCCATCCACGTCGTAACGCAGCGACATCTGTTCGGACAGGCCGCGCACATTCTCGGCGGAGAACGTTTCTTCGAGCCTGGAGTCCGGTCGGCGGTTGAACACCTGACCCGGCTCGCGGGCGCCGCTGCCGTAAAGTAACTGGGTGCGGTTGATGCTGGCGTTTCGAATCGCATCGACCACCGGAATGGTATAAAAGTTGGCGTTGAGAACGACCTCACCCTCGGCGTTTTCTATGATTTCAAGATTCATGTCGAAACCGGAGAGGCGCATAACCTGATTCGGCTCAGCAAAATTAAAGCTGCCTGCCTGGTTGAGGTAGAGTCGAGCGGTCCAGTCATCTCCGTCTCCGGAGAGACGTAATAAATCAACTTTGCCATCCTGGTTCATGTCGACAAGTTGCAGCTCACCGCTGGAATCCAGGTCGCTCTGCCAATTCGGTGTGGAGTCAAACCCGCTGTCAGCCTGTTGGAAGTGGATGTTAATTTGTCCCAGACCATTTTCGCCGGCGTTGATATACGCGATGTCCAACAGCTCATCGTCATTGAGCTGGGCCAGGACGGCACCCGGCATCCATTGTTCGCTTCGTAACAGTGAGCCTGACTCCAGCTCGGTTTCCCGCCATTGTTCGACAAAGCCCTCAAAGGGAGAGGGTAGTTCGACTCTGAGCTCCACCACGACACCCTGATCCGGATTTATCCCCAGCCTGCCGTCAAGATCTGATTCGTTGTTGGCGCGCTGAACCGGCGTGATGTCTTCATTCAGGGTGGTGAACCGGGTGGCCAGGGTGAAAGTTTCATCAGGGCCTCCGATGAACAGCCCATACTCATCATCACCGGCAAGCAGCAGATCGGCAAAGCCATCGCCATTTATGTCGGTGGGTATATTGGTGAAAAGGGCTTCCTCAAGGTCAGGGATCGCGGCGATCAGGTCCCATTCAAGCAATAGTTTTAGATTTCCCGCATAGCCAGCCTGAGCAGTTGACAGGCTAAACACGCCGCTGTCCGCGAATAGCACCAGTTCCTTGCCGGGGTCGGGTCGCAGGTCGGCGAAGCCAATGGCGATAATTTCAGTCTTTACCTCAATCCGCTGCGGGGTGGCGGCAAAGCCGCCGTCGGCCTGTTGGTGGTGAATGTGAAGCTCGCGGCCGATGGCAGGATCATAGTGCGAATAGATGATGTCCTTGGCGTCATCGCCATTCACGTCTTCCAACATCATGGGGCGCCAGTTTTCTTCGCGCTCCAATTCGAATGCGGCATAGTTCGATTGTGCCGTGGCCTCAGTGAGCAGGCACAGCATGGTAAGACCCAGCAACGCAGCGGAGACAGGATGTTGGGTTCTGCTTGGCTTTGTCTGATGACAAATCATGGTTTGCTTGGGTGCCGTTAATTGCCGCGGTTGGTTTCTTCGATAAGTTCACCGACGTCGGTGCTGACATTGATTAGACCAAGAATGCTATGGGATCGTTCTCCTTCGTTTTGTTGGAAACGGTACAGCGCAAACAGCCATAAATCCAAGAGCGTGAAGCTGCTGCTGACCGGACTGAGCGAGGACTCGTATTGCAACACGGGTCCCAGTGCTATGCGACTAATACGCCTGCCAGGATTCCACAGTTCAACCTTGGGATTGGTCAGGCGCTCATTCTGTACGACGGTCATCTGCACGGTGTCGCCAGGTTCAAAGTCGGTGTTCAAGCGGTTTACCAGATCCTGGGCCGAATCCAGGTAGCGGCCGTTAAGCGCCAGGATCAGGGCTTCGGCTTCGATGCCCGCCGCAGGCAACGGGCTTTCGGCAAAAATTTCCATCACCCGGGCGGCGGCAACCATGCCTCGCTCAGGAACATTGACTAGCTCAGTGCGGTACCCGGCGCGGCTGGCAATTGGATCAACGCGATAGAGTTCTCTTGGCGGTGCGCCAGTCGATCTGGCTGCAGCGATCATGCTGGCCTCAAACACCAGAGTACCGCGCCGCACTTCCAGCTTATATTGATTGTCTGCAACCGGATTCGCCTGCAGGGCAAGCAGTGTGTCGGGATGGTCAGTCTGGGTGCCGTTTATCCTGAGAATCACATCACCAATTTCCAGGCCGGCGTTTGCCGCCGGTCCGTTGCTATTCACTGCGCGCAATCGCACGCCCGGCAATGTCTCCACATTGAATAGCGAATCGCTTTCATTGAGGCTGACATCCATACCGAAATCCACGCCCGAGCCAGCGCTGGCTGATACCAACTCAACCTCTTCGGCGGACAATGTGATTGCCGGTCGCAGGATGACGGGTTCATAGCTGATGCAGCTTGCCAGCAAAAGCAACAGTAAGGTGACGCTAAAGCGGGTAGTGAACTTCATAAACTAGACCTTGCGTTTCTGCACTACGAAAAGTGATGCGACCACCAATATCAGTAGCGCAGGCAGTGGAACCCATTGATTGAGTTCCAGGAAACGCTCATCCACCAGCACATCGGAATAACCGCGCACCAGTCGACCTACGTCCTGCAGGTAAGACTGATCCAGCAGTGAGGGTTGAAAGGTGGCGTAGAGATAGTAAGCATACTCACCCAGCATACCCTTGAACACATCCAGCACCAGGCTTAGTCCCAGTGCAGAAACTACGGCCTGGGTGGCGGAGTTGGCTACTACCGACACCAACACGCCGAACGCAATCGCTGCTGGTAGCGGTAACAGGGCTAGTTCTAATCCCAGCTTGATTTCCGAGGCGATCTCTTCCTCGCCGATCAATTCAAAACCGTCTTCCACGACCGGGCCAAAATCCCACAGGCTGTCACTCACCAGGTAACTGGTCGCGATTAGTAGCAGGATCGCCAGCAGAGCCAGCAAATGCAGCTGTAGCAGTTTTGCCAGGACCACGGCGCGGCGACTGCTGCATCGAATTAACAAGTGTCGCAATGCGCCGCTGTCGCGATCCACGCTGAAGCTGTAGGCGGCCTGGGCAACCAGCAGCAGCCCTAATAGCGTAAGCCCCATGCTCAGGCCATCAACAAAATGGCCGTAGGCATTATTGGCAATCATTGCATCAAAGCCGCCCTGGCCCAGCAGGCTGTCTCTTGCAGCGGCGCCGGTTTCACTCATTTTCACCACAAGAAATTGCAGGCTAATAAATACCGAGGGCAGCAATACAACCAGCCAGGCACTTAGCGTATAGCGCGCAATCAGCAGTTCACTGCGCAGTGCCTTGATGAATCCCTTAACCGCGAGGTTCATGGGTTCGGTTCCTGGGTGATGCGCCGAAACAGGGAATCCAGGGAGGCGCGTTCCGCAACGATTTCGCTCACGGCAAGTCCCTGCTCAACTAGCTGGCGATTAATGTCGGCGGGGCCGATCTTTTCCGAGTTCACCAACAGTATGTCAGTACTGGTGTTGGTCTGCAGGCTCAAGCCAGCTTGCTGGCCGATGATTTTCGCGGCCCTGTGATTGTCATTGGTCTGGATACGAATTGTGGACAGCACAGAACCCAGCAGTCTGGACTTTTCATCGCTGGCTGCAATCTGCCCATCATGGAGGATAGCAATGTGGCTGCAAATCTCTTCCAGGTAGGGCAGTTGGTGACTGGAAAGCAGGAAGCTGGTGCCCTGTTGCTGATTGAGGTCTTTAATCAGCGCCAGCACTTCATCCACGCCGCCGGCGTCGAGTCCATTAAAGGGCTCGTCGAGCAAAATGATTTCAGGATTGGCCAATAGTGCATGGGCGATTGAAGCGCGACGCTTGTTGCCCAGGGACAGATTCTTGATCTTGAAATCGGAGAATTTGGTGATGCCTAACTGGGCTTCAACCTCAGCAGGTTTTCGCGCAGCGCCGTCACACAAGAGCAAGGCTTGTCGCAGGCTCTGTCTGACAGTGAGGTTGGGATTGAGGCTGGGGGTATCGAATATAGCGACGATTCTGCCTTGAGCCGCGTGAAGTTTGCGTGGGCCATGGCCCAGTACTCTGATTTCGCCGCGGTCAAAATCCTGCAGGCCGAGAATGCACTCCAGAGTTGTGGTCTTGCCCGACCCATTAAGGCCAACCAGGCCATGAATTGCGCCCGGGTAAAGTACCAGGTCTAGTCCTTTAAGAACTTCGAACTGGCCATACTTTTTATACAGCCCGGTTACGCTGAGGGCAGGGGGTTCGCTACTCATATTTTTCAGGGTTGTGGGACTGCCCAGTCTGCGATTGATATTGCTACCGCAAGATCAGTTGACAAACAGTTCGTCTACCTTGACCTCTTGGACCGTGCCAAACTGCTCCAGTTCCGCCGTATCGATAATCGACAGGTCGCCAACAATGGAAATGAGCTTGGCTCTGTCCTTCACGTGTTGCTGTTGAAATTGCAGCAGATCTTCCAATTCAGTTTCCTGCAGCTTCTGGTAGTTGTCGCGACGCGGATCGCCCTCCAGACCCTGTCTTTCCCAGGTGCGGACGGCGCCAATGATTTCGCGGAAGTTCAACTTTGACGTGCGATAGCGATTGAGCATGCTGTTGACCGACTCATCGAAACGCTCCGAGGAACTCGGCATGTTGTCGATTAAGTCGATAAATGCCGCCAGAGCATCTGCAGTTTTGTCAGTCTGGGTGCCGATTGAACCCATGATCAGGTTTTCCGCGTTCACTCGACTGCCGGGGGCATAGCGTGCCGAGGCAGAATAGGCCAGGGCTCGCGCTTCGCGCAGTTCCTGAAACACCACGCTGGACATGCCGCTGCCGAAGTAGTTGGTATATAGGTTCGCAAGCAAACCGTCTTCCTGATCGTAGACCCCGTCAGCGAATTCGATTCTGACCTGTGCCTGTGCCGTCTGCTGGTCAACTACCAGCACTTCCGATTCTTCTATATCACGGGCAGAGCGGAAGCGAAATTCCGGTGTATCTCTTAGCTCGCCTTCAACCCCGTAGTTGCGACGCAGCGCAGCCACCAGCTCTTCCAGTGGCATGGAGCCTGTATAGGCCAATGTGTGCTTGTAGTTGAGCAGCTCGCTTGGAGCGTTCAGCAACTCCTCGACCTGTGTATCAAGAATTTCCTGGCCAGTCATTGCTTCCAGCATCGGGGATTCTTCGCCGTAGCGGTTGTACATGAACAGCGCCCTGGCAATCGCGGGTGGGGAGCTCTTCTGGTCTTCACGAGACTTGAGAAGAATGCCCTTTAGTTGCTCTAGGGTCTGCTGGTCGGCGCTGGGTGAGTTAATGAGCTCCATCATCAGGGCAACCGAGTCTTCGAACTGCGAATCCAGACCGCTAACCGAGAATGCCGATGCATTTTCACCGGAGCCAAACCGAAACTCCGAACCCATGCGGTACCATTCTTTTTGCAGCTCTTCATTGGACAGGGACTGCGTGCCAGCAACATCCATCAGCGCCGCCGCTAAACCGAGCTTGTTATCGGCTTCTGTCCCAACGTCTATGCCGATGGAAAATGTAAAGAGGTCATTAAGTGGATTGGGGGCATAGTAAAGCTCTACCCCGGGTGCAAACTCGACAAACCGATAATCGCGGTCCGCCTCCACGAATACCGGCTCTATCTCTTCCACTTCCATGGCCAGCACGCGTGCTGCAAATTCAGACTGTCGAGTCGGGTCAATGGTGACCGGATCAATTTGTGGTTTTTCAACCACAGGCACTTCATGTTGCGCATCGACCCGGTACACCGCAACGTAGTCATCACCAAAATATTTGTTGGCCACATCCACCACATCCTGCTTGGTGAGTTGCTCCATACGATCGATTTCTGCGATGTGATAATCCCAGTCGGCGCCTTCGATGAACGACTGGCGCATCATCGTGACACGGGCCGTGTTGAATTCCAGGCTGGCTTTTTCGTTCTTAAGAAAATCATTGATGATGGCCGGAATAATCCATTCTTCGAAATCTCCGGCTTTGATGATTTCAATCTGTTGCAGCAGCAGCTGCTCAACTTCTTCAAGGGATTGATCCTGCTTGGGTACGCCGAACAAGCTTTGCGAGCCGTAATCGTTCAGGAACATGGGGGATGAGCCAGCCTGGGACACCAGCTGTTGCTGGTTTAGATTCAGGTTAATCAGACCCGCTGTGCGGTTATCCAGAATCATATCCAGCAGGATCAAGGCTTCCTTGTCGCTGCTGCCATTAGGCGCGGTGCGAAACGCCAGCTGCACCTGTTCCTCGCCAGGATACTGAACAGTACGACGCTCTGCGCCCTGTAGGGCAGGTTCCTGCCAGGGACCTACTTCAGGCACAGCTTTGGATTCCCACTCACCAAATTTTTCTGCGATCAGGGCAATAGTTTCGCTGGGGTCTATGTCACCACTGATGAAGATGCCCATATTGTTGGGCACGTAATAGGTGTCGAAATAGTTCTGGATATAAACCAGGGATGGGTTCTTGAGATGATCGACGGTACCGATAGTTGGCTGCTGTCCATAGGGATGAACTTTGTAGAGCAGCTCATCCAGGGCCGTGCCAATGATGCGACTGCCGTTATCCAGGGTTCGGTTCTTTTCTTCGTAAACTGTTTCCAGTTCGGTATGAAACAGTCGAAACACGGGGTCGACAAAACGGTCGGATTCAATCGCCGCCCACTGCTGCAGTCGGTTTGAAGGCAGTCCTATTTTGTACACGGTTTCTTCATACCAAGTGTGGGCATTCAAGCCGCCGCCACCCATGCTGTTGTAGAGCTTATCGATTTCATTGGGGACGGCGTATTGGGCCGCGAGTTGGGCCTCGGAGTTGATCTCGGCATAAATCTCGGCGCGACGGGCCGGGTCTGTTTCCTGAAAGTGCTCTTCATAGAGCTCGACAATGCGGTCCAGGTGCGGCTTCTCCGCCTCATAATCCAATGTGCCCAGATTCTGGTTGCCCTTGAACAGCAAATGTTCGAGATAATGTGCCAGGCCAGTGCCATCTGCCGGGTCATGTTTGCTGCCGGCTCTCACTGCAATTTCGGCATAGAATCTTGGCTCTTCGTGGTTCTCGGTCAGGAAAATCTGTAGGCCGTTATCCAATTCATATATTTGTGCGGCGAGCGGATCTTCAGGGTTCGGGGAATTGATGCGTCGATAACCAGGGTTCTGCTCGACCGCTGCGGGAGTTGCCACGGCAGTGGGTTCGGGGGCGCTAGTCTGCTCACCACAGGCGGTCAGCAGCAATGTCGCTGCGGCCGCCAAACCCAGTAAAAATTTGGTTCCTGATCTAATGCTCATGAATACTCCTTCAATGTTCCTGATTACGCAGACTAATTCGCAGTCACAATTTAACCCGTCTAGGCAACCGAATTACGAACGGGTGCTCCAGTTATTGTCCAGAAGGACACTACGTCCTTTTTTCTAGCGTCCATCCATTGCCCTCAGTTGCTACTGCTCAGCCTCATTCATTGACTGGGTGGTCAACAGACCCGATAGAATCTGTCCCAGAAATCTTTCCGCTTCCCGCAATTGTGCCTCATCCAAGCGAGCGGCGATTTCTGTGCGGGCATTCATCAGCGCCTGAAGCTGGCGCTGCGACTCGTCCACCGCATCACGATTGGATGCCTGAATCTGCTCCTGACCCGCGCCCATATGCTGCATCAGGACTTCCAGCACGACTTCCCGATTTGCCTCGGTGAGTCCGCCAGCGACGCGAGCCAGTTGCAGGGTGAAGTTGTTGCGCAATTGGCGCTGCTGATAGGTAGCCTCGTAGCGATCGAATTCCGCCAACTCCTCGGCACTCATTATCGCCGCCAGCTGTTCTCGCAGGTAAGCTGCGGAGGCGATTTCTTCCAAATCGACCGCAGAGGCGCGGCCTGCGCTGCGGTCTCTGCTTGCCGTGGTCCTCTCAATAAATACGGCGGTAATGGCAGAATCGATCTCTGCCCGGCGCTCAGTGCTGGTTTCCAGACTCTCTATAAAGCTGCCGTAGCGCACCTTGGCCTGCATTTGGGCCATCTGTTCTTCAACGTTATCGGTATACCCCGGCGGACGGGTGCCTTGGGCTAGAGCCGACTGGCTGAGCAGCAGTAGCAGGCAGAATTGCAGCATCAGGCCTGGAAAAGGCAGCAATCGGCGCATGAAAGGGGGCTCCAAAAACCATCTATGGTAAGGAAATTTGGGCCAAAATCATATTGTTATCCCCGCGCTGTGGGTGCAATTGAACGCGGCTGGGCAGGTGCTGCAAGCGGTTCCGGGTCACTGATCAGAGGCTCGCGGCACCGGAGCCCTTGGTGTCAGGCTGCGGGCGGCAGGTTCCCGTCAATAAATTGGTGCCAGTCAATCATTTCTGAAAGGCCAGGCCTGCTGCTGAATAAATTTCGAGGAGCAGCTATTCTAACTGTTACTCCGACTGCTGCTCATGCTCGCTGAAATGAGAATTTGTAGTTGGCAGTCAATCACACAGAGAGCAAAGCCTTTGGGCCTGAATAAATCACATCTCACGGAAAGCGTGGAGGATTTTCGCGAACGCCTCAGCCACAGCGACGCTTTGCCGCAGCTGGTTTCCCTCGGCGTAATCTCCGGAATCCTCGCGGCTCTCATCATTGTGGGCTTTCGCTGGCTGTTCGAGACACCTTTATTAATGGCCATGGGCGACAGTGAAGGCTTCGGATCGCTAACGCGGCCTGCGCGCTTTCTGCTGCCGTGCCTGGGAGCTATTGGTTTGGGGCTGGTCTTCAACACGGTTGATCCGGCAACCATGCGAGTGAGTGTGTCCCACGTGCTGGAGCGCCTGCATAACAACAATGGCGCGCTGCCGTTTCGCAATATTGTGGTGCAATTCTGTGGCGGGGTGATTGCGTTACTGTCAGCGCAGAGCGTGGGCCGCGAGAGCCCCTGTGTGCACCTTGGTGCGGGGACAGCTTCCCAGCTAGGACAATGGCTCGGTTTACCGCGAAACAGCCTGCGGACCCTGGTTGCCTGTGGTGCGGCTGCCGGCATCTCTGCCTCATTCAACACACCCATGGCCGGCGTGATATTCGCTATGGAAGTGATTTTGATGGAGTACACCATTGTCGGGTTCATCCCGGTGATTGTGGCTTCTGTGCTGGGTGCTGTAATCAGTCAGCTGGTGTTCGGTAGCGATATCAGTTTTGATGTGGACACCCGAATCGGGGTTGAGGTCGCCGTCATTCCTTACATGCTAGTGGCGGGGCTGATTTTCGGGATTGCCGCAGTCGCCTTTACCCAGCTGCATATGTTGTTCTTCCGCCTGCATCGCTATTCGCTGTTGCTGCGTTTCACCGTGATCGGTGTGGTGACAGGCTTGATCGCGGTTTTCGTGCCAGAAATTATGCGCACCGGATATGACACCCTGGCCGATGCGCTGAACGGTGTACTCACGCTTGAGATTTTGTTGCTTGTGGTGCTGGCAAAGCTGGCCGTAACGGCGCTCGCCACAGGTCTGGGTATGTTTGGCGGTTTGATCGGTCCATCGCTGGTAATCGGAGGATGTCTCGGTGGGGCGCTAGTATTAATTGGCGGTGACCTCATGCCAGTTGCTATCGATCCGAAGTTTTCAGTGCTGCTGGGTATGGTTGCCATGATGGGCGCAGTGCTGAATGCACCCATGGCAGCGCTGGTGGCCACCCTGGAGCTAAGCCATTCGCCGGAGATGATTTTCCCCAGTATGCTCACTGTGGTCGTAGCTTGTCTCACATTAAAGCAGAGGTTTGGTTCCGAAGGCGTATTCACTGAACAATTGCGGCACCAAGGGCACGATATACTGAGCGATCATGGCAAGGGGTTTCTGAGCCGGGTCGGGGTTGATAGTGTAGAGATAGATTCCCTGGCCAGCCTGCACGAAGCCAGTAACAGGCTGCGCAGTCCAGAGGCTGAAGCGCTGGTAGTGGTGCCCGTGATTAAGTCGGAAGCTAAGCCCGTACTTGGCGTGATCACCAAAACCAACATACTCAACTATTATGGCATGTAAGATTTGTGATGAGAGCTACGCCAGTGCGCTTTGAAGCTCAGTGACTTTTTGACCCACTCCTCTTCATCACAAAATACTATCAAAAGGAAAACACCAAATGGCAGGAAACCTGATTGTGCGGCAGCTGCTAGCCGTCGCTAGCCTGATGACTTTAAGTCTGGCCCATGGCCAGGCTGCGGATGATATGTCTCGTTATGACCAGGCCACAGACCTGGCGCGCCTGGCAGAGCTTGAGAATGAGCGTATGCACTACAAAAAACTGCGTTCCGGGATGCAGGCGCCGGGTGCACTGTGGGCGGGGTTGGATGCCGAGATAGACGGACTACCAGAGAATCGCTACCGGGAGCTTGAGTCTCTGGTGTTGGAAAGTAATGTGGAGTCCCTGCAGCAGTCGGTGGCTTCGGGTGACATGAGCTATGAAGAGCTGACTCTGTTTTACCTAGCCAGGATTCGCGAATCGGAAAATGATCCGGCACGTTATTTGAACGCCGTGATCAGTCTGAATCCTGCCGCCGTAAACAGGGCTCGGGAATTGGATGCTGAAAGGCTTGCAAATCCAGATTCGGAGCGGGATCCAGTTTTCGGCATGCCGGTATTGCTCAAAGACAACATCAATGTCGCCGGCATGCCCACCACAGCCGGTGCTGTGGCGCTACAAAACAATCTCGCGGGCAATGCCTTTATCACCGAGCGTCTGCTGGAAAAGGGGGCGATTATTCTGGGCAAGGCGAACCTGAGTGAGTGGGCCTACTTCTTTTGTGACGATTGCCCATCTGGCTGGAGCGCCATGGGTGGTCAGACTCTTAATCCCTATGGTCGACTGCAGTTTGGAACAGGCGGCTCCAGTTCTGGCAGCGGTGCCTCCATGGCGGCTAACTATGCAGCCCTGGCGATAGGATCGGAAACCTCAGGTTCGATATTATCCCCATCCAGTGCCAATTCTCTGGTCGGGCTTAAACCCACCACGGGGAGCCTGAGTCGCAGCGGTGTCGTGCCTATCTCCGCGACTCTGGATACTACGGGGCCAATGGTCAGGTCTGTTGCGGATGCGGTGGTTTTGTTCAATGCCATGGCCGGATATGACGAGGACGATACCGCCATGCCACTGATCAGTGATGATCTCCAGCTGGTCTACCGCGATGAGCCTCTGGCTGGGGTGCGTTTGGGGGCGCCGGAATCATTTGTAGATAATGAGTTTTTTACAGGCGCGCTCAGGGTATTGTCGGTAGCCGAAGCAGCTATTGTCGAAATAACTCTGCCCGAACTGGATTTTGATGGCTTCGGTACGCTGCTGGGCAGAGAAATGGTGAGAGACCTGGCACTTTACCTGAGGAACCATGCCTCACCAATGGTAATGATAGATTCTGTTGACGAACTGCAGGCGTTTAATCAGCAGCGCCCTGATATTCGGATGCCATACGGTCAGGCCGAAGTGGATCGCATGGCGGAGCTTGATGTCAGCGCCGATGCTTTAGAGGAGTTGCGGGATAATTTGCAGAGTACAGCAAGGGCTGCGATGGAAGCGCTGTTTGCAAGCAATGGGCTGGATGTGATGCTGACCCTCAACAACCGCAATGCGGGTTTCGCCGCGCTGGCCAACTATCCGGCCCTGACTGTGCCCATGGGCTATCAGGAAAACGGCAGGCCGGTTGGCCTGACTTTCATCGCACCACCATTTCAGGAGCAGTTGCTTATTGATGTGGGTGCCAGGTTTGAGAGCTTGACGAGGGCGCGCAGATTACCGGCGGGATACGAGTAAATTTGCCGCTTGCACTGGGTGAGGCAGGCAGTGATTGTTTCTTATCGGCCTGAGATGTGAGAGTCTTTTGACGCCGACTCGCGCAACTTTGATTAATTTTTGCGCGCAAGGACAATTTGTCCACTTGATTGCAGTGGGCCACGACTCGAGAGATCACAATAATTGATCCTGGTTGAGTTAACCTGAATAACGATGAGGATGATATGAGTGACAATGCGAAAGGGTTTTCCCTGGGGGTGAGTTGGTTTGAGATTGCCCTGTGGAAGCGCATCCTCACCGCCATGGTTGTTGGTGCAATCCTGGGCTCTATCTGGGGGCCTGG
>Ga0181560_10003286_pt1 | contig 14937 bp, 16 predicted proteins | sample 011ome_20_FD_133751 | JGI IMG/M metagenome (GOLD analysis project Ga0181560, IMG submission 133751) | Coastal salt marsh microbial communities from the Groves Creek Marsh, Skidaway Island, Georgia - 011509CT metaG (megahit assembly) | ecosystem: Environmental > Aquatic > Marine > Intertidal...
GACGCGCAGCGATACAAACCCGGCGACGAGTCCATGACCGCGGTGTCGATCGAGGAGATCTTCCTCGAACGTCACCGCACGACGCCGAAGAGCGAGTCCGAGAAGTCCGGCGACGCCCTCGCCGCGATGGCGGGTTCGAACACGAGCCTCCTCGTGTGCCGCATCTGCGGCAAGAAGGGCGACCACTGGACGACGAAGTGCCCGTACAAGGATCTCGCGTCCATGAACACGCTCGGCCTGGGCGACGCGAAACCCCCGGGCGAGGACGACGGACCAGGGGGCGCGTCGAGCGGGAAGGGCGGGTACGTCCCGCCGTCCATGCGCGCCGGCGCGAGCGGCGGGCAGAGCATGGGCGACAGCATGAACCGACGAAGAGACGAAAACTCGGTGCGCGTTTCAAACCTCTCCGAGGACACGCGGGAGCAGGACTTGCAGGAGCTGTTCCGACCGTTCGGTCCGGTGACGCGGATATACGTCGCGTTCAACCGCGAGACGGGGGAGAGCCGCGGGTTCGCGTTCGTGAACTTCGTGAACAAGGACGACGCGAACAGAGCCATCTCCAAGCTGGACGGGTACGGGTACGACAACCTCATCTTGCGCGTGGAGTGGGCGGCGCCGAGGGAGGAGCGAAAGTGACGGCTCGGGACAGAGGACGGAGGACGCCTTCGCGTCTTCGCCGCGCGCGGCGGTCGAGGCGGAAGAGGGAGAGGGTTTTTCTTTCATCTCGGGTGGAGACGCCGGCGAGGACGCGCGCGAGGACGCGCGCGCGTTAGAGAGTAGCGTTGTGAACGACGCTCGGAGCGACTACTACGCTAAAACGAGGCGTGACACCAATTCGTGTCACGCGTCGACGCGGTCGTCGTCGACCGCTAACCGCGAAAAAGGCTTCTTCGCAGCTTTCGTCGTCTGACGGGCGCGCGCGCCACTCGTCCGCGCCCGCCCGCACGCGCGCATCACGACCTTTTCGCGCACGCGCACGTCGTATCCACGATGGCGGCGGTGATGGGAAGCGCGCGCCACGTCGCCCCGGGCGTCAGCGCGCTCCGCGCGCGCCAAAACGCGCGCGTCCGAGACGCGCGACCGCGGAGTGGAAGATTCGCTCGCGTCGTCACGTCCGCCGCCGTCCGCGCGCGCGCGCACGCGCAGGCCGCGGTGCAGACGACGCCGCTGACGAAGGCGGACCTCGTGGAGTACCTCCGATCTGGCTCGAAGCCGAAGTCGGAGTGGAGGTGCGCGCGCGCCCGATTCCATCGCGCGCGCGTCGCGTCGACGTCGACGGCGTTATCCGCCGCGCGCGGCGATTCATTCCCTCCCCGTCCGTCGTCGCGCGGCGCTTTTTCTCGCTTTATTAATTCGCTTTTATCACACCGCCTCCATCGTTCCGTTCCTTTCCCCCGTGCGTGCCCTCATCGCATCGCGTCGCGTCTCATCTCCCGTCCAAACCCAAAACCAACGCAGGATCGGCACCGAGCACGAGAAGTTCGGGTACCAGAAGAGCAACCTGCGACCGATGGAGTACGACGCGCACGTCAAGGCGCGTATTCCATCTCACACTGGTCCCCATACGACCGCGCACGCGTGGTGAACGCCGATCCTTAAAGACTTTTCCCGGCGTCTCTCTCCGCCCACACCTCGCTTTCAATCCCGACACACCTCGACGCCTTTCAACTCCGCTTCTGACGCCTTTCAACTCCACCCCGACATCATCTTCAAGGTGCTCCTCGAGGCGCTCGTGCGACGGTTCGACTGGCAGCCGATGATGGAGGGCGACAACATCATCGGCGCCAAGCTGGATGGGCAGTCCGTGACGCTGGAGCCCGGCGGGCAGTTCGAACTCAGCGGCGCGCCGCTGATCAACCTGCATCAGACGTGCGCGGAGGTGCACTCGCACCTGTACCAGGCGCGTTCTCCTCGCACTGGTCCCCATACGACCGCGTTCGCGTGGTGAACGCGATTCCTTAAGGACTTTCGCCGTCGCATCTCTCCGCGCACATCTCGCTTTCAATCACCGACCGCGTTGCCTTTCAACTCGAACTGGCGCCTTTGAACTCCACCCCGACGTCGCTTCGTACCAGGTCAAGACGGTGGCGAAGGAGATCGACGTGAGCTTCCTCGGGCTCGGGTTCCAGCCCAAGTGGTCGGTCGCGGACACGCCCGTGATGCCGAAGGGGCGGTACAAGATCATGAAGGCGTACATGCCGAAGCGAGGGAAGCGGGGGCTGGACATGATGTTCCGGACGTGCACGATCCAGGTGAATTTGGATTTCGCGGACGAGGAGGACATGGTGAGGAAATTTCGCACGTCGCTCGCGTTGCAGGTGCGTTCATGTTTACACTGGTCCCCATACGACCGCGTTCGCGTTGTGAACTTCATTCCTTAAGGATTTTCTCTCCCGGCGCATCTCTCCGCCCATCACCCCTCGCTTTCAATCCCGACACACCTCGACGCCTTTCAACTCCACCCCTGACGCCTTTCAACTCGTACGGACGATTACCCCGCAGCCCGTCGCGACGGCGCTCTTCGCCAACTCGCCGTTCGTCGACGGCAAGCCGAGCGGTATGAAGTCGCTGCGATCGAACGTGTGGGAGGACACGGACCCGGACAGGACCGGGTCGCTGACCTGGGTCTACGAGGACGGGTTCGGGTTCGAGAGATACACTGAGTACGTCATGAACGTTCCGATGTACTTCGTGTACAGAGACGGCGTCTACCACGACGTCACGGGCGAGTCGTTCGTGGATTTCATGGAAGGCAAACTCCCGCAGTTCCCCGGCGTGCACGCCACGCTGGACGACTGGGAGCAGCACCTCTCGACGTGCTTCCCGGAGGTGCGACTGAAGCGATACATGGAGATGCGCGGCGCGGACGGAGGCCCGTGGGGTAACATCTGCGCGTTGCCCGCGGTGTGGGTCGGGCTACTGTACGACGAGACGGCGTTGTCGGGTGCGTTCTATACAAACGTTTTTCACCCATCGCTCGGTTTCAACACTTGATCGCTCCCCCTTTCAACTGACCGATGAACTGTTTTTGTATGGAATGGCCCTCATCAGACGCGGAGAAGCTCGTCGCGGACTGGACGCCCGAGGAGAAGGAGTACCTGCGGCACGCGGTGACGAAGGACGCGCTGCAGACGCCGTTTCGCGACGGCACGGTGCAGGACGTCGCGATCGAGATGGTGAAGATCGCGAAGGAGGGGTTAAGGCGACGAGGCGCCAACGAGGAAAATTTCGTCGACGGACTGATGGAGATCGCGACGACGGGGAAGACGTCCTCGGACTTGCTCCTGGAGGCGTACGAGAACGAGTGGGGCGAGGACATCGACAAGGTGTTCAAGAAGCTGTCGTACTAGCTAGCGATCGATCGCTTCTGTTGTTTGTCTCTGCCGTTGTCGTAACCTTAACCTTGATCTATCTCAACCTTAACCTTGATCTATCTCGTCTCATCATCGACCGTCGCGCTCTCTCGTCCGTCCGTCCGTCCGTCGCGACGCGTCACACCGACGGCAGCGGCGGCTCCGGCCGCGGCTCCCTCACGAGCGCGCTGATCGGCTTGAAGCACTCCGACTCCGCGGTTTTCAGCATCTGGAACAGCGCCGTCTCGCTCGTGGAGAGGAAGCACCTCTCCGTGGACGCCAGCCGCGCCAACGCCACCGCGCGATCCCCGGCTCTCTGCGAGCTCACGCCGTCGACGAGCACGTGGACGGTCATCCCGCGGTCGAGCAAATCCATCGCGGTCTGAAGCACGCACACGTGCGCTTCGAGGCCCATCACGAGCGCGACGTCGCGCGATTTCGGCAGCGCGTCGAGCGCGGCGGCGACCTCCGGGGTGACCATCGAGAAGAGTTTCTTCGGTTTCGGCGCCGTGCGCCTCGCCGCGAGCGCGGGCTGGAGCTCCTCCACCGTCGCTCCCAGCTTCTCCGGGTACTGCTCCGTGCAGACGATTGGGAGGTCGAGGATCTCCGCGGCTCGACACATCACGCTCGAGACGTGGACGCAGTGCGCGAAGCCGTCGACGACCGCGCGGAACCGCTCTTGGACGTCGCACACGAAGACGACGGCGGCGTCGGCGTCGACGCGCCCGTTCTTATTGGCGTCGGACGACGACGACGCCGCCATCGCCGTCGACGCGCGCGCGCGCGGCGGCGGCGCGGTGGAGACGCGCGCGCGTTTCGCGAGCGGCGGGAGTGGGATCGTCGCCGGTGCGAGGCCGAGCCCACCGAAGCGCGCGCGCATCCCGTTGTGATGACGACGATCACCACGCGGAAACGCCCTTCATGTCAGTCGTCGAGTTAACAACACATCGAGATCGCATCAGACTTCCTCGGCGCTCCCTCGCGATGACGACGGTCGTCGCGTGGCGCGGCGCGATCGCGTCGCGCCCGTCGCGCGTCTCGTCGCGGCCGGCGTCCACCCCGCGCGCGACGCCGCGCGGCGGCGCCGTCCCCGCGGCCGCGTCCCGGGTCGGCGCGAGCGGAACGATGATCACCAAATTCGCGCCGCCCGCGCGCGAACGCGGCGCGTCCGCGCGCGCGCGCGCGAGGGCGCACCGCGAGTACGGATACGCGTACGGGTACGCGTACGGGTACGCGTACGGCAACGACTGGAGCTCGGACGCGTGCGCGTCGCCGTCGCCGACGGGAGGCGGACGCGCCGCGCCGTCGCCGTCGCCGTCGCCGTCGCCGTCCTCGTCCTCGTCGTCGTCGTCGTCGCCGTCGCCGTCGGCGTCGTCGTCGTGGCCGCGGGACGCGATCGCGTCCGGCCGCCCGCCGCTCCCGAACGCGTTCCCGCTCTGGGTCCTCCTCGGCGCGGTCGTCGGGATGACGAACCCGCCCGCGGTGACGTGGTTCACGGGGAGGGCGATCACGGTCGCGCTCGCGGTCACGATGCTCGGCATGGGACTCACGCTGGAGACGTCCGATTTCGTCGACGCGCTCCGTCGACCGAAGCAGGTCGCCGTGGGCGTGGCGCTGCAGTACTCCATCATGCCGCTGACCGCGCTGTTGATCGGACGAGTGTTTCCGGTGCACCCCTCGATCGCGGTCGGGCTCGTGCTCGTCGGGTGCTGCCCGGGCGGGACCGCGAGCAACTTGGTCACTTACCTCGCGAACGCGAACGTCGGTGCGTCGGCGCGCGCGCGCGAACGAACGCCTCCTCCTATCCTCGCGTAACACGTGTCTCCCTGCGCGTTTCTCGACCGCACGATCGTCCACGTCGTCCATCACGACGTAGACGAACCGACGCGCTCGCTCGCCGCGCCGACTTCTTACCGACCGATTCGGCGTCCGTCGTCTCTCCGCAGCGCTCTCCGTCGTGCTGACGACGGCGAGCACGTTCATGGTGCGTTCTATACACTGGTCCCCATACGACCGCGTTCGCGTGGTGAACGCCGTTCCTTAAGGACTTTTCTCGGCGCATCTCTCCGCTCATCCCTCGCTTTCAATCCCCGCCCTCTGCGCCTTTCAACTCCGTCTGACGCCTTTGAACTCCACCCCGACTTCGCTTTGTATGGAACGACGCTCAAGGCGACGGCGATGACGCCGCTGATGACGAAAACGCTGGCCGGGACGCTCGTCCCCGTGGACGCCGCCGGGCTGTTCGCGTCCACGGTGCAGGTCGTGTTGATGCCCGTCCTCAGCGGATTACTCCTTAAGAAGTTCGCCCCCGCGTTCGTCGCGCTCGCGTCCCCGTTCTGCCCGCTCGTCGCCGTGGGCACCGTCGCGCTGATCTGCGCGTCGATCATCGGGCAGTCCTCCGCGGCGATAACCGCCGCGGGCGGGACGTTACTCGCCGCCGTCGCGTGCCTCCATCTCGCCGGCTTCTTCCTCGGGTACCACGTCGCCGGCGCGTTCGGGTTCGAAGAGCGCGACCGTCGGACCGTGAGCGTGGAGGTGGGGATGCAGAACAGCGCGCTGGGAGTGGTCCTCGCCACCGCGCACTTCGCGGATCCGCTCGTCGCGGTGCCGTGCGCCATCTCCGCGACGGCGCACTCGTGCATCGGCAGCGCGATTGCGGGGGCGTGGCGCGCGTTCGGGAGCGACGGCGAGAAGACGAAGTAGAAGAAGAAGAAGAAGAAGAAGAACTCGCGCCGTAGGCGGCGGGCGTCTAATGCGTTATTACGCGTACTGTAGCGGCGTCTATTCTCTCGGATATTAAAACCAAACCAAACCAAACCAAACCAAACTCATCGCAGCGCGCTCGACTCGAGTCGAGTCGACTCGAGTCGAGTCAACGCATCGACTCATCACGCGTCGTCGTCCAGCGCGCCCGTCGCCTCGAGCCCAACCTTGGCGGCGACGCCGAACCCGATCAACCAAAACACCCCGAGCGCGACGTACTGCTCGTAAAACACGCACGTCGCGCTCCCCCCCAGCGCGAGCGCGGCGACGCCCGCGATGGTGATCGCGAGCGTCCCCGGGTCCATCTTCTCCTTAGAAGCCCCTTTAGCGTCCGCCCTGAAGTCGCCCGCGGCGGAGACCCGATCCCCGTCCTCGCCCTCGACGTACATCATCGGCTCAACCGCGTACACGTTGTTGTTCTCCAGGCTCGTGTTCGACCCGCCCATCGTCGTCGCCGCGCGGAAGTCCGGCCCGAGGCTTCCGTTCTTCACGTCGACGTATATGCCGTCCTGCCTCGCGAGCACGGGGAACACCTCCATCGGGCGGCACGTCTCGATCGGCGTCAGCTTGCGGAGCACCGGGTTGTCCGGATACCACGCTCGGATCTCGCCCGTCTTGAGGTCGAACGTGCTCTGCGTCGACGGGCAGATGATGCAGCCGTCCTGCGTGAGGCGCGCGTTGGCGAAGCCTTCGCTGAAGGCGCCCTCCGCGGGCGATCGCGACTCGATGCAGCAGATGGTGTCCTTGTAGTAGAACATTAGGAGGGACTTTCCGAGCGCGTTGAACTGCTTGCGATCGCCTCTGGGGAGGTCGTCGAAGTCGCAGATCTTCGCGAAGGTGCCGGGGGGCGGCGCGGAAGGCGCGGGCGCTGCTGCGGCCGCGGGGGACTCCGTCGTTTCCGTCGTCGTCTCGTCCGCGGACGCGCGCGCGAGCGCGGAGGAGCCGCGCTGCCGGCGTCGCGGCGTCGAGGCGCCGCGAGATTTCGACGAGATCGCGACGACGACGGCACGAGGCGCGCGCCGCGACGCGGGAACGCCGCCGCGCGCGGCGGACGCGGCCGCGCGGATTCGCGCGGGCGCGCGCGCGGACGCGCGGCGGAGCGCCGCCGTGGGAGACGCGAACGTGGTCGCGGACATCGTGGGATGCGTGTCGGAGTCGAGCGTGCGTGTCTTGCGCCGCTTGGATATGATGCCACGACAGCGACGACAGACGGACGTCGCGCGCTGCTCGCGCGACGATAGGACGACCAGCCGGGCCGCCGGCGGTGCGACGTCGTGCGGCCACGTCATCCGCCCGTTTCGCGTATGCGACGCAGTCAGAGTACGCGTACAGAATACAGCAGAACTGCAAATTTTTAGAGGCGGTGAGTGCTTTGAGCGTTTCGTCGGCTCTCGCGCTCGACGCCTCGAACCGACGGCACGCGACGCGCACTCGGAGACGCGCGCTGCCGTCGCACGTCGACATGTCCACCGCCGTCGCGCTCGCCTCCGCGCGCGTTCGCGTCCCGTCCGGGATGGCGAGCGCGTCCGTCCTCCCGACGCGCGCCGCCGCGACGCCGCCGCCGCGCGCGTCGACGACGACGCCGATCGCGTGCCGCGCGTCGCCCGCGGTCGCGCGCGTCGCGCGCCTCCGCGCCGCCGCGTCGAGCGCGCCGTCCCGCGGCGCGCTCGCGGCCGCGCGCGCGTCCACGTCCGAGCGCGACGAGACCGCGCTCACGGAGGCGGAGACGACGGAGATGCGCCTCGGAAGAGCCGGTGCGCGCATCTCGCGCGCGCGCTCCGTCCGTCCGTCCATCTTTATCGTTCGCCTCCTCCTTCTCCTTCCCTCCGCCGTCGCCGCCGGCCGCGGAGCACCGCGCTGACCTCCCGCGTCTCCCCTCTCCCTGCCTCTCTCTCTCTCTCTCTCTCTCCGCAGCGATGCTCGGGTTCTTTTTCACGACCGTCGGCGACGTCGTCACGCGAGGCGAAGGACCGCTCGAGCAGCTCGTCGACGAGGAGATGTTCATAGGTGCGCACGCGTCGTCGGTTCTGTTTCACCCACCGCGGTTCACCCTCGTCGGTTTCAACATTCGATCGCGAACGCCTTTCAACTGATACAGTACACTGACCGATGAACGCACCCCCTCGAACCACCCGCGGCGCGCCGCCAGTGAACCACGTGAACCCGTACGAGCTCGCGAAGGACGCGCTCGAGGTGGCCGGGTTCTACGTCGAGAGCGTGTTCGTGCTGTGGGTCACGCTGGGTCTGGTGTTCCTCGCCGCGGTGCAGCAAGGCAACGCGCTCGGGAAGCCGGTGCGAACCTATTCCAGCGCAAACGCCAAAGCGGCTAAAAACGGCGCCAAACGCGTCGACGCCATCACCGCGGGGGTCAAGGAGGCCATCACGGACGTCGTCAGGGAGCAGCGGCCGTACGAGGTCTTCAACGGGAGACTCGCGATGTTGGGGATCACGTTCGCGATCGCGGGGGATAAGGTGACCGGCGGGATGGGCCCGCTGGAGCAGTTGAGGGGGGAGACGGGGGTGCCGGTGATCGAAGTGGAGCTCTTCGCGGCGTTCTTTTTATTCGGCGTGTTCTTTAACGTCGTCGCGACGGGCGTTACCGTTGGGAAGCGCGCGTGGCAGAGCGGGAAGAAGGTGATGTAGACGACAGACGGGCGGGCACGCGGGCGGGTTTCGATGATGTATCCTATCTAGTTGAATTCGACGTTACGAGAAAGTACAAAGACCGCGAAAAGAAGACGCTTTCGAGCGAGCGACGCGTCGCCTCACCTCCCGCGGGCGTTCTGCTTCGAGAGCTTCGCGCGCTGCATCGCGCGGTACGCCGCGATCGCGCCATCCCTCACCTTTTCGTCCACCTCGACTTTCACCTTCGCGGTCTGCATCTTCAAGAAGGCGTCTTCGGACAGCCCCATCTGCGCCGCGAGTTTCTTTTGTTTTCTGCTCAAGCCGCCGCCGCCGCCGCCAGCTGTACCGCCGCCGCCGCCGCCGCCGCCGCCAGACGCGGGGTCGGTCGTCGTCGTGCCCATCCACGGCTCGTCCCCGCCGCCGCCGCCGCTGGACGCGTCCTTCCGTTTCCAGCGCGCGCCGCCTCCGCCGCCGCTCGCGCCTGAGCCCGCCCCCTCCCTCCCGTCGTCGCCGTCGCCGCCGCCGCCGCCGTCGCCGTCGTCGTCGTCGTCCCGCCGCCGCTTCATCTTCTTCTTCTTCACGGTTCCGTCCGCCTCCGCCTTGGCTTTCAGCCGCTGCCGCCACAGCATGTTATCCTGCGCGTTGCCCATCTTCTGAAAGCTCTTCCCGGTGAACCCGTCCACGTGCTCGTCGTACAGCTGCGTCAGCCGCTCGCTGAAGTTGGCGTCTCGCAGCTCGAGAAAACACGACGGCTTGGCGAATCCTTGACCGCTGTACTTGGCCCGCACCGGCTGTATCACCGGCGCCATCATCTTCGCCACCTCCGCGACCGTGAGCTCGCGACCGCGCTCGAACCCCGGCCGCTTCGCCTCCTCGCGCGCTCTCACCGCCTTCCCCGCGCGGCCCTTCCACTTGTGCTTCGGATCCTTGTTGTAGTCGTCCTTCCACGAGGAGTGTTTGCTCTTCTTCTCGGGCTGGGCGCGGGCGCTCATCTTGCCGCCTCCCGGGGACTTCGACTTGGCTCCTCCCGCGGGGGGAGGGCCCCCGCGCGAGAGACGCTTCACGAGCTTCGTCATCCGCGCATAGCACGCCGGCGCGCGCGCGTCGAGGACTGACTGACGACGCGCCGTCGCTTTCGTTGCCGACCGCGTTTACGTTTCGCATCCCTAAAAGTGAAAACGAAGCGTGAGCGCCGCCCGCTCGTCGACGCGCCGCACTCCCTCGCGCGCGCGCTTCCGCCGCGCGATTCGACATGACGTCGTCGCTCGGCGCGTCGTTCGCGTCCCTCGCCGGGCGCGTCGCCGTCGCGGTCGGGCGTCGCCGCGGCGCCGGCCCCGCGGACGGCGGCGGATGCATCCGCGCCGCGTTCGCGCCGCCGAGACGATGGCTCTGCGCCGCCGCCGCGGCGAACGGGGGCGAGTCCTCCTCCTCCTCCGAGCCGTTCGAGGGGTTCGCGCCGGAGACGCCGAGGCACCAGAACACCCCGAAGCGCGTCGGCCCGAGACCGCAGAAGAAGACGTTCACGGGCGAGCACGCGCTCTCGCCCGCGGCGCGCAAGCGCCTCGCGTCCGAGGGCGTGCGCCTCGGCAAGGCGCTCGCGCAGCTCGGCGTCGCGTCGAGGCGCGCGAGCGAGGACCTCATCTTCGCCGGGCGCGTCGCGGTGAACGGCGTCGTCGTCACCGCGCCGCAGCATCACGTCGTCCTCGCGGACGACGTCGTCGCGGTGGACGGCAAGGTGATCCAAGGAGGCGTGGAGGAGACGCGCGAGCACCTGTACTTCCTCCTGAACAAGCCGAAAGGGTACATCTGCGCGAACGCGAAGAGCCCGAACAAGCCGCCGGGCAAGGGCGAGCGCGGCGGCGGCGCGAGCGGCAAGCTCGTCATGGACCTCTTCGACGAGTGGAAGGCGGCGTGGCGGAAGAAGCATCCGAAGAGGCTGCCGCCGCGGCTCTTCACCGTGGGGAGATTAGACGTCAACACGACCGGGATGCTGCTCGTGACGACGGACGGGCAGTGGTGCCAGCGCGTCGCGCACCCCAAGTCGGAGGTGGTGAAGAGCTACGTCCTGACCGCGAGCGCGAGGCCGACGAAGGCGCAGATCAGGGCGATGGCGGCGGGCGCGGAGGTGGACGGCGCGTTCGTCAAGCCGGTGAACGTCCGAAGTATGGTGCGTTCTGTACACTGGTCCCCATACGACCGCGTTCGCGCGGTGAACGCCGATCCTTAGGACTTTTGCCGTCGTCTCTCTCCGCCCAGGGTCCCTCGCTTTCAATCCCGACACACCTCGACGCCTTTCAACTCCGCTTCTGACGCCTTTCAACTCCAGGATAACGACCGCGACGGCGGGCCGCCGAACCGCGTCCTCGTCGAGGTGGTCGACGGAAGGAACCGCGAGGTCCGACAGCTCGCGTCGAGCGCGGGCGTGGACTGTAAAAAGCTGAAGCGGGTGCGCGTCGGCGGGTTGCGGATGCCGAGCGAGCTGCCGCTCGGGAAGTACATGGCGCTCAAGCCTCACCAGGTGGGGTACGTGTTGGACAAGGGGTTGATGTACAACGAGAAGGCGGCGGAGTCGAGCGGGGGGAAGATGGGGCGGACGCCCGTCTAGCGCGGCGCGGCGGCGGCGGGAGGGTTCTCGCCGTCTATCTGTCGTTTGATATAACGAGGTATCGCATCACGCTGCGGCTCTGCTGACTGCGACGAGCTCGTCGCGTCGTTCGCGCGCCTCTCCCCCGCCGCCGCCGCCGCCGTCGTCGCGCGCCGCCGCCGCGCGCGCCTCCGCGAGCAACGCCTCCATCGTCCCCGCGTCCGGACGGTCGCGCGACGGCGCCTCCGTTCGCAGCCGACGAAGACGCGCGTCGAGCCGCTCTTCCATCTCGACGAGCCTTCTCGTCTCGCGCTTGGACTCGAGGTAGCTCGCCGTCGCCGTCGCCGTCGAGGACGACGTCGACGCCGCGTCCGCGAGCGGCGGCGACTCCGGTCGTCGCGTCGTCGTCGTCGTCGTCGTCGCGTCGTTGTCGTCGCCGTCGTCGCCGCCGCCGCCGCCGTCGACCCACCGCGTCGTCGTCGCCGTCGCGCCGCCGCGCAGCGACGTCAGCCGCCCGTCGATGCGCGCGAGCCTCGCGGCGACGTCGTTCTCGTCGCCGTCGCCGCCGCCGCCGCCCTCGCCGACGTCCCACGACGACGACGACGCCAGAGACGCCAGAGACGCCAGCGACGCCGGGACGACGAACGGATTCTCCTCTTCCTCCTCCTCCCCCGCGCCCCCCAACCCGCTCCGCGCCCACGCGACGTCCGCACCGCCTTCCCCCTCGCCGCCGCCGCCCTCCCTCGACGACGGCGCGCCCCACCCGGTCGCCGCGGACGTCGCCGCGGACGCGACGTCGTCGAACCCCCCGGCGGCTTCGAAGTCCGCGATGAGCCTCTCCGCGAGCTCGTCTTCCTCGGGGGACAGCCGCAAGAACCGCCGCGCGAGCGCGTGTATCGGCGCGTCCGCGTCGGTCGACGTTCCGTCTTCCCCGTCGTGACAGCCGTTATTACCGCACATCTCCGCGTTCTTCGCCGCGGCGCCGCCCATCGCGCGCGCGCCCTCGCCGCGGAGCGCGCGTCGCAACCTCGCCAGTTTTTTCATCCGACGGCGTTCGCGGCGTTCTCTCGCCTCCTCCGGGGTCGCTTCCATCGCTCGCCCGTCCCTCTTCGATCGCCGCGCGACGATCCCGTGCGTCTCCAGCTTGACGACCGCGGCCTCGGCGTCTCTCTTCCGGAGCGTCTCGTCCAGGCGCGCGATCCTCGCGAGCCCGGCGGCGACGCGCGGATCCTCCTCCTCGTCCGCCGCCGCCGCCGTCGTCGTCGTCGTCGTCGTCGCCGCGTCGAGGTCCCTCGCCGCGCGCTCCTCCGGCGTCGTCGTGACGCGCCACCGCCGAAAGTCCGGCACCGTCGTCGCGGTCGCGGTCGCCGTCGTCAACGCGCGCGCGTCCGCCTCTTCGCGCGCGTCTTTCGCCTCCTTGGCGCGTCGCGCCGCGTCCTCCGCCTCGCGTCGTCTCCGCGCCTCGCGCGCGGCGTCGAGGTACTCGCGGAGCTCGCGCACGGTTCGCTCGCGCTCGCGCTTTGCCGCGGCGTCGCGCGCGGCCGCGTCGTCGCGGAGCTTCGCGGTGCTCGGTCGGGGGGGCGCGAGCGTCGATTTCGGCGGCGGCGCGGCGTCATCGGCGGCGGCGGCGGCGGCGGTACAGCTGGCGGCCGCGAGATCGTCGACGCCCGCGCCTAGCTTCGCGATGAGCGCGTCGAGGGCGTCGTCTTCCGCGCGCGTGACCTGGTCGTTCCACGCCTTGCGCTCGTCGTCGTCGTCGTCGATGATGAGCAGGTCGTGCGTTCGCACCCCGGGAGGCGCGGCGGCGAGGAGCGACGCGGACGAGCGCGGCGGGCGGCGCTCGGACGGATCCGTCGCTTCGTCGTCGTCGTCGTCGTCGTCGTCGTCGTCGTCGTCGTTCTCCGCGAGCGCGCGTCGGATATCCTCGAGCCTGCGCTCGAGCTGCTCGTCCGTCAGCTCGTCGTCGTCGTCGTCGTCGTCGTCGTCGTCGCCGTCGTCCGTCGCCGTCGCCGTCGCCGTCGCCGTCGCCTCCGGGACGTCGCCCTCCTCCGCGTCGTCGTCCGTCTTTAAACTCGGCACGACGCGCTCGTCGTCGTCGTCCGACGACGACGACGGCGAGATCCGCCCCGCGCGTTCGACGTTCTCCTTCTCCTGACGCTTCGACGGACGCGCCCGCGGCGGGAGGGCGCCGCCGGTCCGTCGCGCGACCGGCGGGGCGACGGCGCGGGGAACGACGCCCATCCGCGCGCGTCCGCGGAGTGAGGAGGAGGTGGGGGGCGGGGCGTCGTCGCACGTCTCGATCAGGCAACGGGCGGAAGCAATTTTTCTCGCGTCGCGTCGCGATCCGCGTCCGTCGACTTCTAAAGCGCGAATCTCCGGTCGCGCGGGCACAACGCGAGGGCGCGGCGCGGGTCTTAGACGGCACCGCGCGCGACTCGCGAGCGCGGATCCAGCTCCCGAGGACGCGGGCTGCGGCGGGGATGGGAGATCCGCCGCCTCCGCGGCGGCGGCGACGCGACCGCGCGGCGAGGAGCGGACGTCGCGGGTTGGGAATAATGACGACGATGATTGCGCTCGCGACGATCGCGCTCCTGACGAGCGGTGCGCCGCGCGTCGCCGCGGCGTCCGCGACGGGGACGGCGTCCGCGGCGATGGACGCGTCCTCGAGCGGCGGCGACTCGAGCGTCGCGACGCCGACGCCGACGACCGCGACCGCGGCGGAGACGACCGCGTCCTCCCCCGCGGCCTCGTCCGTCTCGGAAGACGCGGACGGCGCGGCGGCGAACGAATCGGCCGCCGCCGCGACGACGACGACGACGACGACGACGACGACGACGACGACGACGACGACGACGACCGCGCAGCCGCCGTCGACGATCGGCGTCCTCGTCCCCCCGAAGAACGCGGAGCCGTCGTCGTCTCGCGGCGGTCGAGGCCCGGGCCGAGCGCCCTCGGTCCTCGGCGTCGGCGATTCGTCCACGACGTGTCGCCGACCGCTCGATCGCTTCTCCCGGGACGACCTCGACGCGTTCACGCGCGGGGCGACGACGACGAGCGACGGCGGCGGCGACGACGACGTACCCCTCGTGTGCGTTTCCGACGTGGTCGAGGGCGCGCGCAACGCGGCGAAGGCGGAGGAGGAGGCGGCAGCGGCGGAGCGAGCGGCGAGAGTCGCCGCGGAGAGGGAGAGGGCGAAGAGAGAGAAGCTGCCGTCGCTGAAGGCGTTCAAGCACGACCTCGAGGCGAAGGTGATCCACGCGAAGGAGGAGCAGCAGCAGAAAGCCATCAAGGAAGCCGCGGCGGCGGCGGCGGCGGCGGCGGAGGCGGAGAGGAAGCGGAAGGAAGCGGAGGAGGCCGCGAGCGGATCGGAAGGCGGGGCCGGGGGCGGGGGTGAAAACGCGAAGACGCCCGCGGACGCGGACGAGGACGCGACCGGCGGCGGGGAGACCGTCGCCGCCGCCGCCCCGGGGGAGAAGGGCGAGAGCGAGAGCGGCGGGGAAGAATTTTTCGCGGGGGGGTCGCGCGAGGGCGAAAACGCGGAGGTTTTGCCCGGCGCCGCGGCGGCGGCGACGGACGCGAACGCGAACGGCGACGACGCGACGGCGACGACGA
>Ga0181560_10003290_pt1 | contig 14923 bp, 12 predicted proteins | sample 011ome_20_FD_133751 | JGI IMG/M metagenome (GOLD analysis project Ga0181560, IMG submission 133751) | Coastal salt marsh microbial communities from the Groves Creek Marsh, Skidaway Island, Georgia - 011509CT metaG (megahit assembly) | ecosystem: Environmental > Aquatic > Marine > Intertidal...
CCAAACTTTTCACTGTCCAAATACTGCGAGATACCGCGAATGGAAACGAGGGGATTGCGCAGGTCGTGAGAAGCGACTCCGAGGAACTTCGTTTTGGATTCGTTTTGAGTGAATAGATTCTCTATCCGGTTTTTGGCCGCCTGTTCGCGTCGGTATATTTCAATATGGTGTTCGACACGGCTGATCAGTTCAACCTGTCGAATGGGCTTGATGATGTAGTCGTCTGCTCCCGCTTCATAGGCCCGGCTCAAAGAGTCCATTGTGGAAAGACCGGTAACCATGATGAGAGGGATCTCCTCCAGGCGAGGGCTCAGGTGTAGGCGGGCGCAGAATTCGATGCCGTCCATTTCAGGCATCACGATATCGCATAGAATGAGGTCAGGTTCGTTGTCCTCTAAATATTCAAGGGCTTCCTCTCCCGATCCAACTCCTGCGAAAATGTAGTCCTCCCGCTCAAGAATCTTCCTCACGAGACTACGCGAGGCATTGTCATCGTCTATAACGAGGACGGTCGACAACTTCGTTTCGTTCGAAAGGATTTCGTCTGAAATCAACTGTGGCTGGTTTTCCGGCATGCTGGTGTTTCCTTAGAGGAATCTATTTACCTGGGTAAGTAGATCGGCGCATCCCTTGTCTGGTTTAGCTACCGTGACCGATTATGTCCCCATTTTGCGGATGGCTGATGGAGACGAAGTTGCCTGATGGAGTTGATCGAGCGTTCGTTCGCCTAAACCCATTCATTTGTTGAATGGGCTCTTGCCGTTGATTCACCGAAATTTCACATTTTCGGGGCAGCGAGGAAACCGGCCAGGCGTTGTTCAACTGGGATTGGAAAGGAACGGATGAGGCAGCTAGATCAACGTCTCTGGTTCCATTCTTCCGACTCGAAACGCTCGATGAGCTGTTCTTCCTCTGACATGTCCCAATCAGGCCAGGATCTAAAGCGGGTTTCTGCACTAGCGAGTCGGGAAAGCGACTGGATAAAGTCGTTGTAAAATTGGGTCCAGTCGAGATCTGGCAAAGCAGGTCTCCAGATGGAGCCTTGTAGCAGATAGCCCTTTTTGGAGCGTTTTTGGGCGGCGCCCGCTACTTTAGTGGGAAGGTTTCTAAGGACGATGTCGTATACCTCGGGCTTTTCGAAGCAGACGCTGGGCGCCGCATGCTCCGGCGAGGCGAAATTCAAAATTACGTCCATTCCTTGCTCCTGCATAGAGCACGCGATGCACTCGTGGATGGACCGGTAGCTTTCAGAGGGCTGCGATCGGGCAAGTGGGTGGCTCGCTGGGATGACGAGCGAATAGGTCCAGTCCTCAAGGTGGTTGACCACACCGCCCCCAGTAGGACGCCGGCAGATCTCGGCACTGGGATCCGGGACTTCAGACAAGGCATAGTTGTACGTTTGGCTCATGCCGAAAGTAAACGCGGGGCGAATCCAGCCATAGTGACGGATCCTTAGCGCGTTCACGTCTGGATAGCGATTGAGCAGCAGAAAATCGTGAGCCATGTTTTGGGCTGCAGTGTGAGTGGAATCGGGGAGAACGTGGAGTTCGTGCGGAGTCATGGACTTGTTTTTATCAAATGGCGTTATACCACGCTCTAAACTGCTTGGGTACGATCAGCGATTCGAGTTGTTCCGAGAATGGTTGAGGACGCGTTTTCAATCGGCCTGCCAAAGGTTGAAGGTCGAGGGTCAGGTTTTCCTGGCGTCGGGAATGTTCGGGATGGTTGCCTCGATTCGATTTTGATATTAGATCGGGCGAAAGCCCGAAGTGGTTCAGTATTCGTTGGCCGATCTCAAAACGAGAGAGCGGGTCGGCTCCAGCCCAATGAAGAAGGCCTTGGAGGTCATTACGTTCACACAGCTCGACCATGGCGTCGGCCAAGTTGTCGGAAAGACAAGGTTGGCGATACTCGTCTGCAAACAGGTGGGCTTTCTCGCCTCGACTCCAGGCGGCAAGCAGGTGCTCGTGCAGGCTTCGATTTCCACGTGGGCTGTTTCCATTGAGAAGAGGTATTCTAATAATGGATGCGAACTCGGATGCCATGTCTCGGACTCGCTTTTCTGACTCCGCTTTATGCATCGAGTAGATACTGGAGGGGTTGGGAGGATCTCCAATGAAGTAAGGAGCGGAAGTTCCATCGAATACCTGGTCTGTAGAGATATGGATAAACCGGGCAAACAAATGCCGGGAAAGCAAAGCCAGCTTTTCAGGAACGAGAATATTGATACGCTCGCTCGCGCTGGGATTGGATTCGCATAAGGCGGGAATGGACATTGCCGCGCAATTCACAATCACATCGGGAAATTGCTCCAAAACAAAACGCTCAAGCGCGGCGAGGTCGTTGAGGTCTATCGCCTTTTGCTGATCCAGTTCAGCGATTGGCTCCTCATAAGATCCTACGATGCCGATGACTTCGTGCTTGCGCCGTTTCGCGGCTTGAGCGAAGGCGTACCCTAGCAATCCCGAAGCTCCTGTCAGGAGAATTTTCATACAAATCTGCTACTTGAAAAGTTTATGGCTAATATGCCAGTTGATTTGCCAGGGAGTGGATTGATCGCCGACCTTGAGTCGTGTCAAACTCAGAATCGATGTCTTGGGGAAAACGATACATTGGAAGGATTGGGCTCCTGAAAGGAGAAGAGATGCGAGGCTTGATAGGTTTGGCTCGTGACCGACCACCATGATATCTTCGTTGGACCGGTCGATGCGTTCAGCAATCTTTGATGGGTCGTCGAAAGGAGTGATTCCGTTAACGATTTCCAATCCCACTGAAAGCCCGAGACCCTCGTGGAGCAGGGTTGCCGTCTCAATCGCCCGAAGGTACGGACTGTGCCATATGACTGAAGGCTCGATGAGTCCCTTCTTTCGGAGGGCGCTAGATATCCGTTCAATCTGTTTCTTGCCTTTAGCGCTGAGGGGACGCTCGGAATCAGGTTGCAAGTCTGAAGCGTGGGCGTGTCGAACGAGATATAGGGTCTGTTCCATTTGAATTCTGGCTTTATTGTTAGTCTGATGCGAGGGCGCTGGCTTGCAGGAGTCGGTTCATTCCCTCTGCCATGGAAACACGTGGATGATAGTCGAGGTCGCGTTTGGCCGCCGCGATATCGAACCAATGGTCTTTGGCTAGCTCCGAAGCGACGAACCGGGTCATCGGGGGTTCCCCACGCAGGCGGAGCGCTTTCCATATCAGTTCCAATACCGCTCCCGCTCTTTGGGCTTGGGCGAGGCTGATTTTCTTATTTACTGCGGAAATGCCGTTGCGGTTCAGGAGACTATTGATCCACTCCCAAAGGAGAACAGGTTCGTCATTGCTAATAAAATACGCTTTTCCCCCTGGGTTGTTTTCGAGTTTGTCGAGCGCCGCCTCTGCGGAGAGATGAGCGTCGACTACATTGTCGATGTAGCTCAGGTCGACCCGATTGTTCCCTTCCCCAACGATGCGCAGCTTCCCTTTTCTTCCTCGATCCAGTACTCGAGGTATAAGATTGGGGTCTCCCGGGCCCCAGATGAGATGGGGCCGGAGGGCCACTGTCTTGAGGTTCCCTGGAGGAAGCCCGTGTGCGGCGAGGGCTGCTTTTTCGGCGATCACTTTGGTCGTTGGGTAGTGACAGGGAATGTCATTTCCATAGGGCAACGATTCGTTGGCTCCTGAAATAGCCTCGTTATTAAAAACGACACTCGGAGTACTGGTGTAGACCAGTTTCCTTACTTCAAAGTCACGGCACCCGTTAATGATCGCCTGGGTTCCAATTACATTCGCATCATGGAAATCTGGGTACTTTCCCCAGATGCCCACTTTAGCCGCGGTATGAAACACGGTATCAGCGTCTTGGCATGCGTTTCGAACCGATTTTGCGTCAGCCAGATCGACATAGAGCATTTTTACTCCGAGCGCTTCCAGTTCAGGCTGAGCTCGTCGGCAGAGCCCTTTTACGGTGCAACCTTGATCAAGAAGCCGGCGAATGAGATTCCCCCCGAGAAATCCACTTGCGCCCGTGACAAGTACGCGTCGAGGCGCCAGGGACTGAAAAGGGAGTTCTTTCTCTGGCATTGGCATAGGAAGAGAGGCTTGCGTGTGGCGGAGTAGTGTCAAGTATCTGCCGGCATCTCCTGCAATCTCGATGGACGAAACTGAGAAAATTGCTGACAAAAGGCTTATCAGCCAGCTTACCCTGGTGGGGGAGCACCAAGGCATGGTGAAGCGTTTCGATGGTTTCGACAAATCCCGTCACACCGTGCCCAAGTACGCCAGCGATCGGGCCCAACAGTTCCTGGCGCGACTTGCGGAGCCGGAACTCGTGGAGTGGAGCGAAGCGCTTTTTGCCGCCTACAGAGAGGCGATGGACTATCGGCGGAAAGACATTTCGTCCCTCGTTGAGGGAGGGGTTGCTCGGATTGAGAGCAAGGATTTTCTACTGGAGCGACGGTATTCGCTGAATCAAGACAGTCCGGACAGCTACCTGGTCGAAACGGAACTTATGAACGCAAGCAGCCTAGAGTTGCTCGAGGACGAGTCTTTCAATCAAGCGACGGGTTCGCTGTTCGAGCGAATGCGCTGCCGGTTCAGGCGCGACGTTTCCGTGGAGTCGATGATCGACGGAATCGAAGACTGCAAAGGGAGCCAAGTAACGGTAGACTATCCCTCCACCTGCGAGTATTGCGAAACTCGGATCGAAGGACTGGAACCGGTGTTTCGGTTCGACTCTGCATCATTGGAAATTCGATTTCGTAGTTATGGGATGCCTCGCCAAATGATTCAGGCCTATCGAGCTATGGCGGGCAAGCTGGCCTCAGTCGAGGTGATGAAGGACGTCTTGTCGCTTAGCTAGCAAAGGTTACCCTTAGCGGTTCTCCCTTCAGCAGCTAGGTTGTCTCTTTCGGCAATGACTGAATGATGTTTTTCGAATGATTTGCGATACGTTCGAAATTGTTCACAATCTCAATATAGATGAGCTCCGAGTGTACCTCTGCGCTATTATTGGTCATCCGATTGACAGAACGCTTTCGCAGCTTCCGTCTCTTGTCGTTGATCATATCCTCTAGATCGATCGCGACTTCCATATCAGCCGCTGATACTTTCGTCTGAATACGGGATTGGTAGAAGTCTATAAAACGCTGAACGTTTTCGCCGAATTGGACAATGTCGTCCTCAATCTCCTTATTGATAAAGCGGTTTTTCCGATAGCGTTTCGCCGCCCGGTTTGTGATTCGGTGGCAGCAGTCGCAGATTTCTTCGAGTTCTGCGATCACTCGGAGGTACCGAGTCGCCTCTTGTCGGGTTTCGTTGCTTACATGGTCGGAGGAGCAATGAATGAGAAAATCGTACAGTTCTGAGGTGATTTCGTTACTCTCTTCCTCCATCCGGTTGATCTCTTTCACTTTCTCGGAAAGGTCTTCTTGCGGGTTGTTGTATATAAAGAGGAACTGCTCAAACATGCGCTTGCTCAGATCACCGAGTTTCCCAATCGCTTGCTTCCCTTCGGAGAAATTTAGCTCCCCGGAGCCCCATGACATCGTGTCCAGGTACCGGAAGGTAGGCAAGTTGGCGGAACTGGGTTTTTCTTTGACCAGCCATTCTACCAGTTGGGCGATCTTGGGGACAAACCCGATCAGCAGCAGGATGTTAAGCAAATTGAAGAGCGTGTGATAGAGCGCCATGTGATTGGGCAGATCTGGATTCGCGTCTGCCCGTCCTTGACCATCTACGATTAAAGCTTCTGGCGAACCAGGCATGAGCCAGTCGACCATAGAAATAAAGGGCATGAATACGGCCAGCATCCAAACCACCCCGAGCATATTGAACATGAAATGCGCTCGAGCCGCTCGTTTGGCGGCCGTGTTGGCGGTTAAAGATGCGAGGTAGGCTGTGATTGTGGTGCCAATGTTCTCCCCAAGGATGATTGCGGCGGCTTGAGGAAAGTCGATCCAGCCCTTGTACGCCATGGTTAGGGTGATAGCGCCAGCCACGGATGAAGACTGTACGACAATAGTGAGAACCACACCGACCGCTAGAAAGATGAGGATAGACGCAAACCCGTAGTTGCTCAGAGAAGCGATCCATTCCAAGGCTTCTGGATTGCTCTTGATGTCGGGAACCGAGTTTTTGAGAAGGCTGAGACCGAGGAAAAGCAATCCGAATCCCGTAAAGAAGTTGCCGATCTCCTTCAGTCGAGCCGTCTTCATGAAAGTCATGGCCACTCCAACGCCGATTACGGGAATGGCGATATTCGACAGGCTAAACTTAAAGCCCAGAAACGAGATGATCCAAAAGGTTGTCGTCGTGCCGAGATTGGCCCCCATGATGACGCCGATCGACTGGACAAGCGTGAGGAGGCGCGCGTGGACGAAACTAACGACCATGACCGTGGTGGCCGAGGAGGACTGGACCAGGCAGGTAACGAGAAATCCAGTCATTACACCCGCAAACCGGTTTCCAGTCATCGAGCGCATGATGCTGCGAAGCCGCTCACCTGAAAATTGTTGAATGGACTCGCTCATGAGGCGCATACCAAAGAGGAACACGCCCAAGCTGCCTAATATCATGAAGAATAAGGACATGGACTTTGTGATTACGGGAGGTGGCCTCGAAATAGGGATTCGAGGATGAATGACCCAAATACGGTGTCGGGTCTCGATGCAACCGAATTGTTGCTTTTTGTGCAGGTGGTCTTTTTGGAGGGTTTTTTGAGAATTGGTTCTTTGAAATTCAGCGCCGGTTACGAACCACAGAACATTTTATTGAATTTGTTAGGCCGTTTGGCGCGTCTATTGGTATGAAAACATTGAGCACAATATGAAATCATTAGTTCTTATCCTCTTTCTCGCAGGAATATTCTCAACGCCGGCCCTTTTGGCGGAGGATTTGTTTTTCGAAGGAGATTTAATGGCTGCACAGAAGGAAGCGAAGGCGACTAACAAGCTGGTCATGATCGACTTCAAGGCAGAGTGGTGTGGCCCTTGCAAAATGCTGGATCGGACCACTTGGAAGGATGAAAGCGTTATTTCAACTTTGAAAGACAAGGCAGTGGCTGTTAAGGTGGATGTTGACGAGAACAGCGAGCTTGCTGCGAAATTTAGTATCCATTCGTTGCCTACAGTTATCTTCGTAGATGGAAACGGGAACGAGGTTTCTCGATTTATCGGCTACCGTGATGCTGAAGGATTCCTGAAGGAATTCAGCAAGCTTGGAAAGTCGTAAGTGCTTCTGTGGTTGCTTCCTAGGAGCGACCTCCCGGGGACCCCTATTTTGGTCGGATCTAGTGTGAACCGGCTTCTGCGTTTCCGTTCTTGCGTTCGGCGAGCGGCTTTGGCTTTTTCTTTCGTTGTTGACGGCCGAAACAGGAGCCGTCAGGCGAGAAAATTCCAATCAACTATTTAATGAGCGAAGCTGCTGAATCTACGCAATCCGAGTTCGGGAAGAGCAACCCTTTCCCCGCTCCCCTGCTAAAAAAATACAACCTCAATGGGGAGGGCTCTGCCAAAGAGACCATCCACGCGGAGGTCTCCATCGAAGGGTCGGGACTTAGGTACGATGCAGGAGACGCATTGGCAGTGGTTCCCCAGAATGCGCCTGATCTGGTCGAGGCGTTCCTCGAGGCGACAGGAATCGACGCCGCTGATGAGGTGACGATTGGAGAAGAGGTTTTCTCTTTCGGGGAAGCGCTTCGAGACAAATTCGATTTGCGTGTTGTGACCAAAGTGGTTCTCACAAAATACGCCAAAGCAGCCGGACTCGATGAACTCCTGGAAAAGTGCGCGGACAGGGAATGGGTAAAGGAATATACTTGGGGGAGAGATTGGGTGGACGTGGTCAAAGAGTACCCACCGAGGTCTCTTTCCGCAAGCGACTATGCCGCATTTCTACGTCCGCTGGCGGCCCGTTTGTACTCCATTGCCTCCAGCATACACGCTCATCCCAATGAGGTTCATTTGACAGTGGGGACGGTGCGCTACGAGGCCTTTGGAAGAGCAAAAAAAGGGGTATGCTCGACGTTCATTTCTGATATGTGGGACGAAGGAGCGACCGCTGGGGTTTACTTCCACCACAATCCGAACTTCAAGCTGCCCACAGACGGATCGCTTCCGATTATCATGATTGGACCCGGAACGGGAATCGCTCCCTTCCGTGCCTTTATCGAGGAACGGATCGCAAAAGGAGCCACCGGAAAAAACTGGCTGTTTTTTGGGGACCAGCACCAAGCAACCGACTACCTGTATCAACCCGAATGGGAGAAGTACCTCGAATCCGGGCACTTGCATAAAGTGGATCTGGCGTTTTCGAGAGACCAAGCGGAGAAGATCTATGTTCAGGATCGAATGCGCGAAAACGCCGCTCAAATCTGGGAGTGGATTGATGCTGGCGGATACTTTTACGTATGTGGCGACGCCAGCCGGATGGCCAAGGACGTTAATCAAGCGCTCATTGACATCGTGGGTGAGCAGGGCGGAATGGACGAGACCGCTGCTGCTGCGTATGTGAAGCAGATGCAAAAGGATAAGCGCTACGGCCGAGACGTGTATTGAGCCAGCCAGCCCGATCGACTATTAAAGTTAAAGACGCGCCTCCCTCGCCCCCGTCGCTCCGAACAAGAAACCAGGACTTCGCAGAATACCCTTAAGGCCGTAAAATTTTAGGAGGTTCTAAAATTTTTTGGCCTTATAAATCGGGGGCGGGTAGACCTGCGGGTAGAAGTGAGTTGAGGGTAAAATTGAGATGTTTTTGGCCCGCTCCAAAATATTATAGACCTCTTTGAGGCGTTCGCCCTGACCTAAGCCATCTCCATCTCCGACCTAGGAAAGAGATCGAGAAGGCTTTGCTCGTAGCGGCCAGTCGCTATTTCCACCTTCGCTCACCTTGCATTCGAGCAGCCTCAGCAGGAAAACACCGAGGAACTGAGCAGCCCTGATGGAATATCGTTTTAAGCGGTAAGAAGGATAAAGTGTCGTCCAGGCAAAAAAGTGTTTGACAACATACCAACTGGTCGGTATCATAATGCACAAATGACGGAAACCCGACAAGCAGAAGGCACAAGAGCCAAGATCCTGGAAACCGCGCTGGATCTGTTTCACAGGGGGAGCTTCAAAGGGACCAGCATTAATCAGGTCGTAGAGCAGGCAGGGATTACGAAGGGAGCGTTGTTTCATTACTTCAAGGGGAAGAATGAACTTGGCTATGCGGTGGTAGAGGAGTGCATCCAAACTCAAATCATTGACACCTGGGTGAAGCCACTCGCTACTTCGGTGGATCCGATTTCCGATTTAATCGGAATTCTCGACCACTCCGGGGAAATGATGCAGGAGCAGCCAGAGATTGTCGAGTATGGCTGTCCCCTCAACAATCTCGCCCAGGAGATGTCGACCCAGGACGAGGACTTTCGCTTGAGACTGGTTTCGCTCTATCAGCAGTGGGAGACCGCGTTGGAAAAGGCGTTTCGAGCGGGAAAGGATGCTGGAACGGTGAAAGAGGGTATTAACCCTGAGGCAGTCGCATCTGCGATCGTCGCTCTAATGGAAGGATCCATCGGGCTGATTAAGGTCAATCGGGATCGCGAACACATAAGAAAGATCGATTCGGGGGTAAGAGCGTTCCTCGAGCTCCTAAGGCCGTAAATTTTTAGAAAGATACATACCAACTGGTCGGTTTTTTAGGGGCGACTTAATGATTCCAAAAAACTAGAAGCTGAAATGACGACGAGAAATGAAATGACCGAACAGACTTGGGTCGAGCGGCTTGCCGCAAATACGATAAGGTACCGGTGGCTTGTTTAAAGTCGAGCAGACTGAAGGTGGCTACAGCCTGGCCCCGGATATTCGATTCGATTCGAGCTATCGAATCTTCTTTTCGGAAGACAACCCGCAGCTTCAAGCATTCGATGCGTTGCAGAACATCTACACGAAAGATGACAATGTGATGATCGTCCTGACTGCGGACAAAGATTCGATCTATGAGGAGGACTTCCTGGAAGCGGTGCAGTGGGTTACCACGCAAGGGTGGCAGGTTCCCTACTCGCGTAGGGTGGATTCTATTACAAATTTTCAGAACTCGGTTGCGGTAGAAGACGATCTTTTTGTGACCGATTTGGTGCCAGAAGGTGAGGCTCTTGATCGGAAGCGCTTAGATGCGATTCGAGAGGCGGCGCTTGCGGAACCTGCGATCTACAATCGAATCATCAACGATAATGGACACACTACCGGTATCAATATTACAGTGACGCTTCCGGGTCTCAATGATATGACTGAGGTCCCTGAAGTGGTTACCAAAATAAGGGAGATTGAGGCGGAATTCGAAACGAAGTTTCCTGGAATTGAGATGCACAAAGCAGGCGTTGTCATGCTAAACAACGCATTTTCAGAATCTGCGATGTCTGACATGGGGACCGTAATGTTGCCGATGTTTGTGGTGATTTTCCTCATCATGGCGATCTTGCTCAGATCGTTCTTCGCGACCGCGATCACGGGTGCCGTGGTGATGTTCTCAATTGTCGGGGCCATGGGAATGATGGGGTGGTACGGATACAATTTGAGCACCCCTATCATGAGTGCCCCAGTAATGATCATGACTCTGGCCGTGGCGGACAGTATCCATATATTCATAACGTTTTTTTTGGAATTAAGACGTGGTAAGGACCGGGATTCCGCTATGGTCGAAAGTTTGAGGATAAACTTTTCTCCTGTGCTCCTGACAAGCGTAACGACGGCGATTGGATTCATGAGCATGAACTTCAGTGACTCACCTCCGTTCCAGCAGTTGGGTAACGTTGTAGCTACTGGGGTTATGATTGCCTGGGCAGTTTCGATATTTTTCCTCCCAGCGGTGGTTTCCTTGCTTCCTTTTAAGAGCGTGGTACGCAGCCAGTCGGAAACCAGCTTCTTTGATGTTTTCACAAGCTCGCTCGCGAGACACCGAGGGAGGTACTTGGTGGGATCGGTGGCGGTGGTCGTGTTTCTGGGCGCTATGGTGCCGCGTATCGATCTGAACGATCAGTGGGTTAAGTATTTCGACGAGTCGATGGAGTTTCGCCAGGATGCTGACTATGCGGAAGAAAACCTTACCGGCATGAATAATTTCGAATTCTCCTTACCGGCGGCAACAAGTGGAGGCATCAACGATCCTGAGTATTTGGAAACGCTCGAGTCTTTTGCCACCTGGTACCGCGCTAAGAATGATGTGGTCCAAGTGAATTCGATTGCTGACATTATGAAGCGTCTCAACAAAAACATGCATGGCGACGATCAGAGCTATTATCGGATTCCAGAGAGTCGAGAGCTCGCCGCCCAGTACCTGTTGCTCTACGAATTCTCGCTTCCCTATGGCCTGATCTAAATAACCAGATCAACGTCGACAAGTCCGCTAGTCGTGTGACGATCACAACTAGGGACGTACCCACAAAAGAGTTACGTAAGCTAATCGAAGACGGCGAAGTTTGGCTCAGAGAAAACGCTCCCGACTACATGCATGTAAATGCGGCAAGCCCGACAGTAATGTTTGCCCACATTTCTGAGCGAAACATTAAGAGCATGCTCGGAGGAACTTTTGTGGCGGTTCTAGCAATTTCAATATTGCTGGGTATCGCGTTGAAAAGTGTTCGATTCGGATTGATCAGTCTGATCCCGAACATTACTCCCGCCGTTCTTGGGTTCGGCTTCTGGAGCCTTCTTTATGGAGAAATGGGGCTCTCTCTGGCCATGGTTTCAGGTATGACACTTGGTATTGTGGTAGATGATACCGTGCACTTTCTGAGTAAGTATCTTCGTGCTAGGAGAGAAAAGGGTCTGAATGGCGAAGAAGCAGTGCGCTATGCGTTCCAAACCGTAGGAAAAGCTCTCGTGGTTACGACGATTATTCTCACGATCGGCCTCTCTATCCTGGGTATGTCCTCGTTCCGGATGAACAGCTGGATGGGGCAGCTTACGGCGATCGTAATCGCTTTTGCCTTGATCGCGGATTTTATTTTGCTGCCTGCTTTCCTGCTGGTTGTAGATGGAAAGAAAAATCGAAAGTCGGCTCAGAATAACGTTCTCTATGAAGAAGCAGCCATTGCGTGATCGGACCTAAACCTTAAATTTTACCAAAATAGCATTATGAAAATGAACACGAGCAAACTACTGGCATTCAAATTTGCGGCGCTCCTAGCCGCTACCTCTGGGGTAGCGGAAATGACGCCGGAGGAAAGGGGCCTCAAAATTGCCATCGAATCCGATAAGCGAGACACGGGCTTCGGAGACACCATTGTTGAAATGGAGATGATCCTTACAAATCGGCATGGGGAATCGATTAATCGCAAGATGAAGTTGCGGACGTTGGAAGGCGTCGGGGATGGGGACAAGACGCTCATAACGTTTGACGAGCCACGTGATGTGAAAGGAACAGCATTTCTTTCCTATACTCACAAGGTGGATGCGGATGATCAATGGCTCTATCTGCCTGCCCTAAAGCGCGTGAAGCGGATAGCCTCTAGCAACAAGTCTGGCCCATTCGTTGGGAGCGAGTTCGCGTATGAAGATATGACTTCCCAGGAAGTAGAGAAGTATACCTACAAGTACATTGGTGACGTAGAGCTTGATGGCATGAATTGCTTTCAGGTCGAACGCTATCCCGTGGACCCAAAGTCAGGATACACACGTCAAGTGGGCTGGATCGATAAGGAACACTATCGGGTCATCAAGATTGATTTCTATGATCGCAAGAACTCCCTTTTAAAGACTCTTACCTTCAACGGATACGAGCAGTACCTCGATAAGTATTGGAGAGCGGATACTGCCAAAATGGTAAACCATCAAACGGGGAAATCGACCGAGCTTCTCTGGAATAACTACAAGTTTAACAATGGCTATACGAATAGGGACTTCGATCAACGTTCCCTGCAGAACGCGAGGTAGCCCCTCAGCATGATGAAATTACTTTTTGAGTACGCTACGATGTGAGGCAGAGCATTGAATAAAGGTATAATAGCGATCAGCTTCTTGACTACCCTTTCACTTGAAGCAGCGGAATGGTCAGGATACGCGACCGCCGAAACCCGGGTTTTTGAAAGCTCGCCCTTTTCGGATGAACAGAAGAGAGGCGTTAGCGCGGCGGTAATCCTGGAGCCTGAATTTTATGCGGACTGGCAGGAAGGAGACCGGGCCTTTGAATTTACTCCCTATTTTCGTTACGATACCCATGACGATGAGAGGAACATAATAGACTTAAGAGAATTGTCTTATCTGGTTGTCAACGGCGACTGGGAAGTTCGGTTTGGCGTCTCGAAAGTCTTTTGGGGAGTGGCAGAATCCCAGCACCTTGTAGACACCATTAACCAGACAGATCTCGTAGCCAATCCGGATGGGGAGGACAAGCTCGGGCAGCAGATGATTCAAGTCGTTCGCGTTACGGACGTAGGAGACTTCAGCCTGTTTTTGCTCCCCGGATTTCGGGAACGCACTTTTCCAGGAAGCGAGGGCCGATTGCGAAGTAGCCGTTGGGTGGATACTGATTTACCCCTATATGAGTCTTCAGCGGAGGAGGGTCACATTGATGGGGCGATTCGCTGGTTTAACATTATCGGCGACTTCGACGTGGGTCTACACTACTTCCGTGGGACACGACGTGACCCGTTATTGGTTCCGAGTTTAGACGTTGATGGGAATTCTATTTTTCGACCTTACTATGAGCAGATGGATCAAGTCGGACTGGACCTCCAGTACACGAACGAAGGCTGGCTATTCAAGTTTGAGGGAATCGCCAGGGACACCTCGTCGGAAGAATACAGTGCTGTGGTGGGGGGATTTGAATACACGCTTTACGGTATCGGAGGCAGCGCAGTTGATGCGGGGATTCTTCTAGAGGGCCACTTTGACTCGCGGGGGTCGAACGCGTTCAATCCCTTCAATCGAGATCTTTTCGTTGGGACGCGACTGACCTGGAACGACGACGTGGATACGGCGTTGGTCGCAGGTGGTTTTGTCGATTTGGACAATGGAAGTATTTTCGCCCGCGTTGAGTTCGAGCGCCGCATCGGCAGTCGGCATAAGATTGAGTTCGAGATTCAGAAACTGACCAATATCGCATCAAGAGATCCGTTTTTCGACCTGCGACGGGACAGCTATGCCCAATTAAGCATAAGCCAATATTGGTGAGACGGCCGTAGCGGGCGTCGGTATCTAAAGGATCACTCCCCTTGATATTCCGTTTGCCTAGAAGGGTGATAAGGTCTGACTTAATCGGGAGCGGTTGCATTTCATGAAAATCTACTCCTACCCACAGTGCTTAACCTATCATTCCCCAGGACATCCAGAACGACCGAAAAGAGTTGAAGCAACGGTAGCTTGGTTAAAGGAACGGCAACCCGAGTGGATTTGGGCACCCTTTGAAGTGGCCTTGGATCTTTCACTGTTGAGGGCGCATCCTCGGTCTCATTTGGATCGGCTCCAAGAAGAGCGAGCGTTTGACGCGGATACCGCCTTTCACGATGGCATTTTTGAAATCGCACGGTTGGGCACAAGCAGTACGCTCGCTGCGATGGCTTCTGCCCTAAGTGGCGAAAAGGCATTTTCTCTCATGCGTCCGCCTGGGCATCACGCGGAGCAGACCCGGGCGATGGGATTTTGCTATCTTAACCATATAGCGATAGCGGCCCTGGAGGCCTTGGAAACCGGGATTGAAAAAGTGGCCGTGTGGGATTTTGACGCCCATCATGGGAATGGAACCGAGGCGATCCTGGAAGGATTAGCGGGCGCTTTATATGTGTCCGTCCATCAGCATCCCTGTTATCCGGGAACGGGGACGATTTCACGCGGCAATGCTCTAAACTTTCCGGTTAGTCCAGGAACTCCGCCAGAAGTCCACATGGAAGTTTTGGCGAAATCTTGGGAGGCAATCCTCGATTTTGAGCCAGAGCTTGTTCTTGTATCCGCGGGGTTTGACGCCTACGAACTGGATC
>Ga0181560_10003291_pt1 | contig 14922 bp, 9 predicted proteins | sample 011ome_20_FD_133751 | JGI IMG/M metagenome (GOLD analysis project Ga0181560, IMG submission 133751) | Coastal salt marsh microbial communities from the Groves Creek Marsh, Skidaway Island, Georgia - 011509CT metaG (megahit assembly) | ecosystem: Environmental > Aquatic > Marine > Intertidal zone...
AAGCCGAGATACGCAGCGACGAATCCGCGCGACGCCGAGCTGGCACACCACAGTCACGAGATCCAAACGTCGTTAATCTCGTTTTTCTCGCGTCGGCGCGTCGAGGGAAGCCACCTTCGTCAAAAAAAAAAATAGCTACAGGATACCCGCTACCAAAAAGAGTCCCGCGCGCTAGTGGTCCCTGTGCCCAGGGAGGTCCCCCCCCTCGTCCGCGTCGCTCTCGTCCGTGTCGTCCTCCATCTCCAGCGCGACACGGCGCCGCGCCGCGCCGCCGGCGCCCCCCGCGAACCGCTTCGTCTCCTCTTCCACGCGCGCGCTCCGGTCGTAGTAGTCGTGCGGGAACTTCAGGTCCTCCAGCGACGCCGCGTTCGCTTCGTCGTTCGGCGCGTGCGTCGCGCGGAAAAACAATCGGCACGCCTCGCGCGCGTTCCCCCCGGCGGCGACGCGCGCGATGCGCTCCGCGTCGCGCGGGGGAACGACCGTACCGATCTCCTCGCGTAACGCACTCTCTGGGTCGGATCCGAATCGATTCGGATCGGATCGAGACGTCTCGAACGGCTCGCGCGTCGTCGCGTCCTCCTCGCGCTCGCGCCGCGCTCCGCTCGCCGCCGCCGCGAACGGACACGACGCCGCGCCGTTGGGCTCCACTTTTTTACGCGCGAGCTTCTCACACGTGAGCGGCGGGTAGTCCGCCATCTTGCCCTCCAGTCCGTACGCGTGCCGCACGTGGTACCGGTGCTCGTTCTGGAAGTCGTTCATCTTGCCGTGGCCGAACTGCGCGCGCCACACGTGCAGCGTCTCCTCCGCGCTCAGGTCGATGCCCTTGAAGAAGAGCGTCAGCTGGAACCGCGCCTCGTGCCGCAGGTGGTGGTCCCGGTGCAGACCCGCGAGGTGTCTGCGCACGCACAAAGGGTACGGGCGCGCGCCCGCGACCGCGTGCCGGGGGCCCTTCCGTATGACGCGAAGCGCGCGCTTAGCGTCTGACCCGAGAGGAATCTCGAAACGCTCCACCGGGAGCCGCCCGAACGCGCTGTCCGCGCCGCCGAACGCGCGACCCGCGTCCGGGAAAACGGAGAGGCTCGTGGCGGGGGGCGCGTCGCCGCCGTCCTCGCGGCGGCGGCGGCGCCACCCGCGGCACCACCCAGCCTTAGCGCGACCTTCTCTGCCCCCTTCGTTTTCGTTCGTCTCGGGCCCGAAGAAAAAACGAGAGCGAGACGGAGGAGACGCGAGGTCCTCGACGTCCTCCGTCGCCGGCGCGGCGCTTCCCGCCTCCGCGAAGGTCCGCCGCCGCGACGCCTCGCGCTCGGCGCGGACCCACGCCGCGGTCTCCTCGGCGGTGGGGCGTTTCGGGCGCCAGGTCACGAGCTTCGCGAGCGCGTCCGCGGCGGCGGGCGTGCCGAACGCGCCCGCACCCCGCGCCTCCGCCTCGGCGCGCCTCCGCCGTCGCGCCGTCGCCGCGAGCGCCGCCTCCGTCTCCCGGCGGTGATCGGCGACCAGCACCTCGGGCACGAGCGCGTCGGGGACGCGCGCGCGCCCGTCTCGCAAGACCACGCCGGGCTCGCGTCGAGCGACCAGCCCGGTCGCGCGCTCGAACGCGACCCACCTGTGCGCGCGTGAGGCACACGGCCGAACCGGAGAGCGGCGCGCCGAGGCGGCGCCGTCTCCGTTCGTCTCCGGCGCCTCGTCGTCCTCCTCGGACGGCGACGGGCCGGGCACCTCCCTCTCGCCGAGCCTGAGCCGCGCCGCGAAGAGCGCCGCCTCCTGCTGCACGAGCCACCGGGCCGTGGCGGGCGACGCGCAGAACGCCAGGCGCGTCGCGGCGACGGAGAGACGCTCCGCGCGCGCGTCGAGCCGGAGCCGGGGGGCTCTCGACGCGTCGTAAAATAAACCCGCGGCCAAACGATCGAGTTTCCGGTCCGGTGCGCCCCACAGCTTCGCCTCGTCCAGCCGGTGAAGCACCGTCAGTCGAGCCTGCGCGAGGTGACGCACGGCGAAGACGCGGGGAGACGCGCGGCGGGGACGAGGCGTCAGCGCGCGTTCGACGAGGCGCGGGGAGGGTTTAGGGCGCGTGTGGGTCGAGCCGGCGCGAAGAGAATCTTGGCACCGAAAAGCCCGGATCTGGGCACCCGGGAGAGACGAGCGAGAACGAGCGAGTGGCCTTCGGCCTTCGCGTACCTTAGCCGCCGACAGCAGCTCGTCGATGTCAGCCTCGCCGTCGTGCGCCGCGTCCGCCATCGTAGGCGGGCCGACCGCGTCTCCGAACGAGCGGCGCGCGCCCCGCGCCTCCGCGCACTGGCGGTGCTGCGGAAGGGCGCGCTTTCTTGCTCGAGCGCGGTTCGGTCGAAGCGAGTCGAGAAACGAATCGAGCCTTCGAGCGCCCGGTCGAGCCGAACGTTGGAAGGTGAAGCATACCATCCAGTCGGCACACGCACTCCGCGTCGCGCTCGGCCGCGAAGGAGCCGTCTCGCGCGATGCCGGCGGCGACGGCGCGTCCGCGCGGACGTCCAGCGTGGTCCTCGGCCACCTCGCCCGACTCGCCGCCGCGGTCGGCGAAGAAAGCCCTCGCGCGCGCCACCGCACCCCCCGCGTGGCAAACGCCCGCGATGCGTTTGGCCGAGGCGCAGAAGCGCGCCTCGTCGGCGACCGGCGCGGGTGACCACCGCGAGGCGCTGAAGTGGCACCTGCGCGCGCTGGCGCTGGCGAAGGTCCACGTCGCCGCGGTCACCGCCGCCGGCGGTCGCCTGTCCCGCGAGGAGGCCACCGCCGCGGCCCGGACGCACATGGCCATCGCGGAGACGTACGAGGCGTCCAAGGGGCTCGGCCTGGCGTTTTCGGGGACCACCACGGGGACCACCACCGGCGACGGAGACGAAGAAAACGCGCGCGGGACGGATGTCCTCCGCGTCCTCGACCGCGAGGCCTCTGACATGGCGGGCCTCACGCAGGCGGTGACGCACCTGCAGCACGCCATAGGCGCGTGCGCCACCACAAACGCGTCGGTCTCGGGAGGTCCCTCCCGCGAGTTCAGTGAGCAAAACGCGCGCGCGCTGCGGGAGGCGAAGCTCGAGGCGCGCGCGCGGCTCGGGCCGCGGCTGCTCGCCGTCGGCCGCGCGGAGGACGCCGCCGAGACGACGCGCCGCGCGCTGGAGGCGATGGGTTCTTTCCGGGATTCCGAGACGGAATCCTCCGCGACGGAACCCTCCGCGAGCGAGACGTCTCCACGAGTCTCCACGCGAAGGGAAAACAGAAACGCAAAAGAAATAGAAACGCGCCTGGCGCTCCTGCTGTGCGCGGCGGACGCTGAGCGCACCGTCGGCGAGCGGTTCGCGTCGCGCGCGCGCGGCTTGCGGCTCCGCGCGCGCGCGCGCGCGGCGGCGGTGGCGTCGGCGGCGGCGGACCTGGAATCCTCCGCGGCGGAACCCTCCGCGAGGGTCTCCGGGCGATCCGGGCGATCCGGCGACGAGGTGTACGCGGAGAAGGCGCGGCTCGCGCGCGCCGCGGCGGACGAAGCCGACGCGGTGGAGAAGGAGCGCCGATACGCGGAGGCGCAGGCGTCGGCGCGATTCTCTGCGTCGGAAGCGAGGCTGGTCGAAGCGGAACGACTCGGCGTCGGCGCGGAGGGTTCGCCGGGAACCGCGTTCGCCGCGGCGGCGCTGACGCGCCGCCGGTCGCTGTGCCGCGCGCGGCGGGACTGGCGCGGCGCCGCGGCGTGCGTCACGGAAATGCTGGCGCTCGCGGAGGCGAACGGGGGTGCTCTTCCAGGCACGAGCCACGCCGCCGCGGGGTCGGCGGCGGGCGCGCTGCGCGCGGAGGCGGCGGAGCTCTTCGTGCGCGCCAAGGCGTTTGGCGACGCCGAGGCGCACGCGGCGGCGGCGGCGGAGGCGCTCAGAGACCCGGTCACGAGGAAACACACCGCCGCGAGCGTGCGCGCGTCCGGCACGCACGCGTTCATCACCGCGCGCCTCGGCGACCTCGAGGGCGCCGCGCAGATGTACCGCGACGCGCGCGCCGCAGCGCTCGCCGAGAGCGCCTTCGGCGCGGCGACGGAGGCGAGCGCGGACCTCGCCGACCTCGAAGCCGCGCTGGGGAGCGTGCGGTTCGCGATGAGCGAGGCGCGAGGGGACGACGAGCGTCGTCGTCCCTCGAAAGGCGCGGAAGAAGGTGAAGACGCCGGCGAGGAACCGGAAACGTGCGGGACCGACCGAAAGACGTCCTCGTCGTCGAGCGAGGACGCGGAGGCGGCGGCGCGCGGCGCGGCGCGGCGGCGCCGGCTGGCGGCGGTGGCCGCGCTGGAGGAGGCGCTCGGGTGCTTCGCGCGCGCGGCGGACATAGAGCGCGCGCTCGGCGGGGCGTACTCGGCGCGGTGCGTGGAGCTCGAGGACCGCGCGGACGCGTGCGCGACGGCGCTGGCGGAAGAGAGGGCCGAGGGGGAGGACGGCGCGCCTTTTCTATGACGTCTACGACGTTCGCGAACGTCGTAGACGGGAGAGCGGAAGGTTTTTTTGCTATCCTATATACGACGTGTAACGCGAAAGAATCTTGTTTCGGAGTATGCATACGATTGTATTCGACTCGCGCCTAGAAGAGACGCGTTACGCGCCGAGGGAGTTGATGTGGTGCCCCCAGGCGAGCCCCGTGGTGAGCAGGCCGAACACCAGGAAGGGCTGCGCGCTCGCCTGGTACTTCACGTCGTTCTTCACCGGGTCCGGCAGGAAGAACTTGAACTGGAAGAAGATCTGCGGGAAGATGAGCGCCAGCAGCGCGTTGGAGTACCCCACCTCGCCGATGGTTCGCAGGTACGCCGCCACGGCGAGCTGCGTGGCGTCGATGGACCCGACGCAGATCCACTTCGCCTTCTCCACGCCGAACGCGACCGGCAGGGACATGAGCCCGCACTGGCGGTCGCCCTCGATGGACTTGAAGTCGTTCACGATGGCGATGCCGAGGCCGGCGATGGAGTACAGCACGGTGAGCACCATGACGTCCAGCGACAGCTCGCCGAAAACCGCCTGCCCCGCCCACCAAGGGAGCGCGATGTACGACGCGCCCAGCGCGTAGTTCCCGCGCCAGCCCTCCTGCTTGAGCTTCAGCGGGGGCGCGGAGTAGATGTAGGAGATCCACGACCCGAACAGCGTGAGCGCGGTGACGACCGGGAACTCGTGCTCGCACCACTGGTCGAGCGTCCAGGCGGCGGCCCAGCCGCCGAAGAGCAAGACGTAAATCTGCACCTGCACGTCAAACTCGGAGATGGCGCCGCTGGGGATGGGGCGGTTCGGCTCGTTGATGGCGTCGATCTCCCTGTCCTCCCAGTCGTTGATCGTCTGCGTGTAACCGGTCAACAGAGGACCGGACATGAACATGCACAGCAGCGCCTTGCCGAGGTTCTCGGGCGTCCAGGTGTAGTGGCCGGACGCGGCGGCGCCACACATCACGCCCCAAATCAAAGGCACCCACGTGACGGGCTTGGTGAGCTGCAGGCGGATCTTCCAGATGTCGGTGGTCTGCTCGCCGCCGCGGATGCCCAGCAGCTGGCGGAACCCCGAACCCTCCTCCTCGTTCTCCTCGCCCTTCTTGCCCTCGATCTCGGCCTCCGCCGCGTCCTCGGCGCCGGCGGCGACGCGCGGAAACCCGCGGCGCGCGCCGGTCGAGAGACGCGCGGAGGCGCGGCGCGCGCCGAGCACCACGCGTCCGGCGGGGACGGCGGAGCCCGCGCGCGCGGAGACGCGCGCGCGGCGCGGTGAGGCGACGGGCGCGACGCGCGCCGCGCACACGGAGGAGAGCGCCATGACGGGCATGCTGTCCAACAGTCGTCCGCGAGCGGTCGAATGTCGGGAAGGGCGCGAAGGAGACGCGCGTCACCTCGAAGCGCATCGCAGCGAGATAACACCGAGTTCGAAGATCTCCATGATTTGGCGACACGTGATTCGTCGAGAAACAGACACGCGGAACAGTCTTCAAAACGTCACAAATGTCATTTTGCCAATATTTGGCGTTTCGCGTCGTTCGGCGCAAAAAATGTTTTTCACGCACGCCGCGACTCCGGGATCTCACTCTCGCGACACGACGACGCGTGGCGCGTGCCGAGCCTTCGTTCGGCCCGTCACGGCGTGCGACGCGGACGGCGCGTTCGCGGCGAAGCACACGCGAGCGCTCTCCTCAGACGTGATCCCCTGAGCCGGTCGTGGCGAGCTTCCGCTCGTGAGCGACCCCCGAGTCGCCATGGGTTTTGTCGGCGGCAGAGGCGGCGGCGGCCGCAAACCGAAACCGTCCAAGGTGGGCAGCAAGGTTCGGCGCGCGAACAAGAAAGCGGCGGAGCAGGGTCCGCGGGACGCGGAGATGCTCGTGCCCGGTGGTGGCAAGGCGGACGCGGAAGGCGTCGACCTGGAGACCGTGGACTGGGACAAGGTTGGCGGGTGGAGCAAGGTGAAGTACGATCCGAACCGCCTCATCTTCGGCGCGCAGGAGGAAGGCTTCGTCGAGCTCGAGGAGATCGACATGAACGACCTGGACCTCTCGAGCCTCGTGCCTGCCGCGAACGCCGTCGGCCGGACGGACGCCGGCGCGTCGAAACGAGGACGACCCGGCGAGGACCACCCCGAGAGCTTCGCGCTTCGCGACTCGGAGGATGACGAACCCGCGAGCCTCCGCGAGAAGAAAGCTGACGAAAAGAAAAGACGCGACGACGCGGCGAACGCCGAGACGTCCGCCGAGACGGGCGAGAAACGACGCGCGAAACAGAACGCGAACGCCGAGAAGGGAAGTGTGCCCCCGAGTCTGTCCGCGAAGGAGGCGCGCGTGGAGAAGCGTAAGGCGCGCTGGATGGCGAAGGTGGAGGCGGCGAAGGCGAAGAAAGCCGCCGCGCGCGCCGAAGCCGGGGGAAACGACCCGGAGAACGCGAACGCTCTTCGGGGTTCGATCGAACGTCGGACGACGACTGGAAAGCTTTCCACGGACGACGCGCGGACGACGACGCCCCGCGACGTCCCCGGGACGGCCTCGGCGCCCACCGCAGCGGCGACCGGGTCGGCGAAGGACGCGGGGTGGCAGATGGATTACAACAACTACCCCACGAGCGGTTTCGGCGCGGTGGTGGACGGCGTGGACCTGGACGTCGGCGCAGACGTCTCCAACTGGCTCGAGTTCGACCTGCACCCGAAGCTCCTGCGCGCGCTGCAGGACATGGGCTTCACGACCCCAACGCCGATCCAGCGCGAGGCGCTGAACCCCGCCATCAAAGGGCGCTGCGACGTCATCGGCGCCGCCGAAACGGGCTCGGGCAAGACGCTGGCGTTCGGGTTGCCCATCCTGCACCGGCTCCTGACGCAGATGGACGCCGAAGCGGACGACGACTCGGGGTCCGAGAGCGGCTCCGACGCGGACGCGAACGACGCGAAGGGCGACGAGAAGGGTGACGGGAAGAACGCGCGCGGCGTGACCACCACGAACGCTGGCGGTACCGGCTCCGATTCCGAGAGCGACCCTTTCGCCAACGTGGTTGACGAAACCGGCCGCTCCGGCGCCGGCGCGGGTTTCGAACTCCCCAGGCGACGCAAGGCGCTGCGCGCGCTGATCATCACGCCGACGCGCGAGCTCGCCATGCAGGTGTGCGACATGCTCAAGCAGGTCGCGAAGCACGCGCCCGAGATTGGCATCACGCCGGTGGTGGGGGGCATGAGCCTTCAGAAACAGGAACGGCTGTTGCGGCGGCGCCCGGAGGTGGTCGTGGCGACCCCCGGGCGGCTCTGGGAGCTCATGCACCAGCAGGGCCACGAGCACTTCCTGGACCTCGGCAGGCTGAACTTCCTGGTGCTGGACGAGGCGGACCGCATGGTCGAGCGCGGGCACTTCGCGGAGCTGCACAACATCATCGACATCCTGCCCATGCCCCCGCGCGTCAAGCGGCCGCCGGGCGCCGCCAAGGCGACGCCCGAGACGCTCAAGGTGTTCAAGAAGCGCGGGCCCGCGCCGGTTCCCGCGAACGCGGGAAAGAGGGGCGGCAAGGGGATGAAAGGCGGAAACGCCGACCCCGACAGGGACGGCGACATCGTGTTATCGGGTCACGTTCCGGAGGCGCGCGATATCGCGCGCGCCGCCGCCGACGGCGCGGACGGCGCGGACGGCGCGGAGATTTCCCTGCGGCCGTCGCAGATGCTGGACCGGCAGACCTTCGTGTTCTCGGCGACGCTCACCGTTCCGGAGAGCGTCCGCCGCAAGCTCAAGCGCGGGACCTCGCGCGAGGCTCGCGACGGAAAGAAGGAAAAAGGGAACGAGACAAAGGGAAAGGGCGACAAAGCCTCGCACACTTTGAGCGGGCTGATGGAGGCTGTGCCCTTCTACGGCAGGGTCAAGCTCGTGGACCTGACCGACCAGTCGCGGACCGTCGCCGAGCGCGTCGCGGAGAGCGCGCTGGAGTGCACGGAGGTGCGTGTTTTTCCCTTTCCCTTTTTTTGTTTTTTTTTTTCTCGCCCGGACGAACGGCCGAGACGCGTCGGCGGGGATTACACCTGCGCTTCCGTCTTAAACTATCGTGTGGATACCTGCCATACTCAAACGCTACGAGCCTCATATGAGCCGTGCGTGTCTCGGCCTTTGCGTTTCGCGGTTTTTACCGCTTCCTCCCCGGCGCGCGCGACGCGTCGCGAAGACGTTTTTTCGTGACTCGCGGCGCTACGCCTCATCCTCCGCCCTTCGCTGACGCGTCTCCCTCCGCACAGGATGAGCGCGACGCGCTTTTGTACCACATCCTGACGCAGCAGCCCGGCTTGGTGATCGTGTTCGTGAACGCCATCTCCGCGCTCCGGCGCCTGCTGAGCCTGCTGAAGATCCTGCAGCTCCCGGTGGAGGGCCTGCACGGGAACATGCAGCAGCGCGCGCGGCTGAAGTACCTCGACCGCTTCCGCGCCGCCGCGCTCTCCGAGGGCACCAACGAAAGCAGCGCGGCGAGCGTCGGTGCCGGACCCGCCGGCAGCGGCGAGAAGAAGCGCACGTCCGTGCTCGTGGCCACGGACGTCGCCGCGCGCGGCATAGACATCAAGGGCGTCGACTTGGTTGTGCACTACCAGGTGCCGACGTCGGCGGACACGTACGTGCACCGGAGCGGCCGAACCGGCCGCGCGCGAAACGAGGGCGCGTCCGTGGTGCTGGTGACGCCCGGCGAGCGCACGCGCTACCGCGCGCTGCTGCGCGCGCTGAAACGCGACGGCTCGCTGCCCGCGTTCCCCACCGTGGAGACCGCCGTCGCGGAGGCGCGGCGGCGCCTCTCGCTGGCGAAGCGCCTGGACAAAATCGCGCACGCCAAGCAGCGCGACGCGGCGGATGCCGAGTGGCGCCGGGCCAACGCCGCCGAGCTCGGCATCGAGCTTGACTCGGACGAGGACGCGGACGCGGACGCCGTGCTGGTGTTCAACGCCGCGGACAGGAAGGCTAAAACCAAGATGGCGCAGAAGGCGCACAGGGCGTTCGAGAGGGCGAAGGCGCGGGAGGCGCGGCGCGTCAGCCTCGGCGCGGAGGCGAAATCCTCCGAGTCCGAGTCGGACTCGGACTCGGAGGATTTCGCCGACGCGCGCATGGCCGAGCTGGTGGACGCGGGGTTCGACCAGGACGACCAGGCCTCGGCCGCGCGCCTGGGCGAGCACAGGCGGCTGGGCAGGGAGGAGGCAAAGCTCCGCGGCGACCTCGCGGAGCTCCTGAAGACGCCCCTCGGCGTCAAAGCCGAGCGCCGCGCGGGCGTGGCGAGCGCGCGGTATCCCTCGCGGGGCGAGGGCGCGGCGCGAATGGCGCGCGCGTCGCGCGAGAAGAGCGACACACGCGGGTCGCTCGTCGCGCGCGGGACGGACGGCACGAAGGCTGCGTCCGCGGTGGACATGCTGAGGGGGGGGGCGAAGGCTGCCGCGCGCGTCGGCGCGGCGCCGGGAGGCGCCGCCGGGAAAAAACGAAAACGCGCCAAGGGCGCCCCTGGAGACACCCGGTGATTTTTTTTTTAAAGGCGTCGTGACGCGGCGTACGCGGAGAGGCGCGCGCCGTTACCGGAGGGCTACCGGTTGTTAGGTAGTACACGAAGGCATTACGTAATACTCGGTCATGTTATCTATCCTCCCCGAACGCTCCTCGAGTGCGGTGCGCTCGTCTCCCGGTGGTGGTGGTATTAGCCCATGGGGAAGTACACCGCGTTGGCGTCGGCGCCGTTTGCGTCGCGCATGGTCACCTCCAGCACGTGCACGTCCCCGCCCCCCCCGTTCCGCTCGTGCCACTGGCGCAAAAACGTGGGCACCGCGAAGACTTGCATCGCCGCCGCCACGGAGGCGCAGCTCGGGAACGCCACCGCGACCAGGTGCTTCAGCGCGTCCGTCACGCGCGCGTCGCGCACGGCGTGCTCGACGAGCGCGACGACGCGCGCGGGCTCGCCGCGCGTCCAGGCGTGCGATGCTTTCAAGTGGATACGGCCGAGCGACGCTTTGTGTATCCGCATCAGAACGTTGAGCTCGAGCAGCGCCAGTTCCACGCGCTCGTTCATCGGGAATGGCATGGTCTGGATGTAGCGGAGCACCTCGTGTTCCCCGGACGCGCACGCGGCGGCGCGGACCATCTCCAGCGTGCGCGCGTCCTCGTGCGCAGACGCGCACGAGGCGTACCCCCTTCGCGTTCTCTTTTGATTCTCCTCCGCGCCGCACACCACACCGACCCCGGGGGTCTGCGGTCGCACCACGGGGGACGCGGCGTTCACCGGGATGTCAACCAAGGCACCGGCGCTTCGCGAGCGCTTCATGGCCACCGCGACGCGATGCCCGCGCGCCTCCAATAGACGCGCGGGTAACGAAACGACGGCGATTGTTGGCACACCTTTTGACGCGACCGGATCGATTTTGAACGCGAGATGACTTCGGCGCAGAACGCTGCCTCGTCACCGTCATCAGATCGACGATCGCACGGGCTGCTGCCCTGCAGCGACCCCCTTTTCGGACCCGCGCCCGAACCCGACGTTCGGCAAGAATCGAACGAGGATGCCGTCCGGCGACGGCGACGCGTGCTACTTCCCCCGCGACCTCGGGCGCGGGTCCTACGGCGGAGACGTGCATTGCTTGCAGCGATTTCTCTCCAGGAAAGGGTACCTGAACGAAGAGCCGACGGGGTATTTCGGGGACAGGACCGCGATCGCGACGAAGCGGTGGCAGGTACGCGCGCGCACCGAAACGATCCGAACGCGCGGTCGCGACGCGCGGCGCGAAAGCCACGGGCGTGCGCGGTCGCTCGCGCGCGCACACGCCGCCAGCCGCGCGTCGCGCGGATGTCAAATTCCACGCTCTCGTCGCGCCTGTGCGGCGCGCGTCCCCATCATGTTTTTTCGCGGCGTTTCACTAAAAAAAAACTGACGAAACGACGCCCTTCGCGCAGCGGGACAACGGCGTCGACTCCGTGGATGGCCACCTGGAGCTGGCCTCGCGGGATAAGTACGCGGCGCTGCACAACCTGCCGCTCCCCGGCTCGGGGCGGGTCACGTCGGACGCGAGCGCGGACCAGAAAAACACGTGCGTGGACGTGTGCGCGGAGTTCACCGGGATCCGCGACTGCCAGACGCGGTGCGCGAGGGACAAGCGGGACAAAAAGCACGCGTGCGGCGAGGCGTGCCAGACGGCGTTCGGGAGCGCATGCGACCGCGCGTTCCCCGCGTCCGGCGAGGGAGGGTCCACCAACTTCAAAATATGCCTCAGCTACATGAGCGCGTCGTGCGAGGACACGTGCGGGAAGTTCAGGAGCTGACGAGGCGAGGAGACGCGGAGGCGACGTTCATCATATGAGAGCGATGTTCATCGTATGAGCCGCACGCGGCAATGTCGAGATCGCCGACCTGTGGATCCGAAATCGCTCACTCCTCGAGGTTGATGGCGTTCCCGAACTTCTCGTACAGCTTCCCCTTGAGCTCGGCCATGGCGCCCTGCAGCTCGCGCTTCTCCGCCTCGAGCGCGTCCACCTCCGCCTTGGTCTCCTCCAGCGCCTTCTCCAGCATCGCCTCGGCGTCGTCGTTCTCCACGAGCACGAACGTCTCGCCCACCCCGAACCGAACCGCGTCTTCGTCCGTGACGATGAGCTCGTTCGAAGCCTCCTCCAGGTCCTCCGCCATTTTCTGTGTTTTTTTGTAAGAAGAAGAAGAGACACGCGTCGTGAGTGCGGGCGATGACACGATCGGTGGTTCTTTTCGGGTCAGAGGGACGCGGTCCGTCGCCGGCGCGTCGGCGCGTCGGCGGCGGTCTTTTTTTTTTCGACGCTCGCGAAGACCGGGCGCGAAAAAAAAAAAAAGCGCTCGCACACACGAACCGACGGGAAACGAGATGCTGGTTTCGCGCACGCACCGCCTTGGCCCTGAGCTCGGCGTTCACCTCGTGCACTCGCGTGTTGAACCGGCCGAACGCACAGATGTGCTGCTGGTCATCCCACGTGACCTCTTCGGCCTTGCCCCCCTGCGGCGACGAGAGAGCGCGACGGGGGAGAGGGTCAGCGGGGCGAGATCGGCGACGATCTTTTCGCGCTGGAGAGGCGAACGCGTTTGAAAGGAAGACGCGCGCGCGCGATCGACCGAACGCGCGGCCCGGCGAGGGCGTCCAGGGGGCGCGCGAGGCGCGAGAGAAGTCAAGCCGGGATCACCACGCACGCTCATGTTGGATTCCTGCTAGATCAGTCTCGCACGCACCACTCGCGCGCTGCGAGAAGTGCGCGGCCGGTTCGCGTGCGTGTTCGCCGAGTTTTCCCGTGAAGGGAAAAAAATTTACCGATTATTTACCCAGCTTTCGTCGCGCCCGCCACGTCCGAGCGTTCCACCGTGAATTTAGTGCGACTGTGCCAGAGTGGTTATTGGGTTGGACTTGAACGTGTGAGAAATCAGTCTAAGCGAACGTGATTGAGCACTCGAGGTATCCAATGGGCAATGCCCGCGTAGGTTCAAATCCTGCCGGTCGCGAAACTTTTTGACCGACGAAGCCGAGGCAAGCACCTTTTTGAAGCCGACGTTTTCGGTTCGTCGCGAACGTTTTTTTGATTCCTAAGAACGAAAGTAACACACGTCTCTACGGTATGAGCTCGCGCGTCTACGCGTTCGTTTTTACCCTCTACATCCCCGGCGCGAGCGTCCCGCCGCACGCGTAGCAGTGCTTCATGAGGCTCATGTTGACGCCTGGGATGGGCGCGAGCTCGATGTGGCACTTCGTGCACACGCGGTTCCGCGGCGCGGCGGGGCCCGGTCCCGCCGCGCCGGCGCCCACCGCCGATTCGCTCGGCTCGGGTTCCCGAACGCCCGCGCCGTCGCGCGCGCCGCGTTCGGATCGGAGCTTCTCGCGCTCCTCTCCGCTCCTGTCGGGTCCGGACGCGGTCCCCCCGCCGCTGCCGTTCGCTCGGTCACCAGGTCCGTGAAGCGCGCCGGCGCGTGACTGACCTCGCGACTGAAGCGCGACGCCCCGGGATGCTTTGGCGTCCGAAAACGCGGTGGCCGCCGCCAGGACGGCGTTGCCGGTGCGCCGCGCCGCCGGGACGTGCCTCGGCGCCATGGTCATGCGCTGCCGCTCGCGCTTCTCGCGCCGCTCGCGCTGCACCTTCGCGCGAAGCTCAGCCTCCGCGGCGGCGTAGTCCAGGCCGCCGGGGCCCGAGAGCGCCGGCGCGGACGCGCCCGGCGCCGGAGGCGCGGCGTCGCCTCCCGGGCGCGCCGGAGCCGCCGCCGCCTTCGAGCCCAACTCGCGAAAACTCGCGCCGCTCTTGCTCGGGCTGCGGCTCCGCGCGCCGGCGAGGCTCGAGGGCTCGGGGCCCTCGCCTCGCGACCGCGTCTCGGGGTCCGAGGCGCCGGGGCCCGAGGCGGCATCCCGGCGCGCCTCCGCGACCACGTCTCGGCCGGCCGCGACGTCCGCGGCGGCGCGGAGAAGCGCGGCGGTCAGGCGCAGCTTCTCCGGGGCCCACCCCTCGGACGCGGGGAGGAGCGGGGAAGCGCCGTCGCCCGCCTCCGCCGGGAACCCGTCGCGCCGCCGCTGCGCCGCCGCGAGCGCCGACAGGACGCGCGCGAACGCGGGTGCTTCGAGCGGACGGCGACGAGCGGATGCGCCGGATGCGCCGCGCGCCTCGCCGTACCCGGTACCACACGGAGGTGCGTCGAGCGTTTCGAGCGTTTCTTCGATGGTCGGCGGGAACGTTTCGCGCGAAAGCGTTTCGAACGTTTCGGCGGCGACGCGCCGTCGCGACGCGACGACGACGCCGGCGAGGGCGCGCACGCGCGCCGACGCCAGACCCGCCAGCGCGCGTTCGCGAGACGCGTCGTCGCTGAGGTCCGCGTCCTCCGACGCCTCCGTCTCCGCGCGCATCCGCGTCGTCGCCGCGACAGAAGCGCTTTTGTCGCGGCGACGTTCGGAGGACCGGCGCTTCGCCGCCGCCGCCGCCGCCGCCGCGCGCGTCTTTTCGCCGGCTCGCGCGCGCTTCCGCCCGGTGGACGCGACGGACGCGGGGGTCGTCGCCGCGGGGGCCTTCTCCGTCCCGCCTCCGTCCGCGCCGCGCGCCTCCGCCTGCAGCGGCCGCGCCTCCGCGAGCCGCGGCTTCGCGTCTCGAGCCGCCGCCGCGCGCGCGCGCTCGAACGCCGCGCTCGCGCCGGCGACCGCGACCGCGCGCGCGAGAAGCGACGGGAGCGACGCGAGCGCCTCGGCGACGAACGTCGTCTTTTTTGAGTCTTGTAAAAAATCAAGCCGCACGAGCAAAATCGGCCCGTCGGCGTGCGGCGCCGGCGCGGAGACGGTCCGCGCTTTGGTGTCGTACGCGTTGGCGATAACGTGTGTGCGCCGCGAGACGTGAACGAACGGGACGCGAACGAGGAAAGCGGGCGTCTCGCCGCGCGTCGCCGCGACGCGGCTCGCCGCCGCGAGCGCGGCGAACACGTCGTCGCGAAGCGCGCCGAGC
>Ga0181560_10003295_pt1 | contig 14919 bp, 12 predicted proteins | sample 011ome_20_FD_133751 | JGI IMG/M metagenome (GOLD analysis project Ga0181560, IMG submission 133751) | Coastal salt marsh microbial communities from the Groves Creek Marsh, Skidaway Island, Georgia - 011509CT metaG (megahit assembly) | ecosystem: Environmental > Aquatic > Marine > Intertidal...
CCGCGCCGCCGACGCCGCTCGACCCGCCGACGCAACAGGGCGGGCCGGGGGCGCAAAATTGAGAGGAGGAGCACGCGAAGCAAGCATTTTTTTTGTCTGAAAGCGTTCACGCGATAAACGACGAGTAGAAGTAAACAACGTCTTGTACTAAAGAACAAGCAAGCACTAAACGAACGAGATCGCATCGACCCGGCACTTTTATTTTTTTTCACCCTCAGCTCGCGCGCTCCTCACCCGACGCTCCCCTCGAGCTTCAGGCTCATGAGCGCGTTCACCTCCGCGGCGAACTCGAGCGGGAGCTCGTTGAACACCTCGTTGCAGAACCCGCTTATGATGATCCCCACCGCGGTCTCCGGGTCGATCCCTCTCTGTTGAAAGTAAAACAGCTGATCTTCGCCGATTTTCGACGTCGACGCCTCGTGCTCCACCCTCGCGCTCGGCTCTCTCACGGAGATGTACGGGTACGTGTTCGCGCCCGCTTTGTCCCCGATCAGCATGCTGTCGCACTGCGAGTAGTTCCTCGCCCCCACCGCGCTCGGCGAGACCTGCACCAGACCGCGGTAGCAGTTGCGAGACTTCCCCGCGGAGATGCCCTTGCTCACGATCCTCGACCGCGTGTTTTTCCCGACGTGAATCATCTTCGTCCCGGTGTCCGCCTGCTGCTTGTTGTTCGTCAGCGCGACGGAGAAGAACTCCCCGACGCTGTTATCCCCCGCGAGAACCACGGACGGATACTTCCACGTGATCGACGACCCGGTCTCAACCTGCGTCCACGAGATCTTCGAGTTGTCCCCCTTGCACAGTCCGCGTTTCGTCACAAAGTTGTAGATGCCGCCGACGCCGTCCTCGTTCCCCGCGTACCAGTTCTGCACCGTGCTGTACTTCACCTCCGCGTCCTTCGCGGCAGAGATCTCCACCACCGCGGCGTGGAGCTGGTTCTCGTCGTACGCGGGCGCGGTGCAGCCTTCGAGGTAGGACACGTACGACCCCTCCTCGGCGACGATGAGCGTGCGTTCAAACTGCCCGCTGCTCTCCGCGTTGATGCGAAAATACGTCGAGAGTTCCATCGGGGACTTGACACCCTTGGGGATGTAGCAGAACGACCCGTCGCTGAACACCGCGGCGTTGAGCGCGCTGAAGTAGTTATCCCCCACGGGGACGACGGACCCGAGGTGCTGTTTGATCAGTTCGGGGTATTCTCTGATCGCTTCCGAGATGCTGCAAAAGATGACGCCAACCTTGGCGAGATCTTCGCGAAACGTAGTCGCGATGGACACCGAGTCGAACACCGCGTCCACGGCGACGTTCGTCATCCGCTTCTGCTCGGACAACGGAATGCCGAGCTTATCGAACGTCTTGAGAAGCTCCGGGTCGACCTCGTCGAGGGACTTCTTCTTCTCCATCACCTTCGGCGCGCTGTAGTAGGACACCGCCTGGTAGTCGATGTCCGGGTACCGGTTGTCGCTCCAGTCCGGCTCCTCCATCGTGAGCCACTTCCGGAACGCCTTCAGCCGGAATTCGAGCATCCACTCCGGCTCGTTCTTCTTCGCGGAGATGATTCGGACGGTGTCCTCGCTGAGGCCTTTCGGGATCGTGTCCGTCTCGATGTCCGTCTTGAACCCGGGCTTGTAGGGCTTGGAGAGCATCTGCTGGATCTTGTCCACCTGAGGAGGAGGAGGAGGAGGAGACGCGAGAGGAGGAGGGGGGAAGAGGGAGGGGACGCGTGAGTCGAGCGTCGTCGCGCGATGGCGATGGACGGACGTCCACGGCGGGCGGACGCCGTCGCGTCGACGAAGAAGCGAAGAAGAAGACGCGGGCGGGTCTCAGATCCGCGCCGCGCGACGGGTGACGTCGACCGCGGCCGCGGGGGGGGGGGACGCGAGCGGAGCGGCGCGAGACGAACCTCCTCCTGCTTCGCGTCCTTCTCCTCCTCGACGACGCCCGCGGGGTCCGAGATCGCCTCCGCGCGCGGGGTCGCGTCCGCGCGCCGCCACCCGACGCGCTTCCCTCCGCGCGCGCGCCCGGAGACGGAGGCGGCGACGTCGCCCGGGCTGGTAATTCCTCGCGACGAGAGCGTCGCCGCGCGTCCGGCGCGGCGGGACTTCGCGCCGACGCGAGCGGCGTTCGCCGCCGCGCAGAGCGACGTGGAAGTCATCGAAGACGCCGTGTTCGCTGCCGGCGCGCGTGACGTGCGTCGCGCGTGCGATGGAGTGGCGCCGACGACGCGCGGCACCCCCCCCCCGCTCTCGGGATAGCGAGCGAAGCGAGCGCGAGATTTGCCAGCCGCAAATTGCGTCGGGTTGAGATTGAGCGGTCGGCGCGCGATGAAAGCGATGAAAAGCGATCGTTGACCCCGACGACCGCTTTCAAGCGCGCGACCCGCTTACCCTGGCGCGTACGCAAATTACTGGGGTAAAAGCTACGACAGCGCCCCGCGCGTCCCATTCCTCTCGATGATCGACCCGAAGTCCGAGTCCCCCGAGGCGAGGGCGAAGCGACTCGCGGCGTTCGTCGACCAGCAGACCAAGTCCCCCAAGGCGAAGCGATTCCTGAAGTGGTACGACAGGTACACCGTCGCGCTGTGCGGCGCCGCGGCGGTCGCGTACGGGCTGCAGCAGTACTTCCCAGAGTATTTCCCCACCGCGCCGGACGCGTCGGCGGTGCTCTCATCAGGTGCGTTCTGTACACTGGTTCCCATACGACCGCGTCCGCGTGGTGAACGCCGTTCCTTAAGGACTTTTGCCGTCGTCTCTCTCCGCTCATCCCTCGCTTTCAATCCCCGCCCTCGACGCCTTTGAACTCCACCTGACGCCTTTGAACTCCACCCCGACGTTCGCTTGTATGGAATGGCCCTCATCAGCGAGCTCGGACGACGACCGACCGACGCCGCGCGACCCTTGATGCCCCGCGCGCGTCGTCGCCGGCACCGCGCGTAGAGACTCGACTCCCAACATGGGTCCCGCGCTCGAACCCGAAGCCTCCGAAGCCTCCCCGGCCGCGTCCGGCGCGCGCGTCGCCGCGCCGTACGTCCGAGCCTTCCTTTTCATCACGTCGCTCAAGCTGCTCCTGGTGCCGTGCTACAAGAGCACCGACTTCGAGGTGCGTTCGTCGCGCTCCGACCGCGCCCGCCCGCGCACTGGTCCCCATACGACCGCGTTCGCGTTGTGAACTTCATTCCTTAAGGACTTTTCCCGGCGGACGCTCCTCCTTCGTCCTCCGTCCATCTCATCTCATCTCCGTGGTCGTCAGGTGCACCGAAACTGGCTCGCCGTCTGCTCGCGACCCGTCTCGCGTTGGTACGTCGACGCGACGTCGGAGTGGACGCTCGATTACCCCCCGCTGTTCGGATGGTTCGCGCGCATGGTGAGCATCGCCGCGCGCCGCGTCGACCCCGGGATGCTGACGCTGTCGAGCGCGCCGTACGATTCGCCGGCGACGACGACGTTCATGCGTTGCAGCGTGATCGCGAGCGACGCGCTCCTCGCGGCGGGCGCGTTCGCGTGGGTGGCCGCCGCGGGGAAGAAGACGAACGGTCGCGGGAAGAAGACGAACGGTCGCGGTCGCCAGCGCCAGCGCGCGATCGCGACGATCCTCGTGCTTCTCAACCCGGGGCTGCTGCTCGTGGACCACGTCCACTTCCAGTACAACGGGGCGCTGTTCGGATTGCTGTCGTGCGCGCTCGCGGCGGTCAGAGCGCGCCGGCCCGTCCTCGCCGCGGCGCTGTTCAGCGCGCTCGTGCACGCGAAGCACGTGTTCGCGTACGCCGCGCCCGCGATGGCGACGCACTTGCTCGCGTTTCACGCCTCGGACGACGCGCGAGCGGCGGAAGAAGAAGAAGACGACGAAGACGACGACGACGACGATGAAAAAAAAAACCGCCGCCGCCGTCGACTCGCTTTCGCTTTCGCCGCGACGCGTTGCGCGCAGTTCGCCGCCGTCGCGATCGCCGTCACCGCGGCGTCCTTCGGCCCCGTCGTCGCCTCCGGGACGTTCTCCGCGATGCTCGCGCGGCTGTTCCCGTTCGGAAGAGGGCTATCGCACGCGTACTGGGCGCCCAACGCGTGGGCGCTGTACAACTTTACGGATAAATGCCTCGCCGCGGCGGCTCGGAAACTCGGCGTCGGCGCGACGGACGCGCCGAAAGCGCACCTCGTCGGCGGGATGGCGGGGCACGGCGGCACCGGCGCGCAGACGCACGCGGTGTTGCCGACGATCACGCCGGGTATGACGTTCGCGTTGACGGCGCTCTTTTCGGCGCCGGCGCTCGCGGCGCACTGGAGAGCGTCCAGAAGGAGAGGGAGGGCCTCTCGCGAGTACAGCTGTGCATCACGAGTACAGCCGCGCGCGCGCGGCGGCGACTCCGACGACGACGACGCGACGCACGCGAGCGCGCTGCGCGTGCTCTCGCACGCGACCCTCTGCGCGTTCACGTTCGGGTGGCACGTCCACGAGAAGGCGTCGCTCATGGCGACGATACCGCTCGCGCTCGCGCTCGCGGCGGACGCCGACTCCGCCGGCGTCGCGTCTCAGGCGCGTTCTATTTCACACTGGTTCCCATACGACCGCGTTCGCGTGGTGAACGTCGTTTCTTAAGGACGGACTCATCTCCCGGCGTTTCTCTCCGCCCAACCCTCGCTTTCAATCCCGACACGCCGCGACGCCTTTCAACTCCGCTTCTGACGCCTTTGAACTCCACCCCGACGTTCGCACGCACGGAACGACCCTCATCAGACGTTTCGCAAGAGAGTGGGGGAGTTTTGGCTGCTGTCCACGACGTCGTCGTACGCGCTGTCGCCGCTGCTGTTCCAGCCTCGGGAGTGGCCGATCAAGATCCTCGTCCTTCTCATCGGCGCGATCGTCTCGCGGCGCGTCCTCGAGACCGTCGTCGAGGACAAGGCGAGAGCGGAGGGCGTCGCCGACGCCGACGGCGGCGGCGAAGAGTGGACCCTGCTGCGGTCGACGTCGCATCGCGCGTACGTCGTCTACGGTCTCCCCGCGCTCGAGCTGTACGTCAGCGTCGGTCATCGGCTCGTTTTCGGGGAGGACGCGCTCGAGTTTTTGCCCCTGATGCTCACGTCGACGTACTGCGCGGTGGGCGTCGTCGGCGTGTTCGCGAAGCAGTGGATCGCGTACGTCAGAGAAGTCTTCGAGTAGCGACGGCGGGGCGAGTCGGTTCGCGTCGATCGACGCGCGCGCGGGTATCGCATCATAGAATCATATAGTCACCGTAGTTCTGCCGCTACACTCGGGTATCGCCCGCCGCGGGCTCGCCCCTCTCGTTCGCCCCCACCCCGCCGCCGTCCCCCGCGTCCTTCGTCGTCGCCGCCGCGTCCGCCTCCGCCGCCTCTTTCTCCTTAGCCTGGTGCCGCGACATCCCGTACCAGTACGCCCCCGCCGTGGTGATCGAGTACCCGATGACGCCCTGCGTCGTGACCTCATTGCGGAATATCAACACGCTCGCGACGCTCGTGAAGACGCTCTTCACGTTCCCGAGGACCTGCATCGACAGCGCGCCGACGTGCTCGGTGACGATGAACTGCATGAGGTTCACGAGAAACGCGCCGCAGCAGTTCGCGAAGAGCGCCTTCGACAGCGACGCGTCGGCGATCACGAACGCGACGCGCTCGGCGATGTGATTCGGGCCTTCTAACACGAGCGCCGCGGGGAGCAGCGTCACCATGGAGTATAACGACATGTACCGCAGCAAGTTGATGCTGTCCATCGCGTTTTCGCCTTGCAGCAGGAGCTCCTGCATGCACGACTTCGTCGCGCGCATGAGGTTGGACGAAAATATGAGGCACACGCCGAATACGCTGACGCTCGGCTCGCCGCCCGCGCTGAGCGTCGCGCCGCCCATGATCGGCATCAGCGTAACCCACGTCCTCCACTTCTCTCTCTTCCCCAAGATCACGATGCTCATGAGCGCGGTGAACGCGGGCGTGCTCGCCGCGAGCGCTTGCTCGAGCGATACCTCGACGTACTTGAACGACGCGACCGCGAGGACGACGGACAGCGCGAGCGTCTGCGACAGGAGGAAGATCTTCCCCGCCTGCTCCGCGTTTCGCGTCCGCGTCTTCGCGCTCCACCTCATGTACGCGCTGAGGTGGCACCACAGGTTCGACGCGAGCATGTGAAGGAACGTGAGGAACACGGGGAGGCGGAAGTGCTCTCGCATCAGCACCTTGTTCGTCAGGATGAGCACGACGGTGGCGGAGAACCAGCCCGCGACCGCCGCGGTCGCGCGCGCCTTGGCCGTGCTTCCGGGCAAGGACAGTCGGCCGATGAGCGGGGGCTTGACCGCGACCGGCGCGAAGGACGTCGTCATGACGACGAGATCGGTGGGTGGGTCGCGCCGCGCCGCCCCTCCGCCCGCGCGCGCGCTTTGAACGCGATCGTCGGATTCGCTTCGAGCGAAACGCACTCTGACGAAATCTCTTCGATCGTTCTGGTACCGATCAAAGCGCGCACGTTCATCGGCAACTTCGCCTGGTCTTTCACGGCATTCCACGGTGAAATCGAAAGCGAGATCTGCAAAGTGAGCGCAAGCCGCCAAAGTCTGGTGGCGATAAGAAATTTCCCGGGAACTTGAGACGTAAAGGGAGCCACTGCGCGGTGACAAATCGAGGCGCGGGCGCGACACATGAGCGCGACGATGCACCACGCGGGGACCGCGGAGGACGCCTCCGCGGCGGCCGCGTGCCTCGGCGAACACCGCGTCTCCTCCCCCGGGCTGAGGTCGCACCACGGCAGCGGGATATTCGAGCCGGACACGCCGGAGCAACAAACCTACGACGTCGCGTTTCTTCACGCGACGAGGGTTAGCTCCGCGCGAAATGCTGGGTCCTCGGGGCTCGCGTCGTCGTCGTCGCGCGCGAGCGCGCGCGACGGCGGCGCGAGCGACGGGTTCGCGGCCGCGGCGACGGCGGCCGCGGCGACGACGGACGCGTTCGTGTCGGACGCCGACGACGCCGCGGAGGAGACGCGCGACGTGGAGATGGACGAAGGCGAGGGCGCGCCCGGTGACGGGGACGATTTCGTCGCGGCGTCGACGATGCCAACGCAGACGGGCGCCGCGCGTCTCGTCGTCGACGCGCGCGACGGCGCGCGCGCGCCGCCGCCGGACGACGACGACGCGGAAGACTCCGACGGCGACGACGACCTCGACCTCGACCTCGACGACGCGCCGCACGCGCCGCCGTCCGCGACGAACACCGACGCGACGACGCGTCATCCCGCCGCGGACGCGTCCGAGGCGGAGGAGGTGGAGGACGACGACGAAAACGACTCGGACGACGACGCTCAGTTCGACGCGGACGCATCGCGTCACCGATTCCCGCCGTCGTCCGCGTCCGCGTCCGACGACGGCGAAGAGGACGAGGACGAGGACGGCACCTCGTTCCTGGACCTGCGGCACGATCGCTACGCCACGGACGGGACGTCGCTGACGACGTTCCACGAGACGCACGGCGACACGAGCGCGGCGCAGGCGCGCGCGGGTCGCGACGTGCAAGGCATCCCGTGGGATCGACTCCAGTTCACGCGAGAAAAGTACCGCGCGAAACGCGTCGCCGAGTACAAAAACTACGCCAACCTGGACTTCGACGCGAGCGCGCTCGACGGCGCGTGCGCGAGGACGCGCGCGTGCGCGAAGCGCACGCCGTTCTTCGAGTTCGCGCACAACACGCGCGCGGTGCGATCCAACTTCGTGCACTTCCAGCTCAGAAATCTCGTCTGGGCGACGTCCAAACACGACGCGTACGTCATGAGCGAAAACAAGATCGTGCACTGGAACGCGAGTCGGAAGCGCGCGAGCGTGGTGCTCGACCTGGACGGCGGCGCGAGCTCCGCGCCGAACGCGGCGACGGGCGCGACGTCCACGCACGGCGATTTCCCGCGGATACAGGTGAGCACGACGTGCGTGTCGAAGGACGGCGTCGTCGCCGCGGGAGGCTTCGCGGGGGAGCTCGTCGTGTTGGACCAACGGTCGGGACGGAGCGACGCGGCGAGGATCACGTCGGACGACAACGGGATCACGAACGCGATCGAGTTCGTCGGCGCGCGGAGCGGCGCGGAGATTCTCGTGAGCAGCAACAACGACATGATGACGCGGTTTTACGACCTCTCCACGATGCGATGTCTCGGGAGGCACAAGTACCCGTGGGCGGTGAATTACGCGTCGACGTCGGCGGATGGCCGATCGACGGTGGTCGTCGGCGACAGCAAAGAGGCGTGGCTCGTGGACGTCGCGACGGGGAGACGGATCGCGACGATGGAGGGGCACCTGGACTTTTCGTTCGCCGCGGCGTGGCACCCGAACGGGATCCTGTTCGCGACGGGGAACCAAGACACGACGACCAAGGTGTGGGACGCGCGGTGCCTCGGACGCGGGTCGCTGCTCACGCTGCGCGGCACGATGGGCGCGATTCGATCGTTGCGGTTCACGAGCGACGGGCGGTTCCTCGCGGCGGCGGAGCCCGCGGATTTCGTGCACGTGTACGACGTCGACGCCGGGTTCGAGGTGCGCCAGAGTTTGGATCACTTCGGGGAGACGGCCGGGATCGGGTTCTCCCCGGACGGGGAGTCGCTCTTCGTCGGCGTCGCGGATTTGACGTACGGGAGCGTGTTGGAGTACTCGCGCGGGCGGCGCGGCGGCGGCGCGGTGGTCGTGTGACGAAGCGACGAAGTGACGATACGATTTGCGCGCGAGGGAGGGGGGGGGGTACTAGGAGTGGGAAGAGAGAGGGCGCGCGAAGGATGTGCGAGTGTTGAACGACGACGACGACGACGACGCGACGACGCCACGACGACGACGAACGCTTTCAGTTCTTCTCGGTCGTCTTTATCAAAACGAATCGAATCGATCCCCCACCCTCTCTCTCTCCCGATGAACGCTCAGAACGCTCAGAACGCTCAGAACGCTCACGGCCAGGACGTGAACTGGAACACCTTCCCGACGATCTCCAGCCCTGTCGGGATCTGCCACGTGAACAGCGCGAGGTTCACGGCGTTGAGCGCGATGTGCGCGTTTCTAGCCTTTTCGTTCCCGCGTTGCATCTCCGGCACCAACCCCGCGGCGGCGGCCCACAGGCACACGATCCCCATCCCCGCGTACAGGTGCGGCCCCGGGAAGAGCTTCCCCGTGCGGAGGTACGTGTTCATCCCGCCCTCGACCGCGAGCGCGGTTCCGAACGCGAGGAGCAGCGAGCCGACGTTGTTGTGCTTGTCCTTGAAGCCGCCCGCGACGAGCTCCTTGCGCGTCGTCGTCAGCTCGTCGATCTTGCCCTTCGTCTCGCGCTGCGCGGAGGAGAGCTCGACGTCGTCGCCGGACGGGAGCGACGCCTTGAGCTCGGCGATCTCATTGCCCGTGGTTCGCACGCGGCGCCACTGCCAGCCGAGGTATCCCGCGTACGCGGTCGCGAACCAGAGCCCGCCGAGGAAGAAGGGGTGCACGAGCGCGGCGGTGCGGCCTTCGAGGATGCCGAACTCGCCCCCCTTGGCCATCGCGTCGTTCGCGGCGAAGAGGATCGGGTTGGACGCGACCGTCGCGAGGAGCGCGATCCGCCCGAGGTCCGCGGAGGACTTCTTCTTCTCCGCGGCGGCGTTTGAGGCGGCGGAGGAGGAGGAGGACTCGTCGGACGCGACGACGGCGGCGCGCGTCGTCGTCGTCGTCGTCGTCGTCGTCATCTTCGCGGATACCGATCGCGTCTTCGCCGCGGAGACGCCGAGGAACGGCGACGCCGCGCCGCGAAGGCGCGCGGAGGACGTCTTCGCGACGACGCGCGCGGAGACGGCGGAGGAGGTCATCATCGTCGTGGCGGCCATCGTGCGGGCGAACGCGCGGCGCGTGGTCGTGTGCGCGCGCGCGCGTCTCGGACCGTCGCTTTTTCGCGGCCTTCGTGGTCGTGAGCGGTGACACGTCATTTCAGATTTGCCGCAGACAGGCGAGGTGCGCGCGGGCTTCCCACGGCGAACGTGGTCACGAGGATGGCGCGTACGAATACACTTGTATGTGCTTGCAGTGACGATGACGGACGGCGTGTTGTTCTCGGCGGATTCGATCGCCGGTTTTTTCTCCTTCCTTCCGCTCGTTGTTGTTCCATCATCAGTCGCTCCATCCACACCGACGCGCGCGCGCACCCCGAGAGAACGCCCGCCAGTCATGGCGCCCGCGCCCGCGCCCGCGTCCGCGACGACCGCCGCGTTCGACCGCGTCGTCGCGGACGCGCGAGCCGAGCTCGGCCTGCTCGTGCAGACGTCCTCGCCGACGACGAAGTCCATCGCGGCGACGCTCGCGGCGACGTACGTCCTGAACCTCCTCGCGCCGTCGCTCGCGTCTACGTTCGCGCTCGTCCCGGAGCGAACGATCCCGTTCTGCGTCTGGAACGTCTTCACCGCGGGGTACTACGAGCAGTACCTCGCCTCCGCGGTCGTCAACGTCCTCGGGACGCTGTACCTGGGACGATGCCTGGAGCCGATATGGGGCGCGGAGGAGCTCGTGCGCTTCGTCGTGCTCGTCAACCTCGCCGTCGGGTGCGCGGCGTTCGTCACCATGTACCTGCTGTACGTCGCGACGTACTCGCAGTTTTACATCTTCGCCAAGTTCAGCGGGTTCCACGGCGTGCTCGTCGCGCTGACGGTCGCGGTCCGGCAGCAGCTCCCGCTCGACCGCGTGCCTCTGCCGAACCCGCTGTACGCCGTTCTGAAGATTCGAAACAAGGACGTCCCGGGCCTGTACTGCGCCGGCGCCGCCGCGCTGTGCGTCTTCAGCGGCGCGGAGCACCACCACATCGGGCTGTACCTCTTCGTTTTGTACGGCGCGTTCTTCGGGTGGGCGTACCTGCGATACTTCCAGCCGCTGCGGCGACGCGACGCGAACGGGAACGAGATCGTGCAGATCGGCGACGACCGAAGAGAGATGTCGTTCGCCGCGCAGTTCCCAGAGTTTTTGGAGCCGCTCGTCGCGCGGGCGACGGACCCGCTGCACGGCGTGTTCTTCGGCGAAAGGAGGGGGGTACAACGCGGAAGTAGCGGAGGGGGCGGCGACGGCCACGCGGGGGCGTCGTCGCTGACGGGGGTGATGATCGACGACGACGACGCGGCGGCGGCGGCGGAGGAGGAGTTCTCCGAGGAGGAGCGGGAGAGGAAACGGGAGCGCGCGGCGAAGGGCGCGGCGATGCTCGAGGCGAGGTTGAAGGCGAAAGAAGTGCCGCCGCCGCCGCCGCCGCCGCCCGCGGAGTAGCGCTTTTCACCGCGGTCTCGCTCGTAATACGATGTGTGCTTGCTCATGTTAAAGACTACTACAGTAAAGAATAGTCGCCTCGTCGCGGCGGCGGCGGCGGAACAGATAAAAAATGAGACTACTTGCCCGCGATGGCGCGCCGCCCCGAGTCCAGCGTGTTGCTCAACAGCATCGCGATCGTCATCGGCCCGACGCCGCCCGGGACCGGCGTGATCTTCCCCGCGACCTTGCTGCACTCCTCGAAGTCCACGTCCCCGGTGAGCCTGTACCCCGTCTTCTTCGACGCGTCCGGCACGGAGTTAGTCCCGACGTCGATGATCGCCGCGCCGCGTTTGACCCAGTTCTTTTTGATCATGTGCGCCGACCCCGCGGCGGCGATGATGACGTCCGCCTCGCGCACGATCCGCTGCGGGTCCTTCGTCCGCGAGTGCACCACGGTCACGGTGCAGTCTTTCTTCATGAGCATCAGCGCCGCGGGCATCCCGACGATGTTGGACCGACCGACGACGACGGCGTTCTTCCCTCGCAACTCCACGCCGCTTCGCTCGAGCAACACGACGCAGCCCTTCGGCGTGCACGGCATGAACAGCGGCTCGTGGCCCTTCATCGAGAGCTTCCCGATGTTCAGCGGGTGGAACCCGTCCACGTCCTTCTCCAAGGAGATCGCCGCGAGGATCTTCTCCTCGTTCATGTGCTTCGGAAGCGGGAGCTGGACGAGGATGCCGTGGCAGTCCGGGTCGGCGTTGAAGCTTTGGACGATCTTAAGCACCTCCGCCTCGGTCGCGGTCTCCGGGACCTCCTCGTGGAACGACCGGATCCCAGCCTCGTCGCACGCCTTGCGCTTCATCCGCACGTACGTCGCGCTGTCCGGTCGCGAGCCGACGATGACGACCGCGAGCCCCGGGACGCGGCCGTGCGCCGCCTTGAGCTTGGCCACCTCCTCCTTGATCTCGGCGCGGATGTCCGCCGCGATCGCTTTGCCGTCGATCACCGCGGCTTTGCTGCCTCGGCCGCCCATGACGTTACGTTACGTTACGTTACGTTCGGAGTGTGTCGAGACGCGCGCGGAGACGGACGCGACGCGACGCGACGGACGCGCGGGAGGAAGTGACGGGCGAGCGCGGGAGGACGCGCGGACGAAGCGAAGGTTCGATGGATAAACGGAAACGCCGTCCGCGTCGCCGCGGCGCGATGCGAGCCTCCAGTTTCGACGGGGGCGTTTCGACGCGAGGTGCCGACGGCGCGTTTTCGTATGGAGTCACGGTCTCATCATCGGAAGCCCTCGTACTCGTACTCACACGAAACTATCGACGCTGCTGTTTTTATTTTGCCAAACGGGCGAGTTTTATTTCTACTAGAGCACGTTCACCTCAACTCGTCTAATACTCGAGGTCCTCGAGCAGCCCTTTCCCCCCCCCGTCCCCTCTCGCCTCGTACTCGCTCTCGTACTCCAGCGTCTCCGTCGCTTGCAGCCGCTTCGCGACCATGGGCGTGAGGTTCTGCATCACCGGCCGAAGCGACAACGCGAGCAAAGACGCGCAATACGCCAGCGAACTGAGCGCGACGAAGACGCCCAAGAACACGCCGCCGACGCTCGCGTTCACCAACCCGCTCGCGTGGATGCTTTGGACGACTAAGGTCATGTTCGCGAGGACGATCACGAACGCGAGGACGCGCGTGAAGATCGCGAGGCGGTTCGATATCCGCATCGCGCCCATGACGTTTTCCGCCGCGCAAAATTTCACGAGCGGGATGAGCGCGAACGGCAGCTGGAAGAACAGGATCACGGACGACACCACGATGAGCGTCTCCGCGTGCTCGTCCCCGGCGATGATGCACACGAGCAGCGACGGAATGATCGCCGCGCTGCGCGTCAGGAACGCGCGCAGCACCGGGTTTATCTTCAGCTCGAGGAAACCCTCCATGACGAACTGTCCCGCGTACGTCCCCGTGATGGTGCTGCTCTGCCCGGACGCGAGCAGCGCCACGGCGAATAAGATCTTCGCCGAGCTCCCCAGCGCGTGCTTGAGCATGTCCGGCGCGTTCTGCAGCGGCCGGTCGATGATCTCCTGTCGGCGCTCGTCGGAGATGCTCGGGTCGTCGATCGTCTGCGCGGCGACGATGACGACGGCGAAGTTGATCACGAGCGTCACCGCGAGCGCGCACGCCGACTCCAGCACGTTGTACTTCAACGCCGTCCGCAGCGGCTTCTCGCCCATTCGGAACCGACGCGAGAGCACGAGCGCGGAGTGCAGAAACAAGTTGTGCGGCATCACGACCGCGCCGAGGAGCGAGATGGCGATGAACAGCGCGTTCCCGTCGCGTATCCGGGGGACGACGACGCCTTCCATCACCTCTTCGCCGTCGCCGCCGCCGAGGAGGCCCATCTCCGCGACGAAGCACGCCGCGATGACGCCCACGAGCGAGCCCTGCGCGAGTGGCGATCGATTCGATTGATGACACGTACGCGTGGGTTAGCGATCGGTGGGCGGTGAGTATGTGTACTGTGCGTGGTAGACGATTCGATGACGCGTCGGGTCGGGGCGCGAGCGGCGGGGACCGCGAACGCCATCGTGAACGCACCATGAACGCTTCCAGCTTTCGCACGCCGAGCTGCTGCAACAGCAGAAACACCAGCGTGCTCGCGGACGTGATCGCGACGCCGATCACGGTCGGAATCCCGAACAACAGTTTCAGCGCGAGCGCGGTGCCGATCACCTCCGGGACGTCGCTCGCGACGATCGCGAGCTCGGTGATGAACCACAACGCGTACCGCGCCGGATTCGAGTACTCGTCGCGCATCACGCGAGAGAGATGCCACCCGGTGGCGAGCGCTAACCTGACCGCGAGGGCTTGTATGAACAGCCCGCACGCGGTCGCCCACAGGATGACCCACAGGAGGGAGTACCCGAAGAGGCAACCCGCCTGGAGGTCGCTCTCGAAGTTCCCCGGGTCGACGTATCCGATGCACATCAGGAACCCGGGACCGAGGAACTTGGCGAACTTTCGCCACGAGAATGTCTCGTCGTCGTCGTCGTCACCCATCCCGTCGACGTGCACCTCGGCGCGAGAACTCGACGTCGACGTCTTCCCCCCCATCCCCGCGTCGTCGCTCCTCCCGCTTATTCCCGACGACGGCGACGCCACGGACGCGGACGCCGCGCGCGCGCGAATCGCGCCGTCGCTCATCTCGAGGTCGCCATCCTCCGCGTTCGCCACCTTCTCGAACGCCGCCGTCGTGCCGTGGACGCCGGCGACGTCGTCGAACAGCGGCGCGCCTCGGGGCATCGCGCCGGTCGCGACGCCGTCTCGCGCGTGGCGACACGCGGCGAGATGGGAGGCCGCGAGGCGACGCGAGGGCGGCCGCGACGAGGGTGGTCCGCGCGAGCGCGAATGGCCGGTAGCTGGGGGCGTGTGCCGTTCGTCGGCGCGCGAGCGCGAGTCTCGTCGAACGCGTCAGCTGACGACGATCGCAGCGCGCCGGAAAGTCAAGTTCACCGGTTGCGCGAACGGGTCTACCTCGCGCCTCTCGCTTCGCTCCGTCGCTCGTTAATAATATAACGATAACGCTCGCTAGCCCCCCCCCCCCCCCCCCCCCCCCCACCCCCCCTCCCCCCCCCCTTCCCCCTCTCATCGGTCCCCCCCCCCCCCGGTCCTCCCCCAGCATCCCCCGGCCTTCC
>Ga0181560_10003296_pt1 | contig 14913 bp, 9 predicted proteins | sample 011ome_20_FD_133751 | JGI IMG/M metagenome (GOLD analysis project Ga0181560, IMG submission 133751) | Coastal salt marsh microbial communities from the Groves Creek Marsh, Skidaway Island, Georgia - 011509CT metaG (megahit assembly) | ecosystem: Environmental > Aquatic > Marine > Intertidal zone...
GACCCGGGCAATTTCCTCGACCGGAATCGGACATCCCGAGCTGTCGACGGCATAGCTGCGCGGCGTGTTGGAGCAATCATCATCTGAATCTGGCACCCCATCCCGATCGCTGTCAGCTGGCTCTGAGCGAGGCGCAGCAGCGGCGGCAGCAGCTGTTTCCGCGGGACGACTCCTGGAGCCGAAGTCGATATAGTAGATCAGACTGGTGTCGAGCCCGAGGTCGAAATCCTCATGGTCACGACCCAGATTTTCGAACGCTCGCACAGCCGTGCGCCATTCGAGATTTTGGCTCAGCTGCAGGCGCAGCCCGCCGCCAACATTCATCAGGGTATCGTTTTCGCCGTTGAAATTTGTGTTGCCGATGCCGCCAACCACAAATGGCTGCCAATCGCCGCCAAGTAAACCGCCCACGTTGTAGAATAAATCCACGCGGTAGTGATCGAGGTCGACTTCATTACCGGCATTATTATCAGGATCCAGGTCGAACCCGGCAACTTCAAGGGCCCAGCGTTCGGCAATCTGCAAACCTACGCCAGCTGAAAAACCCCAATCGTTCCCAAGACCGGTTTCTTCATCAAAGTCCATCCACTGCGCTCCAGGCGCAACGTAAAGCTGGCCGAGTTCGGCCGCTGATGCTGTGCTAGTGCAGACAAGCACAAACACTGCCGGAATTAGGCCGAATAGCCTGGTTATTGCTAAGCTTTCAGTCATTTTTGAACCCTGTATGATTCAGTTCAGGACTTGCCAAATCCTCGAGAACTGTGAGAATTTTCATTTTTCGCCGCTCCCTTACAGCAGGGCGCGTAGTATACGCGCTAATTCATGGTTCAGAAACACAATATCACTGTGATCCGTCGTCATGGCGAGGGTGCGCTGAGTCCTTTAAAATAGTTACTCTTTCACGTCGATGCCGGCCTTCCCCGGTCCGGCATAACCCATTGGCCCATTGGCAGGAGTTCATTTGTGCAAGCCTGGCGCGCAGAACTTAAGCGGCATTTATTGATATTAGCAGCAGTTTCCCTGGCGGGCTTCGCCACAGGCAAATTGGTGCTGGCATGGCTGCTGCTGTTTGTCAGTTACGCGGTCTTTAATTTCTATCAGCTGCTCCGCCTGACGAAATGGTTGGCCAAAGACCATTCTTCCAACAAATCTCCACCTCCTGAAAGCTTCGGTCTCTGGGGCGGCATATTTGATGGCATCTATCGCCTCCAGAAACAGGAGCGACGTGCCAGTGCCTATCTCGAAAACATAGTCAACAAGGCACAGGAGTCCTCGGCGGCGCTGGAAATAGCGGTAATCATGATCGATCGGCAGAACAACCTGGATTGGTGGAACCAGGCCAGCGAATCGCTTCTAGGTTTGCGTTATCCGCAGGATCGACGCCAGCCTGTAACCAACCTGATTCGCGATCCTCGTTTCTCCGAATACTTCAGCGGCAATGCCTATGATGAACCACTAAAACTCAATGCCCCAAGGGACAGCGGCAGAGTCCTGGAGTTTCAAATCGCGCTGTTCGGCGAGAACGAGAGACTCATGATCGCTCGCGACATCACTCAGCTCCACCGTTTGGAACTCATGCGAAAAGATTTCGTGGGCAACGTGTCACATGAACTCGGCACGCCAATCACGGTAATCAAGGGCTACCTCGAAGCCATCATGGATAACATGCAAGACCTTGATGACAAATGGCGAAAGCCGATCAAACAAATGCACCAACAGTCATCCCGCATGGAAAATATCGTCAAGGATCTGCTGCTGTTGTCCTCTCTGGAAACCAAGACCCGCCCGCGCCCTCAAGAATCATTCAGCCTGTTGCAACTGCTCTCAGAGATTCGCAATGACACCCAGCAGATCTTTGCCAAAAAATCCCACGATTTCAGGCTGGACTGTAACGAAGAGCTACAGTTTCTAGGCGAACGTGGTGAACTCTACTCGGCAATATCCAACCTGGTCACCAACGCCGCCAAATATACGGCGGCTGAAGGCACTATCATGGTGTCTGCACAGAATAGCGAAGCAGGACTAGATATCGTGATACGCGACAATGGTATCGGCATCGAATCTCAACATCTGCCACGCCTGACTGAGCGGTTTTATCGGGTAGACGTCAGCCGCTCATCGGAAACCGGTGGCACCGGTTTGGGGCTGGCTATCGTCAAACACATTGTCGGGCGCCACGATGGCGAGTTGAACATCGAGTCAGAGGTAGGCAAAGGCAGCCGCTTTATATGCCACTTCCCCCCCAACAGGGTAAAGCTCGAAGCACCCACTGCCGCGAGCTTGGAGCCACCAGCTCCTGCCACTACCGCCTGATCTACCCAATTACCTGCCAAACCAGGCGTCATTATGCCCGCCCCTGGCAAGGCCAGCTGCTTGGGCCGAGGGATTTGTGATATGCTCAGTACCCCCTTAAGAAACGGGCAGCGATAAGATAATAAACACCGCTGTCAGCAGTCCCCTTGAAAAGGACGAATAAGCAGCAGAATCAAACAATCCAATGGACCAGTTAGAAAGCCAGCCCGGCACTTTAGTCATTCAGGACAGTCAGCCTGGGGTAAACGACGCCAGCGCTGATCGGCCAGCACCCAGCATTTCAATCCTGGGACAGGATCCGGAGTCCATCGACCTGGAGAGCCACGACTATTACGAGAACCGTGAGCTATCCCATTTGAAATTCAATCTCAGGGTTCTGGAGCAGGCTAAAAACCCTGACATCCCGCTCCTAGAACGCCTGACGTTCCTGCTTATCTTCAGTTCCAATCTGGACGAATTCTTCGAAATCAGGGTATCTGGACTCAAGAAGCAGCTGGACTTTGGCCGCCAGCGACCAGGGCCCGATGGCGAATATCCTGAGACTATTCTCAAGACCATTCACAGCGAGGTAAGGGAAGCTCTAAACGAACAGTACCGAATACTCAATGAAGAACTGTTTCCCTCCTTGGCAGCACAAAATATTCACTTTCTGCAGCGATCCGATTGGGACGAGAAACTGACCACCTGGGCCAGAGGCTACTTTTTTGACGAAGTCCTTCCGGTTATCAGCCCGCTCGGCCTTGACCCGGCTCACCCATTTCCCAGGCTGGTCAACAAGAGCCTGAATTTCATACTTTCACTGGAAGGCAAAGATGCTTTCGGTCGTGATAGTGGTCTCGCTATTGTGCCTGCACCGCGCTCACTACCGCGCCTAATCAAGGTGCCAAGTGAAATCATTCCGTACGGCGACAACTTTATTTTCCTGTCCTCGGTGGTTCACGCCCACGTCGATGAGTTTTTCCCCGGCATGCGAGTAAAAAAATGCCACCAGTTCCGGGTAACAAGAAACTCCGATCTGGAAATGTCCAATGTCGAAGTTGAGGATGTTGCCAGCGCAGTGCAGGGAGAGCTTCTATCCCGACGCTTCGGCGCAGCCACCAAGCTGGAAGTCAGTCTGGCCTGCCCCAAGAACCTTTCAGATTTTCTGCTGGAGCGGTTCAATCTCTCTGAAGAAGAACTGTTCCAGTTAGATGGACCAGTAAATTTGCAGCGCTTGACGGCAATGCTGGGTATGGTTGAACGACCTGAGTTACGCTTCCCTAAATTTTCTCCGGGTTATCCGCAAGCCCTCGAAGAAGGTTCAGATATATTTGCAGCCGTGGATAGAGAAGATCAACTGTTACTGCATCCTTATCAGTCTTTTATTCCAATTATTGATTGGGTCAGACAGGCGGCCAAAGATCCCACTGTACTCTCGATCAAGCAGACCCTCTATCGCACTAATGAAAGCTCTGAATTGGTGGAGGCCCTGGCAGAGGCGGCTCGCAATGGCAAAGAAGTTACTGTCGTAATTGAACTGCGTGCGCGTTTCGATGAGGAAGACAATATTAATTTTGCCAGCATCCTGCAGGAAGCTGGCGCAGTCGTCGTCTATGGCGTACTTGGCTATAAGACGCACGCCAAGATGTTGTTATTTGTAAGACGAGTCGGCAAGGAATTGCGTCGCTATGCACATCTTGGAACCGGTAATTATCATCGCAAGACTTCTCTGGTCTATACCGACTACGGCTTGTTGACAGCTGACAAGACGGTCTGTGCAGACGTCCATAAAGTCTTCCAGCAGATCACCGGCATGGGTAAGAAAATTCATCCAAAGCTGCTGATCCACGCACCGTTCAACCTGCGCAAGTCCACCATAAAAATGATAGAACTGGAGGCAGATGCCGCCCGCGCTGGCAAGCCCGCGAGAATCATAGCCAAACTCAACTCCCTCACAGATGTTGCTGTTATTAAGGCGCTCTTTAGCGCCTCGATGGCGGGTGTCGAGATTGACCTGATAATTCGCGGTATCTGCTGTTTAAAGCCTGGCCTTCCGGCAGTGAGCGAAAACATTCGTGTAATCTCAGTGGTTGGGCGGTTCCTTGAACATTCCCGAGTTTACTATTTCCAAAACAGTCAGCCGCAGCTCTACTGCAGCAGCGCTGACTGGATGGAGCGAAACCTGTCCCATCGAATCGAAGTGTGTTTTCCGATTCTCAAGAAGAAGCACAGCAGTCGCATCCTATCGGATTTGGAAGCTTACCTTGATGACGAAGTGCAGAGTTGGGAGATGCGAGCAGATGGCCACTATGAGAGACTCACGCCTCAAGACAGCTCGCAGCCTGGCGTACAGACGCTGCTGCTAAAAAAACTGACTTCCAGCTGAGTCCTGACCAGCTAGCAGGCGCAAAGGCGTTAGTGCTTGGCAATTCTTACACCAGGCAAATCACTTTGCAGCATAGCGTCAAGTGTCTTTTCATTTTTGACCATAAAATCGAGCATGCCCTCACGAAGCGCGGTTGCACTGAAACGCAGTGCTTCAACCTTGTAGGCCTCCATCAGAGCCGTCAAAATACACCAGCCTGGCAAGAGCAAGTCCCGACGAGCCTCCTTTAGCCCAGCCAGCTCACCTTTTTGCGCGATTGTTTCAGCGAAAAGTGGCTTCAACTCATGCAGCACCTTCAGAGATATCGAACCCTGGGGACAGCCCCGCCCCTGGCAGATACTAGCCAGCATCTTCACTGTGCCTGAGGAGGCATGCGCCTCTTCAAAGCCAGCTCTCTCCACACCCGGTGCCACGCTATTGAAAACGGCATACGCTTCCTCTCTGCCTTTCTCCATGGCAGCCGTCAGTGCTATTGGTGAGCTATCGATATTACTAAAGAAACGATCGCGCCAAGCTACACTGCCTATCGGCATGCTTTCAGTAAGGAAGCGATCGTGGTGGCACCCAACGATGATCTCGGTACTGCCCCCGCCAATATCAATTACCAGGCGATGAGTCTCACTCATGGGGAGATCAGTGATAACGCCGGCATATATCAGCACCGCTTCCTGGACACCAGTGATGATAGAAATGTCTATACCAATCTCAGAAGATGCCGCAAGAAATGCCTCAGCATTGGAGGTGACCCTGAATGTATTGGTGCCGAGGGCCCAGTATTGTTTCAGCGGATACTGACGCATCAACAGCTTAAAGCGACGCAGGCAGTTCAATCCTCGCTCGAATGCGGCCGGAGAAATTTCGCCGCCGTGGCGTACGTTCTCACCGAGCTGAACCTTCTCACTCAGGCGTTCAACAATTTCGATACGGCCCTGTTGCCACTCTCCAATGAGCAAGTGGAAACTATTTGAACCAAGATCAATACATGCGTGCATAGGCAAAGGCGCGAATCGGCTTCGGATAGCCGGAGCCATTTCACCATGGACGCCCCGGAATTAATACGCTTCTAGGAATTATCGACTGATTGAGAATGAATATGAACCGCAGACTCGCAGCGCAATAGGATTGACTGATATTTCACTATCCCCTGCACTGAATTTACCTTTCTGCGCCCATGGCCGAGCGCTGAGCCGAAGCACTGAATGCAAGCATTGGCCTGAACAAAAAGCTTGGGGATTGGCTCCGGATAATCGCCAGACAGCAATCTGCGCACACTGCAGGAGGTAGAGGTCTAACCCGCGTTGGTATACGGCGTGGACTTGGCGAATTCCTTGACGATATTTTTGGCGAGCTTGCCACATTTCCCGCAGTCTGAAGCCACTCCCAGACGGGATCGCAAGTCAGTCATGGAGGTGACGCCATCGCGACAGACGTCGCGGATCTGGTGATCGGTGATTTGGCGGCAAATACAAACGTACATAAAGATATCCAAGCAACGCCTGGATTTAAATCTAAATGAGAATGATTGTCAACAAGATTTAGATCTGATAGCTTAGCTCTCTTCTGAAGGCGCAGTAATTCACGCTTATCCCATTGAATCTCAAGCGAATATTTTAAATGGCCGCAATCCCCCTCTCCGCAGCAAATAGCGGTGACCGTTGCCTGGTGCTCGAAGTAGCCCAGAATCCCGCGGAACTGAAGAGCCGTCTTTACGCGCTGGGCGTCATTCCCGGTGTCGCCATTGAAATACTGCGACTGGCCCCGCTCGGTGATCCCATGCAAATCAAGGTGGGCGGCAGCTTCCTCAGTATCCGAAAGTGCGACGCTGAGATCATCAAGGTGGAGGTTCAGTAAACCCGATGAAAAAAGTAGCCCTCATTGGCAACCCGAATTGCGGCAAGACCACACTGTTTAACCTCCTGACTGGTGCGCGCCAGAAAGTAGGCAACTGGCCTGGTGTCACAGTTGAGAAGAAATTCGGCTATTTCCAACTTCAGCAGGATGAAATCGAATTGGTGGATTTGCCGGGCATTTATTCCCTGGAACAGGAATATCAGGGCATCGATGAGCAAATAGCCCGAGACTATCTGCAGCAGGATGAAATCCATCTGATCATCAATATTATTGATGCCAGCAACCTTGAACGCAGTCTTGTCCTTACCCAGCAACTTCGGGAGATGGGGATTCCTATTATTGTGATTCTCAATATGCTGGATGTCGCCGAGCAACAGGGTCTCACACTCACGCCTGGCAAGCTGGAAGAGCAGCTTGGTCTGCCTGTCATCAGCATGGTGGCATCCCGCAAGCAGGGCGTGAGCGAGTTAAAGGCGGCAATGGTCAACGATTCTGAGGCATCCCGCGCACCAAGGTCAGAAGAGACCGACCCAGAAAATCAAGACGCGGAAGTGGGTCAGCAACTTACCGATCCCATGCTTCGTCGCTATCACAAATCCCGGCAGTTGGTTAACGGTGTGGTTGAAGTCAGCCCTACCCGTCACAGCTTGTCTGAGCGACTCGACAGTGTCGTTCTCAACCGCTGGCTGGGGGTGCCAATTTTTCTGCTGATGATTTATCTGATGTTCACCTTTGCCGTGAATTTCGGCGCCATCTTCATAGATTTCTTCGACATTCTGTTCGCCGCAGTCCTTGTAGACGGCACCAGTTGGCTGCTGGAACAGCTTTCAATGCCCCCAATCGTGATAACCCTACTGGCACAGGGCGTCGGCGGCGGCATTACCCTAGTGGCAACATTCATTCCCGTTATCGGATTTCTCTATCTCAGTCTTTCGCTGCTGGAAGATTCGGGCTATATGTCGAGAGCGGCATTTGTGATCGATAGACTCATGAGCGGTATCGGCTTGCCCGGCAATGCTTTCGTACCTTTGATTGTGGGCTTTGGCTGCAACGTGCCCGCGGTGATGGCAACCCGTACCTTGGGCCGAGATAGCGATCGGCTCATGACCATAGCGATGGCGCCGTTCATGAGTTGTGGCGCCCGCCTTACGGTGTACGCTTTATTTGCTGCAGCATTCTTCCAGCAAAACGGCCAGAACATCGTTTTCGGCCTGTATCTGCTGGGCATCGGGCTAGCTATTTTTACCGGTTGGGTATTCCGCAAGCAGATGTTTCCCGCAGAAATCACGCCATCATTCCAGGAGATGCCTGCCTATCATGTGCCGGTTGCCCGCAATATCCTTCTCACCACATGGTTCCGCCTGAAGGGCTTCACCTTCCGGGCCGGCAAGACGATCGTAATAGTCGTAATTGCCCTAAGCTTTCTCAACTCGCTGGGCACAGACGGCAGTTTTGGTAATGAAGACTCTGAAGAGTCAGTGTTGAGCGTAATCGGCAAAGCCATCACCCCTGCTTTTGCACCACTGGGTATACAGGAAGACAACTGGCCCGCCACCGTCGGGCTCTTCACCGGTATGTTTGCCAAGGAAGCGATAGTCGGCACCCTTGATGCGCTCTACACTGAAAGCGAGAGCGAGGCAGACGCTGGCGCACCCGATCTACTCGGCGCTGCAGGAGAAGCCTTCACTTCTATTGGCACTGAGTTCATAGCGCTTGCAGACACCCTCACCGACCCGCTGGGAATCTCAATTGGCGACGTCAGTGATGCAGAGGCTGTAGCGGAAGAGCAGGAGGTACAAGGCAGCACACTTACCAATATGGCGAATCTTTTCGTCAGCCCGTTTGCGGCATTTTGCTATCTGGTTTTTATATTGCTTTATGCTCCCTGCGTAGCCGTTCTCGGTGCAGTCAACAAGGAGGCGGGGTGGCGCTGGACTCTGCTCGTCTTCAGTTGGAGCACGGCACTCGCCTACATCGCAGCAACCGTGACCTACCAGATTGGCACTTTTGGGACAAACCCCTTATTCTCGTCAATCTGGATTGGGGCCATGCTGCTGGTATTGTTTGCGTTCATCAGCAGCCTCAAACGCCTTTCCAGCAAGATGGTACCGAAGAATCTGATCCAGGCCGTCCAGATTTAGACCCATTCTTCCAATCTATCGAAATCAATTGCTGTAAATAGAGGAACAAGCTGTGCATGAATCACCTCAGTCACCGGTATTGAGAGGGTTCATCGCGGCATTTGGCATCGTCGCCGTTCTCAAGTTCTACTTCGCCACTGAATTAGACCTCTACAGTGACGAGATCTTTTACTGGTTGGCCTCAACCGATCTCAGTCTGGCTTACAGCGACCTCCCCTTCATGACTGCACTTATGGCGGGAATTGGCAGCGCGATTTCCCCGGGCAGTGCGTTTGCCGTAAGGCTGTTGTTTCTCATTCTAGGCAGCATGATCCCTTTGCTGGTTTACTGGCTGGCTCTCCCCATCACCAACCGGCATGCCGCCTTGCATTCAGCTTTGCTCGCATTGTGTCTACCTCTAGGCGGGTTTCTCGGGCTACTTGCAGTGCCAGATGTCCCTTTAATATTCTTCGGCATCTTGTCGATAGGTTTTTTCGAGCGCGCAGTACGAAGTGACAGCCTCTGGCATTGGATCGTTACAGGTGTAGTTGTTGCCTGCGGACTCAGCACCCACTATCGATTTTTTCTGTATCCTCTCGCCGCCGTCCTCTTTCTTTTATTTTTCAAGCCAGAACAAAAGCAGTGGCGTAACCCACGCTTCTACCTGGCAATAGCGATCTCAAGTCTGGGCCTGATACCTATAATTTGGTTTAACCTCAGTAACCAACTCAGCAGCGCCAGCTTTTACCTGGTGGAACGCCATCCCTGGGAATTCCAGGCTTCGGGATTACTGCATGCTTTCAAACAAGCCGGCTTGGTAACACCACCACTTTATTTTTGCTTTGCAATCACCCTACTCGCTCTGTATCGACGCGCAGGGAAAGGTGATCGCTCGGCTGCATTGCTATTGAGCTTCTCGCTGACCAACTTGTCGGTCTACCTCATTCTGGCGCCCTGGACCGATGCCAACAGCACATCAATCCACTGGCCATTATCTGGCTACTTTCCCCTGCTGGTGGCCTTGCCATTCACACTGAAACATATTGCGCAATGGTGCGAAGATAGGTGGTCGCCCGCTTCAGCCTTTCGAATTACTCGGACTATTCCAGCAATCGGCTTCATCGGGACCCTGGCGGCTATTGTTGGCGTCGCCTCCCAGGCCTATCAACAACAACTGCAGCCGATTCTGGGCACCGGCGTGCTGTCCAACAAGATGGCTGGATGGAAAGAGTTTTCGACTTACACCGCATCCTTGATCGATAGCCAATTCTTAGGCGCTCGGCCGGTACTGATTACTGACAATTACTATACGGCAGCCCAGCTCAAATTTACCGGACTGACAGACACCGCTATCACCCTCGATCGCGATAAGGCAGTCAGGGACGGAAGGATTACCCAACTAGCCCTTTGGCAAATGGATGCCAGTGCCGTAGCCAACTATTCGGGGCAGCCAGCCCTGTTTATTAGTGAGGACAGCACCCTGATCGAGGCCGACAAGGTCGCCCTGCTTACCAAAATATGCCAGCAAAGCACGGCGATAACGACCGCGCCTCCGCTGTCACTTTATGCGGGTGACAAAGTCTTCTCGTTTTACCCCATCGCAGCGCTAACTCAGCATGGCCCGCAGAGTAACGAGCGTGCGCGCCCCTGCCCATTCCCCAGCGTGGCCTGGATTGACAGCCCTCTGGCTGATGCGCGCATAAGCGGTAATTTGCAGGTCAGTGGTTGGGCATATAATGAAGATATCGGCATTGCTTCTGTGGAGCTGCTGATCGACGGCAAAATTGTCAAAACTCTGGATTACGGCATTGCCAGGGACGACGTGGTATCGGTCCAGGCCGTCACCACTGATCCAAACCGACCCCACCTGGGATTTGGTGGAGACCTGGACAGCTCTCTCTTTGACAACGGCAGACACAGACTGGCGGTGCGTATCTTGAACAAAGCAGGCAGCCAGCGCCTCTACGGCGAGCGCGAAGTGTTTATTCAGAACTAGTAGCTCTGGGCAGTCAGATCAAAGTTTTGCTCAGAATCGGTTGAGCACTTCAACCGCGATACGCCATTCGTTATTCGGAGTCAGGCGCCACAGACGCAGATAGTTGGAATTAAATCCTGACTGGGCTTCTTCCGGGTTGGTAGACATGACGCCGTAAGTAAACCCCATCTCTTTGGATTCACTGAGATATCCCCCCATGTGATCCAGATTGACCGGGGTAGTGGTCTCCAGCACATCATCAAGATAGGCACCATAGACAGAACTGGCTACGTCAGCCCCAATTGCTGGACCCATGCCCGGCAGGTAAACGCGGATGTTTTCCATACCGTAACGCAACAGGGCTCGCTCTCCGCCGCTAATGTTAATGGAGCGCTCAAACAGGTCGTCGGCATCGATGAGGCTTTGCATGCCACCATCACCCAAATCAGCCATTACCGGGTAGGCGGTTTCTTCAAACACCGGCAGAGTATCTTCGAAGTTGGGTTCGACCTCCAAGGACAGAAACCCTGGAATGAACGCAAAGATATCGGCAGCCAGCTTCCATGCCCCCTCTTGCTTTCTCCATACTGAAACGAGGTGCCCGAAAACATCGGGCCCATCTTCATTACGAGGATTGATACTGGTCATGGGTCCGGCTGACAAACCCAGGTCGCCGGCTCGCGACACGTCAATATAGTGCGATTCCCAGGTCAGGTCATTGCCACGGAAATCAGGTGAGGAATAAATCTCCAGCGCGTCTACTGGCCCATCTCGAAAAACTACGGAGCCCTCTCCCAGAAATTCGAGAAAGGCCTGTGTACGCCCTATCTCTAGTGCGCGGTCTGCGTAAGTCTGGTCCGCGGCCGCCAATTCCAGCCAGTATTGATATTGGTAGCGTTCCTGCGCTGTAGCCGGGCTGAGCAGTGCCGCGCCTGCCAACAGGATAGCCACCATTTCTCTAGGTCTCATCATCATAGGTGAAAACTAGCATTGGCAGCCTTGTTTGGCCACTTCAACCGCGAATCGGACCATGATCAGTGGCGCGAATAGAGTTGAAATTGCCTCGCTATCTCATTGATCTGACTTAATTTATTTATAGCAAACATCACCTTTCTCATTGTTATGTAAGGCCACAGGCTTTAGAATTCCAAAATCTAGATTTGGGACAGCCTCTGGCGAGCTTTGCATGAGCGGCTAGACTCCCGCGCTACCCATCTCACCACTTTCATGGCCAGGAATTCACCCCGCGTGCACTACCGCCTGAGCAAAATTATACCGCTGCTGCTGTGTGCGGCCTTATCACCGCAGACATTAGCCGCACAAACAATCAACATTGACCCAGACAGTGCCAGGCTGGCTGTGGCGGGATTTGTCGAGTATTACGAAGACAGCTCTGAGTCACTGACAATCAACGATGTCCTGGCTCCCACATTCGGCGTGAATTTCATTCCCCATTCGAGGGACATTCTGCACTTTGGCATTACCAGTTCAGCTTACTGGCTGAGACTCAATTTCGACTGGTCGGAGATGGAGTCGGGCGCCCAAAAAGTTCTCGAATTCGGCCCACCCAAAATTGTTGCCGGCGTTGTCCGCGGCGGTATCGAACTTTATGTCATTGACCAGGCCGGCGGTGTACGAACTAGCTATTTTCTCGGTAAGCAGGACAGTGAGAGAGAAATCAAGACTTTGAGTCGTGGCTTTGCCATTCTTGTCGATGCTGAATTCGGCGACCAGATCTACATGCGAATCACCTCAGCCAGACCCCTGCGCCTGCCGATCACACTCTGGGAGGTGGATGAATTTCAGCAGCAGAACGTGAGATCTGACACCTTACTAGGTTTGCAGTATGGCATTTTGCTAGCCATGATTTTCTACAACTTGTTTCTTTTTTTCACTATCAGAGAAACGAGCTACCTGTTTTACGTTCTGGCAATTGCCACCCAAGCCGCGTTCATCTTCTTAGATTCCAAGCATTTCCGCTACCTGATGGACTCTCTGTACCGGGGAGAATGGTATGTCGATCTTTCTGAACGACTAATTTACCCGATGATGGTAGTAACTGCCCTACTCTTTCAGCGCTCTCTTCTGCGTATCTGGGAGCACAATACCAGGCTTGATAATATCGTTAAGCTATTCATCGCTGCCTTCGGCGTTGTGGTGGCGCTTACTCTTGTCCCGAACGAAAAAGTATTTCAATACTTGTTTGTCTTTCTACTGACCTTGGCTATTCCACTGGCCTTTTACAATAATTTTGATGCAATCCGACGGGGAAACGCAACTGCGGCGGTGCACATGGGGGCGATCGGCGTATTCCTGGCCGGCACAATCACCTTGATGCTGCTGCAGCTGTTACCAGGTTTTCCAAGTAATGCACTTACAGTCAACGCCTATAATGTGGGTCTGATAGCCCAAGTCTTGCTACTGTCGTTGAGCCTTTCCTATCGCTACAACCAGATCAAACAAGAGAAAGAAGACGCGCAGCTGCTAGCGATTAACAACCTGATACGCTCGGAGCAAATCAAAGACGACCTGTTGGCAAATGTGTCACACGAGCTCCGCACTCCTCTGCACGGCATCAATGGACTTGCAGAAACCGCCTTGAACGAGCTCGAGAATAACGGCAAAAACACTGAGCTGATTGCGCAAAATCTGGAACTAATCCGCGCCAGCGGAGATCGTCTCACCAAGTTAGTGAACGATTTGCTGGAATTTTCCGCCGCTAAAGAGGAAGCGACCTATGTCAGATTCAAATCTGTAGATTTAAATAGCCTGGTGACCCTGGTTATCGCTATTTGTAGACCACTCATTGGGGACAAGAAAATTGAGCTACGTTCAGCAGTTGATCCTGACCTGCCGCTGGTGGCTGGCGATGAAGACAGGTTGCAGCAAATCCTGGTTAATCTGACTTCGAACGCTATCAAATTCACCTATTCCGGGGAAGTTGTTATATCTTCAGAATTAACTTCCGACTACAACGTCACTGTCTGTGTCAGGGATACCGGTATCGGAATTCACAAGACAGACCATGAAACCATATTCAAAACATTCGAAAAACTGCCCTCTCAACAGATGAATGCCACTGGCATCGGGCTAGGCCTGCCATTGGCAAAACGCATGGTTGAAAAGCATCGCAGTAAACTGAAGTTGAAGAGTGAGCTGGATCTGGGGTCCGCATTCAGTTTTGATCTTCGAGTTTCTCTGGATCAAACCCGCGCCATCAAGTCGCCCTCGATTGCGAAGCAAATGATAAGACGCGCTGATTTTCTGGAACAAGCAAATAAGGCGGAAGACGTCCCCAAACTACGCTCTGAGCAGGACATCACTATCCTGGTGGTTGATGATGACGAGATTAATCGGGTGGTGATGGGACAACAGCTTGACGAATACAACGTGGTCGAGTGCAGCAATGGCCTGGATGCTCTGACCATGATTGAAGAAGAGAAACCTGACCTGGTGCTACTGGATTTGATGATGCCAGGATTAAATGGTTATGAGGTCAGCCAAAAACTGCGGCAAAAGTATAACCAAATTGAACTCCCCATTATTCTGGTCACGGCCAAGAATCATCTGGAGGATCTTACCCAGGGTTTTAAGACTGGTGCCAATGACTACTTGCCCAAGCCTTTTTACAGCGAGGAACTGAAGTCCCGGGTAGAGAACCAGCTACGTCTCAGCATGCTTCACCGCGTTAACGAGGACAATGTCCGCTTGCGTGCCCAGATTGAAAACTACGTACAGGCCGACTCAGCGCTGCGAAGCTCACGGTTCCGTCTACAGCAGGTCCTCGAATCGATCAGTGCCGGTTTTATAGCTTTTGAGTTGCCTGGCAAAATTTTCAGCGTTAACAATCGCGCAGCCGAGCTATTGGGCACTGAACGGGATATGCTGCTGAATAAAACATCAGTACTCTGCTATCAGACTCCGATACCAACGCAAAAATCAGACAGGCTTTGGCCAACTGGGAGTCTGGAGAATTTGAACAATCAGCAGGTGCCGATGATGAAAGTAACCAAATTCTAGGTCTGGAATTCGAAGCGATCTACCCCTACCGCACTCAAAGTAATTCTTCTGGGGATACCATCAGTTTCTCATCCCGGCTTAATCTGTTCGGCACCGATGAGGGGACAGGTGTCTTGTTTTTAGAAGATACCGAGCCGCTGCAAAAATTGTCCAACAACCGAATCGCGAAAGATACTGTTGAGCTAGTCAGCTTTCTGGGCCAGGCGCAATAGAATATTCGCCGCATTGGTACTCGTCTCAGCGTGCTCACTCCTATTGAGGCCTCCACC
>Ga0181560_10003299_pt1 | contig 14909 bp, 9 predicted proteins | sample 011ome_20_FD_133751 | JGI IMG/M metagenome (GOLD analysis project Ga0181560, IMG submission 133751) | Coastal salt marsh microbial communities from the Groves Creek Marsh, Skidaway Island, Georgia - 011509CT metaG (megahit assembly) | ecosystem: Environmental > Aquatic > Marine > Intertidal zone...
GACGAGGCGAACAAAATGCTCGACGTGATGGAAGGCGGACCGAAGCTGCGCAAGTGGTACGGGGAAGATTCCTCGGTCGGGAAAGATGGCGAAGTGAAACGAGAGCGAGAAGAAAAGGAGGAAAGTTTACGGAAAGAGGAACAAATGAAAATGGAAGCGGAAGAGAAGGACGCGTACGACGAGGGAGAGATGAGTGCTTCTCCGAAGAGAGCTATTTACGTGCTCGATTCTGGATCGAAGCTCGGCGACGCGGTGGTCATGCAACTCGTGCTGGCAAAGTTGGACGTGAAGGTGGCGTGCGAAAACGTGGAGGCTGAGAGCGCGAGGTACGGGCCGTACGTTGATGTCGCGGATTTAGGAGACGTGAAGGCGTTGCGACGGTCGTTGTCTGGGGTGCGGTCGGTGATTGTTCCCTCGGGGAAGTTTGACGAGTCGTTCGCGAAATTGTGTAAAGAGAGCGGGGTAAAGCACATCGTGTTGTTATCGACGGCACAATCGTGCAGAGGAAACGTGCTGAGCATGATTTTGGACGATGAAGGCACGAGAGCGAGAAAAGAGGAGAAAAGAGAACAACTCGCGAAGAGTTTGGGAATCCCGTTGACGATTATTCGACCAGTAAACGTGGTGGATGAACCCACGAGAGGAAAAGCGATGGCGTTTTCCAAGGAAGACGGACGATTGAGCGGAACGATTTCGATCGAGGATGTCGCCGTGTGCGCGGTAAGAGCTTTAGCACAACCGCCAAAGAAAGGTGCCGACGCGATTGCTTTCGAAATCGCGACGTCGAACGAGACGGGTAAGACAGATTGGAAAGCGCAGTTTACGATGTTGAAAGCTTAAGAAAAAATCGCGAATGTATTATTTATCAAGTCATTTCTTCGCGCTGTACTTGCTTTAGATCGAGTTGTTACTACAAATGTTTACTATTGCCTAATTAATCTAAATGTCTATGGATTCGCTATCGTTATCAGTTCTTGCGGTTTACAAGGCGCGCGGCATAAAGGACACTCTGGCTTCTGTTGGCAACACTCCACCGCGCACTCCCAACACAAACAGTGTCCGCACTTCAACGCGGTTGGGTATTTCGTGGGATTCAAACACAATGGACACGGTATATCGTGCCAAGTGTATCGTTTGGCATCTTCGTCGTTAGCTTGATCGAAGTCGTTTGACAATCCGCCGCCAACACCGAAACTTGGAAGCATATTTGCATCGTCCATGACGGAAACTGGATTCACGCTTCCTTTCTGTCTCTCCTCGCTCGATCTGTCCCCACATCTCGTCACGCCGTCCGCCTCGAAGAAGCCAAATTCCTCCGCCGCTTTAGGACGATTTCCTTTCGCCGCTTTCCCGCTCAAGTGTAACCTATATCTGCGCTGTCCTTCGTTAAATATTGCGTACGCGATTTGTAACGCGATTAGTTTCGACAACAAAGAATACTTCGCCCTCGGCTCTCCTGGATTCGGGTTCACAAACACCCTCTCCACCCCGGTCGCCCAGTTCGTCCACGAAACGTACTTCCCGAACGCGTAAAAGAGCATCAACTGAGTCAAAGGACCGAATCCTCCTCGATCGTTGACTCGCTTTAGCGCTGGATTACTCGAGGTTGCACTCTGCGGCGCGTTTCCAAACATCCACGCGTACGCTTGCAAGAACTGTTTTTTCAGAGCGTCGCTTTTGTTCCTCTTCTTCTCCTTATCATCGTCCCCATCTCTCTTTCTATCGCTACTTCTACCACTAATCGACGCACCTCGTCGCTCCATCGACCCAATCCCAGAAACTGCGTTCCTGGACGCATTTCTCAACCGTCTCCCGATCGGTTTCGCCAACGCCTCCAACGCCACCAACGCCCACCTTCGCGAAGCGCTCGGGATGTCCCCTCTCGCGTCCGCGGTGAAAAGATCCGTGTATTCTGTGCACGCGCAGAAACGTGAAAATAAACAGAAAGTGACAGTGAGCAATCAAAATAAATCGTTAAATTTGTGCATGTACACAGAGAGAGAGAGAGAGAAGAAACCCGTCCTACCTTCTCCGAGCGTTTGCGAGTTGCTCCCGGTGGTGGCTGCAAAGTACAAAAAGTCACCGAGAGATTCAATCGCATCCAGTTTATCGTTCCAAAATTGCGGTCCGAACACGAGCCTGACGGTATCAGAGACGGATTCAGATACGAGCTGTGTATTGTCACGTGATGTTTAAGGGAGAGAAGAGAGAAGAGTGTCAGTCTCATGAAGATTACAATACACCGCGCGCGCGCTCGAAGAGGAAATTTCCCCATCAGTGTTAGGGGATTTATTTTCCCAATTTTTACCTTTCTGTAGTAGTCGTCCTTCTGTTGCGCTCGAACTAAATCCGGTTGCGCCGCCGATGGAAGCTGCGGAACGACGACAGGCGCGTTCGAGGCGCTTCGGTCGTCGCTCATTGTTCTTTGTTTTTTGGCCACGGACGGTGCTGTTTTCGATCGTTTTTATAAAAGTGGAGCATTTTTTCCCCTACATCGAAGGGAAAATCAACAAAAAAAAGCGGAGGGTCCGCTCCAAATGTCGGATACCGACGCCCCAAAACCGCGCAAACTCAACTCTTCGGTAAACCTAGACGTCGGCGAGACGCTCGAGAGTACCAAAATATCCCTCTCGGAGCATTGCACGACGTGTTACGCGCACTATTCCGTGTATTTGTACGAAAATGGAACGAAGAAATCTTCGTTACGGTTTAGCACGAGAGACGACGGCGAGGACGAACAACTCCCGCTGGCGTTGTTTATAGGACAACCGAACGCGAGGCACGTGGCGAGCGTAGGCGTGGATAAGTGCTTGAGGATGATGGAAAACGTCGGCGAGCGCGCGTCTTTCGTTCTGCCTCCCTCGCTTGGGTACGGGGACGCCGGGAACGTCTCCTTCCCTTCGATACCGCCAAAGAGCGAGTTACTGGTCGAGATTGAGCTGTTGCACGCGGAAGGGACGGCGGAGTGTCCAGATACCGTTCGGACGGAATTGACATTTGAGAAACGGATGGAACGGTGCGAAAATTTGAAGCAGAAAGGGAACGAGAAGTTTCGGGGAGGATCGAAGAAAGCGGCGACGCGTTTATACGAGAGCGGTTTGTCGTACATCACGGAGGATTTGATGCAACAGTTAATGTTGCCGAAACACGTAGATTTAGCGGAAGGTTTAAGAGCGACGTTGAGATTGAACATGGCTGGGTGTTATTTAGGGATGAAAGAGTACGCGTTGTGCATCAAGTATTGCGATTTGGCGAGAGGCGAAGGCGTTTGGGGAGACGCCGCGAAGCGGTGTTGCGATTTTCGCAAGAAGGAGGAAGATTCGTGTTGGCTGACGAAACCGCAACAGGTAAAGGCGATGTTTAGGAAAGCGCAATCGCTGGAGCATATGCCCGGTGAAAGATATGAAGAGGCGATGGGCGTGTTGAGGGAAGTGAAGGAAAGTTTGGGCGCAGAGTTGGAGAGGTTGTACATCAAAGCCAACGGTCGCAACCCCGAAGAAGGCGTAGCGTTGGGGGATTTACGCTTCGAGGCCACGGATCCCGAGGAAGCAAAAGTGATTGAAATGTTTCGGAACGATTATTTACTTTCCGCAGAGAAAGTCAACAGATTGATTAAATTGATCGAGAAGCGAGAGAAGATGTCTATGGCTGATTTTTGTGGAGTGTTCGAGAAGAAGATTTGAGAGGCAAACCTACTCGATGGTTTCGAGGCGTAACTGACGAATATAAAAAAAGGAGAATAAAAATATTTCTCGTCACAAAATGGGCGGAGAAGAAAACAACAAAGAAGAAACCATCACTGGCGCGGCTGCGGTATGGAAAGTCGCGGAAAGTCATGGCGTCACGCATGTTTTTGCCAATCCAGGCACGACCGAGATGCATTTTGTCGGCGCGTTTGAGTCGGTTCGTAAAATCGAACCAATTCTGACTTTGCACGAGACCGTTGCCTCGGGAGCTGCAGATGGGTATGCTAGAATGAAGAAAAGCTCGAATACGATAGTTCCTGGCGTTACGTTGCTGCACCTCGGTCCTGGGTTGATGAACGCTTCGGCAAATCTTCACAACGCCCGTCGCGCTGGCTCATCGCTGGTAAATGTCGTCGGCGACATGTCCACGTGGCATTCCGGAACGGATCCGATTCTCGAGAGCAACATCGCTGATATCGCAAAGATCAACGGCTTGGTTGTTTCGTCCAAAGTTCCTGGAGCTATTGCGTCGGATGCAAACGACGCTTTTGTGACCGCGACGAGAAGTTCAACTTCTCCAGGGGAGTCGAGAGTAGTCACCTTGGTTGTGCCGCACGATCGAAGTTGGGAACGAATTTCGAAAATATCCATCGATGATGCACTTCGTGGAAACGTCTCCTCAGTGACACAAGGATGCGAAGATGAGAAAAGTCATCCTATGCAGTCGTCTGAACAAGCGAAGACGAAAGAAAATGTCGTCGCCGAGCGCATGCACGCAAAACTCGCGGAGCTGCTCGATGAAAATGATATTCCACCACCATTTACGACCAATACTACGTTCCGTTCCATCGGATTAACATCTCAATCGAGCATACGCTACGCGGCGATGTTGCGCGAAGAATTTCAATTGGAAATACAACCGACGGTCATGTATGACTACAGTTTGGTTTGGGACTTGGTTTTATTCATAGAAGATCGCTTGGCGATTAAGAACAAAAACATCGGGGAGGGTGGTTTCTCTCCTGCGTCTTTTTCACCACCGCGTGAGAACTTGGATGTGGTAAAAAATGCTTCTCCTCCTTCACATGATTTGAGTGAACCGGTGCAAAAAGCCATCAACGCGTTTGGTAAGTCGTTCGTAAAGAAGATTTTGAAGTCCGAACCCGGAAAAGTAGGCGTTTACTTGGGAGGTGACGCTGGAATCCGCGAAAATTTGCAACGCGTCTGTGACATCTGTCGCAAACTTGGCATCTCCGAAGACTCGATTTACGTTGAAAACGCATTTTCGCGCATAGATCGTGGTGGTGATCTTATGGTGAAAAGATGTCCGTACTTTCCCCGCGATGCGATCGCAACGTTGGCTGGGTTTGAAACGCTCGTTCTCGTGGATGCGAAGAAACCAGTCGCGATGTTTGGTTACAAAGACCAAAACTTCTCCTCGCTCATTCGCCAAAGCGAGGACGATGTTTGGGAAATCGAAGCGCCGCCGGGTGGTAAACTGACCGACGCGTTTGGAGCGATAGAAGCCGCGCTAGAGAAAAAAACGAACGCGTGGAAAACGGATATTGCAGACGCTAAGAACGAGAAGCATCACGAACGAGTCAAACGCACGGCGAAAGAAAATGCGTCGCGTGAAAAGAGCGGCAAGTTGACTCCAGCTGCAATGTGCGGAGCAATTGCGAAATCGCAACCTGCGAACTGCGTTGTTGTTGATGAAAGCCTTACTTCAGGTACTTCTTATTGGGAGGCAACCGATGCCTTTTCTCCTCAATTTACCCACTTAACTCTCACCGGTGGAGCCATTGGTTTTGGTCTTTCAGCCGCAGTTGGTGCGGCGGTTGCGAATCGTTCGCGAAAAGTAATCGCGTTTCAAGCCGATGGATCGGGCTTGTACGATTGTCAAGCGCTTTGCTCTATGGCTCGTTACAACTTAAACGTATGCGTAGTCATTTGCAACAACGCGAGTTACAACATTTTGAACATAGAGAACGCGGTCCAAGGAGTCGAAGATGCGAACAAGACAAACGTGTCGAAATCATTAACGAGTCTCGGGGAACCAACCATCGATTGGGTCGCCATGGCGAAATCGTTCGGTTTCCGCCTGGCAACTCGATGCGACACGATTGAAAATTTCGAAATGGTCTTCCAAGAAGCAATGGAAAAGAATGGCGAAGGCCCGATACTCGTGGAGGCTATTTTATAGTGTATTTGCGCCGTGCGTTTGCGTCTCTCTCTCCGCTCTCTTCTTTGTCTATTACAAAAAAAAGAATCTACTAATGTCTATTTTAAAACATTGCTATGTCTTCATCTCCGCCACCTTCAATGGGAGTCGCCGTCGTCATTCCCGTCATTAATGCAGATAACGGCGCCCTTCGTCCTCCTATTTCGCCACCTTTTGCCGACCCGTTCCTTTTGTGCTGCATCTGCCTTTCGTAAAACTTGGCAAAGTACTTCTCGTCTGTTAGCATCGATTCGTCAAACTCCTTGATCAAATTCGTCATTTCTTCGACGTCCGCCATCGTCGTCTCCAACTTTTTTTGCTTCGTCGCCGCGTCTTCGACTTGGTCGTGAAATGTCACCATGTTTTGGTCGTCAATTGCCGCCGAAACGCCGCCGCTGATATTCGAGCGAGCAACCATTTCGTTCACCAACATCTTCGCTTCGCTTTCGCCACCTTCCAATTGCATCTCACGCGCGATAGCTTCCAAGCTTAACGAGGAATATGTTTCCGCCACTTTGCGAACTTGGGCGAGTTGGACGGATTTGTGCGCCAGCAAGACCAAGTCTGCGTTTTTGTCATTTTCAAAAATGGCGGAATACTTCTTCATCGTCTCCGTGAAACGTTGTAATGGCGTTGACGATTGTTTGTCACCTCGAACACTCTTGCTCGAAAGTGCATCCACGAGTAGCTGATAGGGGCTTTTGTTCTGTTGTTGCTGTTTCTTTTCCGCGTCTTCTATCGCGTCTTCTTCGCCTTCGCCTCTCGGTGCCGGCGGCAGCGATGAATCAATGTCGTCGTCGAAAGCGCCTCCTTCCACTTCAAACTTCATCTTCATCTTCTCCGGCGTTTCATCCCCTTTTCTTTCGTGTTGTTGTCGATGATGTTCATCTTCGTCTCCGTTTTTCATCTCGTCGTCCTGAGATGAATCGTTCGATTGATGTTTTCTGTTTGGATCTTCCACGCCGTCTCCAAAATCACCGGAGGCTAAAATGTCCTCCAAACCCGCATCCGCCAACTCGTTTCCAAAACTTCTACCCACTCGTTTACCGCCGACACCCATGAATGGCGTTTGTGACATTAACATCTGTCTCACCGCGTGCGACGTCTTCGCGGGAATCCCGTTCTTTTCAGACAAAAACGCCGACGTTTCTCCCGTTCGAATGATCGATGCCAAGAGTAATTTTTTATAACTCTCGATCTGGACTTGTCCGCACTTTTCTTTCGTCGGCATCGAAACGCAGTTCGAAAAGAACGAAATCGCTCGGTCGTACTTCTCCGCGCTCAAACACGATAAACCGGCGTAGTAGCAATAGTTTGCAAAATCTTTCGCCATGAATCCAGTATCCGACGGATCTTCCACGGCGAAGAGAAGTTCTCCCTCGTACGCCTCCTGCTCTCTGTTCAATTCCGCGCACGTTTCGTAACACAACGCGTGCAAAAACGTCACCTTACCTCTCGATACCGCGGTCGAATACGCTCTCAAAGCGTACTTCAACGGCTCAAACGCTCGTTCTAAACCTTTCACCTCGCGCAGCGTCTTCACGTACGACCGCGCGACCACCGCGAAGGCTTTCTTCGCTCGCGCCGAAGCGTTGGCCAGACGCACGTCGTATTCCTCCTCCTTCGCAAAAAGCACGCACTTCTCCGCCAACTCGAGAAATTTTACCGCGTCCTTCTCTGGAATCTTCCGCGTCACCAACGACGCGCTCCCGTCGTCCTCATCTTCGCCGCTCTTTCTTTCTCGGCCGAAAAAATCCGTCGCCTTCTTTCTGTTGCTAATTTTCGTCTGCGACGTTTTCTTCTTGTTCGTCGCACCGGCGCGTTCGCTTTTTTTTTTCTTCTCTTCCTCTTCCTCTTCCTCCTCCTCTTCCTCTTCCTCTTCCTCCTCTTCCTCGTCGTCCTTCGCGACGCCGTCTCTGGCAAAATCGACCGCGCACTTCAGCAACATCGCGCGTTCATTCATTCGCAATCGCTCGAAAACCGTTGACGATTCGTCGTCTAAAATCAGATCCAATCGAGACGAGAAGTGTTTACGAACGGAAAGTTTGGCGAGCGCGATTTCGTTCTCCTCGAACGAGTTCGAGAGGAACGATTCGAGCGAAGGAGGAGGAGCCGGTGGGTATTCTTTCATGTTTGCTTTGAGGAGTTTTCTTTCTTTTTAGGCTTGTTCGTGTGGTGGGAAGAGAGTTTTGCGCGTAGAAATAATGTGGAAAAGCACACGCGTCTGTCACAAACACCGCGCGGAAAACTTTTGAAAATATACACAATGTCCTCCTTTTCTCTGACATCCTCGAGAGCGATCGCACCTACGAAGAAGAACATCGCCACCGCTTCCCTAGGCAGGAAATGCGCGAAGAAGAACAAGAGCCTCGGCGCCAAAGTCGTCGTCGTCGTTCGCGCGCAGCAGCAGCAGAGCGACGGGGAAAAAAACATATCTGATGCCGACGTCGACGCACCGGAGGAAACGACGAGCATTACGACCATCGAGAAAGCGACGGGAGACGAAAGCAGTCGCGAAGAGTACGAATTAATTGGTTCGGAACCGGAGAGATTTAAAGTCGCGGAAGGGCAGCTCGTGAGTTTGCTCACCGCGGCGACTCCCGCGTCGACGAGATTAATCAGCGGCGTCTTGACGAGTGGGTGGAAAGTCTCGCTGGAGAACGGTCCGGTGCCCGATGGCGAGTATTCGTTCGGTAGCTTTGGCGGAAGATATTTGAAAGAATCGAGCGACACAGAATCGTTCAAACGTCCGGAAAAACCCCTAAAGTTGTACGAGTTCGAAGGTTGCCCGTTCTGCAGAAAAGTCCGCGAAGCTGTCGTATGGCTCGACTTGGATCCAATAGTGTACCCGTGTCCGCAAGGAGGGAAAAGATATCGCGAGTTTGTCAAGGAAACCGGAGGGAAAGCGCAGTTCCCGTACTTGATTGATGAAAACACCGGCGTGAAGATGTACGAATCCGACGATATCATCGAGTATTTGTACGAAAACTATGGGCCGGGCAAGGATAAAGTGCCGTCGTTGCTCTCTCGCTCGCCAGTCGTCACCGTCGCCGCGGGTCTCGGCATGTTAGGCAGAATGGGGAAAGGGAGCAAATTAGATGCAAAATCTAAAGCGAACGAGAAAGAGTTGGAACCCATCGTTTTTTACGGGTACGAGACGTCCCCTTTTTGCAAAATCGTCCGCGAACGATTGGTCGAGTTGGAAATTCCTCACCAAATTAAAAGCACCGGAAGAGGCTCGTACAAAAGAAAGGAGTTGTTGAAGAAACGCGGGACGTTCCAAGTCCCATACATTGAAGATCCAAACACGAAGAAAGCGATGTTTGAAAGTAAAGACATTTTGGATTATTTGAACAGAGAGTACGCGTCGTAAATTGGCTCACGCGCGAGCGCGCTTGTCTAAAAGCAATAGTAAAACTGTACATCAATCAAAGCTTACATCACGTCGAACGACTCGTCCTTCGTCTTCTCACGAATACGTTTGCGTAACTCTACGAACTTCTTCGCGCTCGCAAATTCGTTCAAATCTTCGTATTCTATTTCGTTCTCGTCTGCAACTTTCATCGCTTCCGCCCACCTTATGCGATACTTGATCTCCTCTTTCGTTCTACCGTCCCCAAACTTCAAATCTCCTTTCTTTGGTGGCCGCCAATCCCCGATTAAATACCACGCGTCTTCGCCTTGATCTTCGCTATAATACAAGTCGCTGATGTCGATGTTTCTCTCTTTAGCTCTCTCGATTTGTTCCTCCAGCTGTTTCGAAAGCGCTGCCTTACCACCACCGAGCGTTATGATTCTCACGAGTAAAATAATCACCCCAGCTTCGGCGGCAGAATCCAAATTGAAAATCGAAAGATCCAGTTCCGACGAAGCTCGAACGACCCTTCGTCTGGTCGATGTCATACCGCTGCCTCTTCTCGTCTTCGCCGCCGAAAAACAACCGCGACGATGTTGCGACGATTGAGAATTTGCAACCAGCGGCGCTTTACTACTACTCATCATCGACGACATCTTTCTTGCGTTTGAAATAAAATTCGAAGAGAAGACAAAAGAAGCTCGAGTAAATGAACGCTTTGTCTCTTCTCTCGTTTACCGAGAAACGACGACGACGACGACGACGACGACGACGATGTGTTTATGTGACGTGCAAAAAAAGAAGAGAAAGAAGATGACGCGCTTTGGCCAAAATCAAAATATCTTTTTTCTCATTTCCCACAGTTATTTATTTCCCACGAATGTCTGCTCAAAACAACATCCCTCCGGATGTCGTTCGAAAAGCCGAGATGCAAATGAAGAGGAAGGCGCCGGATGATTTGAACGGTGAAGGAGACAAAACGAGGAGCAAAAAAGCGAACAACGCGGCTGGTTCGTCGTCGACTTTTTCTTTGCAATTTGACTACGCTTTGGAAAAGCAGTTTCGCGAGAATTCGGTGGCGGGATTTGCGCTCACGTGCGTCATGCACAGAGAAAGGTCGGCGATGAAAGAAGCTCTGAGTTTGTTGAGAGAGTGTATGGGCGACGGTTTCAGCACCAAAATCTCGCCTATGAAGATGCCGTGCAAAGCGTTTGCTTTTTTGAGCGTGGCGGAAGAAAAATTACAGTCGGCAGTGGCGGCGGTGGCGACGAAAGTCGTGCGCCGGATAGTTTCGAATCGTCAGAACAAGGTGAGATTTTTAGAGCGCATGATTCCTATACAGACGACTTGCGAGTATACCGACGATGCGATAGAACGAGCGGTTGAGCGGTTAGGCATTACCAAACAGTCGAATGAATTCAAAACGTTCGCGGTATGCCACCGAGACTGCTTCTCGAAAGCGCTCGTCGCGAAGGAGGATACGAAGGACGAAACGGAGAAATGGAAATCGATGGCAGTTACGAACGCGGTAGCGGCAGTCGTATCGAAAAGAATCAATAAAGTTAGTTTGAAAGATCCAGATGTGGTCATCTTTGTCGTCGTCATGGCGGTGAACGACAACAGCATGAAAAATACAGACAACATCCCGACGCGTCGGCTCGGCTTGTCGTACGCGTCTAAAGCGTCGAAGATGTTCACGGTGAAAGGGAAAGGAATAGACGCGACGAGTTTAAAAAAATAACGCAAAAAAAAAACCGATAGTTGTCTCCACCGGAAATCGAATCCGGGTCTCTGCCGATCTGAGTCGTTTTGCTCAAGAGAGTACAGTGAATTTTCACTGCGGATGTGAGTTTTTTTGCCTGAAGGTGCCTTGTTTTGGCAGGGCAATGTTCTACCTTTAATTGAAAACGCAAGTTAGAAGAAGTTCTTTTCTTTGCACCAAATTTCAACTTACCACTGAACCATGGAGACTCGGTGATGTAGAACAACACTGGTGGTTTTCACCAGTCCTGCTTGTTTTAGATGTCTTCGAAACCACGATTTTAACAATTCGTAACATTTGTGCTTTGTCTTTTTTTGTAACCCTAAACAAAAGAAATTTGGAGGTGCTTTGGTGCCTGGAGGAGAGAGAATATTTTCTCATTTATCCGCGCGCGCGCACACACAAACAACATGATGCAAGCGTTCGTCACTGCCGGCACCGCCAGCGCGTCGTCTTCATCTTCATCGGACGACGCATCAGACGACGCGGAAGACAACAACAACAAGGACGACGACGACGAGAACAAGAAGAAGAAGAAAAAGAAACAACCGCAAAACGACTCTTCGCATTTCATCTCGATATGGAAGACGCCTCACTCGTCGACGAAAGCGTTCATGCGCCGAGCGGCGTCGGTGGGAGATTTATTACACGTGAAGTCGTCGTCGTCGTCGTCGTCGTCGTCGGAAAAGAAGAATTTTAAGAAGAACGAACGTCTCAAGGATGCGCGCGTGTATTCGTTTTCTTCTTCGAGTACTAAAATACAGAACGCGATAATCGCGATTCTCTCTTCTCTGCTCATCTTCTCTTTGCTCGTCATCAAGCAGCAAAACAAAAACAAAAAGATTCTAGAAATCGACCACAAGTTGCACAACACGATATCCGCCTTGGCGACGAGAGCGCAATGGAGCGAGGTGGAAATGAAAGGTAGCAATAGAAAGATGGCATTCAATCAGAAGAAAAATAGTAATAAAAAGAGGATAAAAATTGACACGGTGGATTTATTGGACGAGTATGGTTTACCGACGCTCGCGGCGCAGTGCGAACGAAAGGTGGAGTGGCCTTTGTTGACTTCGTTCGTCGAAGAAGTCGCCCAAGGCAGGGAATCGTCGATTTGCGAATCGTTCCTCGACCGACTGCCGAAAACGTTGAGAGTGCACACGTTTCCTCTAAGCGTGCGAGCGCAGTTGAGGTACAATTCGCTGAGAAAGTTGCCAACCTTTAATCGAGGGTACGACGTCGAAGATTATCTCGTCAGATGGCTTTCCAATGGTCCGTTTTCAATCAATCGTAAAAAAACATTGACGGAGAAGACAGAAATCGCGTATTTGCTGCCAATTCAACCGTATTTAGATCGTGTTTCGTCGTTTCCGTTTTCAGATGGACGCGCGAGAAGCGAATCCGGGGTAAAATCTGCCGTTCAATACGCGAAGAAAGTAAACCCGAGCTTGTGGGAACAATCGAAAGGAAGACGAGTCATCGTCACCGTGCACGATTTCGGCACCGAATTGGCGACGAAAATCTACCCGGATGATGATGAGGATGACGATATCTACGCATCATCATCGGCGTCATCATCGTCCATATTATCCTCATCTCCTTCCTCTTCCTTCTCATCGTCGTCTTTGGTCAACACCACGCATTTCATCGTCTCAAACTCTGAGACCGATGTGGATGACGCGCCGTTTGATGCGAGGAAAGACGTCGCCGTGGTGCCTTCCTTGTCCTTTTTCTTACCCAGAGAGGCGGTATCGAGAGGACTGGTTGATTTATCGCACTTCATGCGCGACGAAGAGGAGTACGCGTCCTTTGGTTTACAACCGCCGAAATTCGACGCGGACCGAAATATTCGACTCATGTTTAGAGGAAACAACCGCGGTCCTTTGAGAGAAAAAGTCTTTCGATACCTCGTCGAAAACGGGAACGAGGAAGACTCCATCGAAACCACCGGCGTCGCTTCGCCACAGGAGTACATGTCCTTGATGGAGCACAGTAAATATTGCTTGCACGTCCGAGGTACGCGAGTGATGTCGCCGCGGCTAATCGAGCTCATGCTCTTCGGGTGCGTCCCAGTTATCGTCGCGGACGCGTACGAACTCCCGTTGGCGTGGTTCCTCGATTGGGAAAAGTTTTCCATTCGCGTTCCGGAATCTGACTACAAGAACATTCACGCATACATCGAACAAGCAAACTGGCGAGAGTTACACGCAAACTTGGGTCGCGTGATTAGTTTCTTTGTCTACCACAAGAGCGAACCAGTCGTCGGAGACGCTTTTTACGCAACCTCGCTCGGGCTGTTGAACAAACTCGAACACAATAATGTTTTTGTTTAACCCGAATTCGACGTCGCGCGATGAATAATTTGATGATGACGACGACGATAACAATAATAACGCGACCACAACTGCTACTTTACGATAGCAATAGTACATAGGCATAAAAATGTAGTTCGAGAAGGAAAATAAAATAGAGAGCGAGCGAGCGAGCGGAGCGCGTAAAAATAACATCGCACTTGTAAAAAACAAACGCACATCTTTGCTGTACAAAACACTTCACTCGAGCGTCTGCTCTTCACAGCAGAAGGCGTCTGTTCTTTCTTCTTCTTCTTCTTCTTCCTTTCGTCCGTTCGTCGTCCTTTCTCTGTTTTTTTGTGTGGTTCGAAAAAAGTACGCTCTTAATAAAACGAAGAAGAGAAAGAGAGAGAGAGAGAGAGAGAGCGAAAAAAGTGAAAAAAGTGAAAAAAGTGAAAAAAGGCAGAAAAAAGAAAAAAGCGACCAAAAAATCTCAGAGAGCAAACGAGAGTCACTCGTTTTTACGTCCTCGGACGAGTGGTCGTCTACACGCGTTGAATGCACTCAACTGTTTTTTTTTTCACTCGTTCACGTGATTATACTATCGCACAACATCGTTATTATAAAACTTTGTGAAGAAGAACGCACTACTCGAGCGCAACGACAAAAAGCAGAAGTCGTTTCATATCGAGCTCTTCTCGGTTGGCGCGCGCTTCGTTTTTTCCCTTCCTCTTCTTCTTCTTCCGTGAAAGAGATTTCTTTGTGAATTTTAATTTCCGACGAATAATCGAGAAACGAGCACAAAACACTCACAAAAGAAGGAAAATCGAAACGTCATCCAAATTTGACGCGCGCTCGCGCTTTCCTTCTTTGAGATCACCTAAAGAGAGGCTTTGCCCGCTCTTGAAACAACGCGCGCATCAAAAAGAATGGAGGAGGATAAAGCGACGACGATGGAAGCTGCGCCGCTGGAGAGCCACGCGCGATCCGATTTGAAAAAGAGTTTAAAAGAGGACGGAGAAGAACAAACCGGTGCCGGGACTTTGGTGCCTCTTTCTTCTCCTCCTCCAAAAGGTGCTGCTGCCGGTCAAGAAATTATTCGGCGAAGAGAAGAAAATATCATGCCGAAGAACGCGAGCGATTCAGATCTGACCGCGACAACTTTCGAGACGAACGTCACGAACGCGTCGTTTGATGCGAAAGGTTCGAGCTCGCCTGTTCACGATCCGAGTAAACCGAATAAGCCGTCTTTGTTGAACCCGAATATCGCGCACGACAAAGACAACGACGACGACGCGGCAGACGGAGGGGAGAGCGGGAAGCAACAGCCAGCTGTTACAACAACAACAACAACAATAACAACAACAACAACTACTACTACTACTACTACTACCGCGATACCAGGGAAGAAGCAGGATAACACGTCTCCGAGTCGACGAGAGTCTGGACGAATCAAGTCTTTGCACGTGCAAAGAGCAACCTTGGATGCGGAAGCCAAAGCGAGAGCGTTGAAGTTCACGTGTTCGTTATTCCCGCGCGCGAATATTCGCGTAAAATATCTCGGCATGGTGGACGAGAAAATAGCCGAAAAAATGGA
>Ga0181560_10003306_pt1 | contig 14902 bp, 3 predicted proteins | sample 011ome_20_FD_133751 | JGI IMG/M metagenome (GOLD analysis project Ga0181560, IMG submission 133751) | Coastal salt marsh microbial communities from the Groves Creek Marsh, Skidaway Island, Georgia - 011509CT metaG (megahit assembly) | ecosystem: Environmental > Aquatic > Marine > Intertidal zone...
GAGCGCGCCGCCGCCGCCGCCGCCGCCGCCGCCGCGGTCCGAGTCCAGCGTCGGCGGGAGCTGCTTCGGGTCTCCCACGGCGACTAACGCTCTGCATCCGAACCGGGACATCGCCATGAGGCTCGACGGTTCCGTCATCTGCGAGCACTCGTCTAAGACGCACACGGAGAAGGTCATGCCGTTCATGACGGAGTTCCCGCACGACGCCGTCGTGACGCCGACGACGCGGCATTTTCTCAGGAACCCCGCTCGTCGGTCCGCGACGCCATCCTTCGCAGCCTGGAGCTCCTTCGATAAGAACGCCCTCTCCCTCGCGGTGGTGGCGTCTTTGATCATCGCGCGAAGCTCCGCGAGGTGCGCGGCGCCCTTCCCTCTGGAGTTTCCTCCCTCGTCCTCGCCGCCGCCGCCCGTCGCGCGCTTCTTCCCTTCCTTGCAGTGCAACGAGTGCGGCAGCACCGCGTGATCAATCTTCCGCAGCGATCCGACGCGCACGAACTCCGTGAACCCGCGCGTCATGAGCGTCGTCAAGACGCGGTCGACCGCGACGTTCGTGTGCGCGGAGATGAGTATCCGCGCGGGAGATTTCGCCGCGCGCAGACGCTCCGCGGCGCTGATGATGAACGACGCCAACGCGTGCGTTTTTCCGCTCCCGAACGGTCCGTGAATCAGACGCACGGGGGACACCGTCAACGCGTCGCGCGGGATGCGCCGACCCGCCTCGGCGGCGGCGAGGAGCGCGCCCGCGACCGCGCCGGCTTGATCGTCGTTCAGACCGTGTCGCGCTTTCAGACCGACCGCGTCCGCGAGGATCGCGTCCTGAGACGCCGCGTCGTCCACGAGTTTCGAGCCGAGCACGTGCGGCCACAGCGGGAACGTCTCCGGCGTCGCGATCGCTATGTTCTCGTGCTCCGCGATCGCTGTCGACGCGTTGAACGCGCGGATCGCGTACACGGGCTGCTTATCCCGCATCCCGTGCCGGGGTTTATCCCCCAGCAGCTTGATCTCCATCTTGCCGGTGTTATCTGGTCCGTGCCACGCCGCCTTCGCGACGATGGTCCACGGCGCTCGGTTCCGGTCCCCGGGGCCAACCTCGGATAAGACGGGGACGTGGAACGTCGGGGTGTTGCTCAGGACCCACACGTCGCATTTGGAGTATCCTTTACGTCGTTCGGACGGGTCGTTCAGGGTGAGCCACGTCTTGCTCTCCGTCGCCGGTTTCGGTTCGTCGTCGTCGTCGTCGTCGTCGTCGCGGTTTTTGTTCTTTCCCCAGTTTTTCTTCCCTCCTCTACTCCAGTCCTTTAACGGTTTGTACGTGTCGAACCTCAACGAGCAGTCCGAGTAGTACTCCACGTCCGACCTGGAACTCCTGAGCTCGTGCGCGATCGCTTTCGCGGAGACGCTCGCGCCCGCGGCGCCGCGCGCGCGCGCGGCATCGCCGCCGCCGCACCGAGCCGCCGCCGCGTCGAGACCCTCCCGCGCCGCCGCCAACCTCGCCCTGAGGTCGTCTCGTATCGCCCCGCAAAAGTGCGCCTGATACGCGGTCGTCGTCGGAAACGCGCCGTTCGCGACCGTCGACGCGCCCGCGCGCGTGCGACTCGATCGATCGCGGCTCGGGAGGTCGAGCTTCAGCGCGAGGCCGTCTTCTGGTTTGACCCCGCCCGGTCCCGGCGCGACGTTCGCGACGCCGACGCGCGGCGCGTCCGCCCTCGGGCGCTGCGCCGGGGGGTTAAACGCGCGCGACGCCGCCGCTGGAGGAGGCACCGCCTTCGCGTCGTTCTCCCCGTCGCCGCCGGGGCCCCATCGCCGCATCACCGCGATGTCCGCGCTCGCGTCGTCGACGTCGCCCGCGCCCGCGTCGCGCCAGTCGCCCCGTGCCGCGCTCGGCGCCGCCGCCGCCGCCGGCGGCTGCGCCTTGATCCCCGCGGTCAGGCCGCTGAGACCGCCGCCGCCGCTCTTGATCAGCGCCGCGAGTCCACCGAGACCGTTGGAGCCGCCGGATCCGCCGCCGGCGCCGGCACCGGCGGCGGCGGCTGGCTCGGGAGGGTCGATCACGATGGGGTCGTCCCTCGGCGTCTCCGCCGCCGCCGCCGCCGCCGTCGTCTCCGCCGCGGAGGCGTCCGTATGGTCGTACGCCGCCCACTTGCTCTTTCTCTTCGCGAGCGGGACGACGTTCACCACTGGCGCGGTGGCGTCTTCATCCGCCGCCGTCGCTCTCCGCTTCGCCGCCCTGCGCGCGTCCTCCGGATTCTCTTCGAAGTGCTCCGCGTAGAGATCGTCGAAACCGCCGCCTCCGCCGCCGGCGACGCGTCCGGGCAACAGCTTCGGTATCAACGCCGCGAACTGCGCTTCGATCCTCGCGGCTTCCTCCGCGTCGATGAACTTCCTCCCCGGCGCCCCGGCCGCGTCCGTCTTCTGCGTCTTGCTCGCGCGCTCGGACGACGGCGACGGCGGCGACGGCTTCGGCGGCGCGCGCGGCGGCGGCTTGAACGGCGCCATCGCCGGCAGCCGGAACGCCGCGCCCGTGGGGGGCTTTCCCGCGGTCGCGTACCGCGCGCCGCCGCCGCCCCACGGTCGCTTCGCCGCGGCCGTCGCCTTCAGCGCCGTCGCGGACGTGGACGCGCCGGCGGCGGCGCTGCCGTCGCCGCTTCCGCTTCCGCTTCCGTCGTCGCCGCCGACTTCGTCGTCCGGCTGGACTTTGAACCCTTCGAAATCCGCGATGACGTCGCCGTCCTCGAGCGCGGCCATCTCCTTCTTCGTGAGCGGCCTTCGCCCTAAGGAATCCCCCATCGGTCTCGGTGGCTCGTCGTCCGCGTCCACGCGCCACAAACGCGCGATGTGCTTCCCGTCGTCCGTGGTCTCCACGTCCACGACGCCGTCCTCCCACGAGATCTTAAACTTTTTGTGAAGGTCCTTCGTGAACGTGCACCTCCATCGCCTCGGGAGACCCATCGTCGCTCGCGGCGGCGGCGACGTTCGTCCGCGGGGATGGTCAGCGACGGCGCGATACTCGCGCGGGGGTCATCGACGCGCGACGCGCGTGTCGTGTGTCGTCCGTCGCGGCGGCCCCGTCGCCAGATCTCGCGCGTCGTGAACTGACAGCTGCTCGCCGGGTTCAAACACGGCGAGACCGACGAAAATCTAGGACAGGACGACGACCAGAACGCCACGCGCCCGCGGCGGCGCGCGCCTCCACGATTTGATTTCGCCGTCGCCGCCGCTCGGTCCGGGGCGAGGCTCTCGCGATGGCGGTCGCGAGGCTCCAGAAAGAGCTCAAGCTCCTCGCGAAGGACCCGCTCCCGTCGATGCTCGCTCGCCCGCACCCGAATAACCTCTTGGAGTGGCACTACTGCCTCGAGGGCGCGTCCGATACGGCGTACGCCGGAGGGACGTACCACGGGAAGATCATCTTCCCCAAGGAGTACCCTTTCAAGCCGCCGTCGATCATGATGTGCACGCCTTCCGGGCGGTTTCAGCCGAACACGCGGCTGTGCTTGAGCATGTCTGACTTCCATCCGGAGTCGTGGAACCCGATGTGGAGCCTGTCGAGCATCATGAGCGGTCTGCAGTCGTTCATGGTGGAGTCGACGCCGACGCAAGGGAGCGTGAACACGACAAACGCGGAGAAGCGACAGCTCGCGGCGGCGTCGATGGCGCACAACGTCAAGAACGCGACGTTTCGGAAGCTGTATCCAGACGTGATCGAAGCGCACGCGGCGGCGGCGGCGGCGGCGGCGAGTGGCGGGGGTGGCGGCGCCGCGCGCGGGGGGACGCCAACGCGGGTCGCGGGCGGGTGGACGACGTTGGAGATGGTCAAGCACGCGATCGTCGGCGTCGCGATCGCGTGGATGGTGTACAAGAACGTTCGACGACTGACGAGCGGCGAGGACGACGACGACGGTCTCGATGCAGTTTTATAGTTTTTACAAGCAAGGCAGGCGTCTGCCGTAGCGTGCATTTGTAGACTAGAGAGTATTTAACAGCGCGTGTAGCGTACAGTGCGGTCGTCGTCGTCGAATCGAATCGAATCGAATCGAATCGAATCGCGCCGAGGATCCATCCCGTCTTCCCTAAGACTTCCCCAAGAGCTGCAGCATGTCTGCCGCGTCGGAGAGCTCCGTGGTGTCCGATTTCCCCGCGAGCCGCGCCGCCTTGGCCGTGCCCAACCCCCCCCGCGCGCCGACGCCCGCGCTCGCGCCCGGCCGCGCGCGTTTGCTCCTCGCGCCCTTCACCGCCCCCGGCGCTCGTTTACGCCCGCCGCCGCCCGCGGTCGTCGTCCGGTCCGACGCGTCGGACTCGTTCAACGACTTCGTGGACTTGCCTCCGCTGCCCGACTTGAGCCCAGACTCGCCGCCGCCGTCCGAGCGCGTGTCCCCGCTGTTCGTCGAGCACGGACCGCCGCCGTTCTGCTGCGTCATGCCTTGGGCGTACGCGTGCGGTGGGAGCGCGCCTTGCATTCCCATCATCATCTGCGACCACATCTGCGGCGTCGAAGGGAACGTGCTCATGCTCGCCATCATCGACGCCATCATCCGCGGATCGTTCATCATTCCCGGGAACGCCGACATCATCGCCGCGAACTGCGCCTGTCGCTGCTGCGCCTGCTGCTGTTGTTGTTGTTGCTGCTGCTGCTGCTGCTGATGCATGAACCCGCCCGGACCCGCGTTTGGGTAATGACCGCCCCAGCCCATGCCCGTCGCGTGGGCGTGCGCCGCCGCGGCTTGCGCTTGCGCGTGGAAACGCTGCGCCGCCGCCGCGTGATGGTGTTCCTGACCTTGCCGCGCGGGACCCGGCGCGTCCTGTCCCGCGTGTTGGCCCCCTTGCGTCATGGAGTGACGCTGCTGCTGCTGCATCGCCGCCTGCTGTGCGGCCATCATCTGGTGGTACTGCGCTTGCTGGTGCTGGTAGACGGCCCACTGCTGCTGCTGATACCTCTGCTGCGGCGTCGCCTGCTGGTGCTGTCGCTGATGCTGTTCGCCGCCGACGCTCGCGGGCGCGAGCGTAACCTGCCCCGCCGCGCCCGTCGCGGGTCCCGCGCGCGTCGTCGCGTCTTCCGGGTACAATACCAGCCGCGGCGGGCATTGAAACGACCCCGGCGTCGTCGTCGTCGTCGTCGTCGCCGCGGTGTCCTGGGAGCTCAGACTCCGCATCATCTCGTGGTGCGGGAACGCCGCCATCGCCGTCGGCGGGAACGGCGCGGGAGGGACGACCACGCGCGGCGCGAGCGGCGCGAGCGGGACGACGCGGTGACGGTCGCGGTCGCGGTCGCGATCGGTTCTCCCGCTCGCGCCCGCGTCCGCGCCCGCCGCGACCAGCCCGCGCACGTCCATCGTCGTCGTGCACGCCTCGTTCTCTTCATTCGCCGCCCTCGTCTCGGTCCCGCGTCGCTCCACGGCGCGGTCGATCGCGACCTTGACGTCCGCGAACTTTTTCCACGCCTCCGCCGGGTTCGCGGACGCCAACGCCGCGGCCGCGTTCTCTCGGCTCCACATCGGAAACGCGTCGACGCCGGCTGGCGCGTCCATCGTCGCCGGTCCCGTCCGCTCCGCGTCCGCGTCCACGCCCGCGGCGAACGTGCCGCTGTTCTGGCGCCACCGCGTCGGGAGCAGCGGTGCTTCGTCGCACGTCAGCGCCGCCGCCGCGATGGCGGCGTCGGGCGCGTCTTCCTCCTTCGCCGTCGCGGCGGCGGCGGCGGCGGGCGCGACTGGCGCGATCTTTTCATCCTCGACGTCCTCGCGCGTTGCCGCCTCAGCCGCGCCGAGCGCTTCCGCCGCGGGCGCGGTCGTCGTCGTCGGCGGCGGCACCGGCGCGGACGTCGTCGGCGGCGCGGACGGGGACGGGTCCTGTCGCGAGAGCGGGAGCGAGGAGGAGGGTGACGCGGCGGCGTCAGTCTGTCGAATGGAAATGGAATATCTCGTCGAAGACGGCGGTCGAGGCGCGACGCAGATATTTCGCGCGCGTGCCACGAGGGCAGCGCTTCGACGAAAGGCGAGCGCGTTCGCGCGCGCCGGGAACGCGCGGAGGCGTCCCGCGACCGGCGTCGCCGAGCGATTCCACGCGGCGGAGCGTTCCCGCGGCGCGTCCGCGGCGCGACCGAGTCGTCGTCCGGGCGCGCGACGTCGCGTGCGCCCCGACGCGCGCGTCGATTCGCGGTGGCGACGACGCGCGAAAAGTGGCAGACGCGGAAGAAAAGCGCACCTCGCGCGCGGACGCGGAAACGCGCGCGGTCGCGGTCGCGGGCGCGTCGCGCGCCTCGACGGCTTCCTCGGGCGCGTTCGGCGCGTCCTCGAGATCGTTCTTCGCGCTCGAGTTCCGCGTCGATCGCCTCGACGCCGCGGGTTCCGAGCCGCGATGGCGCGTCGCGCGCGCCGTCGACTCGGACGCCGTCGACGATTTCCCCGCAGGCGCCCTCGCCGCCGCGCGACGCGACGTCGTCGCCGGCATCGCGCGACTGCGATCGGTCGCGCGCGTCGATCGGTCTCTGCGCGTCGCTAGGCGCGCGTTTCGGCGTGTGAAAGCGCGTGCGACGTCTCGGAGGCGTGCGCTGCGCGTGTGATGCGGCGTCGCTTCGACTTGGGATATTTGGGCAAAAAGAGAAAAGGTAGCGCTGGGGTCTGAGCTGGGGCGGGCTCGGCGAATCACGTCGCGCGGTTCGGCCAGGTTCCGCGGGAAATTTTTTTCGCCGGTCAACGCGCGACACAGCGCATTTAGTCAGAGTCGCGTACGTGTACCGCGTACGCGTCCGCGCGCGCGATCGCCCCGATTCCCTCTCCGGCGCCTTGGCCGCGGCCGGTCAGATCCCCCCGCCCGCAACGGTCAACGACGCGATGGCCGGCTCCCCAGGGCGCGCCCCCCAGGGCCGCGGGCGTCCGGGCGACGGCGCGAGCGCGTCCGCGGCGTCGCGGTCGAGCGCGGACGGCGGCGCGGTCGTCGCGTCGGCGTCGCCGCCGCCGCCCGGGGGCGCGCTCGACGCGGTGCACGCGCTGCGGTCGATGGCTTCGGAATGCGCGCTCGACGGCGTCTCCGGCGCGCTCGCGGCCGCGGCCGCGCGGCTGCGCGTGACGCTCACGCGCGAGGACGGCGTGGACGGGCACGAGGTCTTGGACTGCATGGTCACCGCGCTGGACGAGATGCGCCGCGTCGCGGAGTCGGCGTCGACGTCGTCCCCGCTCGCCGGCGCGCCCGAACGCGCGGCGCTGCGAGACCACGCGCGCGCGCTGGACGCGAGCGAGCGCGAGCGCGACAAGTACAGGGCGATGCTTCTCGACGCCGAGCGAGACGCGGAGTCCCTTCTCGCGATGAACGCGGCGCTCAAGTCCGAGCTCGAGATGCAGGCGGCGATGCACGCCACGGACGTCGCGTACGAGCACAAGGGCGGCGACCTCATGGCCCGCGAGCTCGAGGCGACGCGCGCGCAGCTCGCCGTCGTCAGCGAGGGGTTCCAGCTGTTGAAGAACGAGCGGCACGAGGCGACGACGGTGCTGAGAGCGCAGGCGACCGTGCGCGCGGCCCTGGACGAGGAGCGCGCCGCCGTCGCGAGGATGCGGCGGTCGCTGAGCGAGAAGCGAGGATCCGCCGGAGGATCCGGAGACGCCGGAGACGCCGGAGACGCCGGCGCCGGCGGCGCGTCGTCCTCCTCCTCCTCCGACGACGTCGCGGCGCTGCGCGCTGCGCTCTCCGCGTCCGACGAGCGCGTCGAGGCGCTGCGTCTAGATTTACAGAACGCGCGCGAGTCCGAGGCGAGCGCGATCGAGAAGCTCAACGCGGCGAGGGACTTCGCGGCTGTCGGCGACGACGCGCTCGCGGCGGCGTACAACGCGGAACTCGAGGCGGCGACGTCGCGAGCGATCGCCGCGGAAGAGGCGCTGGAGCAGACGCGCGCGAGGGCGGCCGCGCTCGAGGAGGAGGTCGCGGACGCGCGGCGGGAGAAGGAAGCCGCGCTTCGACGCGCGGTCGAGACCGCGGAGGAGATGCGAGAGGTGAGGGACGCGGCGGCGGCGGCGGAGCGGGGATGGAAAAAACCGACGACGAACGCCGCGAAGGCGTCGCCGTACAAAGTGCCCACGAGGTCGCCCGCGAAGAAGCGCGACGTCGACGACGCGAAACCCGACGACGTCGGCGACTTGCGAGTCGAGCTCGAGCTCCTGCACGAGTGGAAGCACGCCGCGGAAGGGGAGATGTCAGCGTTGCGCGCGCAGTTGAGGAACGCGCGCGACGCGAACGCGCGGCTCGAACGCACGGTGATGCACGCGGGGCGCGACGCGGTACACGCGGAGAACGCCGCGCTGGCGCTTCGGCGGCGGCGCTCGGAGTTCGCGCCGTCGATCTCGCCGATGGAGAGCGACTCGACGCACCTCCCGAGCATCGGCGAGGAGGGGGAGTACCTCGAAGACGCGACAACCGCGGAGGCGGAGGACGAAGACCCGGGGGCGTTGCCTTGGACGGACGATACCGGCGCCGCCGCGATCGACTCCACGTCCGCGGGGATGATGCGCGAGATGTGGGCGGAGCTGCAGCACATCCGCGGGTGCTACAAGTCGCTGCATAACAAGTACGCGCGGCAGTCGCAGCGGTTCGTGAGGTTAGAGGAACGCCTTCGCGTCGTCGGCGGCGGCGGCGGGGGGGGACACGACGACGGCGACGACGACGGCAACGCGCTCGCGGGCCCGACGGACAGCGCGCGGTCGTCCGTGATCATGGGCGAGCTCTCCGACGGCGAGATGGATGACGGCGACGCGCGGTGGATCCCCGGGACGCCGAGCGCGAGGGCGGTCGCCGCCGCCGCCGCCGCGGTCGCCGCGGGGATTCATCACCGCCCCGCGTCGGGGGAACATCACGACGTCACGGAAGTCGACGAGGGGATGGACGGCGAGGATGAAGTTCTCGCGGAGTACGTCTCCACGACGCCGCCGCGCGCGCCGCGAGGGCACCGCGCGACGCAAGAGGCGCTGACGATCGCGAGGCAGACGTCGTCTCATCGACCGGACTCGGCGCCGCCGAGCGAACGACGGTTCACGAACTCGATGCGACGACGCGGCGAGCGCGCGGCGCCCGCGGAGGCGGTCGTCCGCGCCGCGAGCAGCTCAATGCACCGCCCGGGGAGCGCGCCGAGCAGCCAAGACCGCATGACGAACAGCAGTCTGCGACGAGGGGAGCCGCCCGCGAGCGCGGCGGCGAGGGCCGCGGCGGCGGCGGCGGGCGCCGCGCGTCCGGGATCCGCGACGCCGTCGAACCTCCGCGTCTCTCACGCAGCCTCGAGCACCGCGCCGCGGCCTCCCCCGAGCGCGCTCTCCGCCGCGGCCGCCGCGAGCGCGAGCCGCCCGCAGACGGGGCCGTCGTCGCAGCAGCGAAGGACGCGGCGGCCTCAGACGGCGGCGCCTTCGACGTCCGCCGCCGCCGCCGCCGCCGCCGCCGCCGCCGCCGCGGGCGCGCGGCCGCTCACCGCGAGCGGCGGCGCGCGCCCGTCCGCGCGACGCCCCGCGTCCGCGGACCCGTCGTCCCCGGACCGCCGGACCTCCCAGAGCGTCGTCACGTATCCGCCGAACGCGGCGGCGACGAAGTCGATCCGCGTCGGGGACGACGACGGCGACGGCGACGACGGAGACGGCGGCGCGTTCGAGGCGGACGCGTTCGATCACGACGCCGAGAGAGCGATCGCGGCGCACCGTTCGCAGTCGTACGCGTCGCCTTCGAAGGACATCATCCCTCGCGCGTCCCCGGGTCGGCCCGCGGTCAGTGCACGCCGGCCGGCGACGTCCCCGGGGCGCGTCGACGGACAAAGGTCATCGCCCGCGAAGCGCGGCCCCGGGTCCGGGTCCGGCTCCGCCGCGGCGTCGTCGGAGAGACCGGCGTTCCGCCCGGGCGGCGTCGCGCGCGCGAGGCCAGCGACCGCGGCGGCCGTGATGCTCGCGTCCGAGGTTGGGTTCATCGCGGACGAGGAGATGACGTGGCGCGCGCGAGCGCAAGGAGGAGGGAAGACGCGGTCGCCTGCGCGGTCGAAACCGCCGCCGCCGCCGCCGCTGACGACGCCTCGGTCGCCCGCGTTCGCGCCGCGGCCCGCGTGCTGCAACCGCGCGAGCTGCGCGTGTGGGCTTCTCTCCGCGGACGCGGCGACGCGAAGACGGGCGAAGCAGGCGAGGCGATAGCGAGACCGTCGTAGACTTGAAGAGAGACACAAACAGACAACTTAAACTTTGAACCCATCGCGATCTGCGATCTTGCGCACTGCGTCCGAGTCACCGCACTGGCACTGATGAGAATCAATGCGCCCCCGCTGGGCGATTCAACTGACGAGAATAATGGGACACGCGCGCTCTCGCGCTCCGCAGAACCATCGGCGGCGGACGGACGCGTAGGGGGAGTGTTCCGCGGGATCGGACGGGCGTGGAGGACGCGAATCGATCGCAGGAGCGCGAGCGCGCGTCACGCGGCGGCGGGGAGCGTCCGGGTCGCGTCCGAGCGAGATCCTGGAAATCGAATTCGCCGCGCAATTCCTCGGCGTCGATAATCGATCCTCGCGCCGACTCGGCCGACGCATGGTCGTCGACGCGGGATCCACGGGCATGGATCTCGTGATGTCGATCGGCGATGGCTACGGCGGCAAGTCGATCGATGAGTACCGCGACCGCGCGCGCGACGGCCTCCTGTCCGCGCCGACGCCGCCGCTCGCGCACGAGCTCGTCGGGCGTCGGTGCGTCAAGGAATTCGCGGATCACGGCGTCTTCGAGGGGATCGTCGAGTCCTTCGACCCGGGCTCCCCAGACGGTCAGGGTCCGCTCGGGTACAAGGTTCGGTACACCGACGGCGACTGCGAGCACCTGAGCCTGGAGGATCTGCAGAGCATCCTCGTCCCGAGCGACGGCGACGGCGGCGCGAGCGCGCGCGCGCGCGCGAAAAACTTTCTCGCGGACCGCGATCGCGACGCGTCTCCTCGCGACCGCGCCGCGACGCGCCTCCTCGGCGAGTTCTCCCAGGCGCAGCTCCGGAGCTGGCCCGCGCGCGAGCTCAAACGGCGGTACTGCGACGTCTTCGACGCGCCGGTCCCGCCGAGCGCGAACGAGAACGAGCGGTGGCTGCGCGCGAAACTCGCGCCGCACGCCTCCGACGAGGCGAGAGCGGGCGAGTTCGCGGACGCGGACGAGACGGACGACGACGACGACGACGCCGGGGCCGGGGGGCGCCCCGGAGAGCGCGACGGCGCCGACGCCGCGATGGCGGCGGCGGGCGCGCTGCTGCTTAGGGACGACGACGTCCTCGCGCTGGATCTCGAGGCGTGGGATCGCGGCGGATCAGCCGGAGACGACGAGAAGGATAAGGAGGGAGGATCCAACGCTTCGCGGCGGAGCAGCGGGGAGACGTACCCGGGGCGCGAGGGCGACGACGAATACCTCGTCCTTCGCGGCGATCGTCCCGACGCGGCGCACGCGCGCGGCGGCGATCCGTCCGCTCGGGCCCGGGCCGGCGCCGCGAGCGGGACGGAGCGGTGGGCGTCGACGACCGCCGCCGCCGCCGCGGCGATCGCGGACGCGCTCGAGAAGAACGAGCGCGCGGTCGAGGCGCGGGCGAGAGGCAGAGCGCTCGCGTCCGCGGCGAGTAAGGCGGTCGTGCGCGCGAGGAAAGCGGCGGCGGCGGCGGCGGCGGTGCGGTCCGGCGAGACCGCGCCCGTGGACCCGCACTCCGTGCCGCAGACGATTTTGCGTCGTCTGTCTCTCAGCGGCGGGAAGTCGACGTCGAAACCAGAGAAGAAGCCCCCCGCCCGGATCGAGGTCCCCGAAGAGGACCTCGAGGCGGAGGGAGAGGAGGAGGACAGAAGCGAAGACACCGGCGACGGCGCGTTCGAGATTGGCGGACACGACGCGCACAAGAGGAAGGCGTCCCCGACTGGCGCGCTACCGGGTGGAAAAAAGCTCGCGAAGGAGCCGACGCCGACGCCGACGCCGACGCCGACGCCGACGCCGACGCCGCCTATGCCTCGACCGAAGATGGACGTGAAGAACAACCCGAAAGCGCGCGCGGTCGCGTCTATGTGGCGCGCCGCCGCGAAGCTCGATGCGTGCCACGTCTGCGGCGAGGAAGCCCCGGACCACTGGCGCGCCGACGACGAGATTCTGTTTTGCGACGGATGCGACGTGCAGGTGCACGTCTCGTGCTACGGCCTCGAAGGCGTCCCCGAGGGCGAGTGGCTGTGCGTCGGGTGCTCCGACGGCGTCGACGCGGGGAAGGTGTCGAAAGGCGAGTTTGGCGTCTGCGCGCTGTGCCCGCAGCCCGGCGGAGCGCTCGCGAGGGTGGACCCGCCGTCGGGATGGGACGTGTCGTGGGAGACGCCCGGGACGCACGCGCACATCGCGTGCGCGGAGTGCCTCCCGGAGGTTTTCGTCGTCAAGGACGCGCCGGGGAGGGAGCGCGGCGCGCCGCCTCTGATCGACATGTCGTTCGTGAAGGGCGCGCGAATGAACCTGCGGTGTTCGCTGTGCGACATCGAGGGCGCGTGCACGCAGTGCGCGATGAAGAAGTGTTTCGTGTCGTTCCACCCGCTGTGCGCGCGCGCGTCCGGGTTCAAGCGCGATCGGCACGTCAGCGACGGGCGGCCGGTGATATTCTGTAAGACGCACTCGCAGGATCGGTGGGAGGAGGGGCGGAGGGTCGCGGCGGGGAAGCCCGCGAAGCCCGCGAAGCCCGCGAAGCCCGCGGCGACGGCGACTGGCGACGAAATCGAACGCGCGGCGACCGCGACCGCGACCGCGACCGTCGGCGTCGACGCCCACCTCGCGGACGCGGACGCGCGACCGGACGACCTCCGCGGCGCGCCGGACAAGGATAAAGAACACGGCATCGAGCACGCGGGGGCGGAGACGGCGAAAGAGAAGCCGCCCGCGCCGCACGCGCGCGCCTCCGCCGCGGTGGCGCTCTGGGAGGGCTTCGCGCCGTTCATCGCGTCGACGCGCGATCGCGGGCGCCACGGGAAACTCACGCGCAAGATTCTCGCGTCCGTCGGGGTGTCGGACAAAGAGACCGCGCGCCTCGTCGCCCTGGACGCGAGCTCCGGCGAGGCGGAGACGCGGCGCGCGGCGACCGCCGCGCGGAGAACGATGGACGCCGCGTCGAGGACGCAGGACGCGAGGGACCACGACGCGAGCGCGCCGTGGTCGGCGCTGCGACCGCATCAGCGCGACGGCGCGACGCGCTTGACGGCGTCGCACCTCGCCGGTCTGGGGAGCATCGTGTGCGATCGCGTGGGCGCGGGGAAGCGGCTCACGATCTTGTCGCACGTGCTTCACCTCAGGGACGTCGTCGGCGTCCGAGGGCCGCACCTCGTGGTGTGCGAGGAGAAGGCGACGGCGGCGTGGATCTCGGAGCTGAACCGATTTTGTCCGAAGCTCAGAGCGGTGACGCTGCGCGACGCCGCGGAGGAGCGGAACCCCGCGAAAGCGGCGATCCTTCGCAGCGGGAACGTCGACCTCGTCGTCGTCCCGCGCGGGATGATGATCGACGCCGCGAAGGAGGCGGCGGAGGCGGCGGCGGCGGCGGCGGAGGAGGCGGCGGCGAGGGCCGCCGCGGGCGAGCCCGAGACGCCCGTCGAGCCCGTCGCGGAGGCGCCCGCGGCGCCGTCGTGCGCGGGGAAGAAGGGGAAGAAGCAGAGCAAGGCGATCCGGCGCGCGCAGAGGGAGAAGGAGCGCGCGAAAGACCGCGACGGCGACCCCGGCGTCCTCCCCGCCGCGCTCAAGCGCCTGAGCTTTCGAACCGTCGTCCTCGACGTCGAGAGCGACGACGCGGTGTCGCACCTCCCGTCGCTCGCGGAGGCGAACTTGCGCGGGTTCCTGACGTTCGACGTCCCGATCGTGATGACGCGCCCGGGGAACGTTCTCGGCGGCCTGTGCGGCGGCGCGAGCGCGCGTCTGAGAGGACGATACCTGTCGTCCGCGCTGACGATTTTGTTCCCCGAGGCGTTTCACGAGATTTTGAACGAAGACCCGGAGAACGCCGCCGACCGGCGCGTCGACGTCGACGAGTCGTCGCTGGACGACCAGTGGAGCGTCTCCAATCGCGGCGCGCTGACGCGCGCGGTCGTCCTCGCGCGCGTCACCGCGGCCGAGCTCGGCGCGAGCGACGCGCGCGTCCGCGAGACGGTGCTTCGCGTGCCGTGGCTCGTCCACTCGGATCGCGCGCCGCGCGAAACGCCGCCGGATCTCGATCTCGACGCCTTGCTTCGCGCAGCGAGCGCGTCCCCGGGCGCGATCGCCGCGAAAGTTCGCGCGCTCGAGACGGCGTTGCTGCCAAAGCTGCGCGCGGAGAAGAAAGCCGCGTTGGTCGTGTCGTCGTCCTCCGCCGCGCTCGACGCCGTCGCCGCGTCGCTGAACGCCGCGCGCGCGTGCCACTTCCGTCTGGACGGCGCGCCGCTCGGCGCGCGCTTACACGCCGTCTCGCGGTTCGTCGCGAGCGGCGGCGCGAAGCGCGCGAGCCTCGCCGCGAGCGCCGTGAACCGAGAGCTGAGCGTGCTCCTGTGCCTTGCGTCGGAGGCGACGGATCTGACACGGGAAGCCGCGGCGCGCGTCGACGTCGTCGTCTCCTTGGACGCGGAGGGTCCCGACAGCGCGCACCTCGCGAGCGTGTTGCATCGCGTCCTCGGCGCGCGCGGCGGCGGCGGCGGCGGCGACGACGACGAGAAAACGTCCTCGTCGTCCCGCGCGCGCGCGGTCGCCGTGCTTCGCTTCGCGATGGAGGGCTCCGTCGAGGAGGACGTCGTCGCGGCGCGGCCGCTCGACGCGCGCGTCGACGGCGCCGCCACCGGCGCCGCCGCCGTCGCCGCTCGCGTCTTCGAGTCCTACCGCGCCTCGCGCGGCGGCGACGGCGACCACGACGCATGGGCTAAGCGCGTGCGCGCGCAGACGGGCGCGCGCGTCGTCGC
>Ga0181560_10003307_pt1 | contig 14900 bp, 8 predicted proteins | sample 011ome_20_FD_133751 | JGI IMG/M metagenome (GOLD analysis project Ga0181560, IMG submission 133751) | Coastal salt marsh microbial communities from the Groves Creek Marsh, Skidaway Island, Georgia - 011509CT metaG (megahit assembly) | ecosystem: Environmental > Aquatic > Marine > Intertidal zone...
CTGCGCGAAGCGGAGGCGCGCGCCGCGCGCGGACCCGGGTCGGTCGGAACCGGTTTCGGGACGCGCGCCGGGACGGCCGTGGACGTGACAATCACGCCTTCCACCCCGGGGCGTGTCTCCTCGCGGCGCGCGGGACCCGCGGGACCCGCGCCGACGCGGCCCGACGCCGAAAAGCGGATGACGGAAAAAACAACGCGCGCTCGGGAAGTCCGCGCGTACCGCGCGGCGGAACTGAGAGCCCTGAACGGGCGTTCGCGCGACGCGCCGCCCCCCGGGTTCGTCGCGGACCCGAGGTGGTCGCCGGCTCGTGAACCGCCGCGAAACGACGGTGGCGCGGTCGCGAAGCCATCCCCGACGAGCGAAACGCTCTCGAGCTCCGAAAAGAACGAAAAGAGCGGACCGGGCGCGTCGCCTTCGGCCGCCGCGGCGGCGGCGGCGGAGGCGGCGGCGGCGGCCGCCGCCGCCGCGCGCGACGGCGCGGAGACGGAAGCCGCTCGCGCCGCCGCCTCCGCCGTGGCTCGCGCGAACACGGCACGGTGGTCGCTCTGGTCGCCCGGCGACCCCTCGTCCGCGGCGAAGCGGCGCGATCCGCCGGCGGACGCGCTCGACCCGGGGCGGGCGCTCGAGGACGGGCGGTTCCGCGAACCCGAGTTCCGCGCGGAAAAAAAAGCCGCGGCGGCGGCGCGCGCGGCGCGCGACGACGCGCGCGCCGCGGTGGATCTCGGCGCGGCACTCGGCGACGAGCGTCACTCGCGACTGTCGCTCGTGTCGTTTCCCGCGGGCGCGCTGACGCAGTTCGCCGCGGGTATCGCCGGCGTCCTCGCGCCTCCGAGCGGCGCGCGCGCGCCGACGCTGGGCATCCTCTTCGGGAGCTGGTCGGCGGCGGCCTCCGGAGCCTCCGGAGCCTCCGGAGAGCCTCCGGAGGCGGGCGGCGCGGCGCGCGCCTGGCAGGCGTCCATCGCGTTCCTGCAGCCGTGGGAAGGCGCGGTGGCGGAGCTGGTGGCGTGGCTGGAGGGCGAGGACGCTGCCTCGCGCGCCGCCGCGCCGGGGTCCGTCGCGGCGAAGCAGCTCCGGCCCGTCGGGTGGCTCCGCACCACCGCCGGGCTCGGGGCGGGCGTGACCGAGGAGGTCCGGCGCGCGCGCGCCGCCGCCGTCGGCGCGGAGGAGGGTGCCTTTTCCTTTTCGGAGAAGGCGCTACTCGACGCGCGCTCGCGCCCCCCTCCCGCGTCGGCCGTGTTCGTGAGCCTGGACGAAGTGCGCTCGGCGGCGGCGGCGAGCCACGCCGGCGGCGGCGCGGGCGCGGCGGCGGAGGTGTACGACCTGCGCGCCGAAACAGCCGTGGACTTCGAGGTGGACGGGAAGGACGCCGGGGAGGAAGAGTGAGTCACTGACATTTTAGGTATTATAAAAAATAGACTAAACGAGCTTTGAGTGAGCCCTACCGTCACGTCGTCTCGGTCCCGCCGGATCCTCCGCGCCCTCCGCTCGCCGCGCGCGTCACGCGGAGTACGCTCACGTTTCTCAAGCCGTGCCACGCCAGCCTCGCGACGCGCACCTCGCGCACGTCCAGCCCCCGCGTCGCCGCGGTCTCCACGAACATGCGTAGGTGCGGGTCTTTCCCCCACCCCGCGCTGCCGCGCCCCGCGAGCGCGGCCGCGAGCGTCCTGTGCTGGTGCGCGAGCACAACCGCGGGCTCGGTTAAACCGTCGGGACGCCCGCGCGCGGCGAGGAGGTTGATGGCGTCGCACAGCGCGCCGTGCCCGCCCACGCTGTACGTGCAGTCGCTCCCGACGATCAGGTCGAACGGCGCGCCTTCGACGAGCGCGCTCGGGAGCGGGGCGGCGCCCCACTTGTACCCGCACACGCGCACGTCCGGCGCCGCCGAGCCCGCGGCGCGCGCGCTTTTCGACCAACGCGCCGCGTTGGTCTCCGCCAGGCGCAGGAGCGATTTCGAGCCGCCGTCGGTTAGGACCACCGCTCGCGCGCCCAGCGCGGCGCACGCGAGGCCCACGGCGCCCGTGCCCGAGCCGAGCTCGACCACGCGCGCGCCGCGGAGCTCGAGGGGCGGGGCAGCCTCGAGCCCCGCGGCGACATCCACCAAGTAGTCGCACAGCACGCGCGAGGACGACCACACTTTTCCGCCGGTGCCGTACCCCCCCGACCAACCGGGAGCTTCCAGCTCCAGCGTGGCGAGGAGCTCAGCCCCGGACGCGGGCGGCCCCGCGCGCGCCACCGCCCGTCGCGCGTGGCATCTCGCCGGACGGCGGCTGCCGGGCGCGGCCGCCGAGACCGCCGAGACCGCCGAGACCGCCGCGAACGCCGACATGCGCGAGGATGAGACTGAGGTCGAGGTGTGCCCTCCAGCGAGAAGATGTCACGCGACAAGATGGACGTGACAAGCCTGATCCGACTTTTTACGTCGTTTAAAACTCCACCCCTTGAGTCTCCGCGGCGGCTCGAAGCAGCGCGAAGACGCTTCCGTCCAGCGGACACCCCGCCTCCCGAGCCCTGCGCGCGACCTCCAGACGCAGACGTACCGGGTTCAAGGTCTGAAGGGTCTTCAGGGTCTCGCCCCCGCCCCCGCCCCCGCCCTCGCCGTCGCCGGCACTTTCGTCGCCGGCGCATTCGTCGCCGGCGCCGTCGACGCGCGCGCCGTGCAGCAGCAGCAGCGCGGCGGCGGGCGCGGCGTCTTCCCCGCGCGCGACGGCGGCGAGCAGCCCCTCCCTCCGCTCGCGCGCGACGCGCTCGGCGTCGCGCGCGTCCGCGGACGACCGCACGAGGCGCTCCAGGAGCGCGGGCACGTCCAGCGCCGCCGCCGCGGCGGCGCACGTCGCGGTGGCCACCGTCGCCGGCTTGACGTGCGCGCGCGCGACGTATTTGCGCGTCACCGCCGCCAGCGTCGCCTCCGGGTCGTCTCGGAATGCGAACGCGACGGGCGGGGGATGTTCCGGCTCCGTACCGGACAGACCGCGCTCGTCCTTGCCCTCCCTGATGGCCGCCTCCAGGCGCAGCACCTTGGGCGCGACCGTGCCGTCGCGCCGACGCGCCTCCCACACATCGTTCGCGCGCTCGTTGCCGACGCGCGCAAACAGAGACAGCACCGGCGGCGTCCAGGCGTCGAGGTCGAGCGCCGCCGAGCGCACCTTCGAGACGCGCGCGCCCAAGTGCCTGTGCGCCCCCGCGCAGCGCTGGCACACCACCACCACCAGGTTCAGGCTCGCCCAGTCCGGGTCGGGCGCGCCGCAGTCCGCGCACTGCCCGTTCCCGGGGACGGAGGCGAGCGCGGTGCGCACCGAGTCGGCGGAGCGCGGCGGGGCGTTTTCAATCTTCTCCATCTTCGGGGAGCGGTTTCGGGAAGCGGTTTCGTTTCCCGGGACGCCTTCCCTCCGGTTCCGGGTCGGTCCCATGGAGATGAGCTCGGCGATGACGCCCTGCAGGTCCGAGACCCAATCGCGCGCCTCCGCCTCCGACTCCGCCTGCAGCGTGGTCGCGCCCGTCGGCGCGATCACCCGGAAGCAGTACGGCCGGTCGGCGGCGCTCCTGTCGCCGGGGTCCGGCCCGGGCTTCACGCACGACACGGTCAGGTCCGAGGCGATCTCGGCATCCGACAGCGTGGTGTCGACAGGCGCCCTGCCGAACCCCGCGCCCGTCGCGGGCTCGGGCGCGGCGGCGCGGGCCACGCCGGCGAACGCTGCGCCGATCCCGCGGAGCGCGGAAGAAGCGCGCGACGCCGGTTTCTCGTCCCGGCTTTGCTTCGCGTCTCCGGCGCCCGACTTCGCCTTCGCCTTCGCCTTCGAGGACGACCGCGCGGGAGGGACGCCCCCTGGCCCGCGCCGCCGGCCGTGCACGAAGAAGCGCCCGGCGGCGTCCAGGACGAAGTACCGGCGCGTCCAGCCCCCGAACGTCCCCGGGTTGCGCTCGGACAGGTAGCCCTTGCGTATGGTCCCCACCCCAAGCGGCCCGGCTCGGTCGCCGGCGCGCGCGCCGAGCGCCTCCACGCCGCTCGCCAGCACCCTCCGGATGGACGCGTCCGCGGACCGGCCGGTGTGCGCACTGTCCATCTTCGTCTCCGCCCGCGCGCGCGACGCGTCGGGTCCCGAGGCGCCGCCGTCGCCGCGCGCGTCCGCGTCGCCGGGTTGAGGGTTTCCGACGCCGGGCGCCTTCGCCGACTCGTCATCCGCGAGGCCGTCGAACGCGCGCTGCATGTGCCTGGCGGCGCTCTCCATCTTCATCTCCGCCTGCGCCCGCGACGCCATCTCGTACTCCTCCATGTCCCGCAGCTCGCGGTCGATGCCAGCCATCGCCGACGACGCCTCGGCGAAGAAGCGGCGCAGCTCCGCCGTGGTCTGGCGCGCCGCCTCCAGAAGCACGTACCTCCTCCTGCCCTCCAGCGCGGTCTGCGCCAGGGAGAGGCGCGCGCGCGCGACGTCCAGGGACTCCTTCGCCGCCGCGAGGTCCCGCGCCGCGGAAACGCGCGCCTGCGAAGCGCCGGGGGCCGTGGAAGACGACGACTGCGCCAGATGCACGGCGCGCGCCGCGTCGCACGCCGCCTTTTCCGTTTCGTACTTTTCGCGCATGGCGGCGACGGATCCCACGTCCTCGTCGATGAACGCCTGGAGGTTCCCCACGAGCGCCCTGTGCACGCGCCTGCCGAGCGACTCACGGAGCATGCCCACCGCGCGTAGCGTGTCCGCGATCGGGGTGAGCAAGGGCGCGCCGATGGCGGCAGCCATCGGCGCGGACATCTCTTCGTCATCCGCGGAGACGCCGTGGTGGCCGACCCGCTCCAGCGCGGCCGCGAAATTGGCCTCGGCCGAGGCGTGGTGGCCGCCCGCGTCGCCGTCGAGACCCATGCCCTCCATTCCCGCCGCGAGCGCCGCGCCAGCGCTGGCGCCGGTCAGCGCGCCGAGCACGCCCCCCAGGCTGTCCACCCCGAGGTCGAACGCGGTCGGCGCGCCCGAGAGGCTCTTCGCGTAACATTTCGATGCCGACAACACCGCGAGCGTCTCGCGAAGCAACCACTTGTTCTCCGCCTCGTGCACGCGCAAACCGGCCTCCCAGGCTGGCGTGTCCTCGAAAGCACCGGAGGGCGCCATGGCGACGGAGGTCGAGTCCCCTCGGTCGCCGGCGGAGAGTGTGCCCCGACAGTGAGAGCGGTGGAAGCAAAACTGGCGTTGTCGGTTTGTTATTAGCCATAGTTTTATGACCCACGACGGGCCAGCCGGCATGTCCGCGGACGTACGTACGTCGTGGCTTTCGCGTAAAAAATCACCGCGACGAGGTAAGGCGACGTAGACGCGCGGTCCGAACCGCGCGGGGGGCGTTTCCGTTTCTACTGCTTTTAAAGTGTACATCTCTACTTGTATGGCTAACCCTCTCGCGTTCGCACGCACGACCGACACTCGGTCATCGACGCTCGGTCAGAACACGACGAGTCGCGCGGCGGCTTGCTGCGTCACCGGCTCGAGCGCGAATCGCGAGCCGACGTACGCGACGACGCCGGCGGCGATGGAGATGGGCAGCGCCGGTAACGCCTTCTTCGCGAACCCGAGCAGCAGGAGCGTCGCGATGAGGCCCTGGATGACGGCGAAGTAGCACGCGAACATCGTGAACAGGTCGTGCATCGCGGCGCGACCCACCAATACGCTGTAGAAGATGAAATCGCCCAAGCCGAGCTTGATGGCGTCGGGCAACGCAAACGCGTCGTCGGCGTCGGCGGCGTCGGCGTCGTCCGCCCGCCCGACGCGAGACGTCTCCGCGCCGTCTCCGACGCCGTCGCGCTCGCCGGCGCGTATCAGCGGCTTCGTCTCGGCGTCTGCGTCGGCGGCGTCGGCGGCGCCGTAGTCAGAGTATGGTTCCGTAGTCAGAGTATGGTTCCCGGAGGGCCCCGAGCGCGGAGGACTCGCGGCGGCGCCGCCGGCGGCGGCCCGCGGCACCCCCGCGCGGCTCGCCATCACCGACTCCAGGACGCCCCCCGCCCCGCCGCCCCCGTTCCCCCGCGCGCCGCGCGCCGCGGGCGCGGCCTCGTACACCAGCGCGGGGATGGCCTCGTCGCGCTCCTGCGCGAGCTCCACGAGCACGCGCAGCGGCCCCCCGGGCGCGAGCACGGCGACGACGTCGTAGACGGCCATGGCGACGAGCAGCGTCCAAGTGGTCCACTCCGGGATCCGCGTGAAGTAGAACGCGACGACGACGCCTATGAAGATGAGGAAGCCCTGCTTCACGACCAGCGGCGCGGCGAAGGTTTTTCCGAAAAAGGTCACCGCGACGCCGACTACGGAGAAGTTGTACGTCCAGACCGCGAACGTCACGATGTCCAGCGGCGCGTCCAGCGCCTGGCACGTCTCCATCCCGATCGCCGCGCCCAGGACGCCGAAGATGAGCAAGCCGCTGAATCCCATGTACCCCCAGATGAGCCTCGTGCAGTTGTGCTTGAACAGGAAGAAGATCCCGAACGTGGCGCAGGTGATGAACAACACGAAGATCACGGAGTTGAGCACCGCCCCGCCCGCGCGCACGGCGGTGGAGTCGGAGCTCTCCTCCTGGTACGCCGCGCTCGCGATGCCGCCCCGGACGTTCTGCGTCGCGTCCTCGCCGTCCACGCGGAGCAGCCGCACGAGGAACACACAGCACATCATGCATATCGACACCGGCGAGACGATGGCGACGATCTCCCCGCCCACGGCGTCCAAAACGGACGTCTCTTCGGGGGGGAGGGGTCGCTGGCCGCGCATGGTGCCTCCCGACCCCCGCGGGGTGTTGTGACTTTTTTTTGGAGGCCGCAGTGGCGTTTCGGTCGAGCTCGCTCGGGCCGCGGCGCACGTGTCATATTTTGTCGGCAGTGTCCACCTGCTCTCGTCATTCTTTGGCGCCGCCGCCGCTGCACCTCTCGAGCGCCTCGGAGGGCGTTCACGACCAGTCAGCGGCAGGAGCTCCAGCGATACGCACCACTCGCGATGTCCATGTTCGCGGCGCTCAGCGCGCTCGACAACAGCGGCGACAAAACCAGCGGGCGCCCCGTCACCGTCGCGGCTACGACGACTTCTTCCCACATCGCAGGCGCGTCGTCCAAGAAGAAGAAGAAGAAGAAAGGCGGCGGCGGCGGCGGAGGCAACGCGAACGACGCCATGCTCGCCGAGCGCATGCAACGTCTGATGGCGCCTTTGCCCAGCCGCGAGCCCGCGCCGGAGCAGTGGAGCAAGGTGGAGAAAGGCGCGGGCATCGCGAAGAGCGCGGCGAAGAACACGGCTCGAGGCGTCGGCGCGAGCACGACGTCCAAGCCGACCGCGGTGGACCCCTCGTTCGCGGTGCTTCGCAAGTTCTCCCAGACCGAGGACAACGGCGGCGACGACGGCGACGGCGCGGGCGCGGTGGATCTAGATTCGTACTCGGTGTCGGCTCCGTTCATGCACGTCTTCGAGGACACGGGCGCGTCCGCGTGGTGCTGCATCGTGACCTCCGCGAGCGGGTTCGACTCGCCGCCGGTGCCGATTGCGGCGGCGGTGCCGCGCGTGCGCAAGGTCAAGAGCGCGTCCCAGACCATCGCGCTGGAGAAGGAGGAGAAGCGCGAGGTGGTGACGGAGTTTCGGCGCCGGCAGCGCGAGGCGAGGAAGGCGGAGAAGGCGAATAAGCCGAAGAAGAAGAAGAAGAAGGGCAAGGGGAACGGCGACGAGCCCGGCGACGGCGACGAAGGCGACGAGCCGCCTTCGGTGGCGACCGTCTCCGTGGACGCGCCAGACAGTCACAAGGCGGCGGACCGCGAGGCGCTCTCGGGGTCCATCATGAGCGCGCTGTTCGCGCGGGCGCCGCGTCAGCCGCCCGAAGACGCGAGCCCGCAGCCACAGCGGCAGACGCAGGAGCTAACGCAGGCGCAGGTGCGCGCGCATCAGCAGCAGCAGACGCTCGCGCAGCAGCAGATGATCGCGCAGCAACACCAGTCGCGTTCTGACGGTCGCGCGACGGGTCCACCTCCCGGATTGGGAGGTATCGCGCCTCCGGCGCCGGCGGCCGAGGCGGGTGACGAGGGTCAGCGGTTCCTGCGGGAATGGTCCGCTCCGGCGGCGTCAGAGCAGCAGCGGCTGATGGAGGCGCAGAGCGCGCAGATGGCGCAGATGCAGCGCCAGCTCGCGGAGGCGCTCGCGGGCCAGGAGGAGGCGAAGCGCCTCGCAGGTCAGGCGCAGGCGGCGGCGGTGGCGGCCGCGGCAGCCGCCGCCGCCGCGCAGGCGCAGGCGCAGAAGGAAGCCGGGATGCGCAAGGACTGGCGGAGCAGCGCGGGCTCGTTCGGCGGCGTCTCCGGCGGGCGCAGGCCGCGCGCCGACGGGAGGGGCGGCGGCAGAGGGGGTCCTCCGCCCGGGTACGGCGCGAACGCGAAAGCCCCCCCCGGGTTCGGAGGAAGCGCCCCGCCGCCCGGTTTCGAGGCGCCGGGGGTTGAAGCGCCGGCGGCGCCGCCGACGTTCGGCAGCAACAGTTACGTGCCCCCCGCGTTCCGAGGAGCCAAGGAGTGAGAAGAAGGCACTCCTACATTACAGTACTACACGTATGTCACACGGCCGTATTCGCTCATGTCGTGCTTCATATGCACTTCTGGAACTCGAGCGTGACTAGCCTCTGGCTCGGGACCGTCCCGATCGCCGCCATGACGGTCTTGAAATCCTCCCCGCGCGTCGCGAACCGAATCGTCTCCTCGCCCTTCTTCACCGACACGCCGCCGTAGTCCTGGGTGGAGTTGAACACCATCGCGCTCGTCGCGAGCAGCTGGTCCCCCACGTTGATCAAGCCCGCGCGGGCCGCGTTGCTTTCCTCGAGGATCTCCGCCACGAAGATCTTGCCCGTCTTGTCCTCCTCCAGCACGAGCCCGAGCGGTTTCTTGATGCGGACCTCGTAGCGGCTGCACCCGGGAGGAGGCGTGTCGTCGTCGGCACTGTCTTCCGTCGCCCTGGCGACGGCACGAAGCGATCGCCGCCCGGGGACGAACCGCGAGGACGAACCGCGGCGGGACAGCGACCGAGGTGCGTGAGCGACGCGGAGCGAGGGGGACGCAGAGGCCGCGATCATCGGGACGAGTGCGCGTTCGCGGAGGGGCGATGCGGCGGGCGAAGTGAGCCGAACTGCCATCGCGAAAGTCTATCGTGCGTGCGTGGTGAGCTGGCGAAAACGAGCGAGGCGACGCGCGAGGGAAAGGAAGCGGCTTCCGCGGGAACGGTGATGCACGAATCCTTCTTTCCCGCCGACGCGGACACCGAGAGCGAGTCGCGTTTCAACCGGTTCTTCCCGTGTATCTCTCTCTCTCTCCCATCCGGAAGTCATTCTCTCTCGCTAAAGACCTCCGCGCGTCCTTTCGGATGATTCACCGGCGGTCGAGCCCGAGGCGAATTTCGTCTTAATCGAGACGAATTTCGTCTTAATCCACCTCCTCCATGCGCGACTGGTCGGCGACGTCCTCCTCGAGGGGCGGCAGGTCGTCCTCGTCATCGCCGCCGATGTCCTCCTCGATGGACAGGCCGAGCTTGACCATGCGGTGGATGCGGCCGCCGAAGGTGTTGGGCTCCTCCAGCGAGAAGCCGGAGGTGAGCAGCGCCGTCTCGAACAGCAGAAGCACGAGGTCCTTCACCGTCTTGTCGCTCTTGTCGGCGTCGGCGCGCTTGCGGAGCTCGCCCATGATGGCGTTGTCGGGGTTGATCTCCAGCGTCTTCTTGGACGCCATGTAGCCGGACATGGAGCTATCCCGGAGCGCCTGCGCCTTCATGATGCGCTCCATGTTCGCGGACCAGCCGTACTCGCCGGTGACGAGCACGCACGGCGAGTCCACCACGCGGTCCGACACCAGCACCTTCTCCACCTTGTCGCCGAGGATGTCCTTCATCAGGCGGCAGAGCGCCTCGTACTGGGACTTGACCTCTTCCTTCTTCGCCTTCTCCTCCTCGGTCTCGTCCAGCTGCAGGCCCTCCTTGGTGCAGCACACCAGCTTCTTGCCGTCGTACTCCTTGAGCTGCTGCACCGCGTACTCGTCGATGGGGTCCACCATGAACAGCACCTCGAGGCCGCGCTTCTTGAGCTTCTCGATGAACGGCGAGTTCTCGACAGCCTTGCGCGACTCGCCGGTGATGTAGTAGATGTCCTTCTGGTTCTCCTTCATGCGCGTGACGTAGTCCTTGAGCGAGGTCATCTCCTCGCCAGACTTGGTGGAGTGGTAGCGCAGCAGCTCCGCGAGCTTCGCGCGGTTCTGCGAGTCCTCGTGGATGCCGAGCTTGATGTTCTTGCCGAAGGATTCGTAAAACTTGGTGTAGTCGTCCTTGTTCTCGGCAATCTCGTTCATCATCTCCAGGCACTTCTTGACGATGTTCTTCTTGATCACCTTCAGGATCTTGTTCTGCTGCAGCATCTCGCGCGAGATGTTCAGGGGCAGGTCCTCGGAGTCCACGATGCCCTTCACGAAGGACAGGTACTCGGGGATGATGTCCTCGCAGTTGTCCATGATGAACACGCGGCGCACGTACAGCTTGATGTTGTTCGCCTTCTTCTTGCCGTCGAACATGTCGAACGCGGCGCGCTTGGGGACGAAGAGAACGGACTTGAACTCGAGCTGGCCCTCCACGGCGAAGTGCTTGACCGCGAGCTGCTCCTCCCAGTCGTTGGTCAGGGACTTGTAGAACGCGGAGTACTCATCCTTGGAGATCTCCTCGGGCGCGCGCATCCAGATGGGCTTCTGCTTGTTCATGATGGCCCACTCGTGCGACACCTCCTTGATCTTCTTGGTCTTCTTCTCCTTCTTCTCGTCTTCGTCCGTGATCTCGGTGATCTTGCCCTCCTCGTCGTCGCCCGCGGGCTCCTCCTCCTCGTCGTCGTCGTCAACCTCCTTCTCGGTGGTCTTCTCCGTCCAGAGCGAGATGGGGTACGAGATGAACTCGGAGTGCTTCTTGACGAGGTCCTTCAGGCGGCGCTCCTCGAGGTACTCGAGCTGGTCGTCCTTCAGGTGCAGCACCATCTTGGTGCCGCGGCCCATGGGCTCGGAGGAATCCTTGGTGACGGTGAACGAGCCGCCCGCCTGGGACTCCCAGCGGTACTGCTCATCGTCGTTGTGCTTGGTGTACACCACCACCTTCTCCGCGACGAGGTACGCGGAGTAGAAGCCGACGCCGAACTGGCCGATCATCGAGATGTCGGCGCCCGCGGTGAGCGCCTCCATGAACGACTTCGTGCCGGAGCGCGCGATCGTGCCGAGGTTGTTCACCAGGTCGGCTTTGGTCATGCCGATGCCGGAGTCCACGATCGTCAGCGTGTTGTTGGTCTTGTCGGGGATGACGTGAATGAACAGCTCGGGCTGCGGTGTCGCGGGAACAACAGGGTGGGAAAACGGTTCAGATGGAAAGGTCAGCGAGACGTCTTCTTCGCAAACGAGGCTTCAAAGACGGGAAAAACGAGCGCCGAAACTCTCGGTTTCACGCGTTGAGTCGCGACGTGTCGACACTCGCGGAAAACTTTCGTGTGTTTTGGAAAGGTTGCGAAACGAAGGCGAGCGTCGGCGAGAAGCGCGCGGGTGCGCGTCGTACCTGGCCCTCGAGGCGGGACTTGTCGGTGAGGCCCTCGAAGCGGATCTTGTCGAGCGCATCGGACGAGTTGCTGCGGGTCGAGATGGGGCGTGGAGGTTAGTCGGGGCGTCCACGCGCGAGATCCGGGCGCGCGATCGGTGCCGGGAAAAAGTCGCGTCAACGGAGCGCCGGCGGTGGATTTTGCCGCCACAAAACCGACGCGACGTGCGCGCGCGATCGAGACGACGCGAGCGCGAAACACACCTGATGAGCTCGCGGAGGAAGATCTCCTTGTTAGAGTAGAAGGTCTGTGTGGTGCAAAGGAATGGAGAGGTCAGATACGGTCCCGAAGGCTCGCGAAGCCGAGCGCGGAAGGCGCGCCGAAAGTCGGCGCCGGATCGTCTCTCGCGTGTCGCGATTCAGCGGGCCGGAAACGGCGCGCGCGCGAGCCGTCGAGGGGAGACGCACGTTGATGATCAGCGACAGAAGCTGGTTGATCTCAGCCTGGAAGGCGAACGTCTCGGTTTCCTCCGCCATGGTCGTAGGTGGGGGGGTCGAACGGGGTGTCCGGGAGGTGCGCGCGTGAAAAGTGTCGGATGCTGAGAACGACAGGTGGAAGAAAACAAAAGCTTGAAAAACGCACAGTCCGATCGAACAGGATGTGAGCGGGCGCCAGATTTTTTACTTCGCGGTTTTGTGGTATCGAAACCGTGCACGTAGCCGCCGAAACTCGGGTTTGCTTTGAAAGCGGGGCGCGTTGTAGTTCGCGCGTCACTGTCCTCGTCGCTGCCCAGCGCGAGCGTCCGCCTCCCACCCCAGGTTGGTCGAGATCTACAGGGAGCCCAGAGATCGACGGGTGCCATGGCGGCCGGTGGGGTGATTGCCTACGAGGACATCTTCGAGATTTTGGATCAGGATGCTGACGGAAAGCGCTTCGACCGCGTGAGCCGGTTCCGGTGCCGGTCCGCGTTCGAGTCGGACCTGCAAATCGACATCAACATCGACATCTATAAGCTGGAAGTACGTCCGCGCGTAGATCACCCCCCGCGGAGCGCCGCGGCGCTCCCCCCCCCCCGCTCCCGCCTCGATGCCGAAGTCGACAATTGCGGCCCTCTCGCTCACCCCAGACTCTCTCCGCCTTCCGCTTCGTCCCCGCAGATCGGCACGAAGTTCACGCTGGTGTTGGCGCCGACGCTCTCTCTGGATGGCACCCCGGAAGACCCCGCGTACGACCAGAGCGGCAAGGAGAGCCTCGCGGATTCGTACGAGTACGTCATGTACGGGAAGGTTTTCAAGAAACAAGACGAGAACGAGGGCGGGATTCGCCGATCGGTGGTGAACATCTCGTTCGGCGGTTTGCTCATGCAGCTCAAGGCGGACCCGAAAAACCTCCAGGACGTCGACATCGATAACCGCCTGTACGTGCTTATTAGGAAAATCTCGTAGGCGGCAGCAGCGAGTGGTTGTCATTGATTCAGACCGTCTCCACGATCGACGATGCCGCAAAAAGTCGCTCTACTTGTATTTTCGCCTTCTTGACCGTCCTGATTCTGGCCGAAGCGGCTTCCCGGGTGTCGACGGCCCGAACTCCCCGAACGCGCGGGCCAACTCTGACGCATGACACATCAGCCTGTCAACTTTTCGTCACCGAATCGACCTGATTCGGTTCGTTAACAAGCGGCGGCGTCCGAGCGCCCACACACTGCCTCGAGCACCGAAGTGCGCGCATCAGCACCGTCAAACCCCTACCGATAGGTAGGTCTCACGCGCGCGCCGATACCTCCTCTCGCGTCTGCCTCTCGCCCGTGGCCGTTCCTCGCGCGCTCCTTCCGCGTTCCCGTGCGGTGAATGGAGCCCACCCCGAAAAGCGCGCTCTTGGATTCCGAAGGCGCGCTGACGCGCCCGCCCCCGCCTCACCCCCCCGCAGGTTTCGGCGAACGCACGATGAGCTTCCCCGAAGGTACCATCCACTACGCCGGGGATCACGTGATCCTCGCCGGCGACATGACCCCCGATCAGGTGGCCGCCTGCGTCGCCGCCGGCGCCAAGTCGTGGCTGTACCTCAACGACGACTGCCACGCCAAGTGCCCGAAGGCGGACGTGCAGGCGGCTTCGCTGCCCTTCGAGTGCGTGCCCGTGATGTCCCCCGCGGCGCTCACCCCCGGCGTGGTGGACAAGCTCCTGGACGTCATGGCCGCCTCCAGCAAGCCGCTGGTCATCCAGTGCAGCACCGCGACCCGCGCCGGGATCCCCCTCATCCTGGCCAAGGCGCGCGCCGAGAAGCTGGGCGCGGCGTCGGCGCTGCAGGCGGCGGCGGCGATGGACCCCCCCCTGAAGTTCACGGCTCGCCCTGAGCTGTGCGCGGGCGTGGCGAAGGCGCTTGCGCCGAGGAAGCCCACGGTGTTCCGCCAGCTCTTCGACACGAGCGGCTCCTCCACGTACACGTACCTCATCGCCGACGGCGACGGCGGCGAAGCGATCCTCATCGACCCGGTGCTGGAGATGGTGGACCGCGACCTGCGGCTGTGCGAGGAACTGGGCGTGACCCTGCGGTACGTGCTGAACACGCACTGCCACGCGGACCACATCACCGGTAGCGGCGCGATCAAGCAGAAGATGCCATCCGTGCGCTCCGTCATCGCCGAGGCGTCCGGCGCCAGGGCGGACGTCAAGGTGTCGCACGGCGACCGCGTCTCCTTCGGCGACCTGCACGTCGAGGTGCGCGCGACGCCCGGGCACACCGCCGGGTGCGTGTCGTACGTGTTCGACGACAAGGTGTTCACGGGCGACGCGCTGCTCATCCGCGGCTGCGGGCGCACGGACTTCCAGGAGGGCTCCAGCGATCAGCTGTACGACGCCGTGCACGCGCAGATCTTCTCCCTGCCCGAGGACACCGTCGTGTACCCCGCGCACGACTACAAGGGACACCGGAGCAGCACGGTGGGCGAGGAGAAGCGGCTCAACCCGCGCCTCAGTAAGTCCAAGCCCGAGTTCGTGGACATCATGAACAAGCTCGAGTTGTCGTACCCGAAGAAGATCGACGTGGCGTTGCCCGCGAACATGGTGTGCGGCATCCAGGACTAGGCACGCGGGGGAGTTTTTAGCTCGCCGTACTACGAAATTACAGACTTCGGTAAAAGCTACGTAAATAAAATATACGCCGATCGTACGCTCAGCGCCGCGGACGACGCTTCGTCGCGAACGCTCGCCTTCACGCGCCCGTCTCCTCGGTCGCGGCGTCGACGCGCCACGGTCGGCCGTCGAACCTCGAGCGCTGGTCCACCTGCAGCGATCCCGAGTGGAAGTGGTACACGTTATCGCCCGGGTTCTCGGCGAACCGATCCGGCGCGACGGCGTCCGTGCCGTTCCGCC
>Ga0181560_10003308_pt1 | contig 14897 bp, 8 predicted proteins | sample 011ome_20_FD_133751 | JGI IMG/M metagenome (GOLD analysis project Ga0181560, IMG submission 133751) | Coastal salt marsh microbial communities from the Groves Creek Marsh, Skidaway Island, Georgia - 011509CT metaG (megahit assembly) | ecosystem: Environmental > Aquatic > Marine > Intertidal zone...
GATGCTCCGGAGTTATTATTGGTGGATTGATCCCGAGCGCAGAAACAGAGCAACGGAGAGACGTGGATGCGGCGCCAGTGCGCGCCTCGACCGCGACGCCACGGCGCGAGACGCGCGCGCGAACGACGTCGACAGACCCGCACGCGTTTCCAATCCATTCGCGCGCCGCGAGCGGCGCATCGGCATCCATGGCGCACCAAGGCGCGGGGCATCCACCGCCCGGGGGACAGATGGAATTCATGAGCTTCAACGCGCAGGCGTATCCAAACTACGCGGCGTATGCGAATCCTGGGTCTGGTGGGGGCGGTGGTGGGGCGTATGGGCACGCGCAGACGTCGGCGGCGACGTCTGGCGGCGGTTCGGGGTTTGGGTTTGGTGATGGACACGCGCGAATGCCGTCGTTTACCGCGGGCGAGGACGAGGCGCCGCTGTTGGAGGAGCTCGGCGTGGACCCGAAGCAGATTTATCGACGAACGATGGGGATCGTCCATCCGTTTCGTATTGAAGACAGCGCAGATGAGGATTTAGCTGGACCGCTGTTGTTTTGCTTGGCCATGGGGGCGTTTAATTTGTTGGCGGGGAAGTTGCACTTTGGGTACATTTTGGGCTGGAGCACGCTCGCGTCGCTGGCGATGTATTGGTTGTTGAATCAAATCATCGGCGCTGGTGAAGGCATTGGCTTGAATAGGTGTGGGAGTATTTTAGGATATGCGCTGTTGCCTGAGGTGGTGTATAGCGGGATAGTTTTGTTTTTACCGTCGAAGACGGGGACGTTGAGTATGGCGCTCGCGGCGACGTGCGTCATGTGGAGCTCGAGAAAGGCATCGACGATGCTCATCAAAGCCATGCCGCAGTCCGAGGGTAAGCGCATGATTGTCACCTATCCGTGCATGATGCTCTATTGTCTTTACATCGTGTTTTCGATGGCCTAAACAAAACCTATGTGTACTACCGTAGTCGTCGACCACTAGAAAGCTATATAATACAAACAAAGACGTCGCCGCGCCTCTACGTCAACCACGACTGTTGACGCTCGCGCACGGCGCTCACGAGACTAATACACGCGACATCCGTCGTGAATGTTCGCGAACCCAAACCAACACGCTTGAATCCAGCGTTTTCGAACAAATCAAGCTCGTAATCCGTCCATCCTCCTTCCGGACCGATGGCGAGCAGCACGCGCTTGCCTCGCGCGTGCTCCAACGCATCCGCCATGCTCGTCCGCCCTTGCCCCGGATGAGCCAGCAATAAAACGTCGGCATCCATCGTCCACCCGCGCTGACCTTCAAGAAGCCATTCAAATCCATTCGTTTTCGGATCTTCACTCGACAATACGCCCGAAACTCGATCGACAACGGGCGGCAAACGCAACCCGACGCCGACTTGCGGCACCCGCGTGTCCCCCGCCTGCTCCAATCCTCGCAATATCTCCCCCCGAATCGTCCCAACATCCAACGCCGAAGAGTCAAAATAATATCTCTCCACTTTATTCGCATTCACGAGCACGATTCGCGCGATGCCTAGCGACGCGAGCGGTGCCCATAATCTCCTAAGCACCTTTGGCCGAGGCATCGCGAGCAACACATCCACGTCGTACGCGCTCGCCTCCGCGCTCGCCTCCTCCGCCCCCAATCGCACCGTCATGCCCCCATCTTCCGCGTGCTCCTCGACAATACCATCGTACTTGCCACCATTCACCACGCCCACGCGCACGTGTGCGCCCGAACCGGCGCGCAACACGTCGCGAATGTGTCCAGCTCGCGCATCTTCGCGACGCAGCGCACACGCCTCCGCGTCGCACTCGTGCGGCTCGAACAAGATTCTATTCCGCGCCTCCACGCGCGCGCGACGACGACCACGATCACGACGACGACCACGGAACCGCTCGGCGCCGACGGCGGTTCCGCCACCGAGCGCGCGCGACGACAGCGCGCGCGACATGGTCTGGCGGCGGCGGTGCACTTTTTCATCCTCAGACATGGTCGCCACGACGACGGCGCGAACGACCGTCATCGCCGTCGCGCGCACGCGTAGAGGCGCGTGCGCGATGGCGTCCGGCGTCGTGCGCCTGTTCCCGGTCCCGCGCGAGCCCCAGCCGCCGCGCGTGGAGCACCATGTGGTGCACGCGAGCGGCGCTCGACTGCTCGACTACCTCGCGTCGCGCATCGATGGCGTCGATGACGTGAGCGCTAAAGAGTTGTTGGAGATTGGTGCGGTGTGGATGGCGCCGGCGGCGCCGCCACGGTCGACGCGGGGCGTGCCGCGCGGTGAACGCGCGCGGCGATTGACGGTGAAGGATGTGGCGCTGGCGTTGGAGGTTGGGAATTACTTGCGCGTGCACGTGAGTCCGAAGCGATTTCCCGCGGCGTATGACGTGGATTGGCGAAAATGTGTGCTTGTGAACGGAGCGGAGTTTATCGTGGCGCATAAACCGGCGCGCGTGTCCGTGGTGCCAACGGTGGACAATGTGCAGGAGTCGTGTTTGGCGATGCTCGAGCGAGAGTTGGGCATCGAACGCGATACGCTCAAGCCGATTCATCGCCTTGATGTGGGTACAGAGGGCGTGTTGGTGCTCGGGAAGACATCGGCGTTTGCGAAGGAGTTTGGTGACATGCTTGCCAAGCGCGAATGTACGAAAGTGTATCGAGTGCTGACGACGCGCGAAGTCCCGCTCGGCATTCACGTGCACGACTGCGTGCCCGCGCCGAGCGGTCCGCGGCGGATGCTTTTCGAATTGGTTGAGAACTATGATGAGGCTGAAGAGATTGCCAAGCTTAGAATTCGCGATGCGGGTGAACGGGGCGGCGAAAGTGGGCCGCAGCGTTGCGTTTTGCGCGTGTTAGAATGCGCACGGATGACGGATGCGGCGAACGACGAATATCAATACGAGACGAGAGTCGAGCTCTTGACTGGTCGGACGCATCAGATTCGCGGACAGTTTGCCGCCCTCGGAGCGCCTCTCGTGGGCGAAACGTTGTATCGAGCTCCAGGTGAAGGTAACGGCGACGATGACGTGCGCATGCAGAATCCGGATGAGCGCCTCGGTTTGCAAGCGTCGGAGCTCCACGTACACGTAGACTCGTCTCTCGGCGCCGCCGGGACGGTATTCAAAGCACACGAGCCGTGGTGGGTGCGCGAGCGGCATGAGTAGTAGTAGTAGTAGTAGTTAGTAGTTAGTTATAAGTAGTAGATTCTATTTATTTTACGCGTTACGCGCTTGGAAATCCTTCATGAACGCGGCGAGAGCATCAACGCCTTCCTTGGGCATGGCGTTGTAAATGGACGCGCGAGCGCCGCCGACGGAACGGTGACCCTTGAGCGCTTCAAAGCCCTCAGCCTTGGCTTCGGAAAGGAACTTCTTCTCCAAATCAGCACCGCCGGCCAAAGTGAAAGGCACGTTCATCAAAGAACGATATCTCGGGTCAACCGGAGAGACGTAGTAGCCGCCGCTACCGTCGATGGCGCCGTACAAGACGTTTGCCTTTTCAATGTTGCGCTTTTCCATAGCAGCCAAACCACCATCCTTGAGGAGCTTGGCGAACACGAGACCAGAGACGTACAACGTGAAGCACGGCGGTGTGTTGTACATCGAGTCGTTCTCAGCCATGAGCTTGTAGTCAAACATGGAGGGCGTGTCCGGGCGAACGTTCCCCATCAAGTCTTCGCGCACGATGGCGATACCCATGCCCGCCGGGCCAATGTTCTTTTGCACACCACCGTACACAATGCCGTACTTTTCAACATCGATCGGCTTAGATAAGTAGTTGGAAGACATATCCGCAACGAGCGTGGACGATCCAACGTCCGGCACGTCCTTGAACTCCACCCCGCCGATGGTTTCGTTTGAGCAAATGTGCACAAACTTTGCCCCCGGAGTCAACTTCCAATCCTTCACGTCCGGAATCGTCGTAAAATTGCTCTCCTTAGAAGACGCCGCAACGTTTGCCTTAGCCAACATCTTCGCACCTTCCTTTTGCGCCTTAGAACTCCACGCCCCAGTCACGACGTAATCCGCGCAGTCATCCGCCCCCGCCAAGTTGTGCACGTTGGACGCGAACATCGTCGACGCCCCGCCTTGCAAAAAAAGCACCTTATAATTCTCCGGAATCCCAACCAGCGCTCGCAAATCACTCTCAGCCTTCGCCGCAATCTCCATAAAATCCTTCCCGCGATGAGACATCTCAAGCACCGACATCCCCGTGCCCTTGTAATTCACCAGATCGCGTTGAATATCTTCCAGCACATCCATCGGCAGCGTCGCCGGCCCCGCGGAAAAGTTATACAAGCGATCGCCCGGGGCTGGGAACTTACCCGCTCGCGCGACGACGACGCGCGATGCGCGTCCCCGCGGTGCGCTCGTCGGCGATCGTCGCGCCGTCGTCGTCGCCGTCGGCGCCGCCGCAGTCATCATCATCATCATCATCATTCGCGTCGCTTTTTCAAAACCCAGGCGCGGGCGTGGCAATCAATCCACGTGAATGCGCGCGACGAGACGTGCGTGCGCGATGCGCGTGGATGCGAATATACGTGCGCGAGATTGTCACGCGCGCGATGCGACGGTGAACCCGCGAACAGTGACGTCGCGCGCGTCGTCGTCGCCGCCGTCGTCCGCGCCCGCGCGCGCATCCGCGCGCCAGCGCCGACAAAAATCGCGGCGCCGTATAACAACCTCAAAACACCCGATTTTGTCGCGCGAGTCGCGGGCGCGCGGGGTCGACCATGACGTCGAATGTCCGAGACACGTCGAGACGTCTCGCGATCGCATGCGGGTTCCGTCGATCGACATCGATGCGCGATGTCGATGGATGGTGCATTCGATCGAGGCGTGGTGTCGATGGATGATGGCGCGAGTCGCGATCGGCGCGATCGGCGCGCGTCGCGGCAGACGACGACGACGACGACGACGACGGGGATTTGATTTGATTTGATTTCGGTCGTCGGGGGATCGTCGGGCGGTCGTGGGATGCGCGCGACGTCGGTGGCGAAGGTGTCGTCGATATGGATCGTGAATAAGTCTGGGGGGTTGATTTTTCAGAAAACCTACGACGTGGGCGGCGAGAGCGGCGGGGCGGGGTTGGACACCAATGCGCAGTTGCGGTTGGCGTCGGTGTGGCATTCGTTGCACGCGATCTCGCGCAAGGTGGCGCCCGTGAGTGGATGTACGGGGATTGAGTGCTTGGAGTGCGATACTTTTGATTTGTTTTGTTTTCAGAGCTCGACGGGGACGAAGTTTTTTGTGACGACGGTGAAAGGGAGCGCGGGATCGCCGACGACGCACGCCGCGCTGCGTCGGGCGTACCAGGCGTTTTGCGACTACGCGCTGAAGAATCCATTCTATGAGGTGGAGATGCCGGTGCGGTGTGAGTTGTTTGAGAGTAATTTAGGAAATATCGTTCGTGCGTTTAATGAGCGGTCGTAGGAGTAGTTGTAGTTTTTAGTTTTTGTAGCGACGACGCGCGTCGTGTTTACGTCAAATTTTTCTCGCTCACTACAACTTTCACCTAAAGTAGTATCTGTGCCCGTGCTAGCTATTCTCCCCCCTAACGAAATGGCGGATGTATCACTAGAACAAACGAGCGTGTACGTGCGTGCGACGACGGGCGTCACAGCAACAAAATCACCGGGACAAAAAGAGTTTCAATGAAAACTCCTCTTAGCGATGGGTTTAATACCCTTGCGGCATGGCGCCGAAACCAGAGCCAAAGTCACCGCCTTGCTGGGCATCCCAGCCCGTCGGCGCCGGGGCCTCAGACCAGTTACCAGCAGCAGCCGGGAAACCACCAGCGCCAGCCGGCACTTGTTCATCCCAAGACTCCGCACCGTACGCGGCATCCGCGACGGCGTTGTACCCGGCGGATTCCACGGGCGCGGCGGCGGCAGCCGCGGCTTCCTCTTCCTTTTGCTCCAACTCTTCCGGATCGCGGTAGAAGAACAAATCGACCATAACATCCCACGGGTTCGCCGGGGAGATCGTGCCGCGCATTTGCAACACCATACGGGCGAGCAAATAGTACAAGCAACCGATGGAGTGCTTCGCCTTGTTGTTCGCCGGGATCGCGATGTCGACGTGCTTCAACGGAGAGTCCGTGTCGCAGAACGCAATCGTCGGCAAGTTCACGTACGCAGTTTCAGAAATCGGCTGCGCATCCGTGCGCGGATCAGTCAAGATCAACACGCGCGGTTCCGCAAACAACGCATCCTTTTGGTTCGTAAACGTCCCCGGCGTGTGGCGGCCCGCGATGGCTTTCGCACCAGTGTACTGCGCAAACTTCAACACCGCGCGTTGACCGTACGGCCGAGCGCTTTGGCACACCACATCCTGCGGATTTTCCGTCGCAACAATAATCCGCGCCGCGAGCATGAGCTTATCCCACGTGCGTCCGAGGTTAATGATATGGATCCCATCCGCCCGGCGCTTCCACACGTAGCGCTCCATTTGGAAATCCACATTCTTCGTACCGAGGTGGCACCCGGCGGCGAGCATCATTTGGATGTCAGCCTCCTTTTGAGATAACATAGGGGACATGTTTCGTCGTTCTGTCGCGTACGGGCGGGGCCGGCGCGGACGTCGCGCGTCGCAAAGAGACGGAACGCGCGCGCGATCGGCTAGGGCTCGGTCCCTCGGCTAGGGCTTTGGGGCGTGTGAGTACACAGTGTGACGGATTTTGCTTTTTGTCGTGTGCGCGCGCGCGCGACGCCACGCGGTCGCGGTCCCGAGGTTGGCACAGCCTCGCGCGCGATGGCGACGACGGTGGAGGCGATGACGGCGACCATGGGCGCACCATCGCGCGCCGCGCGGTCGTCGCCGCGGTTGATGCGGACGACGGTGCGGACGCGGCGGACGCGGCGCGTCGTGCGCGCCGCGAGCGACGATGGGGCGCGCACCGAGTCATCGGCATCGGCCGAATCGAGCGGGTCGTCGGCGGCGATGCCGTCGGCGTTGGATCGCATGACGGCGACGACGAATGCGCTTCGCGCTGGGTTCGATGCTGAGCCGTTCGCGGCGATGACGGAGATGTTGTCGGCGAATGCTGAGTACGACAACGACGTGTGGGCGGTGCGCGGGGCGCGCGAGTACGGCGAGTTGATGACGCACTTTGCTTCGACGACGAAGGATTCGTTGAAGAGATTTAGGTTTGAGACGCGAAGGGCGTCGTGTGTTGAGCCTGGGGTGTTGTTAATTCAGTGGACCGCGCGGTGGGATGGGGCGAAGTTTGGGAAGAAGATGAGCAACGTGTTGTTGGATTCGATGCACGAGGGCGCGGTTCGGCGGTTGGACGAAGGCTCGGTCGATGTAGGTGATATCGTCGCCACGAAAGCGCGAGGAGAAAGCGATGACAGTGATGTGGGGTTTGAGCTTTTTGGTCGCACGACGTATAGAGTCAATCGCGATGGCATGATTATCAGTCGAGAGGATAGAGTCGATTTTCGCACCGACCCCGCGCCGGGAAGCCAGAGCGAAGACGAGTCGTACTTTGAAACTCCAGAAGAGATTGAGCGTGAATGGGAGCAAGTCGCGGAAGAGACGGCGACGAATATGTTTTACAACACGTTGTGCCCGCCTGGACAAATCGAAGGCAAGTGGTTTTTGGATGTTCTCATCGAGCTCGAGTGGCAAAGCTTTTCTCGACAAATGGGCGACACGTCTGGGGTGCTTTCGAGACAAGAATACGTATCCGTCATCTACGTCGTGCTGTTCTGCGCCGTGACGGCGCCTATATTCATTCTCACTGGTTTAACCGCACTGTTGTTGTCTCCAGATGCCGCGACGAGTGTCGATCCAGATTCCATCGACGCCGCCATGTCCTCGCTAGACGCGCACGCCACGGGCGCGAATGGCTCGCCAATGTGGGACCCCGAGGTCTTCATCAATCTCTACAAGGGTAAAATTGGTGCCCTGTAAACACGGTAGAACGCATGATGACGACGACGACATTTTACTCGAAACACACGCGCACACTTAGTCGATTAGCACAAGAAACAAAATTGTTCATCACACGATACAAAGACATGGTTTGTTTTCACGCGAAGAACATCCAAATTTACAAATCAGCGCGCTATCATTCATCACCACCGCCAACTACGCTTTCGTCACCGGCGTAAAATTATCCGGCACGCTCCACTTATCCTTCGGCAATCGTTGCCACACCCCAACCGTCAAATGACTCCGTCTGCGCTCTGGATGATTCATGTACGCCTCGTACGCCTCCTTGCTCCCCCACCGCTGCTCAAACGCATACTCATTCGCCGAAATCTTCTTCAACCCACACGACTCACACCCAAGCGTCTTCGCCAAAGCTTCACGCTTCGCCATCTCTTCCTCGAATCGCGCTCGAACGCCCGCATCCGCCGTGTCCCGGATCACAAATTCATTCCTCGCCTCGTACGGCCCAGTCTTGGCGCCCGCAGCCGCGCGAACGACGACCGCCGAGCGTCGCCCCGACGTCGCGCGCGACGCACCGCGGGGCGAATCCATCATTCGCGTCGTCGTCGTCATCATCGTCGTCATCGTCGTCGTCTTCGCGAACATCGTCCGCGTGAGCTCGCGGCGAACAGTGCGGCGTGGAGCCCTAGGTGAACTTTGGTTGCGCGAGCCCTGCGGGCGAAAATTGGATTGCAATTGTGCGAATTGCGATCGCGAATGCGCCACAAGCGCGCACGCGGGCATCGAGTTGAGCGATGCGCAGCGCGGCATCGATGATGATGACGCCTGCGGCGATGCCGGGCGCAGTGACACGCGCGTCGTCGGTGAATTCGTCGGTGAATTCGTCGGTGAATTCGCGAGCAACGCGCGTGGATTGCGTGGTGAATGCAGCGAATGCGTCGCGACGATCGAGGGAATCGCGACGCGCGGTGAGGGTTGTTCGATGCCAGACGATGAAGAGGAGTAGTGGTATTGATGGAGTGTGCGTTGCGCGCGGTGGAGGGGTGTGCGTGCGTGGGACGACGGTGGTGCGGGCGATTAAGTTGGGATATGGGGACGATCGATCGGTTGCGGCCGACGAAGACGCGGATGATGAGGCGTTTGAAGTTGCGGCTGGGGATGAGGATTTGATTATTCCGCCCACGACGGATGAGAATGCGATTAAGCGTGGACGCGAATTGTCGCTTTGGGCGGCGTTGGCGTTGAGTGCGGTGATGTATTCCGTGCCGTATGGCTTTGTGCGTTGGAACTTGCACACGTTGGCGCCGTTGTTGTGGTACGAGCTCGGTGGGGCTACGCTGTTGGGGACGCTGATGGCAATGCCTTTCGTCAGTGCGATTGGCTACCCTGCGGCGAAGTATGGATTGAACATGCCCATTTTGGCGAGATCGAGCTTTGGGATTTGGGGGGCAGAGTTTGCTGATTTCGGACGCGCCGTACTTGGATTCTTGTTGTACGCCGTTCAAACTTTGGTCGGTGGTGAGGCTGTGTTTGGTTTATTCAAATCAACTTCTATTGCAATGAGTATTGAAAGCGACGTGATCGTCCGTGGAGCTGCGTACGCGATGTTCTGGGTCGTCCAGCTCGCGCTTTCCCTTCGCACGGTTCCGGCGACACGCTTAATCGGTTCTGGGCAAGCTGTGCTGGCTATCGCTGCGGGTTTTGTGGCGTGGGCCGTGCGCCAAGGAATTCCTCAAAGTACGTTGAGTGCGACGCTCGCTGCGGGAATGCCAAGCTATGTGGCGGCTGAATTTTGGAAGCACGCTTGGCTGATGGTTGGCGTTTGGGTAACTCTTGCGAGCATCTATCCCGACTACACTGCGCGGATCAAGGGCTCGAAAACGGCGCCAATCGGGCAGTTTTTCTGGTTACCGATATTATCCGGTATCTTCGCTATCATAGCTTCCGCTATGGCCAAAGCACCGCCATCGATCATGTTCGTGTCGCTCGCCGTCGCTTCGCTTGTGACCAACAGCGCCTCCAACGTTGTCGGTCCTCAAGAATACTTGCAAGAGTTCAAGCTTCCGTTTTCGAAGACGACTATCACTTCCAAGCAAGCGGCGATTATTACGACTGTGGCCGTTGGTCTATTTGCTCCGGCGTCCCTGATGTGGGAGCAAACTGTTGCCGCAGCGTCTTGGATTATTGGCGTTGGCTCTTTACTCGTGTCTCCAGTTCTTGGTGTCATCTTGTGTGACTACTGGCTCATGCGCGGTGGTAAGTTATCTCGTAAAGCCATGCAGACTCGTGATCCGAATGGACCGTACTGGTTCTTCAATGGAGTGAATCCGCGTGCCATGATTGCCATCACTGTTGCCGCAGCGCCAAACTTTTTGTCCCTTCTCTCCGGGATGTCATATTTGATTCAAGCTGGTGCTTTTTCTGGAAATGGCACGTTCTACACGTACGTGGTGAACATGGAATACGCAAGTATCATTGGCGCCGTGATTGCTTTCATTGTGTACCTTTTCATTCACTTGCTTGAGCGAGCTCCAAAGCAGGTTGCTCAAGCGGCGATTTCTGTTGGCGAAGTGGCACAATCTGTGACCACGTCCGTCACTGCTGCGGTTGACGGCGCAACAAGAACGACCACAACAGTTACAAGAGAAATGGTCGCCAAGCGTGCACCACGCCGGAATCGTGAAACTTTACCGAATGAAGTCTACCATGACATCGACAAGGCTGAGCGTGAACGTCGCGCCGACGAAGATCGCCGACGTAGAGAGGCGGAGGAAGCTCTTGAAAGAGCTATTCAAGTCGAAACGGAGCTACGAAGAAAGGAAAACAGCCGTCGCCGAGCTGAGAAAGAGAGAATAGATCGCATGTATGAAGAGTGCGAAGCTATTTACGAGGAAGAAATCATCACAACGAGAACGGTCACAGAGAAGCAGAAGAACCAGCTCAACGCAGAGTTCACCGAGAGCACTGACAGACTTTCGAGCGCCAAAGATCGTGTCGTGCAGATGACGAAACGGATTGAAGGTGTTCAATCGTCAATCGAGACTCGCCGTCGAAAGGCTGACAAGGAAATCGATGACGCTCGCCGTGCACTTGAAGCGACTCGCATCAAAGAAAACGAGTTGAGAGCAAAGTTTGAAGCCCAAACCAATGGTTTGAATCAAGCCGAAGCTCGTGTGTTGCAAGAAGAAGAGCGTAGACGAAACGAATCAGAAGCGAATCTCAGAAGACTTCAAGATCAAGCTGCATCTCAAGCCGCCGCTGAGGAACAACGCCGACGGGCTTGGGATGCGGACCACGCTCGTATTGAAGATGAAGAGCAGCGACTTCGCAACCAAGAAGACGCTCGAAGAATCAGCGCGAATGAAGCGTTAATGCGCGCGGTTCAAGATCAGCGCGATCGTTTTGAGCGCGAAGAAGCTGATCGTCAGTCTCAAGAAGAGCGTCGTCGAGACGATGCGGCGAGACGCCTTCGAGATCAAGAAGATGAAGAGCGCCGCCGCCGTGATCAAGAGAACTCTCGCCGTCTCAGCGCTGAGCAACAAATCAACACTCTTAAAGAAGAAATCATCCGATTTGATCGAGAGGTGAAGATGCGTCGTGCAAGCGCTGAAGATGATGCTAAGCGCCGTAAAGAGGAACTCGCTGCTGCGCTTTCGTCCGAGGAATCTCGCGCAGCCGCCGCCCAAGCCGCACTTCGCAACGCCTCCAAAGTTGAAGCTGATGCGCGTACTGCCGAAGATCGACAGCTCGATGAAATGCGTAATGCCCTTGAAGAATTCAAACAACAAGGTCAACGTTTGTATGAAGAAGAGGAGAGACGTCGTCCGGCGTATGCTCAAGAACTCGCTCGTATCATTGCCGAGGAAGCGCGCCGCGAAGCCGAAGCCAACAATCGACACAAGGCTGCGCTCGATCAAATCAGAATTATTGAAGAAGAGGAACGCCGCCGCTGCTCCGAAGAAGACATGCGTCGTAAGCGAGCCGAAGCCGAGGCCGAAGCTGCGAAAGAAGCCGAACGGAAGAAGATTGAAGCTGAAGAGCGTCGTCGCAGAGCATACGACGACGCAGCGCGCGCCGCTAAGGATGCTGAAGATCGTCAACGCGACGCCGAAGAGAAGCGTCGCGCCGATAACGAGCGCAAGGAAGCCGAACTCGCGAGAGCAGAAACCGAGAGACGCGCTGCTGAAGAGCGTCGCCGCATCGAAGACGAAAAGCGAAACTTGATTTTCAATTCTCAAGAAGGTTTGCGACGCACTGTCGAGGATACTCGACACGTTGATTTCATGATGACGAAAGAAGAGCTCGCGAAGGCAGAAGCTGTCCGACGCGCAGAGGAGGAAGCGCGTAGAGTCCAAGCCGCAATCAATTTGAAGAATGAAGCCGAAGCTGAACGCAAGCGACGCGAAATTGAAGAGCGTCGACGTCGCGAGGCTGACGCCGCCGCCGCCGCCGCTTTACAAAAGGAACGTGAGACCGTCGAGGCTGAGAATCGTCGTCGCATGGCTGCTGAAACGAAGCTCAGAGATTTGGAAGCAAACGAAGTACGCTTACGCATGGCTGCTGAGACCAAGCGCCGCGCTATCGAGGCTGAGGCTCGCATGAAGGCTGAAGCCGCTGCTCGTGCGTTGGCTGCCGAAGAGGATCGTCGCGCGCGCGCTCAGGAAGAACTTCGCCGCCGCACCGAAGAAGAAGCTCGCATCAGAGAACGCGAAGAGCAACGTCGCAAGGAGTTCGACTTGGAAGCGAAGCGTCGTGAAGACGAAGAGCAACAGCGTCGTCGCCAAGAAGATGCGAGAGCAGCGTCGGCGGCGCAAGCCGCCAAAGCCGCCGCCGAAGCCGAACTTCAAACGATTGCCAGAGAAGATTCTCGACGCAAGGCTGAACAAGATCGCATTGACAAGCTCAAAGCGGAAGAAGACGCCGCTTGGGAAGCCGAGCTTGCCAAGAGAGCGCAGTTCAAAGCAAATATTGAAGAGAGACAACGCACTGAAGCTGAACTTCGAGCTCGAGAGGATCGACGACGCGAGGAGCACATTCGCGACGTAAACAAAAAGCGTGAAGAAATCGAAGCATTCATCCGTGAGATGGAGCGTCGTCGTCGTGATGCTGAAGCTGCTGCCAAGTCTGCGTTGGAGAGCGAAGCGTCCATGGTAGCATCATTCCGACGTAACCGTGAACAAGCCTTGGCTGACGATTCCCGTCTCCTCGCCGAAGATGCCGCAGAGAGAGAGCGTGAAAACTCACGACGTGCTCAAATGCAGACTGATCTACAACGTATGGTTCGTGAAGAAGCCATTCGCCGTGCCGAAGAAGACGCTCGCCGCAAGGCCGTCGACGACAAGTTTGCTGCGCAGAAAAAGATTGACGATGACCTCATCGCCAAGGAGGATGCGCGACGCGCGAGATTCCAAGCAGAACTCCCGGGTATTCTCGATGAATTTAAGTCTGAACTTCAAGCCAAGGAAGAATTCATCCGGACGAAAGAAGAAATGCGACGCAAGCAAGCCGCCGATGCGGCGGCACAACGCCAAGCGGATGAAGACAAGCTCCGAAGCGAAACAGACGCCAAGATGCAAGCCGCGACGCGAGCCATTGAGGAGTTCACATTGACCATGAAGACTTTGTACGAACGCGAAGAAGCTCGTCGTGTGCAGTTCAGAACCGTGATGGATAAGCGCGCCAGTGACGAGCAAAACCGTCGTCTCGGCGAAGATGAACGACTGGCTCGACTCGCATCAGACATTGACGACATGATTCAAGAGGCTCGGCGAATGCAGCAAGAGTCGGAATCGAGTCTTGCCGCGTTGGTGTCCGAGCTCCGCTCGCTCGAAGAAGAAGCCGCCAGAGATTACGCTGCATTCCAACAACGTCGCTCACTGTCACAAGTGGATCTCGAGCGTACGGTTACTGAGGAAGTCACTCGTTCGAGCGCAGAGGATGAGCGCCGCGACGCTATTTGTGCCGAAGCCGACGCAGCCGTGCGCGCCGAACGCGCCCGACGCGCCGAGGAGGACGCGCGCAGACAAGCGGCTGAAGTGGAAATTAGACGTCTTGAAGCCGTGCTTGCGGCGCTGATTTCCGAAATTGATGCTCGTCGCTTGCGATGGGACGCCGAATTCATGAGTTTTGACTCTCAAGAGAACGCTCGACGCTCTGATGAAGATCAGAGACGGGCGTCGGCGGAGGCTCAACGCCGCGTCGACGTCGTCATCGAGTCCAAGACGGTAAGTTTCGAAGAAACACGCCGCTTAGAGGCTATCGAATCCGCAAAACGTGCGGAAGAAGCGCGCATCGCTGCCGCGAAGGCTGAAGCTGAGCGCGCCGCGGCTGAAGAAAAGCGTCGCAAGTTGGCTGCGGAAGAGGAAGAAACCCGTCGACGCGCCAAAGCCGCGGAGGAGGAGGCAAAGAAGGTTGAGTTACAGCGTCTTGCCGAAGAGCAGCGCCGTGCCAAGGAACAAGCTGAAAGAGATGCTAAGGCTAAAGCCAAGGCGGCTGAGGAAGAAGCTGCCAAGGCAAAGAAGCGCGCTGAAGAAGAAGCTGCCAGAGCCGCGGCCAAGGCGGAGGAGGACAAGCGACGCCTAGCCAAGGAACGCGAAGCCGAACAAAAGCGATTGGAGAATGAAAAGGCGGAGGCGAAACGCCGTGCTGACAAGGAAGCTGAAGAGCGTCGCAAAGCTGAAGAGCGAGCCAAGGCTGAGGCAGACAAGGCGGCAAAGTTAGCGGCGGAAGCAAAGGCGAGGGAGATGGAGCAAGCGCGCAAAAAGGCTGAAGAGGACGCCAAGGCGAAATCAGCGGCAGAAGCCGCGGCCAAGGCCAAGGCCGAAGCGGAAGCCGCGGCCAAGGCCAAGGCAGATGCGGACGCGCGAGCCAAGGCGGAAGCTGAGCGCGCGGCAGCAGCCAAGGCTCAAGCAGAAAAGGAGGCTGCCGCGGCCGCCGCCAAGGCAAAGGCGGATGCCGACGCCGCAGCCAAGGCAAAGGCGGATGCCGACGCCGCAGCCAAGGCAAAGGCGGA
>Ga0181560_10003324_pt1 | contig 14857 bp, 11 predicted proteins | sample 011ome_20_FD_133751 | JGI IMG/M metagenome (GOLD analysis project Ga0181560, IMG submission 133751) | Coastal salt marsh microbial communities from the Groves Creek Marsh, Skidaway Island, Georgia - 011509CT metaG (megahit assembly) | ecosystem: Environmental > Aquatic > Marine > Intertidal...
AAGCCTGCGGGGGGTGGGGAATCCCGCGGGGATCGGGGTGGATCAAGGGCGGCGTGTGGTCGGGGTGGGGTGGTGGAGTTGTTTGGGGGGGGGGGGCAGGGGGGGGTGCCGATGGGGTTGCCGATGGGGGTGCCGATGCCGGCTCGGAGACGACCGCGGAGGCGCGGACGCGGGAGGTTTTATCCCGCGCCGCGAAATGCGGCGCCGTCGCCGTGAGGTGCGTTCTACACACCGGTCCCCATACGACCGCGTCGGCGTGGTGAACGCCGTTCCTTAAGGACTTTCCCGCCCGGCGCATCTCTCCGCCCACCCCTCGCCTTCAATCCCCGGCCTCGACGCCTTTCAACTCCGCTTCTGACGCCTTTCAACTCCACCCCGACGTTCGCTCGTACGGAACGACCCTCAGCGCCGCGACCGGGTTCGGCGTCGACGCGCTCGTCGACGTCGTGCAGTCCGAGCTCGTGCGCGTGTCGCTCACGCGCGTGGAGGTTCTCGTGCCGTACGATAAGGGGTCCGTGCTCGGGGAGATTCGCAGGGCGGGCGTGGTGGAGTCGGAGACGTGGCGGGAGGACGGGACCCGCGTGATCGCGCACGTGCCCGTGAGCGCGGCGAGGCGGCTCGCGAGTTTGGGGATGACCGCGGTGGGGGGTGCCGACTTGGGTGCCGACTCGGATGGTGCCGACGACGTCGTCGCGACGTGGTCCGAGGAGGACGAAGCCGAGCTCGAGAGGTTGCTGATGGAGGAGGATGAGGAGGCGAACACGTGACGATCAGTGGTCATGACGCGACCTAATAAGACTCTAGCTAGACTAACTATAACCTAATGTGCGGCGGCAGCGCGGCGACGCACGGGCTGTCCTTGTACGCCATCAGCGTCTCGTACCCGCGCACCTCGCCGCCGCCGCCGCCGAGTTCTTCTTCGATTTCGATCGTCGCCCACGCCTCCTCGGACGTGTGCGCCTCGGCGTACGTAAACTTTTTGCAGTCCTCCCGCGAGGTCAACGCGTCGTGGCCGTCGATGTGCCCGCACTTTGTCTTTCCCATGCCTCTCAGCGCTTTCGCTCGCGCTATGTTCTTATAGTACGCGCTCGTGTAGTTGACGACGGGTTCGTCGCCGTCGCCGCTCGCGTCGTCGTCGTCGTCGCTGCCGTCGCCGCCGTCGCCGTCGTCGTCGCCGTCGTCGTCGCCGTCGTCGTCCTCGTCCTCGTCGCCGTCCCTGCCGACGCCGTCGTCTTGAAGCAAATACACGCCGAAGTACTCCTTATGCAACGCCACGCCGCCGTCCTCGCGCGCTTTCGCGAGCATGTGCTGCCCTAACGTGTCCTCGATGAACCCCCCTCTCGGCAGGTTCACGTACCGCTTCTTCCCGAACACCCGCGAGAGATACCACCGCGTGGACGCGACGTGCATGCTGTCGTAAAACTGCAACAGAGGCAGCAGCCGCAGCGGCGCGCGCGTCGTCGCATCGTCCGCGCCGCCCTCTCGCGCGACGCTCGGATCGCATCCACAGCGATCCCTCGGCTGCGGCACCGCGAGCTCGAACCCCTCGACGACGAGGCCGTACTTCGACAGCACGTGATGCTCGTGCCGGATCGTCGTCGACGTCGGGAACCCCACGTAGTTCACGCGTCTCCGGCCCGGACGCGAAACGTCATCCGGACGCGAACCGTCGCCGTCACCCCAACACGAACCGTCGCCCTCGTCCTCCTCAACGTCCGGCGTCGCCCCCCACCCGGTCTTCCCCCCCTCCGTGCTCCCCGCGTTCGCCTCTCGCATCGCGCGGACGACGGCGGCGACGTCGGTGACGCGGACGAAGCTTCGGTCGTGCTGCGCGACGAGCACGAACGGCGTCGCGACGCGCATGAGCCCCCTTCGGAGCGCGTGCGCGAACCCGTGGCGCTCGTCCAGCGCGAGCAACGTCGCGCCGTGAAGCGCGCTGTGTGTGCATCGCGCGGACGTCGTCAGGTGATGCACGCGGGAGAGGTACTGTCGGTACCGCGCCTCGTCCTCCGCGGTGCAGACGCCGGCGCGGAACTTGGACACGTCCCTGACTTTGACGCCGTCCGCGACGATGATCTTCGCGCATCGACGCGGGATGCCGCCGAGGTTGACGATGCTCTCGAAGACTTCCTCGATGAGCCTCGTGGACGGGTGCGTCCTGGGGAGGGAGAGAGCGGCGGCGGGGTCGGGAACGATCGATCGTGAGAGGGTCGACGACGATGAATGAAATTGAACGAGAGAGAGACGGACGGGGAACGACGGACGACGGAGGGCGAACGGCGGGGCGCGCACTTGATCGGCGACGTCGTGAGGACGATCGTGAGCAGGTCCGCGAGGTCGTCGTCCTCCGCGCCGGCCGCCGCGGGAGCGGTCATCCTCCTCCCGCCGCGCTCGGCGCACTGATGGACAGCGGCGTCGCATCTCGACCTACTGTATTCTCGCTCACGGGAGGTGCCGACACGATTCCGATCGTCGCAGTCGACGGCGCGCGATGGCGCGGAGGTCGCGCGGGCCGGTGTGGCTCACCCTCGCGTTCGCCGTCGCCGCGTTCGCGTCGCACGTCCTCACCGCGTCGGTGCTGGACGCGTGGGACGCCGGCGCGGCGTCGACGCGGCGCGTCGCGGTCCGACGCGCCCGCGCGACGATCGGGGAAAGGGAAAGCGGGGCGTCGTCGTCGATGGACGCGTCCGACGTGCGCCGCGTCGATCCCTCTCCGTCGTCGTCCAGCGGAGCGTCGAACGGAGGAGGAGGGAATGGAGAGAAGAAGATGACGAAAACGGCGGGGAACGGGAAGTTCCACGTCCTCATGACGTCGGACGGCTCGCCGTACCAGCGATGGCAGTCGCGAGCGATGTATTACCACTACGAGAAACAGCGCGCCAAGGCGGGCGCCGCCGGCGCGATGGGCGACTTCACGCGCCTCCTCCACAGCGGGGTCCCGGACGACCTCATGAGCGAGATTCCCACGGTCGTGGTGAACAAGCTCCCTCCGGACGTTGACGACGGCGGGTACGTCGTGTTACATCGTCCCTACGCGATTAAACAGTGGTTGGACTCGCACGCGGCCGCGATCGAGGAGGAGTTCGTCCTTCTCGCGGAGCCGGATCATCTGTTCCTGCGGCCGATGCCGCTGCTCGCGTCGAATGAAACGGCTGTTGGGTATCCGTTCTTTTACATCACCCCGAACGACGACGCCCACTGGAAGATACTCCAAAAGTTTAACGCCGCGCGCGCGCCGCGCGCGTCGTTCCCGCCGACGGGAAACTCGCCGTGCATGCTGTCCATCGACGCGCTGCGCGCCATCACGCCCATCTGGCACGATCTCGCGGTGCGAATGAAGCACGACCCGGAGGCGGACGCGGCGTTCGGGTGGGTGCTCGAGATGTGGGCGTACAGCGTCGCCGTCGCGCAGGCGGGGGTGAAGCACGCGATGGTAGACGAGCTCATGATTCACCCTCCGTGGGACGCGAGCACGCGCGCGAAAGCGAACGGGCGCCAGGCGTTCGTCATCCACTACACGTACGGGCAAGACTTCACGAAGAGCGGCCAGATGACGAACGGGATGGTTGGGGACTGGCACTGGGATAAGAGAGATCACACGTTGACGCCCCCGGGGAAGATACCGCCGCCGCCGAGAAAAGCGAGCGGGGGGACGCGCGCGCTCGTGAAGCTGTTGAACGAGGCGATGGACAACATCCCGGAGTGGGACCGCGTCGGGTAGGTATGGGGCTAGTAGGATGCGCGATCGATGGAGATGCACACCGATTACATTATTACCTAGTAGCTTATAGGGCCTAGTAGACTTCTAGCGCATACTACGAGCGCGAGCGACGACGTACGGGCGACGAGCTAGACTAACAACGCTTGCGAAAGACGTGCATCCTCTGCCGTCTGTTCCACGACGTCGGCGTCTCCACGACGCCTATCGCGTCCCCGAACGCAGCCTCCCGCCCGAGCCGATCGTTGTAGTCGACGACGAGCGCGCCCGGGGCGAGCTCCGCCGCGAGCCGCTTCGCCGCGGCGTCGTGCACCGCGGCGTCCCAGCACTGCGACGTGAGCGTGACCACTCGCGTGTTATTCGTGATTTCGCATTCGGTCAGCATGTCGCCCCGCGTGAACCCCAGCACGGAATCGTATCTGCCGCGCAGGAGATTCGACGCGACCTCGCGCGCGGTTGCCACGTGGCACCGTAAAAGCTCGTACCCGCGCGTGGGCACCCCGAGACCGATCGCGGCGTAAAACGCGAGCCACCCGACGCTGCTGCCCCAGACGACGTTTCCGACGTCGCGTCCCGCGCGGTCGCTCACTTCGCCGACGCCAGTTTCACGTCCGACGCCAGTTTCACGTCCGACACCAAAACCGTCGTCGCTCGCCGCCGCCGCCGCCGCCAATTCCCTGAGCGCGTCTCGCAGCTCCGGGACGCCGTGTATCACGCGGAGCCAGCTCGCGAGCGGGGTGCTGCCGTACGCGAAATTTTCCTCCGTGTACTTTTCGCCGCCGCCGCCGCCGCCGCCGCCGGACGCGCCCGTCTCTCCCTCCCTCTCCTCTCCGCTCCCCCCGGAGGGACTCATCGCACTCATCGCGCGACTCAGCTCCGCCGTCTCCGCCGCGAGCTTCGCGCGCGCGTCGACGTCCCTCTCGCGCGCGTGCAGAAACGCGATCGCGGTCCGCAAGTCCGCCGCGCGCGTCTCGGCGGCGCTCGCGTCGTCGTCGTCGTCGTCGTCGTCGTCGTCGTCGTCGCCGCGGAACGTCGGCGCCGCGACGGCGGCGAGCGACGCCATCTCCGCGTCGCCGACCTCCTCCTCCTCCTCCTCCTCGCGCGTCGTCGTCGTCGTCGCCATCGCCGCGACTCCCTCCTCGCCGTCGCCGCCCGGGAGGACGGGCACGGGACCGAACAGCCCTTCCTCCTCCGCGTCGAGCGACAGCGCCTCCAGCGCGTCCTCCGCCTCGACGAGCGCGACCGCGATCGACGACGACGTCGTCTCGGAGCCGCTCGCGCTCTCGACGGCGCCGCGGCGGTGATACGCCACGAGCGCGGCGTCGGTAATCGCTCGCGCCTTGGTCAGCGCGTCGAGGACGTCGCGCAGGCGCGCGTTGAGCAGCCGCACGAGGACCTTCAGCTTCGGGATGGAGGCTCTGGCGTCGGCGGAGGACGTCGGCGTCGCGATGAGATGGCGCGCGCGGCGCTTCGCCTCGGACGCGCGATCTCGGAGCGTCACCGCGACGGATTGGAGGCGGTCCACGAGCGCGCTCGCGCGCGCGAGGAACGCCTCCATCGCGTCCTCGGGGAAGGGGGAGGGCGCGGCGCGCGGGGTGGGGGGGGTGGCGTTGTCGCGCGCGTGCGATGCCGTCGCGCGGCGCGGACACTGCGACGATGATCGATCAGATCGGTGCCGACCTGTCGCCGTCGGGCTCGAGTCCTTCCACGAACCCCATGCAGGGTTTCGGTGGGCGCGACAGTCCCGCCCCGCGCGTCGCATCTCGCACGTCCCACCCCGCGCCGCGCGCGATGCTCGGCGCCGGCGCGTTCCTCGCCCCCGGGGCCTCGCCCCTCGCGCGTCCCTCCGACGCCGGCCGCGGCGGCGCGCGTCGCGCCGCCGCGATGCGCGTCGTCGCGAAGGGCCAGAGAGGCGTCCGGAGGGTTCGACAGGCCAACTTCGCGGAGGAGTTCGCCCCCGGGTCCGTCCTCGGAAAGATGATGAACCTTCGCCTCAACAAGATCAACTGGGAGGTGATGAGCGACGCCGCGGACAAGCTCGACGGCGAGCTCTCGTCGCAGGCCATCTTGGGCTTGGTGCGCGCGGAGGTCGCGATGCGCGGGATCGACGCCCTCAAGGAAGAAAACCGCGGGTACAAGGAGTACATCCTCCTTCGCTCGCTGGGACTGAAAGCGTGGTTCACGATGGCGACGTCGCGCGCGGGGATTCACGACCCGCGGACGCGATGCGCGGTCGGCAAGGCGCTGTCGTCCCCGGACGGGGAGTACAACATCTATCGACGCATCTTCGCGCACGCGCCGCTCGCCGCGGCGGGCGATTGGGACGGCTTCGCCGACGGCCTCGCGAGCGACGCGAAAGCCGTCGCGGAGGCGCTCACCGCGTCCGACCTGAACACGACGAAGGTGCGATACGACGCGAGCGTGACGGAGACGCACTTCGCGTGGATCGGGGACGAGGTGAAGCGCGTGGAGGAGGCGATGCGGCGCGCGAAGGTCGGGGACGCGCCCGTCGTCGTCGCCGCGCGCGCGCCGTGGGTCGACCCCGGGGCGTCGCCCGTCGGCGGCGCGGGGGGTGCCGACTCGAGCGCGGGCGGTGCCGACGCGGCCGCCGCCGCCGACGCCGAGGAGGACTCCGTCGAGTCCATGTTCGGAAAGAAGAAGAAGAAGAAGAAGGGCGGGCTCGGCGCGGCGGTTTCCGCGGTTTCCGCGGCGGCGGCGGCGTCCGCCGCGGGGTCGACCGGCGCGCCCGCCTCCCTGGACCAGATCCTCGGCGGCCTCGTGAAGAATCAGCAGGAGCCGACGTTCCCAGAGCTCGAGGCCTGGTGCGTCGGCAGCGCGCAGGCGACCGCATCCGAGGCGGCGGCGTGCGCGGCGTCCATCGCGCTCGCCGCGCCTGAGAACGCCACCGTCGTCGCGCCGTCGTCGCTCGTCGCGTCGTGCCTCGCGTTCGACACGAAATCCCTGGGACGTAACCGCCGCGTCGTGTCCGTTACCGAGGCTGCGAGCGACGCGTTGACGTTCGAGGACGGCGAGGACGGCGTGTGCGTGTGCATCGTGTTCGATCCCCCGGCCGTCGGCGGTTTTGGCGGAGAGGACGCCGCGTTGGCGCGGACGGTGGCCAAGGCGAAGGCGGCGGGGGCGCCGTGCGTCGTGGCCGCGGTGACGCTCGTGGGCGGCGGCGCGTGCGAGCGCGGGGGCGGGACCGCGGGCGCGGACGCCGCGGGGGAAGCCGCGGAGGCGCGGGTGATGACGCGCGCGGGGTTGTAGCGCGTAAGTAGTACGCGGAGGTCGCGAGCGGCGTCGTATCGTACTGTAATAAAACGGCGACGCGCAGCGTGCGCGATGAGAAAAACTGTTGCACGCCGACCGCGACCGCGAAATCCCTCGAACGACTGAATGATCCATCACACCTCATCACTACTCCGCGCGCCGCGTCGAGCACACGATGGGGAAGCGCAAACCGGAGGCGGAGGCGGAGTCGGAGTCGGACGTCGAGTTCGAGGACGATGACCTCAGGCGAGAGATGGAGATGGACGCCGACGCCGGCGGCGGCGGCGACGGCGGCGACGACGACGACGCGCTCGAGGACGAGGACGACGAGCTCGAGGCTGAGATGGCGGCGCTGGAGAGCTCGCGACGCGAGCGCGGGTACAAGAAGCTCGAGAACAGGGCGTTCGTGAACAACAAAGAGGGACTCCGCGCGTCGCTCGACGGTACGCGCGCACCTCATCGCGCGCGCGCTCGTCGCCTCCCTTCCTCATCGCGCGCGCGCGGGGTCCGCCCCGGAGGATCGACCGATCGCCCCCGCCGCCGCACGATTCGATTCTCGCCCGACGAACGAAACGAATCCCTCCCCTCGCTCGTCGTCCCCCTCTCACGCGCCCCCCCCTCCCCCCCCCGACCCCCGCCCCCGCCTCGCCTCCGCCTCCGCAGACTTCCAGTGGACGAAGAAAGCGAAGTGGATCGACCACATGGTCGTCGCCGGGACGAAGACCGCGGAGACGCTCGCGGACGTCAACGACGATCTCGCGCGCGAGACGCACTTCTACGAGCACGCGCTGCGCTCCGCGGAGGTGGCCATAAAAAACCTCAAAGAGATCGGCATCGCCGTGAAGCGCCCCGACGACTTCTACGCCGAGATGGTCAAGTCCGACGAGCACATGAAGCGCGTGCGCGCGGAGCTGATATTCGAGCAGACGAGCCAGGAGACGAGGGAGGAGCGGCGCAAGGCGCGGGAGCAGAAGCGGTACGGGAAGCAGGTGCAGGCTGAGAAGATCAAGGAGCGGACGCTCAAGAAGAAGGAGAGCATAAAAAATTTGGACAAGTGGCGGAAGCAGAGGAAACAGAACGGGTTCGCGGACGACGGGAAGGCGCCGGACGGGTTCGAGGACGCGCCGAGACAAAAAGAGAGGGGGGGGTCCAGAGGCGGCGGCGGGCAGCACGGGCGGTCCACGCCGGAGTCGCAGAAGAAGCGCGAGTTCAAGAACGAAAAGTTTGGCTTCGGCGGTCGCAAGAGGGTACGTCGTCGTCGTCGTCGTCGCGCGAACGGTCGCACTTCTGCCGTTTTTTTTTCGTTTCGTTTCGTCACGTTCGCGACTTTTCCCGCTCGAATCGACTCGAAACTCGAGACTCGAAACTCGATCGATCATAGGCGGGCTCAAGGGGTGCTGCCCGCATCCCTTGAAGCCTGGCGAAAGGGGCACCTTCTCCTCTACGGTGTATATCCCGCGCTAAAACGCCTTAAAGTACCGCCGGCGGTCGTAGGCTCTCTCGATCCCTGGCGCGCGTTCGCGCGCGCACACATCGAGAGAGCCTCCCGTCACGCGCCGCGCATATTCCATTGCCTGGGCGAGCGACGTCGTCGCCATTACGCCTCTGGACAGACCATGCTCGTGCTATTCGACCCGACTCGGTTCCGTCGCCGCCTCCTCGAAACTCGAAACGCGCGGGCGGCGCTCCGTCCTGACGTTCTCTCTTCTTCTCCTTCTCCTTCTCTTCGCAGATGAACAAGCAGAACGACAAGCAGGGCCTGCAGGACATGAGCTCGTACAAGCCCGCGAACTTCGACGCCGGGTTCAAGGCTGGGAAAGGCTGGGGCGACATGTCGGTGCGTGTTCAACAATTTTACGCCGCTCGGCCCGATCAGATCAGATCGCTTTCCCCCGCACCAATAATCGCAGTGAAGATCAATCGACACCTTTAGATTTGCACGTCAGCATGATATCCCTCGCGGGGTTCGTGATTATGCCAACTAACGTCAGAGCGACCGGTGGCTCCCTCGCGGCGCGTCGCTCTCGTCCGCGCTCCTCCGCGCTCGTCGCTGACTCTCTCCCTCTCCGACTCGAATCGAATCTTTTATTTCCGTCCAGGGTCGCGGCGGGCGAGGCCGAGGGCGAGGCGGCCGCGGCGGCGGCGGGCGAGGCGGCGACGGGCGAGGCGGCCGCGGGGGTCGATGACGCGCCCCTCCCGCGCGCGCGACGCGACGTGCCATCCTCACGGGCTGTTGTAATTTTCAATCTAGTAGACTACGAGACTACGCGCGACGCGTCGTCGTTCTTTCATTCATTTCGTTCACTCGCCGACGAATCGATCGTCGAAGCGGTCGTCGCTCAGCCGACACTCGTCCTTCATCCCGAGCAACTCGTACCGGTTATTCGCCACGAGGTCGTACACCGCGTCGCGCAAGAACCCGGGCACGAGCGGCCCCACGACGCCCGCGATCGGCAGCAGCGGCATCCGCTTCAAGTACGTCGCGATTCGAAGCACCGCGTCTGAGAGTCGAAAGAGTTTCTTATCGGTCAGTTGAAAGGGTACGCGATCAAATGTTGAAACCGAGGGATGGGTGAAATAGCCCTTGGGTTGAACGCACCCGACTTGACGTACGATCTGTCGCGCTCGACGAGGACGATGGAGCTGATGTCCGACGCGTCCCTCCCGGACCGGCGTAGCAGCGCGCGTCCCGCGCTCGACTGCAGCGCGGCGAATCGCAGCTCCCCCGGAGGATCCAAATCCAGCGCGAGGTTCACGCCGCCGTTGCACAGGTTGCACACGCCGTCGAAGAGGATGACTGGCCGCGCGTCGCCGGCGTCGAAGTATCGGTCGCCGCGGGGGTCGTCGAGAAGACGATCCGCGTCGTCGTCGCTCGCCCCATCGGTCGCGGAGGACGACGCGGACGCGGACGGACGGCGGCGCGGGCGGGGGGCGGCGCCGGCGACGCGGCGCGCGCTCCTCGCGGGGCGTCGCGGCGCGGGCGCGGACGTGGACGCCGCGAGCGCGGCGCGCGTGGGGAGGATGGCGCGCGCGGTCATCTCTGGACACGTCATCGTCACCACCTCCGAGGACGTTCGAGAAGGTGGACGACCGGACGGCAGTCCCCGAGCGCGCGCGCATGTCGCCGGGAGTACTCGTCGCTCGGTGTCCGATATCGCGCGCGGCGTCTCGCGCGCGAACGGCGTTTCGATCGCGCGGCGCGCCCGCGTCGCGTCCTCCGCGCCGCGTCCCCTCTCCGCCGTCGCCGCGCGGCGCGCGCGTCGGCGTCGTCGTCGTCGCGTCGATGGCGACGTCGTCGTCGTCGTCGTCGACCGCGGCGCCCGCGTCGCGCCGCGTCGCGAAGGTCGCCGTCGTCGGCGCCGGCGCCGCGGGCCTCGCCGCGGCGAAAGAGCTCCGCGAATTCGGCCACGACGTGCGCGTCTTCGAGAAGGGCCGCGACGTCGGCGGCGTCTGGGTCTACGACGCCGCCGTGGAGGACGACGCGCTCGGCGTGGATCCGAATCGCGCGCGCGTGCACTCGTCCGTGTACGCGTCGCTGCGAACGAACCTCCCGAGAGAGGTCATGGGATACGCGTCGTTCCCGTTCGCGTCGTCCAAGTCGTTCAGCGGCAGCGACGACCGGAGGTTCTGCGGGCACGAGGAGGTGCGCGCGTACCTTCGCGCGTACGCGACCCGTCACGATCTGTTGGATGCGATTTCGCTGGGCGAGGAGGTGACCGACGCGACGCCGGTCGTCGCCGAGGCGTCCGACGACGACGACGCGACGCGATGGGGGCCGAAGTGGCGCGTCACCACGAGATCCGTCGAGAAGGGCGACGACGACGACGCGAACGCCGCCGTCGTCGAGACGTTCGACGCGCTCGTCGTGTGCAACGGGCACTACTCGGTCCCGCGCGTCCCGAGTCTCCCCGGGTCTGAGGCGCGTCCTCCTCACACTGACTGGTCCCCATACGACCGCGTTCGCGTGGTGAACGCCGTTCCTGAAGGACTTCGCCCGTCGCTTCTCTCCACCCACCGTGTCACGCTTTCGATCCGGACCCGACGCCTTTCAACTCCATCTGACGCCTTTCAACTCCACCCCGACGTCGGCCCTCAGACGTGGCCGGGGACGCAGACGCACTCGCACAACTACCGCACCCCGGAGGGGTTCGAGGGGAAAACCGTCGTCGTGCTGGGCGCGATGGCGTCGGGGGAGGACCTCGCGAGAGAGATCGCGACGCGCGCGAAGACGGTGCACTTGGCCGCGCGCGGGTGGACGCCGCCGAGAGAAGAGGGGCCCGAGGATGGGGACCCGGGGGACTTTCCCGCGAGCTCGTATCCGAGGAACTGCGTCCTTCGACCGGGCATCGCGGAGCTTCGAAGCGAGGGCGTCGCCGTCGTCTTCGAGGACGGCGCGATCGTGGAGGGCGTGGACGCGGTCGTGTACGCGACGGGGTATCACTACGTGTTTCCGTTTTTGGAAGGAGAGACGGACCGGGAAGGCGGCGGCGAGTCGGAGAAGAAGGAGGCGTTTTCCGTCGCCGCGGTGGATAACTGCGTGTCGCCGTTGTATAAGCACGTCTTCCCGCCGCGCTCGGCGCCGTCGCTGTCGTTCATCGGGCTCCCGTGGAAGGTGGTGCCGTTCCCGCAGTTCGAGCTCCAGGCGCGGTGGATCGCGAAAACACTCGCGGAGGGGGGGTTACCGAGCCGCGAGGCCATGGCCGAGGAGGCGGCAGCGTTCGAGGAGAGCCTCGCGAGGGACGGCGTCGCGCGAAGGCACGCGCACAGAATGGGAGAGACGCAGTTCGCGTACAACGACGAGCTGTCGACGCTGTGCGGCGAGGAGCCGCTGGCGGGGTGGCGCGCGGAGATGTACCGCGCGACCGGGCGAAGGAAGCGGTCGAAACCGACGGAGTACAGGGACGCGGCGCCGTGGGACGACGAAGCCGCGCGCGAAGCCGCGCGCGAAGAGTTCGCGAGATTTATAGACTAGGACACCGTACGAGTAGTAAACCGGGGTCGTCGTCCATCATCACATGATCTTACATTCGCTATCTATATCGCTATCTTATATCTGATATCGCTTTCTTTATTCGAGCCAATGCCGCCTTCACCGCTTCCTCAACGCCCGCGTCGAGCGCCGCGTGCGGAATGGAGACGTACCCGTACCCGGCCGCGGCGCAGCCTCTGCTCAGTAAGTAGTCCCTCAGCGCGGTGCCTCCCGTCTTGCGCGACTTGGATCCGATTTTTTCGTCTCCGTCCGAACACGACGACAGAAAGTGCGTCGGCCCGTCGATCTCGACCGCGACGATGATCTCCTTCGTCTCCGCAACCACGTCCACGACCACCCTCGCCGTCTCCGCGTCGTCGCCCCCCCCGCGCCGCCGCAGCGGCAGCGTGATCTCCCTCTCGAGCTCGACGTTCTGCGACCCGAGCGCGCGAAACGCGTCCGCGGCGGCGCGTTGCGTCTTCGACGTTCGGACGCGGTCGGACACGTCGGACATGTCCGACACGCGTCCGGACGCGGACGCGAAGCACCGACGCGCGGCCGCGCGCGCCGCTCCGCGCGCGTCATCGCTCGCGTCGCTCGCGTCGCCGTCGTCGTCGTCGACGTCCTCCGCGAGGTACCGCCACGACGCGTAATACAGCTGCGTCGCGCTCGCGACCGAGAGCCGCCCAACCGCCTCGCCGCCGCCGCCGAATTGAACGTCGACGACGCGCCACATCGCGCGCGCGTCCTCGCCGCGAACCTGCCCCAAGCACGCGCACGCCCACAGCGACGCGCACGTCCACCGCGCGTCGACGCAGCACGGCGAAGACGCGGACGTCAGCGCGGCGACGCGGCGAGCGAGGTTTCGAGTCGCGGAAGACGTCGCCGCCGCCGCCGCCGCCGCCGCCGCCGCGTCGTCGTCGTCGTCGTCGTCGTCGTCGTCGTCGGCGGCGCGCGTCGTCGCGATCGCCCAGAGCGCGTCCGACGCTTCCTCGAGGCTGAAGTCGTCCGCGAGGTCCGTCGCGGCGGACGCGAGCGCGGCGACCGCGTCGTCCCCGGGGTCGGCGCGAATAGACGCGAACGCGTGCCACGCGTTGGCGACGTCTTGCGGCGTCGCGCGTTCGCGTTCGCGTTCTTCCGTCCCGTCCGTCTCCACGTCAGCATCCACGTCGGATCCCGTGTCATCTACGGCGAGGAAGCCAGGCCGCGCGATCGCGCGCGCGCACGCGCCGAGGAACGCCGTCCTCTCGCGTCGAATCTCGATCGTCTGTTGGCATCCGCGGAGTCCGTCTCCGTCGGCGTCGGCGTCCGCGGCGGCGGCGAGCGACGCGTATCCCCACAGGCACTGCGCGAGCTGCCGCGGCGTGATGGTCCTCTCCGACGCGGCGACCACGTCCGCGGCCGCGCGCGCGAACGACGCGTCGGACGCGACGCGAGCGAGCGGCGGCGTCAGCGTCGCCGCCGCCCACAACGCGACGCACAGATCCCGCGGGTTCGCCGCGCCGCCGCCCGCCCCTCCTCCTCCTCCTCCTCCTCCTCCGCCTCCGCCTCCGCCTCCGCCGTCTCCTCCGCCTCCTCCTCTCGACGCGACCATCCTCACGACCGCGTCCGTCATCGCGTCCCGCCACGCCTTCGTCGTCGGCAGTTTCGCCTCCCCCAGCGTGGCGTAAGACCAGAGGATCTGCGAGACGTCTCGCGGCGGGAGGGATCCGGCGGCGACGCGCGTCACGATGGCGCTCGACAGCGTCGGCGCCACCGTCGCGAGGTCCGCGGAAGACGGGGATAACATGGCCAGCGTCCACGCCGACGTGCTCAGCGCTCGCGGGGACATCTCTTTCGCGCGCGCGCGCAGCGCGCAGAGGAGCTTCTCGAGCGCGGGCGACTCTCGATCGCGATCGTCGTCTGCGTGCTCGCGGTCCGTCCCGCGCGTCGTCGTCGTCGTCGTGCTCGCGAGCGATCGCAGCGCGGCGCACACGTGCACGGCGTTGAGTCGCCCCCAGTGCTTGCTCACGAGGTCGTTCAGCGTTTCCGGGTCCCCCGCGCGCGAGAGCGCCGCGGTGAGGACGCGCTCGGGCTTGCACGGGCATCCCAGGCAGTGACATACTTGGCAGTCGCATCGCGCGCCCGAGGAGCACTCGCACGCGCCGGTGACGCCGCCGGAGACGAGCTTCCTGCCGCGCGGTTTGCGCGGGTTCGAGCCGCCGGCGCCGCCGCCCGCGGGGGCGCAGCACGACGCCATGTCGCGCGACGCCTGCTCCGGCGCGCGGGGACGAGTGCGGAGGATTCGATTGTACGTTCCGAGACGATGCGATGAGGATGAGGTTCTGTCAGGGTTCTGTTCAGACGCAGACGTTAAACCTAAACCTAAACCTAAACCCTAAACCCCAAGACGAAGAATGCGGGGCGCTTTATTCGGTTTTGGTTTTTTCGAATGAAGGCGCGGATGAATCGCGGCGGGGCGCGCGGAGGAACGACGAACGACGACGACGTACACACGGCCGAAGGTACGTATATTACAAATATATACATGATGAACACATCATAACGATATATACAACATAATCATCACCACGCGCGACGACGACGACGACGACGCTCATCGCGCAGCGCCGGCGGCGGCGACGACGTTCGGCATGTACCCAAATACCTTCTTCTTCTTCTTCTTCTTCTTCTTCTTCTTCTTCTTCGAAATACCTTCTTCTTCTTCTTCTTCTTCTTCGAAATACCTTCTTCTTCTTCTTCTTCTTCTTTTTCTTAAGGTATATACAAAATGAACACGTTGGTGCCCCGTGGGTCTCGCTCGAGCGCGAGCGAGCCCCGTGGATAGCCCCGTGGGTCTCGCTCGAGCGCGAGCGAGCCCCGTGGATAGCCCCGTGGGTCTTCATCACCACGCCGCGCGA
>Ga0181560_10003326_pt1 | contig 14853 bp, 7 predicted proteins | sample 011ome_20_FD_133751 | JGI IMG/M metagenome (GOLD analysis project Ga0181560, IMG submission 133751) | Coastal salt marsh microbial communities from the Groves Creek Marsh, Skidaway Island, Georgia - 011509CT metaG (megahit assembly) | ecosystem: Environmental > Aquatic > Marine > Intertidal zone...
GTTCGATGATAAGGTACGTACCTATAAGATAGACCACCTACTGTATCACGATTTCATCCCCGTCGACGGCGGGTCCCCGCCTTGAGTCCGTCGCCGCCGCCGGCTTTCCCATCCCCCCCCTCAGCTGCCAGTACGACAACCTGCTCAGCGCCAGCGCCGCTTTCAGGCACACGAAGAACATCAACAGAAACGCGTTGTCCCACCGATCCCGAAACGCGGACCCCTCGCCGGCGTCGAGCTCCGCCTCCTCCGTCTCCGCGGCGGCGACGGACGAGCTCCCCGACCCGACCCTCCCGACGATCCAACACCCCAGCGCGCTCCCCAAGATCCCCACCCCGCCCACGACCCCCACGCACGTGCTCACCAGCCGTGGTTTGTTAACGCTCTCCGCGAGGTCGACGCACACGCCGGACCAGAACGTGTTCGCGGGGCCCGCGACGAAGAGCCCGAGAGACGTCAGGACCAACGCGAACGTCGTCGTCGCGTGCTCGAGCCGCGGCAACGCCAGCAACGGGCTCGCGCCCAACACGAACATGCACGCGAACGCGGGGGCGTATCTGCCGTAGAGAACGTCCATGAGCTGTCCGGCGAGGACGCTGCCGACGGCGATGGCGACGGCGAAGACGTTCACGAGGTTGTCGGCGACGACTTGCGACCCCAACGTTTTCGAGAGGTAATACGGCATCCAGAGAAGCACGGAGAGGACGAGCGTGCGCGCGAACGCGCACGACAGCGTCCAGTCGCGCAGCCCGGGGATATCCCACGCCTCGCGGACATCGCGGGCGATCGACGCGACGGCGCCGGTCCATCCCGATTTTACCCTGGACGCGTAGCGCTCGACGCCGACGCCGCCGCCGACGCCGACGCCGCCGAGCAACGGCAGCGCCTCGCCGAAGCCGTCGCCGCCGCCGCCGCGACCGCCGCGACCGCCGCCGCCGCCTCTCCCGAGCAGCGCGTCGTCCTCGCCTCTGATGGACGGGCTCGCGCGCGCGTCCACGCACGCGTACAGCGACAGCGCGGCCGTCAGCTCCGCGGCGGCGACGACGAAGTACACCGACGTCCAGCGCCCCCCCGACGCGTCCTCGGCGAACGACGACGCGAGCTGCATGGCGAGGACGTCCCCGACCGGGCCGCTCGTCATCCACGCGCCCAGGACGACGCCCATCTTCGCGGGGTGGACGAACGCGCTCGCGACGGCGACGACGTTCGGGATCGCGAGCGCCTGCGCGAAGCCGTCGATCGCGCGCAGCGGGCCGTGCGCGAACGCGACCTGCGTCGTCGCCGCCGCGACGGACGCGGGCGTCATCGCGCGGAGAAGGATCCCGGTGATCGCCATCGACGCCGCGGAGAGGCTCAGGCCGACGATCGCGCACGACAGGTTGCCTTTCATCTTCCCTATCGCGCCACTGACGATGAGGACGGAGCCGAGGGACAGCAGGTAGACGGTGTCCATCGCGTCGAGCGCGGTCGCGGTGAAGTTGGCGTCCGATTGCAGCTCCGGCTTGACCGCGGCGACGCCCTGGCGCGCGGCTCGTAACGACGCCGCGGCGAGGTACGTCACGAACACCACGAGGTAGTCCGTGCTTCCCCGGGCGATCCCCGCCTGCGCCGCGCGCGCGGTCATCGCGCCGCGGGAGGAGGGGCGAGGGCGCTTCGGCGGCGCGCGAGCGAATGCTGACCCGACGTTGGACGGATGTTACGACGCGTTTTCGGAGGCGAGTGTTTCCAGACGACGCGCGCGTTCGCGGCGGCGGCGGCGACGACGACGAGCGAGCGTTCGCAGAACGCGCATCTTTAACAACAACGAAACGAAACGAAGCTAGCGATCGCGAGGTCCCCCCGTTCGTATCAACACGGGGTGACCGTCGCGCATCGCGGCGCGGCGAGTCCCCGCCGCGCGGCGGCGGCGGCGGCGACGACGGCGACGGCGACGGCGGCCGACGCGTCGACGTCGTCGATCGACCGCGTCATCACGCTTGATTCGCGCCCTCGTACGGCTTGAGCTTGAGCACCTTCCCGATCGCGATCGTCTTCCCCTCGTCCCGAAGCGTGAACCGCCCGAGCTGCGGGACGTCCGCGAACTTCTCGCAGCAGATGATCCCGCTGGTGCGAATGCGAACCGTCGCGAGCGAGCCGCCCTTCAAAAAGAGCGCCTGCCCCTTCTTCTTCTCCTTCGGCTTCCTCGTCTTGCCGTCGATCTCGTTCACGATCTTCGTCACCTCGCACTCCTCCGTCACCGCGTGGATGTGAATGATCGCCTTGTACCCCGCGGTGAATATGCTCTTGTGCTCGAGAAGCTCCAAGATGGCCAGCTGGCACTCGATCTCTTGCGTGACGTGCACCGGCGCTGAGGGCGCGCAGAGCACGAACCCCGTCATGATCGCGTCCTCCTCGATGCCCGCGAGACGCATTCGCACGTTCTCCCCCGGCGCAACCTTGGAGCACTCGATGTCGTCCCTGTACACGTTCGTGACCTTGACATGCACGTTGTTCGGCATGACGACGAGCTTGTCGCCTCGACGAACCGTCCCCGCCTCGGTCTTCCCCATGACGATCGTGCCCATGTCCTTATGCTTGTCCAACACCGGGAGACGAAACGGCGCGTCCGGGTTGCGGTCCAGCGGATCTAAATCGTCCAGCGTGTCGAAGAAGCTCTTCCCCTCGTACCACGGGCACACGTCCGCGGTAACCTTGGTCTTCATGTTCGTGCCGTACAGCCCGGAGATGGGGACGTACGTCACGTCCTTGGCCACGTTGTACCCGCACGACTTTAGAAACGGGTTGATCTTCGTGTTGATCTCGTCCCAGCGTTCTTTACTCCACTTCACCGTCGGGTCGTCCATCTTGTTCACGACGACGATGAGCTTGGAGACGCCCAGGACTTTCGCGAGCTGCGCGTGCTCTCTCGTCTGCCCGCCGCGCTCGAACCCGGTCTCGAACTCGCCCTTGCGCGCGGCGATCACGAGCACGCCGACGTCCGCCTGCGCGTGTCGGGGTGGAGTTCAAAGGCGTCAGTTGGCGTTGAAAGGCGTCGAGGTCGGGGATTGAACGCGGGGGGTGGGCGGACACAAGCGCCGGGAAAAGTCCTTAAGGATCGGCGTTCACCACGCGAACGGGGTCGTATGGGGACCAGTGTATAGAACGCACCTGCGCGGCGCCTTGGATCATGTTCGGGACGTAATTCTTATGCCCGGGGGCGTCGATGACCGTGTACCGCTTCTTCTCCGTCTCGAAGTGCGCCCTGCCCGCCTCCACGGTCTTCCCCTTCGCGCGCTCTTCCTCGTTCGTGTCCATGATGTACGCCATGTACCACGACTCGCGGTTCTTGTCCTTGGCCTCCTTCTCAAACTTTTCGATCGTGCGGTCGTCCACCATGCCGCTCTGGAATAAGATCTGACCGCCGATCGTGGACTTCCCCGCGTCGACGTGCCCGATGAAGCACAAGTTCAGGTGCTCTCTCTGGTCGCCGGTCGCGTCGTCCTCCTCCTCGGGCGCCGCGACGTCGTCCTCCTCCTCGGGCGCCGCGACGGGCTCGGGCTCCGGCGCTGCCGCCGGCTTTTTGTCCTCCACCTCGAGCGCGGCCGCCTTCGCCGTCGCCTCCGCGACGGTGGGCGCGTCCGGCTTCTCGTCCTTCTTCGCCGCCGGCGGCGCGGGCCCGCCGATAGAGACGGACGCCGCTTTCGCCCCCGGCGCGGGCCCGCCGATCGTGATCGACGCCGCTTTCTTCGGCGGCGCGGCGTCGCCGCCGATGGAGACGGACGCCGCTTTCGCCCCCGGCGCGGGCCCGCCGATCGTGATCGACGCCGCCTTCTTCGGAGGCGCGGCGTCGCCGCCGATGCTGAGCGAGACCGCTCGCTTCGGCGGCTCCCCCGCCGGCGGCGGCGGGCGCTCGTAGAACGCCGGGGGACCGCCGGGGGGCGGGCCGGGGGGAGGCGCCGGCGGCGGCGCGGAGGAGACGTTCCTCGGCTTGAACGCGAACGCGGGCGCGGACGCTTTCATCTGGAACGCCGGCGCGGACGCGCTCATCGCGCTCGAGGCGGGCGGCGGGCCGGGCGGCGGGGGCGGCGGCGCGCCGCTTCCGTCGTCGTTCTTCGGGGCGTCGCTCATGGCGTCGCTGTTTAGAGCGCGAGGCGACGACGCGGCGCGATCGGCGGGGCGATCGGCGCGGGCGGTTGTGAACGTCGAGGCGGGCTCGGACGGCGGACGGACGGAGGCGCGGCGAGACCGCGCGGGAGGCGGAAATCTCGACCGCCCGCGCGCCCCGCCGCCACGAAATGAATGCGCCGGTGTCGGCGCCGCGCGGGACGCGGCACAACGCGCGACGCCCCGCGCGCGCGTCCGTCGGGTTCGAGAACTCCCGCGAGAGCCGCGCGACCTCGCGCGACGCCTCGAGAAGAGCGCATAACCCGCGCGGAAGGGGGCCCAGAGCAGAGGGGAGCGCGCGCGGAGAGGCGGAGGCGCGAGAAGGAAGCGCTCTGCTCTGATTGAGACCGCCCGCGCGCCTCGGATCGATTCTTCGCGCCGCCGCGCCGGTACGAGGCTGCTGACGAGATGCCGCAGAACGAGCACATCGAGCTGTTCCAGAAGCGCTATGGCCGCCGTCTGGATTACTACGAGAAGAAGCGTAAGAAGGAGGCGAGAGAGCCGCACAAGAGGAGCGCGGTCGCGAAGAAGCTCATCGGCCTCAAGGCGAAGCTCTACGCCAAGAAACGACACGCGGAGAAGGTGACGATGAAGAAGACGATCCAGCAGCACAGCGAGCGGACGAACAAGCACAAGGTGGAGGAAGAGGCCGCGCCGGGCGCGATCCCCGCGTACCTCATGGACCGCGAGCAGACGAGCCGCGCCAAGGTGCTGAGCAACACGATCAAGCAGAAGCGGAAGGAGAAGGCGGGGAAGTGGGAGGTGCCGCTGCCCAAGGTGAGGCCGGTGGCGGAGGATGAGATGTTTCGCGTCATGCGCTCGGGGAAACGGCAGAAGAAGTCGTGGAAGCGGATGATCACGAAGGCGACGTTCGTGGGGCCGGGGTTCACGCGGAAACCGCCAAAGTACGAGCGTTTCATCCGCCCCAGCGGTCTGCGGTTCACGAAAGCGCACATCACGCACCCGGAGCTGAAGTGCACGTTCCAGCTGGACATCCTCGGCGTGAAGAAGAACCCGAACGGACCGATGTACTCGTCTCTGGGCGTCTTGACGAAAGGGACCGTGATCGAGGTGAACGTATCGGAGCTCGGTCTAGTGACGCCGGGGGGGAAGGTGGTGTGGGGGAAGTACGCGCAGGTGACGAACAACCCGGAGAACGACGGATGCGTCAACGGCGTGCTGCTCGTGTGATGAGTAGGGCTACTACGTTTGTTTCGTACCCATTATTGCCGCTTCCTTCGCGCATAAGATCACAACCGAACCGCCGCGTCTATCCATCACATCGCATCACATCGTCACCGCCGCACGTACTCGCTCTGCGCCTTGCGCAGCGCCGCGACCTCGCTCGCGAGCTTCGCGTTGCTCGCCTTGAGCTCCTCGAACGCGTCGAGCTGCTCCTCGCGCGCCTCGTGAAACTGCCGCAACATCTCCGCGTGCACGGTTCTCACCTCCGCCCTCATCGCCGTCTTCATCTCCGCGAGCTGCTCTCGCATGAAGCGCGTGATCAGCGGGATGCCTCCCTCCGGATCGCGCTCTTCGTCGCCCTCTTCATAAGGGGTGCCCAGGGTGCCCGCGCCGCCGATTCCCGGCGACGCTCGCGGCGGCGGCGTCAGCGCGAGCCCGGTCGACCCGCCGTCGAGACCCAGACCCAGACCCAGACCCGCGCCCGCGCCCATGCCCACGCCCATGCCCGCCCGCGCCGCCGCGGCGACCGCCTCGGGCGTCTTCGCGCTCAGGAGACGCTCCACGCGTCGCCGCGCCGCCTCCGTCTCGGCGTCCGTCGCGGCGTTCGATCCCTCCCCGAACGCTGGCGCCGCGGGCGGCGTCGGCGGCGGCGGCGGCTTCGTCGTCGTCTCTTCGACAAACTTCGTCGGCGTCGGCGTCCGCGCCTCCTCGCGCGCCGTCCTCGCCATCGCGTCCTGGTCCACCGCGCGCTGCCAACGCAATGCGGTGACCCCGCCTTCCGCGCCGACGTGCGCCGCCGTCGCGTACAGCAGCGCCCCCGCGCCCGCGCTCGCCTCCGCGCTGAGCGACGACGACAACATCCTCGGGTCGATCCACACGACGCGCCCGTCGGACGCGCCCGCGGCGAGCGCGCCGCCGTCGCCGCGCCACGACAGGCACGTCGCGCTGGTCCCGCGTGTGGCTCCTCCGCCAAAGCCACCGAAGCCGGCTTGCTTCCCGTGCGACGACCCGCGCAACGCGATGGACCCCACAGCGTCGCTCCCCGCCGGCGCGTTCACGTCCACCAAGCGCACCACGCCGTCCGACGACGCCGTCGCGAGGACACCGACGGTCGTCGGCGAGAACGCCGCCTGCCACGTCACCGTCCCGGGTCGCCCCCCGCTCGCGGCGGCGTCGTGGACGCGCGAGAGCCTTCGAACCCCGGTGTCCCACACGCGCGCGCGGCCGTCGGAGGACGACGACGCGAGCATCTGCCTCCGGTGCGGGGAGTAACACAGCGACGTGATCCCGCCGCCGCCGGTTCGATCCCCGCCGCCGGCCGTCGTCGTCTCGTCGTCCGCGGTCATCTCCCCGACGGCGAGGCCGGATATCGGCGAGTGCAGGACGACGACGCCGTCGTCGTCGCCCGACGCGAGATGCTGATCCCCCGGACTGTACGTCACGGCGCGGACGCCAACGCGGTGCCCAGTCAACGTCTTCAGCCTGCTCTTGCGCTTCAGGTCCCACAGCACGACGTCCGCGTCGTCGCCCGCGGAGGCGAGGTATCTGCTGCCTTTGCTGAACGCGAGCGCTCGAATCGCGGCGCGCGTCGCGCGCGCGTCGTCGTCGCCAGGGATGCGGCCGAGGAGCTCGCCCGTGGGTTTCAGCAGGTGCGCGCGTCCGTCCGAGCCGCCGCACGCGAGCGCGCCGTTCGTGGGGCTCCACTGGAGGGCGTGGACGTCGCATATCAGCCCCGCGGCGGCGACGCACTCGGCGCTCTGCGACCGACGAGAGGGTGGGCGAGGGTGGGTGAGGGTGGGGACGCGTCGAAGAAGGGTGAACGGATTGGCGCGGCGGACGACGACGGCGCGATTTGATTTACTCGGCAGCGCGATCGATCGGTCCATCGATCGGGGCGGACGAGCGCGGAGCTCGCGCGCACCGTGGCTTCCGGTCGCCAGATTTTCACGTCCGCGCCGCTCGCGGTCGCGAGGAGCTCCGTCATCGCGCGCGTGCACCTCGGCGGCGTGGACGCCGACGACGCGCGAGGGAGTGTGCCGCGCACATTTTTGAAATCTCGCGGCGCGTCGCGTCGAGGAAAAACTGTTGGTCATTCCGACGATGCGATGAGTCGCAGTGGTCAACGTCGCGGGGGACCTGCGCGTCGCCGGCGAGGCGCATGGAGGAGGAGGCCGCGGACCTCCGCGCGGAGGTCCGCCGCGCGCGAGAAGCGCGCGAAGCCCGCGAGCGCGTCCGCTCCGCGCTCGGCACCGCCATCGCGGGCGTCGGCCTCGCGCTCGGCGGGGGAGAGCGCGCGGACGCGGACGGACGAGGAGGTCGCGTCGGGGCGGCCGCCGGGATCGCGTCGTCGCCCTCCGACGACGACGCGATCGAGCGCGCGTGGAACGCGCCGCCGCGACGACCGGACGACGACAGCGACTTGCTCTCGGACGCCGCGCTGAGAAGGATCGTGGACAGGATATACCGCGAGCAAGTCGCGGCGACGCGACTCGCGCGCGTCGCCGGGGAGGGGGGCGAAGAAGATGAGGGCGCGGAGCGACCGACGCGTCGAAGTCGAGCCGCCGCGCGAGGAGACGAGCGCTACCGACGCGCGCGGCGACCGCTCAGCGCGGAGGAGTTCGACGCGCTGCCGTCGTTGAGATACGGCGAGGAGGAGGACGCGGCGAAGGAGGAGGAGGAGGAGGAGGAGGCGGACGCGGCGACGACCGAGCCGACCGAGCCCGCCGTCGCGTCGCCGCCGCCGCCGCCGCCGGAGGATTGCGTCATCTGCGCGTGCGCGTTCGCCCCCGCGGACGCGCTGAAACGACTCCCGTGCGGACACAGTGGGTTCCACGTGGACTGCATCCGCGCGTGGCTGTCGCGCTCGCCGACGTGCCCGCTGTGCAGGTGCGCGTGCCGCGCGGCGCCGCCGCCGCGGACGCGCGACGACGACGACGACGACGGCGACGACGACGACGACGACGACGACGACGGCCCGCCGTCGCTCACGGACGCGTCCTCGCTCGCGGACGACGATTTCGTCTCCACCGAGCACCTCGCGGAGCTGCAGAGCATGCACGCGGAGGAGAGCGCGTGGCTGGACCGGTTAGAATCGCAGCCGCGCGCGCGGTTGTACGACCGACTGTACGACCTTCCCGCGGCGGTGGCGGCGGCGGCGGAAGATGGAACGCCAACCGACGCCGCCGCCGCCGCCGGCGCGGAGGACGCCGCGCGGACGGTCGCGGCGCGGACGGAGGCGGCGAGAGCGCGCGGCGGCGCGGGGGATGCGAGCTTGGACGCGGGCGCGGCGGCGAGGGCGAGGGAGGAGGGACGCGGAGGACGAAGACGCGGCGAGCGCGCGCCGCCGCCGGGTCCGCCGGGTCGGAGGGTCGATCGCGTGGAGCTCCCGCTGACCACGGCCGCGCTCGAGCGAGACCGCCGGTCTCGCGCGAGCGCCGCCGACGCGCTCGAGCGATGGAGAGGGTCGGAGGGCGCGTCGTGACGAGCGCGCGAGTCGCGGCGGGCGGCGTCTCGCTTGTTAGTTGTACGGAAGTGGAAGTAGTAGTGTACAGTAGTAGCCGTTACGCGGAAGCCGCGGGGTCTCGGCGCTGACACATCACATCCGCCGACGCCGCGCGCGACCCCGGAGAGGCGTCGGGGCGGCGCGTCGCGCACTCTCGACGACCCTGAGACGCGCGCGAGCGACACGATGAGCGATCGAGCCCGCGCGAGCGCGCGATAGACCGCGGACGCGCACGGATACGCCGCATCGCGCGCGCGAGCCGCGTCCGCGAACGGAACTCACGTGAGCGCGGCGTCGTTCGTCGTCGTCGTCGCTCGCGGCGATGCCGGTCGTCGCCGCGAAGCCCGGGCAGGCGCCCCGGACGGTCATGCGCGACCAGTTCGTGACCGACCCGAAGCAACGCCCGAAGAAGAAGCGAAAGCGCCGCAAGCGCGACGACAGATCGTGGTGGGTCAAGACGAAGGAGCGCGTCGCGACGCGATGGCGCGAGCTGAACGAGAACAACACGTCGCTGTACTTGTTCCACGAGCGCTCACGCGTGCGCAAGCGCGCTTGGCGAATCATCCGGCACCCGTACTTCGACAAGGTCGTCATGGCCGCGATCGCGGTCAACTGCGTCTTGCTCGCGATGTACGACCCGACGGCGCCGGACGATTCGTCGTGGAACGCGTCGCTGGCGTACGCGGAGCACTTCTTCAGCGCGTTTTTCCTCGGCGAATTCTTCGTGCAGATCGTCGCGCGAAACTTCTTCATCGGCCCGGGGGCGTACCTCCACAACCCGTGGTTCCGTTTAGACTTCGTCATCGTCGTCTCGGGAACGATGACGCTCGTGATGTTCATGATCGGCGCGTCGGGGGGAGGGAACGTGAGCGGGATGCGGACGTTGCGAGCGCTGAAGCCGCTGCGAACCATCTCCGTGTTTCCCGGGATGCGCGTGCAGGTTGCGACGATACTCGACAGCATGCCGTTCATAGGGAGCGCGATGGTGCTGCTCGGGTGGCTGTACGTCGTATACGGCGTCGTCGGCGTGTATTTGTACGCGGGGAAGCTCACGAGTCGTTGCTACGCGCCGGAGAGCGACGTCGCGATCGCGGAAGAGGCGAACCTGCCGTGCGGCGGCGCGGGCGGCGCGCGGAGCTGCGCGACGAGCGAAGTCTGCGTCGCGTCGAAGGGTGACTACCCCAACTACGGGTTCACGAACTTCGACGACATCGCGTGGGCGTCGCTGACGACGTTCCAGACGCTCACGATGCGCGGGTGGAGCGACGTCATGGACCAGCTCGAGGCGGCGACGGGGTCGCTCGTCGCGACGAAGATGTATTTCATAACGCTCATCGTCTTCGGGAGCTTCTTCGCGCTGTCGTTGGTCACCGCGGTGATCATCGCGCAGTACGTTCGACAGAGTAAGCTGGACGAGAAGACGTCCGGGGTGGAGGGCGCCGGCGGGATTCTGAACTCGCCGTGGTTCCGGCGCCTCAAGCGGAAGCCGTGGTTCGTCCGCGCGAAGCGGTACCTGCAGACGCCGTGGGGATGGCAAAAGCCGACGCGACGGTTCGTCGAGCACCCGAGATTCAACACCGCGATCACGTTCTTGATCCTCGTGAACACCGCGACGCTGGCGTCGTACCACCACGGCATGGACGAGGGCATGAGGGACACGCTGGAGACGACGAACGTGCTCTTAAACGTCGCGTTCGCGATCGAGATGGTACTCAAGCTCGGCGGTCTCGGGTTGATCGATTACTTCGGCGACAAGTTCAACGTGTTCGATTTCGTGATCGTGATCGTCGGCATTCTAGAGATGGCGTTACAGAACGGCGGCCTCACGGTCCTTCGCGCGTTCCGCCTCGTGCGCGTGTTGCGTTCGATTCGCATTCTTCGGACGTATAAAAGAATGAAGGTGCTCATGGAAAACGTCGCCAAGGGTCTGGGCACGATGTTTTGGTTCTCCGCGGTCTTACTCCTCTTCGTGTTCATATTTAGCGTGTTAGGGATGCAACTCTTCGGCGGCACGGCCGGGTTCGAGGACGCGCGGAACAACTTCGACGACCTCGGGAGCGCGTCGCTCGCGGTGTTCAGCATGCTCACCGCCGACGGTTGGCACCTCACGATGTGGCGCGGGATGTCCGGCGCCGGGAGCGCCACCGCGCTGTACTTCGTGTCGTGGATGATGCTCGGGCACTACGTCTTCGTCGCGCTGTTCCTCGCGATGATCGTGTACGGGTTCTCTCAAGAGACCGAGGACGAACGAGTCGCGAGGGAGGAGAGAGAGCGGCTGCAGAAGGAGGCGATGTACGGACCCGACGGAGAGAAGAAGAAACTCGCGCGCGTCAAAGGCGCGGACATGCTCGTGGACAGGATGAGCAACAGAAAGAGTCGGGTCTTCGCGAGAGAGGCGGACGCGATGCGAAAGTGGCTGAGGGACACGGACCAGATGTACGGCGACGACGACGAGTGGAGCAGCGACGAGGAAGGGAAGGCGGAGGAAGCCGCGAAGTTTCTCCTCGCGTTGAACAAGAAGAAGCGAGACGACGACGAGCACGACGACGGCGAGGACGGCGCGGAGGAGGCGACGTTCTCGCTCGTGAAGACGAACGTCGTGGAGGCTCTGAAGCATACCATCACAGCTGGCGTCGCCGTGCCCGTGAGCGTGGACCAGGCTGAGGAGGCGGCGGCGAAGACGGAGGAGGTGTTCGGGTCGAAGCGGCCGTTGGATAAATTTCGAGCCGCCGCGAGGGTGGCGATGGTGGCGGGCCGGTTCAACCTCGCCAGCGGGAAGAAGACCGGCGGCGGTGGCGGCGGCAGCGGCAGCGGCGCGAGCTCGCTGCGGATGTCGCGCGCGAGCGTCGCGCGAGCCCGGGACCCGTTCGAGGGGCTCACTGGGAAGGCGCTGGAGGACGCGATCATCGCGGAGGACGACCGAAGAAGGCTCGAGCGGCGGAAGAGCGGCGGCGGCGGTCTGTTCTCGCGGTTCGTGTCCTCGAAGAGTCTGAGAGCGCGACAGCGCGAGAAGGAGCAGCGGGAGCTCGGCGCCGCCGCGGTCGCCGCCGCGGCGTCCGGCGGCGGGTCGCGTCTGCGAACCTCGCGGGCGTCGCCGCGCGACGACGACGACGACGACATCCTCACCGAGCTCATCAAAGAGAGTCTCCATCGCGCGGAGCGCGACGGCGTCACCCCGGAGGAGATCGCCAAAAAGTTTGGCATCGACGTCGAGGAGGTGCTCGAGCGCGGTGCGCGATCGTCCACGAGCGGCGGGAGTTTCGGGCGCGACGATTTCTCCGACTTTGGCGGACACTCGGCGCGATCGAGTTTCGCCGCGGCGTCTCGGCGGTCGTTCGCCGCCGGGTCCGCGTCCGCGTCCGCGTCCGCGCGCGGCGGCGGCGGCGGCGGCGAGCGCGAGGCGCGCCGCGCCGCGATTCGAGAGCTCTGGGGCGGGTACGACCCCGGGGAGGACCTCCCGGACCCGGAGGAGTACGACAAACCGCTGTCGCCGCGTCGGGGACTGAACGAGTGGATCACGTGCGGCGCGTTGCCGGAGCACCAGTTCGGGTATAAACCGCCCGTCGCGACCGAGGAGGAGAGCAGCAGCGGCGGCGGCGAAAGCGAGGAGGACAGCGAGCAGCTCCGCGACGCGCCCGCGGCGGTTCCCGCGCCGACGGTGACGCGCCGCGCGCCCGTAAACTTGGGGAAAGCGCCCGTCGCGGCGTCAAGGGCGGCGGCGCCGCCGCCGAAAAGAGCGCCGCCGTTTTCCGGTCTGTCTGCCGACATCCCGGCTGGTTTCGGCGCGCCGCAGGCGGTCAGCGCGTCGGGGGGGTCGACGTTTCAAACCCCGGGGAAGCCCGCGCGGTCGTCTTTCGACCCGGGTGTAGACGCGAACACGACGCCGCCGCTCAGCGCGGGCGGAGTCGAGCTCGGCGGAATGCGCACCCCGGTCGCGAGAGGCGGCGGAACCTGGGCGAAACCGGTCCACGGTCGACCCGTCGGTGGAGGGTTCGGCGGTGGGTCGCTCGCGGACCAGCTCACGAAGGTCGCGAAGAAGAAGGGCAATCCGTCGCGCGCGTACGAAGTGCCGGGGCCGGTGATGGAGAGCAACGAGTCCTCGAACGGCGGGTGGCTTCGCGCGACGCTCCGCGCGCTCGGTTTCTCCCGCGGCGACGAAACCGCGGCGCCGAGACCGTCACCTGGACGTCCGACGCCCTCCGCGCGGCGGGCGCGACGCCCGCGCCGCGGTCCTGGCCCGGTCACGGAGGCGTGGAACCCCCTGGACGACGATGCCGCGTCCGACGACGAGGGCGCGGGCGCGGGCGGCGCGGGGATCGGAGGACGCGGGTCGGTCGCCGACAGGATGGACGCCGCGCGCGCGAGAGGACAAAACTTGAGAGCCGACGCGCAAGGCACGCTCGCGGGCAGAAGCCGCGCGTACGCGTCGCTCATGGCCGCGGGCGCGGCGGCGAGCGCGCAGAAGGACCGCGAGGATAAGGCGGCGTTGGAGGAACGCGAGCAAAAGAAGCGGTTCGAAGAGCGGCTGAAAGCGAGAGGGATGACGCGCGCGAGCGTCGGACGCCGCGACGGGCTCGACGGGAGCGTTTTGTCCGACGACGACGTCTCGGACGAAGACGACGCGAGCTTCGGGGGATACCCCGCGCCCGGGTTCGACTCCGCGCGATCGACGGACGACCTCGGCTCGCGTCGGCTCAGAGAGATTCACGACGCGTTCGATCAAAACATGGGCCTCGGATTCGACAGCGCGCGCGGCGGCGGGTCCAGCCCGAGCCAAGTCTCGTCGACCTCGCGAAGCGCCGCGTCGAAGTATCTCCAAGTCGAGCGCCAGAGGGACAAGTCCAAGGACATGGCGCGAGGGATGGTGGACCGCATGCAAATCGCGCGCGGGCGACGGACGACGATCCAGCCATTGTACAACGACGACGCGTTGCTTCCCCACGCCACGGAGGATTTCGCGCTTCCGAAGATGACCGCGACGCTGCGCGGCGGCGAGGCTGGGGCCAAGAAACGCCGCCTCGACGGCGTTCCAGACCGCGACGTCGTCGTCTCCGCGCCGATGAAGACGGCGAAACGGCCGGAGCACAAGATCACGAAGGACGTCGTCGAGGCGCAGATTTTCGGCTCGGAGCCGCCGCCGGTGTTCATGAAGCACTCGTCCTTGTTCGTGTTTAAACCCCAAAGCGCGTTCAGAAGAGTCGTGTTCATGGTCGCGAACGATAAGCGCTTCGAGGCGATCATCTTGACGCTGATATTCTTGAGCGCCGTCGCGCTCGCGATCGAAGACCCTTCTGTCGAGGAGACGTCCGCGCTCGGAACGGTGCTGTTCAACCTCGACGTCGCGTTCACGACCGTGTTCGTGGTCGAGATGTTCAGTCGCATCATCGCGCAAGGGTTGATCATGCACGAGGGCGCGTACTTGAGGGTCGGGTGGAACGTGCTCGACGGCGTCATCGTCGTCATGTCCGTCGTCGCGATCCTTCTCAGGGGGAGCAACCTGAGCATCGTTCGGAGTTTCCGGACGCTGCGCGCGTTGCGGCCGCTGCGAATGGTGCGCCGGCTGCGATCGATGCAGCTCCTGATGGCGACGCTGCTGCAGTGCGCGCCGCAGATTGGCAACGTCATGCTCCTCGGTCTGTTCGAGTTTGTCATCTTCGGCATCCTCGGCGTGCAGCTCTTCGGCGGGAAGTTTTGGCGGTGCACGGACGGCTCCGTCGGGCACGTCGATCAGTGCTCCGGCGCGTTCATCGGCGCGGACGGCGTGTCGTCCACGCGCGCGTGGGTGAACCCGGTGTATAATTTCGACCACGTCGGGCAAGCGATGATGTCTCTGTTCGTGATCGCGACCATGGACGGCTGGGTCGAGCTCGCGCACCGAGGCATGGACGCGCGAGAGGTGGACTTCCAACCGGAGAAGAATTACGCCCCGGCGAACGTGCTCTTCTTCGTCGCGTTCGTGCTCCTCGGGAGCCTGTTCTGGGTGAACATTCTCCTCGGCGTGCTCATCGATCGGTATCGACGCA
>Ga0181560_10003327_pt1 | contig 14851 bp, 15 predicted proteins | sample 011ome_20_FD_133751 | JGI IMG/M metagenome (GOLD analysis project Ga0181560, IMG submission 133751) | Coastal salt marsh microbial communities from the Groves Creek Marsh, Skidaway Island, Georgia - 011509CT metaG (megahit assembly) | ecosystem: Environmental > Aquatic > Marine > Intertidal...
CGGCGCCTTTCAACTCCAACTGACGCCTTTCAACTCCACCCCGATATCATCGCTTTAGGCGCTACGCGCGGCTTTCAACAACCCGGACCGAGCGGTGGAGTATCTCCTGACGGGCATCCCGGAGTCCGCGGCGCCGGAGCCCGCGGCGGCGGGCGCGGCGGGCGCGGCGGGCGCGGCGGGCGCGGCCGCGGGCGCGGCCGCGGCCGCGCCGAGCGACGGCGGCGGACCGAACACGAGCCCGCTGAATCTGTTCCCCGAGGGATTCCCCGGCGGCGGCGGCGGCGGCGGCGGAGACGGCGAGGGCGGGATCCTCGACTTTCTCCGCGAGAACCCGCAGTTCCAAGCGATCCGCGCGATGGTCCAGGGGAACCCTCAGATCCTCCAGCCCATGCTCGCGGAGCTGCAGCGGCAGAACCCGCAGCTGTACCAGCTCATCAACGGGAACCAGGAGGAGTTTTTGCAGCTCTTGAACGAGCCCGCGCCCGCGGACGCGCTTCAGAACCTCGCCGCGGGGATGGGCGGCGAGGACGGCGGCGGCGGCGGCGGCGGGCAGCAGATCGTCATCACGGAGGAAGAGAAGGCTGCGATCGACCGTTTGGCCGCGTTGGGGTTTGAGTTCGAGCTCGCCGCGGAGGCGTTTTTCGCGTGCGATAAAAACGAAGAGATCGCCGCCAACTACCTGTTCGACCAGGCGGACTGACGTGCCGATCCGAGCGGCGACCGAGGCGACGCGCGGCGGGCGCGGCGGCCGGCGTCGTCGCGCGCGGGGGAGAGAACGGCGCCGACGCGAGGGTGGCGTGCGGTGCGAGTAAGTAGACAACCTAGTAGAGTTCGATAACACACGATACGATACGCACGCGTCGGCGCCGCGAGATCGCGTTCGACTTTCACTCAACGAAAAATGTTGACGATCGCCGCGGTCTACCAGAGCGACGCGCGCCTCCTCGGCGTTCGCGGCGTTCGCGCGCTCCTCGGCGTTCGTCGGCGCCGCGCGAACGCGGACGCGCGCGGTGCGGCGGCGGCGAGGGCGGGGGAGGAGAGAGGAGAGACGCGCGCGCGAAACGTAAACGTCGCGCGCGTCGATCGACGCGAGCGCATCATATAAAAAGACGATATGAACGAGCTCGACGAGCTGCTCAGCGATCTCGACGCCGCGGGCGTCGGGAAGACGTCGTCCGGCGCGCGCGCGCCTCTCGCCGCGCGGCACTCCGCGCCGGTCGCGTCTTCGAGCGCGTACGTCGGCGGCGGACGCGGCCCGGGCGCGGGACCGAGCGTCGCGGCGGGCGGAGGAGGAGGGGGAGGAGGAGAGCGGGGAGGAGGAGGAGAGCGGGGAGGAAAGTCTCCGTTGACGCGCGCGCGGAGCGAGGTGGACGACCTCCTCGCGGACATCGACGGCGTCTTGGGCTCCGGCGCGTCGACGAGCGCGAGGCCGCCGTCGGGACGACCGATTCCGATCGCGCCGCGCGTCGCGGACCGGGGGTCCGAGCGGTCGGCGGCGGTCGCCGTCGGCGGCGGCGGTCGCGCCGGCGGCGTTCGATGCGCGCCGTGCCCGTCCATCGCCGGCGCGCGCCTCCCCCTCGGCGGCCCTTCCTCGCACTTCGACGCGAAAGCCTGCGACGCGATGCGATGCACCGGGTGCGACTTCGACGTCCTGTCGTTCGAGCGCGCGGCGTGGCGAGACGGCGTGGACTACATGTTTTTCCGGAACGCCTACCCGGACGCGGGGAAGTTGTCCGCGGCGACGGCGACGCGACGCGGCGGACGCGCGTACTGTTGTCAGTGCAGCTGGAGGAGCGCGCGGGAGGAGGACGTGGAGGAGATCAAGGCGATGAGCGGGACCCTGCGATGGGTCTGCGGCGGGCACTAGCGGCGGGCGGGGTCGGGAGACGCGTCCTAAATTTATTTTTTTGACCGACGAAAAAAATAAGTTTCTCAAGCCACTGCGGTGATGCGAGTCGCGTCTTTCGTCTCACAACGCGGCGCGCGCCATGGCGACGGCGGTGAACGAGCGCGTGGACGCGCTCCTCGCGAGCGGCGACGCCGCCGCGCACTGCCTCGTCGGCGCGACGTGCGACGACGCGGAGCTCGCGTGCGCGGGCCCGATCCCAGAGGATTGGCCGCGCGCGCTTCAGATCCTCGGCCACCTCGCGACGGGCGCGCTCGTCGAGGCGCACCTCGCGTGGTGCCGCGTCCCGGAACCCCTGCGCGCGTCCGACGCCGAGCTCGTCGCCGCGAAAGCGCTTCTGGACGCGCTGCGCCGCCGCGACCTCGCGGGGCTCCACGCGCGCGCGGACGGCACGTCGTGGAGCGCGCGCGCGGCGCCGATCGTCCGCGCCATCGCGAGCGACGCGCGCGAGCGCGCGCTAGATCTCATCGCTCGCGCGTACACGACCGCGAGCGTCGCGCACGTCGCGGCCGCGCTGGGGACAAGCGCGCCGGACGCGATCGCGCGGTGCGCCGCGCGCGGGTGGGGGGTCAGCGAGGACGGCGCGTGGCTCGACGTCGTGAAGCCGCCGGTGACGGAGAAGCAGAGAGCCGCGATCGACGCGCTGACGTCGTTGACGGAGGTCACGACGCACCTGGGAGACTTCGCGTTGGACACGGAGCAGGAGAGCTGAGCCGAGCGCGCGGCGTTCGAGGAGAGAGAGGAGGAGAGAGAGAGAGAGAGAGAGTCAGAGAGAATTCTTTCTATCGTAGAGCTAGCTAACAGCGCGTACAACAACGTGTAGTGCATCGCGCGCGACGACGACCCCGTCGTCGTCGCCGCGGTCATCCCTTGACGACGGCGATCGGACGCAGCTTCACCGCTTTCTTCGAGATCCCCGCGTCGTGACACGTGTTCACCACCTCCGTCACGTCCTTGTAACTCTCCGGCGCTTCCTCCATGACGAGCTTCGGGGACGCGACGCGTATGGATATCCCCTTCGTCTTCAAGTTCTCCAGAACCTCGGCGTAGTCGAGCTTGTTCCTCGAGTTGTTCCGGCTCCGCGCCCGCCCCGCGCCGTGGCACGTGCTCCCGAACGTCTCGTCCATCCCCTTCTGCGTCCCCGTGAGGATGTACGAGCACGTCCCCATCGTCCCGCCGATCATCACGGGCTGACCGGTGTATTGATAGTCCACCGGTATCAGCGGGTGATGCGGCGGGAACGCGCGCGTGCTCCCCTTTCGATGCACCAGAAGCGTCTTTAACTTTCCGTCCACCATATGCTCTTCGATCTTCGCGATGTTATGCGACACGTCGTACACCACGTGCATGTCCAAGTCGTCCGGGGTGGAGTCGAACATCTTCGCGAACGCCTGCCGGCACAGAAACGTCATGCTGCTCCGGTTCACCCACGCGTAGTTCGCCGCGCACGACATGGCGCTGAGATAGTTTTGGCCCTCCGTCGAGTTAATTCTCGCGCACGCCAGCTGTCGATCGTTCGTCTCGATCCCGTCCCGCGCCATCGCGCGCTCCATCTCCGTCAGCGCGTCCGTCGCGACCTGATGCCCGAGCCCTCTGCTGCCGCTGTGGATCATCACCATGACCTGCCCGACGGCGTCCACGCCCATCTTCTCGGCGGCGTGCGCATCGAAGATCTCATCCACGACTTGAATCTCCGCGTAGTGATTCCCCGCGCCGAGCGTCCCCATCTGCGGGAGCCCGCGCTTCTTCGCGCGCGCGCTGACTTTGTTCGGGTCCGCGGTGAGCATCCGCCCGTACTCCTCGCAGTGCTCTTTGTCCTCCGCCCACGCGTACCCCTCTCGCAGCGACCAGTCCATCCCCATCTCCAGCGCCGACTCCAACCCGGCGGCGGACGTGGGGATGATCCCTTGCGACCCGACGCCCACCGGGATGTGATCGAAAAGCGCCTGCGCGAGCTTCTCCTTGACGTCCGCGACGTCGCTCTCCATGAGGTTCGTCCGCACGACGCGCACGCCGCAGTTGATGTCGAACCCGACGCCTCCTGGCGAGACCACCGCGGCGGGATCGCTCATGTCGAACGCGGCGACGTTTCCGATGCAGAACCCGTACCCGCTGTGGACGTCCGGCATCGCGATCGACTTGCCCACGATCCCGGGCAAGCACGCGACGTTCGCGAGCTGCTTCACCGCGGGGAGGAACCCGCCGTGGCCGCCGCTGTCGACGTGCTGCTGCAGCTCCTCGAACATGAGCGTCTCGAGGTGTTTGTTCACGTAGAACGTCCCCGGCACGCGCATGTTGGGAACGAACCCCTCGTTCACGATCCACTGGTTCGCGGAGACTCTCGACAGGAACGCCATCTCTTGTTGGTACGTTCGTCGAGGCGCCATCGCGGCCGGGGCGGCCGCGAGGGGCGCGGCGTGCGGGCGCGCGGCGGCGGCGGCGGCGGCGGCGGCGCGAGATGTGTGTGGCGGTGAAAGGAAAACCTGATCGATGAGTTGTTCGTTCGCGTTCTCGTCGTCGTTCGCTCCGAGAGCGAGCCTTCGTCCGTCACAACGACGGCGCCCCGCGCGATGCAGGAGGGCGACGTCGGCGTCGCCGCGGTGCCGGTGAACGGCCGGCGGCTCCCGCGCGGCGAGTCCGACGTCCTCCCCGCGCCGAGCGTCCTCGGCCGCGGCTGCGAGACGTGCGACGCGTCGCTCGGAAGGATCGTGCTCTTCTTCGCCTATCGCAGACTGCGAGACCCGTCCGGCGTCGTCGACCGCCTCCGAGCGACGTGCGAGGCGCACGGCGTGACGGGGAAGATTCGCGTGGGCGCGGAGGGGATCAACGGCACCGCCGCGGGGTCGATCGCGGGGATCGACGCGCTGAGACGCGCGTGCGAGAACGACGAGGACGAAGGGCTGCGCGACGCCGCGAGGTCCATCGACTGGAAGCCCACGCCGGGGTGCGCGCACCTGTTCGACGCGCTCAGCGTTCGCTTAGTCCCGGAGATCGTCCCGTTCGAGGGCGCGCCGCTACAACTAGGGGCCCGAGATCGATCGGGGAGGAGGAGGAGGGTGGAAGAGCGAGAGGAGGCCGCCGACGACGCCGCCGCCGCGAAGACGCCGCCGCCGCCGCCGCCGACGCGCGGTTGTCCGATCGCGTTCGTCGACCCGCTCGACTTCCACCGCGCCGTTCTGGCGTCCTCCGCGACGACGTCCGCCGCCGCCGCCGCCGCCGACGCCGCCGAAGCCGACGACGCCGATGTCGTCGTGTTGGACGTGCGGAACTGGTACGAGTCTCGCGTCGGGCACTTCGACGGCGCGCGTCTCTTGCCGCTGCGACGATTCGGACAGCTCCCGGAATATTTCGACTCGCACCACTGTCCTCCGGACCTCGTCGCCGGGAAGGAGGTGTACATGTACTGCACCGGCGGGATACGGTGCGAGAAGGCCGCGGAGTACCTCGCGGGGCTCGCGCCGGGGCCGGACGGCGCGCCGAGGGCGCCGAGGGCGGTGAAGAAGCTCCGAGGCGGGATCGTCGCGTATCAGGTGCGTTCTATACAAACGTTTTTCACCCATCGTTCGGTTTCAATACTGTATTTGATCGCGTGGGTCCCTTTCAACTGACCGGTGAACTAATTTTGTGTCTTACTCAGCGAGACGTCGCGGACGGCGAGGGGCGCGAGCGCAGCGCGTTTAAAGGCTGCAACTTCGTGTTCGACAAGCGCGGCGCCGTCCGGGTGACGGACGACGTCGTGCCGACCGCGTGGTGCGACGGCTGCGGCGTCGAGAGCGACGCGCTGGGGAAGTGTCGAGGGTCGGGGTGTCACGCGATTCTCGTCGCGTGCGCGTCGTGCGCCGCCGCCGGCGTGTACTGCTGCGCGGCGTGTCGCGCGCAGGACGACGACGCGGCGGCGGCGGTGGCGGCGGCGGCCGATGGGTGCGGGAATCAGAAGCGACAGAGGCGGAAGCCGTGCGACTGCGACGGGTACGCCGCGCGCGAGCGGCGGCTCCTTCCTCGCGCGCCGACGACCGAGGATACGACGTGAAACCGGACTAGTCTAGCTAGCTAGAGCGACTACTATAACACATCGCGCGATGTCGCGCCCGCGACCACGCTACTCGACCGCCGCCGCGGCCGGCCTCAGCGCGAGAAAGTCGCCCATCCCCGCGGCGAGCCCCGGGGTCCACTTCCTGCGCTCGAGCAACCAGCCCGCGTCCGCGTACTCCGACTCTCTCCGATTGAGATGCGCCGGGAAAAGTCCTTAAGGATCGGCGTTCACCTCGCGAACGGGGTCGTATGGGAACCAGTGTATAGAACGCACCGCGACGCGTCCATCTCGCACAGCGAGAGCCACAGATCTTCCGCGCGCGCGGCGTCGCCCGCGACCCAGTAACACGCCACGAGCGCGGCTCGCACGTCGCTGGAGTACAGCTGGCGGCTCAGCGTTTCGAGTTGGCGGCGCGCGGCGGCGACGTCGCCCGTCTCGAACGTCGCGAACGCGGCTTGCGCCTCGGCGATTTTTTGCTCCTTTCGCGCGCGCGCGTCGGCGAACGCGACCGCGGCGGCGGCGTAGTCCCTCCGCGCGTCGTCCCACCGGTCCAGCCGTTTGTACGCCTGCGCGCGCTCGAACAGCGGCACCGCGGGGCCCGCGCCGCCGGGTTTGGCGAGCTCGAGACACGCGCCGTAGTCGTCGATCGCCGACTCGTACAACGCCGTCGCCGCCGCCGCCGTCGCCGCCGCCGCCGCGAGGCCCTCGAGCGCGTTCGCGCGGCCAAAGTGCGCGCCGCTCGCGCTCGCGCCGCGCGGGTCCGCCTCCAGCGCGGCGTCGTACGCGCGCATCGCGCGCTCGTACGCGTACGCGTCCACGCGGACGTCGCCGAGAAGCTTTAGGAGCGCGGCTTTCGACGACGCTTCGAGATCGCGATCGTCCGCGACCGCGACCGCGCGCTCGAGGACCGCCTCCGCGTCTTCGAGCCCGCCCGCGCCGTACAGCTCGCGTGCGTCCGCGAGCGCGTCGGCCGCGGACGCCGCGGACGCCCGGGGAGGACGAACCGGAGCCGTCGCGAGCGCGAGCGCGGCGAGGAGCGCGCGGCGGCGAGACGAGACGCCTCGGTCGCCGACCACGTCGGACGGCGCCGACGTGGAAGAGGACGCCGTCGCCGCGGCGTGTCGACGCCGACGAGCCGCGCCGACGCCGACGACGACGCGAGACTCGTCGGCGCGCAAGCGGCGACGAGTCTCGACGACATTCTTCGTCGTCGCGCTCGGCCGAGTGCGGCGCGCGCGCGTCGCGTCGTTCGCGAGTCCGTTTCATCAGTATCCGTCCGAGAAAAATAATATCTGAGATTCAAAACTCAATTGTTAACTCACGAGCCCCCATACACTCGCCCGCGCCCGCGCCCATGCCGCCGAAGAAGAAGACCGCCACCGGGCCCGCCGCCGGAGGCGTCGCGAAGAAGAAGAAAGCAGCCCCCGCGAAGGCCAAGAAACCGGTCGACAGCGCGAAGAAGCCCGAGCCCGAACCGAAAGATGAGATGAAGCGCGTCGCGTTCGACGTGAAGACGCTGCTTCGCCAGTACGCGAATCTCCAATACACGTTCAACGCGCTCATGGACCGCTAACGATCGCTTCAAGAAATAGACCCGGAGGAGTACGCGGGCCAACCGGAAATGATGGTGAACGGCGTCGACATGGCGGAAGACATCACGGTCATTGACGGGGGGACGGCGCCGTTCGCGATCGACTCGGACTGCATGCTCTTTTTCTGGCTCGTCAGTAGGCTATCTTCGGCGTGCGACAGCGGGACCATCGCCGGCGACGCGCAAAGGCTCGAGGCGGTGTTGACCGGCGCGCTCGAGGACATCAAGAACACGACCGCAGCGTGGACGAGGAAGCGGTTCGAGCTCATGACCGGGCTCCTCCTCGCGATCGTGACGGGCCCGAATCACGCGCTCGACGGGTTCATCGACCGCGGGTTCGAAGCGCCGAAATTTTTCCGAGACCTCGCGACCGCGTGGCGACAGCTGTTGAACCCGAACGGTCGCGCGGGGACGGACGGACCGAAGAGGCTGAAAGAGGACGGCGTGACCCCGGACATGATGTGATACGCGAAAGAAGACCTCAAAAATCTGAAAGAGTACCTCGAGTCGGGGAACGCAGGCGGCGTCTCGATGTTCGGAGGCGGGCTGCAGAAGATCAAGTTCGCCTGTGACCCGGCGGCCCGGTGACTTCCTTCATCATCACGGGAAATGAACCTAAACGAAAGCGAAGACGACTGACTTCGACCGCGCGCGCCCGCGACCCCCGCCCCCGCCTCACGCCCCTCCCATCGCGTATCTCGCGATCATCTTCCTCGCGGGCGCGAACGCGTTCACCCCCGCGAGTCCGATCCCTCTCCCGAACGCGATCGCCGGGCTCCGCGCGGAGAAGAGTCGGTGTAACGCGTCCAACGCCGCCATCATCGGCGCGTTGGCGCCCGACGCGTCCTTCGCGTACTTCCGGAGCGTGGACTCCGCGCCGACGTCGCCGCCGACGGCCGCCGCCGCCGCGAGCGCGTCGGATAACAGCCGCGCGTCGCGGATCCCCAGGTTGACGCCCTGGCCGCCGAGCGGATGGACCTGAGGGACGTTCCGTACAAAGCGACGTCGGGGTGGAGGTCATAGGCGTCAGAAGCGGAGTTGAAAGGCGTCGAGGTCGGTGATTGAAAACGTGGGACCCTAGGCGGAGAGAGACGACGGGAAAACTCCTTAAGTATCGGCGTTCACCACGCCGACGCGGTCGTATGGGGACCAGTGTGAGATAGAACGCGCCTGATGCGCGGCATCGCCGACGAGCGCGAGCCGGCGAAGCGAGTACCGCCCGGCCAGCCGCGTCGCGAGCGGGAACGCGCCGCGCGCGCCGCTCGCGCCGACGACCGCGGGCGGGAGCTCGAACGCCGGCGCGGGGGACGCGGCGGCGACGCCGACGCCGCGCAGCGCGAGCTTCGACGCCGGTCTCAGGAGGCTGTCCACGAACGACGTCTGAAGCCGGTCGAAGTCCGAGCGTCCGACGTTTTCCGCGCCGCCGCCGTCGTCGGCGTCGGCGTCGGCGGCGGCGGCGTCCGACCCCCACGCCGGCGACGTCTTCACCGCGTACTTTCCCTCCGAGCGCAGCGCCGCGTGCACCTCCGCGGCGAAGTCTTCGTCGGACAGTTTGCACAGACGATCCGCGTCCTCGTTCGTCGTCGTCCAGACCACGTTGCTCAGGCCGCCGCCGCCGCTGCCGCCGCCGCCGCCCGCCGCACCCTCGTCCCCTCCTCCCTCCCCGTCGCCGGTCCCCTCCCCAACGATCGGCAGCAGCGCCAGCGGACCGTTCGGGAGGAACCGCTGCCACGCCGTGTCGTGCGCGATCGCCGTGCGAACCGTCCCGACCGCGGCTTTCCTGTGGTACGACCACCCGGCGACGGTCAAGCCCGCGAGCGTTCGCGTCCGCGACGACGCGCCGTCCGCGGCGACGACGAGCCGCGCGCGGACGCGACGCCGCGCCTCGCGCGCGCCGTCCGCGCCGCCGCCGCCGTCGCCGTTCTCAGCCTTCTTCTTCTTCTTCTTCTTCTTCTTCTTCTTCTTCTCCTCCTCCTCCTCCTCCTCGAACTCGACGCTCGCGAGCGTCCCTGGGTCGCCGCCGAGGTCGAGCGACGCGAGCGACGAAGGCGGAGGAAAGATCACGCCCAGTCGCGTCGCCGCCTCGTGCAACGCGGCGTGTATCACGACGTTCTCCACGACCGCGCCGAGGGCGTCCTCGCCCACCTCGCGCGCGTCGTACCGCACGTGCCCGTTCGACGCGTCGTCCCACACTTGCATCGTCTTGAACGGACGCGCGCGCGCGTTGGAGACGCGATCCCACGCGCCGACGTCGCGGAGGAATCGAATCGACAGCGGCGTCAGCGCGCTGACCCTCGGCTCCGGATGGCGCGACGGATTCGCGTCGAGCCACGCCGAGCTCGGCGGCGGCGCCCTGTCCGCGAGCATGACGCTGAGGTGCGACGTCAGCGGCGTCGAGCGCAGGACGCACGCGAGCGCGGTGCCGACGACGCCGCCGCCGACGATGCACACGTCCACCACGGGGGGCGTCGTCGTCGTCGTCGACGACGACGACGACGCGGAAGACGCCGCGGCCGCGGCGACGCCGCGGACGCCGAGAAACGGCGACGCCCCAGAGGACGACGACGTCGTCGTCGCCGCGGCGAGGACCCTCGCGAGACGCATCGGTCGAGACGTCCCCTTGCGCCGATCCCGCGCCCCGCCCCGCGCGCGAACACGTGTGACGACGACGCGACGTGACGACGACAGAAATCTCTTCCTTCGCGCGGCACTGTCATTCGTTCCATGCGCGCGCTGACGGGGTCGTGCGCGTTCCGCGCGCGCGCGTCCGCGCGCCGCGGCGACCAGTCCGGAACGTCGTCGTCGTCGTCGTCGTCGTCGTCACGACCACCGCGACCGCCGCGCCGCGCGGAGGCGAGCGACGAGCGACGACTCGAGCTCGACCGTCGCTCGTGGACGCTGATCGCCGCGACAACGATCGCGCTCTCGCGGTCGACGACGCCGACGCGCGCCGCGCTCGCGTACGGCCTGAACAAGCCGCCGCCGTCCAACGACGGCGGGTTCTTCGGCCTCGGCGCGTCGAAGAAGCCGCGGCGGAGCTACGCCGAGATCATGGCCGCGAGGGAGGAGGCGGAGAGAAGGCGGGAGGAGCTCGAGGCGGAGGCGAACCCGGGCGTTCTGGTCACGATGGACAGCGGGCTGCAGTATCGAGAGATGGACGAGGGCAGGCCGAGCGGCAAGGTCGCGGCCAAGGGCGACGAGATGTTCGTGCTGTACAAAGTCTTTCGACTCGCCCCGGGGGCGTACTTCAAGTACAGCAGCGGCGGGACGCCGATCTTGATGTTCTCGCAGGGGTACGGATACGAAGGCCAGGTGCGCGCGCGCGTCCGACGTCCTTCCATCCGTATCCGCATCCGTCTCGACCGCGCGGTCGGCCGCGTCGGCGCGCGCGACGAAACCCTCACCGATCGAATCGAATCATCGAACCAACCGACCAATCATCTTCCCTCCTTCCTTCCGCGCGCGTCGACAGGACGACGTCGGCGAGCCGTACGTCTTCGCGCTGGGCTCCGACGGGATGCCTCGAGGCGTCTCGCCCGCATTGTACGGGATGCGAGAGGGCGGGAAGCGAAGGATACTCGTGCCCCCCAACGCGGGGTGGGTGAATGACGACGTGAAACCGAGAGCGCCGTCGTTCGGCGCGAGTCGGCGGCTCGCGAACCACCGCGAGGAGCCGCTGCTCGTGGAGGTGGACGTGTTGAGGATACGTAAAGCGAACGAGCCGGCGAGCGGGGAGGAGGACGACGACGTCTCGGACGCGGCGGACGGCGGGCTGGGGTTCAAGCTCCCGGCGCCGCCGTCGCCGTTCCGGGACAGGCTCGGGGAGACGCGGGAGACCGCGGAGGCGAGCGGCGACGCGGGCGCGGGCGAGGTCGAGGACGAGCCGCTCGCGGTGTGATGGACGAGCGCGCGAGACGCGCGGGCGCCGGCGCGTCGCCGCCGGCGTCCGTCTGGTCGACGACGCGTTAATTACATTTTATACCTTTGACGCTCGCGAAGAGTCGTCTACGAGGGCGCGGCGCTCCCGCCGGTCGCCTCCCCCGGCTTGAGCTGTATCGCGCACACCGACGTCTTGTACTGCCCCGCGCTCGGGCCGTCGTCCTTCGAGCTGCTCGCCGTTCGCGTGCTGTACGACACGTAGAGCACGACGTCATTGGCCGCGTCGAAGACGCGGCGAACCTTCAAGTTTTTCTGGTTGAGAAAATTGATGTTCTTTCGCTCGCTGAAGAGCTCCTTGCCTTGGAATCCGGCGATGTCGCCGTCCACGCGCACGGTCTCCGCGCGGACGCACCCCAACGACGTCTGCGACGGCTCCGTGAAGAAGTCCCCGCTCTTCGCTTTCGCGCTGAGGCTTCTGGAGAAATCCGAGAGGTATAACGTCACCCCCGAGACGTCTGGGTCTCTCAGCGCGACCACGTTGACAGCGTCTTTGAAGACGATCCCGGACGCGTTGAACTCTGCGATCGTCGTCGACTCCGCGCCCGCCGCGACGGACGCGAGCGGGGAAGACGCGAGCGCGAGCGCGCACGCGGCCGCGCACGCGGTCGCTCTCGCGCGACGCGTCGTCGTCGCGTCGTCGCCATCCTCGGGTGATGATGACGTTGATCTCGTCGACGCGCGCTCGCGCGGCGTCGTCGTCGCGCGGACGGAGACGGGCGCGCGAGCGCGACGCGTCGTCGCAACGACGACGACGCTCCTCGAGGCGACGACGTGCGCGGACATCGCGCCGGGCGCGAGAGAAGTGACCAGGGACGCGAACGGAAGGGTCCGTCAGCTGGTCCGAAAACTTTCGACGTTTTACTTGCAGGTGTAAATTAGATAAGATGTAAGTTAGTCTAGTGTTGTCAACCTGCAACGCTACGAACCCCAGGCGACCCCGCGGTCACCCCCGCGGTCACCGCCGTAACCGCCGACTCAACATCTTATACCTCGCCTCGTTTGACTTTCCCATCTTCTTCTTGTATTTCTCCTCCAAGCTCTTGGTCCAGTCGCGAAGCGAGAAATCTTTCCGGTTGAATATGAAGTACACGTACATGAGCAAGCTGTTAAGCATCCCGAGGAAGAACGCTATCGGCTCCATGACGTCCCACGACAGCTCGAAATACGTCAGCCGCAATAACACCCCGAGCTGAAACACCATGGCGAGGAAACCGACGGCGACGACGCCGTTCGTCTTGAACCGCGCCGACTGCACCGCTTTTTCGTACTCGTTTTTCATCTCGTCGTGATCGAGCTCCAACTGCGCGAGCTCTTCCTGGGTGAGCCCGAACACGCGCGCGGGGACGCGCGGTAACATGCGCACGACCTCTTTCGTGATCTCCGCGGCGTCGAGGTACACGACGCCGTGCAGACGCAGGATGATGCCAGCCTTCTCGAGCGCGTCTGAGATTTCGATCTGTTCCTCGTTCGTCGACACGCCGTGCTCGACGAGAATCTCGAGAAACTCGACGTCCGTGATGTGATCGTGCGTCAGCTTCCGTTCGATGAGCGCCTCGTTCACGGCGACGGACCTGACGTTCTATAAGATTCATCGCGCGGGCGGCGGCGGGCGGGCGGGCGGGGCGGGGAGGGGGGGGTCAGACGGGGCGGGAAAACGAGGAAGGAAGGGATGAATGAATGATTGAGAATGTTGAACGCGAGAGAATCGCGAAGGGACGCACCCCGAGGAGCGCGGCGAAGATGTTCTCGTTCACGCCCTCCCGCAGGAGGAGGTCCTTCTCCCTGCGCGTTTTCTTCTTCTTCTTCTTCTCCTCGTCATCATCCTTACTCTTCTTGTCGCCCTCGACGACGGCGGAGGACGAGAAGTCCCTCGGTCGCGCCGCGCTCGACGCGAACGACGAGCGGTGTCCGTTCGACAAAATATATGACCGCCGCTCGGCGGACGGGCGATTCCACCAACCCTCGTCGCCTCGCGCGCGCGCGACCGAGACGATCCCTCGCGCGAAGAGCGGGGTCGAGCTCCGCGACGCGCACGCGATCGCGTCCGCCCCGGGCGCGATCGCGGCGCACTGCTTCCATCCCGCGAGCGCGATCGCGCGCAGTCCGCGGCGCGTCGCCATCCCTGTCCGCACCAATCCAAATCAATCAGTCCCTCTCAGCTCAGCAGCGAGCAGGAAACTGCAGGCAGGATTCGCCCCGCGCTTCGAACTCGTCTCTCTCGAGGTCGGACGGAGGACGGACGGGTTCTTCGCGCCGCGCGGGCGACGCGATGCGCGCGGGCGCGACGTTCCCGGGATGTGCCTCGCGCGGCGTCGTGTGACGCGAGCGCGCGCGTCGTCTCGCTGTCGCAACCTATCTAGCTAGCGCGGGAATGCGCGAGAACGCGTGAAGTGCGTTCGTAAATCCGCTCCGTTGTACTACTCGTTTCGCGTACTTTCGTATGGAAATCTAGTTATCACAGCATCATCATCAAATTAAAAACTGCTGTTCGCAGTCCAGAGTCCGTTTGGCGGCTCAGCGTCAGCAGTCACGATTGCATGTGCATGCTGCCGTCCAGTGGGCGGGGCGCGAGAGATCTTCACGGAGACAGAGCGCGCGACTCTCCAGGTCCTCCAGAGTCGAGTAGAAGACCCGCGACCGACGTCGCGAGCGCGTCATGGGGACCGGACGCAAGTTCCACGAGACCGACTCCTGGGCGCTGTTCGTCGGGTTCGTCATCTTCGCCGTGCTCTCCATCCTGATCGAGAAGTTCGTGCACTACCTCAAGCATCGGCACCGGTCGAAGACGATGCAGACGGTGATTCACAAAGCCGAGGAAGAGTTCTTCCTCTTGGGCTCCGTGTCCCTGTTCTTGATGCTGTTCGAGGAGCTCATCCTCGCGAACACCTGCGTGAGCACCGGGACGGTGTTCCACGACGATTGGCAGATGTGCGATACCTATAGTTCGTATTCCAAGCGACGACGCGCGCTCCTCGGGAAAGGGCTGGCGTACGCGGAGGAGAACTGCGCGTACGGGGAAGAACCGTTCTTGAGCGCGAGCACGTTGCACCAGATTCACGGGTTCATATTCTTCATGGCGATCTCGCACATCTCCGCGTGCGCGTTCACGCTGTACCTCGGGCGGAAGCGCGTGAACTTGATGCTGAAGAACAGGCGCGAACACATGGAGAAGACGATGCGGTGCATCGTTCAGGCGACGTCAATGAAGGGCAAGTCGAACGAGAAAGAGACCCCGGGCGCGGACGCGTCCGACGCCGCCGCCGACGCCAACGCCAACGCCGACGCGCGCGACGTCATCGTGCGGATCCCGACGACGAAGCACGTCGAAGCGAAGCACGTCGAAGCGAAGCTCGCGCTGAAAGGCCAGATCGACGTCGTCGAG
>Ga0181560_10003331_pt1 | contig 14846 bp, 10 predicted proteins | sample 011ome_20_FD_133751 | JGI IMG/M metagenome (GOLD analysis project Ga0181560, IMG submission 133751) | Coastal salt marsh microbial communities from the Groves Creek Marsh, Skidaway Island, Georgia - 011509CT metaG (megahit assembly) | ecosystem: Environmental > Aquatic > Marine > Intertidal...
AAACGCGGGTCCGCGTCTCTGAACTGGTATATGCTCTGCCGCGAATCCCCGAGCACGAGCATCTGTTTTCGTTCCCCGTTCCCCGCGTCGCGCAGCACCTTGAGCACGAACCGGTGGAGCAAAGGGGTCATGTCCTGCGCCTCGTCGACGACGAGGCAGTCGAAAGAGATGGCCGAGCGCGGCGGCGCGTCTTCCTCCACGAGTCGCCGTAACGTCTCGTCGTCGCGGCAGCCCGGTACGTAATACCGCGCCGCGCACGCGTGGAACGAGTGCGTCTCCACGTTGGACAAACCGAGCTGTTTCGCGCGCTGGCGCGTGGTCAGCTTCAAACGCGCGTTGTACGTCAGCACCAGGAAGGTGAGGTGAGGCACGTCTCGCGCGCAGTGCAGCACGGTGGTGGTCTTGCCGCTCCCGGCGACCGCCTCGCACACCACGTTCACGCGATCGCGCACCGAATTCACCACCGCCGCCTGCTCCGGACTGGGGGGGGGTAACGGCTGCGGCGCGCGGTCGACGTCGCCGATGGTCTCCAACAACGCCGATGCGTCGTTGTCGGTCCCGTGCCACTCCTCCGAGAAACGACGTCGCGCGCTGGAGCTCCCCCGGAGCGCCGCTGCGACCCGGGCGCGGCACGCCGCCGCGGTCACGGAGGCGCGACTCGACGCGGGGGAGCGCATCAGCCCGGCGGCGGCGAAGCCGCCGAGGCTGAGTCGACCCGCCATCGCGCGCGACCAACTGACGATCGATCTGATATAGTGGGCACTCCCAGACGAGTCCCGAGAAGTCGACGTCGGTCCGCTCGAACGCTCCGGCGCAGTTAACAATTTGCGCAAGCGTCGAGCGCTCGTCACTCGACACGCGCGCGGGCGCCCAGCCTCTCGATGTTCGCGCTCCGGGCGCGCGCCGTCGATGTCGCGCGTCCGCTCGGCGCGCGCGCGCGCTCGCGCGCGCGCGCGCGCGCCGTCGCCCCCCGTCGTCGCGGAGCGCCACGCCGCCGACGCGTCGCGTCCGCCGCCGCCGACGCGTCCGAGGCCTCGGCGTCCGCCGAGCCCCCCCCCCCGGGCGTGATCCTTCTGTTCGGGTTCCACCCCGACGAGGTCCCCCCCCTGGCGGAGCTCGTGGGCGCGCTCGCGCGCGACATGGACGCGGGCGAGCTCGCCGTGGCGCGCGTCGCCGGCGACGCGCTCGGCGTGACCGCGGAGTTCCTGCTGGACGGCGCCGAGATGGACGCGGCGCCGCCCGCGACGGGCGAAGACGAAAGCGACTTCTCAGACGCCGCCCACCGCCTTCCCCCCGCGACGCGGTGCGTGCTGCTTCGCGGCGAGCCCGCGAAGGCGCTGATGCCCGACCTGAAGCTGGAGATGCTCGACGCGGGCTTCGCGCCCGCCGTGTTCGGCGCGTTCACGCCCGCGCACGCGTTCGTAAAACTCGGCGCCGTCGCCGGCGCCGTCGTCGCCGCGCACGAGCGGTACTGGGACCTCGGCGCCGTCGCGAAAACGGTGACGGAGGCGACGGAGGCGACAGAGGGTACCGACTCTTTCTCAGTCACCACGGCGTGGCCCGGGGAGGAGGCGTGGTCGCCCACGCGCGACCCGGTGTGCGTGATGAGCTGCGCGCTGGACGCGGCGCGCGTCTTCGACCCCCCCGCGTTTCCCTTCGCCGGCGCGGGCGACGAGGCCGACTCGGCCCCGTCGCGGACGGACTCGAGCGCCGTAGTCGTCCTGGACGGCGTCGTGGGCGAGCCGCTGCGCGCCGCGCTGCTGGACGCGTTCACCGAGCCGGGCTGGCCGCACGCGACGGCGGCTGGGCCGCCGCCGGGGAAGTGGGTGCGGGAGACCAACGACGGGGTGGGCGAGCTGCCCTCCGGCGACGGAGGGACGGCGGGCGACGGCGATCCCCCCAACTCCTGGGGGCTCAGCGCGACCGCGCTCGCCGCGGTCGCGCGATCGCCGAGCGTGCGCGTCGTGCTGGCGCGCCTCGGCGCGCTGTACCCGGAGTACGCCGTGCGGTTCATGCCCGCGGACGCGCTCGAGCCCGAGGGCGTGCCCGGCGGGATGAGCGCGATGTTCGGGAACGGCAACGACGACCACCGACCCACGGACGACGGCGACGATTTTCGTCAATACGACCGGATCGCCACGGTCGTGGGAAACGCCGCGGTCAACACCGACAGCTTCAAGTGGCACCTCGACATGGACCCTCAATCGTTACACCCCACGGCGCCGTTCGCCGAGCGTTTCGGTTCGTACGCGAACCGAAGCGTCGCGCGGCCGTTCTTCGTCTCCGCGCTGGTGTACCTGAACGGGCCCGAACCTTGGACCCCGGAGAAGGACGCCGAAACGTTAGTGCTGGACCCGGGAACGGGAACCGGCGTGTTCATCCGCCCCGCGCCGGGGCGCGTGCTGCTCATGGACCAGGACGCGACGCACCGCGTCTCGCCGCCGTCGCGGAGCGTGGACGTGCCGCGGTACTCCGCCGTGTTCAAGCTGTGCTTCTACCCGAAGGACCCGGAGACCAGGCCCAGCCTGACGCGCGAGGAGTGGGGAGCGCCCATCCGGTTCGGGACCGCGGGGGGGCGGCGTGCGGGCGCGGAAATGCTGGGGGGGGGGGAGGAGAGCGAGGAGGAATACGTGTCCTGACGCGCCGAGAAACGCGGGGACGAAGTTTTCGCGACGCCTGTCAGCTTCACCTGTCGACCGATTTGTGGTGAAAACCGACACGCTTTTCTCGCCTCGCAGCGTCTCGGATTTCCGCATCGGCGCGCGCGCGCGTGTCGTGCGCGATGCCGGCTGACGAGGACGTGCTCGAGGCGCGGCACGTCGCCGCCGCGTCCGCGAAGGCGCGCGGCTCGAAGGCGTACGGCGAGGGAGACTTCGCCCTCGCCTCTAGGTGTTTCGGGGAAGCCATCGCGGTCGCGACATCCGACGACCCGGATCTCGCCATCTACAGGAGCAACAGGTGCGCCGCGCGTCTGCAGCTCGGGGACGTCGCCGGCGCCGAGGAGGACGCCAGGGAGTGCACAAGAGTCGCTCCGAAGTGGGCGAAGGGGTGGAGCCGGCTGGGCAACTGCCTCTCGCGCCAGCCCGAGCGCGCGGGGGAAGCCGAGCGCGCGTTGAAGACGGCGATTAAGCTGGGAAGCCAAGACGCCGCCGCGACGCTCGCGCAATTGATGCGCGCGCGAGGGCCGAGCTCGAACGCCCACACGCGCACCACCACCTGGCGTGAGACTTTCTCGCAACTGAGCACGCGCGCTCGCGCGTTCGTGCCTCGCGCGCCGCGCGATTGGCGCGACGCCGTGTCCTCCGCGCGCGTCGCGTTCGAGTCCCTCGACGACAAGGCTCGCTGGATGCTGAAAGCGCTCGCGTGCCTGATCGCGTTCTTCGTCGGCCGAGCCGCGTTCGGGGGGCCCGACCTGCCGTTCGGCCTGGGGCGCGGCCGGGCGGGTTCCGACGACGCACGTCGGTTCGTGCGCCGCGGAGGACACGACGACGACGAATACTCCGAATACTCGAGCGGGGTGTCGTCGGGGACGGCGGGCGGGCTGGGGACGGTGGTCGCGCTGGCGCTGCTGTACCTCGCGTACAAGCAGGGCGCCTCGCCGTACACGCTCATGATGCTGGCCAACATGCTCGGGCTGACCGGCGGGCGCCGCCGCGGGTACGGGGGCTTCGGGGGTATGCCCTACGGGATGGGGGGGATGCGCGGGCGCCGTGGGTTCGGCGGCGGGTTCTTCTGAGGAGACGCGCGGAAGAGACGGAAAAGACGGAACGTCGCAATTCTCGCGACGCGTCGTTCTTTCGCCGCCGCGCGACGCGCCGCCGCGTCGCGCCGCCGCCGCGTCGTTCTTTCGGATTAGCGAGGCGCGTCTGTGACCGAAGCACACAATCTACATCAAATACCATCACGCGAACATGTTCGCGAAGCACCGTCGGTGCTGCGCGTCCTCGTCCTCGGCTTCTTCTCGTTCGGCGCGAGCGCGCCGCCGCCGTTTCCTCTCCCCGCCGCCCTCCGCCTCGGCGAAGGACCGGTCCCGCGTTCCGGCCGGCCCGAGCTCGGTGGGCGCGTTCCCCCCGCGCGCGTCCACGAGCTTCCGCGCGCATCGCGGGCACGCGCGCAGTTTCACGAGCGCCTCTTTTTTCTCACCCGCCTCGACGTACCCGAAGTGCACCTCGTACGACGCCAAGTCGTCGCCTTCGTCGCAGCGCGTCTCCCCGCAAAAAAACTGCCCCTTCCCGCGCTTCACCTCCGTCGCCGTGCGCCACCGAAGGCCGACTTTGCGCTCGCCGCACCGACTCAGGTCCGCGACGCAGTACTCCCGGAACAGCCTGTCGTAGTACCGCCGCGCGAGTCTCGCCTCCCACGCGCCCAACGCGTCGTCGTCCTCGTCGCTTCGCAGGAATCGAAACGATGACCTGACGACGGAGAGGTCGTCCGCCACGGGCGCGCGGAGGACGCTCGCGCGTGCGCGCGCCGCGTCTTTGCCGCCTCCGTAGAACCGGTCGTAGTCATCCAGGAACACGCGGTGGCGCTCCTCGGGGGGTAGCCGAAGCAGCGCCTTGATGCGCTCGCGACGCGACTCGGCGTCCATCGCGAGTGCCGTCTCGCAAAGGAAAAGATGAAATTGTTTCGCTTCACCGGTCCTAAAATGTCGTGACTTGATCGGTCCATCTCGATGAAAAAATCGTTCCCCGTTCAAAGTCGCCATCTCGAGAGAATGCGCGTGCGTGGCAGCTGGACCGGTAGTGCGGTGGCGGTAGACTCGTTGAATATCTTGGCGACGTCATCAGCGCGCACGACGTGCACGACGGCCATCGCGACGAGCGCGTCCCCGAGGAACGCACTCGCTCCCGCTCGGTCAGCTCGTTGACCGTCGCAGGAGATTTCCCGGGTTCCCGCGCCTCGTTCGAGCCGCGCCCGCGCCGCGCCGCGATCCCCGTTCGCGCGCGCCGACACGCGGCGAGTAAAACAAGATGGAGATCCCCACGGTCATCGGGCTCGGGCTGGGCTTCGACGGCACGTCAAACTGGATCAACAAGCACGTGGTGGACAAGTACATCCTGGGCATCGATGAGTTCAAGCCGGAGGAGTACGGCGTGGCCCGGAAGTTTTTCGTGCTGTGGACGTTCCTCACCGTCTTCACCTACCTGCTGTACTTCACGCTGTGCCCATTGGTGTACCACTTCCTGTACACCAAGCGCGATGCGGAGGGGAACAACGTCGCGGCGTGGAACTGGCGCGAGGGCAAGGACCAGGTGCGCAACGAGATCAAGCTCAGCGCGTGGTCCATCTGCGTCATGGCGGGCATGACCGCGCCTTTTGAGCTGCTGGTGGAACAGGGGTACACCAAGATCTACTGGGAAACGCCGGCGCGCGACGACCTCGGCGGGTGGTTCTATCTGCTCGTCGGGTCGCCGCTGCTCTTCCTCGCCTTCAGCGACACGTGCGTGTACTGGATCCACCGGATGTTGCACCACCGTTTGCTGTACGCGCCGATCCACAAGCTGCACCATAAGTACAAGGAGACCACGCCGTTCTCCGCGTACGCGTTCCACCCGTTAGACGGCTGGCTCCAGGGGTGCCCCTACCACGTCTTCGTGTTTCTGTTCCCCATGCACCACGTGACGTACTTCTTGTCGCTCGCGATGGTGGGTTTGTGGACCATCAACATCCACGACCGCGTGACGATGAAGCTGCCGTTCGTCAACGGCGCCGCGCACCACACGATCCACCACACCGGGTTCAACTACAACTACGGGCAGTACCTGGTGTTCTGGGACAAGATCGGCGGGTCCTTCCGCGACCCCTTCGCGTATGCGCCGTACAACGGCGAGAAGGTCAAGGAGCGGAAGAAGGAGTGAGCGGCGACGGCGCGTCGCAGCCGCCGGCGCGCCGGAGGTTCACGTTCCGGTCGTCCGCGGCGCGGGCACCGACAGACCGAACGCGCGTGTTGGGATCTGATATCGAGAGCGGCGCGCGGCGCGCGGCGGGTTCGTTTCAACACGTTTCAATACCGAGACGACGATTCTTTTCATGATCCTCTCCAAATCGGAACATACAGTAGCTACAAAGCACGGCTCCCGCTCCCGCCGCGCCAAGCGCCTCCGGCGGGTTTAATTTGTCCGCGAAACGCGCGAAACACGGAACGTCTCGCCTCGCCGACGCTACACTCGGGCGTGTGGGCCCCCACACCCACCGCCTCTCCTACACCACTTCAACAACTCGCAGAGCTCGCTTCACCGGCTCGCCCGAGGCTCACAGGTACTTCTCGATGGTGCCGGTCAACGTGGACTTGGGCACGGCGCCGATCACGGTGTCCAGCTTCTGGCCACCCTTGAAGATCATCACGGTGGGGATGGAGCGAATGCCGTACTCGGTCGCCACGGAGGGGCTCTCGTCCGTGTTCAGCTTGACCTGTCGTGTCGCAGGGAGGAGGACGGGGGGCGGTCGCCGGGTCAGACGCGGCGTCTCGCAAAAAAGAGAAAAACCATTTTCGCCCCTCTGAACCGATAAGCTGCGTGCGTCACGCTCCGCGGGCGGGGAGGTTTTCGGCAAATTTCCAAGGGGCGCGGGCGCGCGCGGACGCGCGGCGCGCGCGGCGGCGCGCGTCGTCACGCGGAGTGACGCGATGAGCGCGCGCGCGTGCGCGCGCGAAATGTTGCGCGCTTCGAAGAGGGGGGTGCCGCGGGCTCCCCGGAAACGGCGCGTGGGAAACGTCGCTGCACGTACCGCCTTGAGCTTTCCGTCGTACTCCTCCGCCAGCTGGTCGATGAGGGGCGCGATCATGCGGCAGGGCCCGCACCAGGGCGCCCAGAAGTCCACGAGAACGGGAATGTCGCTCTTGAGCACCTCAGCCTCGAAGGTGGCATCGGTCACGACGGTGGCGGCGCCTGTTTCGGGAGTCGAGGGGAGCGCGGCGGTCAGACGACGGACGGGACGGAACGGGAAAAGATGCTGACGCGACGGCGATCTTGTGGAAATTGCAGCATCCGTTCGCGTCGGGACGCCTCGGAGTTACGCGCGGGACACCCGACGCGAGACGCGGCGATGGCGGCGAAACCGGGACGCGGCTCGAAACGCACCGTTGCCGTTGGTGACCTCGGCCTTGCACACGAGGCCCGAGCGGGCGGGCGCGCGGGCGGGCGCGCGCGCGCTGAGCTGCACGCGGGATTTGCGCGAGAGGGAAACCTTCGCGCTCAGGGCAGTCACGTGGGAGGTGACGGCGGACATGGTCTTGGCGTGTGGGCGAACGTGAGTAGCTCGGACCGACGACTGGCGCGGTGTGTGCGGGCAACGAACTTGCGTGCACGGCAAGGTCGACGTCGATTGTGGCGCGCGCATCCCGGACGCGCTTCAACACGCCTTGCGAAAGAAAGCGGTGTTTCGGGTCGAATCTTACAGCTGTACACAAGCGATTATTCGACAGTGTTCCAGTCTCAAAGTTTTACGGAAGCAGAGAAGTTACCGATCCAGAGACCTGCAGCAGCTCGCGCTTGATTTTCGTCCGCGCACGACGCTGACGAGGATTTCCAGCGCGGGTTCTAGCCGCGCACGGCCGAATCGCGGACTTTCTCTTCACGTCAGCCTGTTTCTCGTTTCGCGAGCGCGTTCTTTTTTCGGGCTCGCGCAACCGACACGCGCTCAGTTTCCCGGAGATGACGACGGCGATGGAGAACCTCGCCACCGGGGTGGGTCCCGTGAAGCGCGAGCGCACGGAGATCGTCCCGGTGAACAACCAGGGCACGTCCCTGCCTCGAAAGAAGTTCTTCCGGGCGCGGGCGCACTGTAACCCGCTCAGCGACTCGACGTTCCCTGTGTGCGTCCCCTCGCGACGCCCGAGCGAACCGCCGCCGCCGCCGTCGAACGCGCGCGTCCTCCCGCGCCGAACTCGAGGGCGCGGGGGGAGAAGGCTCCCGCGGCGAGGACGAGGCGCGCACGCGCGTAGTGTACCCGACCTTCCCTGACCTTCCCCGTCCCTCGCCCCGCGCCCGCAGCCCCCTGCGCCCCGACGCGTACGACTGGGAATCGCACTACCCCGAGTTTTTCGAGAGGCATCGGAAAAAAGCGAGCGCCGACGCGCGCGACGCGGCTTCCGGCGACGCGGCGGCGGAGCCGACCGGGTACTCGCCCCCACTGGTGCGGTTCGCGGACGTGGGGTGCGGTTTCGGGGGGCTGCTCGTGCGGCTCTCGCCTCTGTTTCCGGACGACCTCGCGGTGGGCATGGAGATTCGGGACAAGGTGAGCCAGTACGTGAAGGAGCGGTGCGTGGCGCTCCGGCGCGAGCACCCCGGTTGTTACGAGAACATCTCGTGCATCCGCACGAACAGCATGAAGTACCTGCCCAACTTCTTCCAGAAGGGCCAGCTCACGAAGCTGTTCTTCCTGTTTCCCGACCCGCACTTCAAGACCGCGAACCACCGGCGGCGGATCATCCAGCGGTCGTTGCTGTCGGAGTACGCGTACTCGTTGGCGGTGGGCGGGATCGTGTACACCATCACCGACGTCGAGGAGCTCGGGCGGTGGATGGCGGAGAAAATCGCCGCGCACCCCATGTTCGAGCGGCTGACGGAGGAGGAGTGCAAGGCCGACCCGGTCGTGCCACTGCTGTTCACGGGGACGGAGGAGGGGCAGAAGGTAGAGCGGAACGAGGGAAACACGTTCCTCAACGTGTTCCGGCGCGTCGAGGGGCCGAAGTAGATAGACTATGATAGCAACGTAGTCAAACGCGCTCTTTTTCGCCGGACGAAACGTTTCCTACTCCTTCGTACGTATTTTTCGATCGTCGCCGATCACGGCCTCTAGAAGGCCCTACCGCGCTTTTTGCTCCCGCGCTCGTCGCGACGCATCACGCGACGAAGCGCTGTGAGCATCACCGCGTCGCGCGTGCGTGTTGTCTTCCCCTCGATTGTTAAAAATGACTGTCGTCGTCGTTACTTCGCCTCCTTCGCGGCGTTCGCGGCGACTTCCTGGTCGTGTTTCATCTTGCGGTACAGCTGGTACAGACCGGTGGCGGCCATCACGGCGTTGACGCTCATGAGGTTGTAGTTCTTCGGGGTGATGTCCAGCGAGTACTTCATCCAAATCAAGCCGGTGGTCGCCACCGCGGCCTGCTGCGGGGTGGACAGGAGCTCCGGCGGGCGGGAGAAGTCCTTGATGTTCGCCGCGGTGATCCCCCACTTCATCGTGGGCGCCCAGAAGAAGATGGTCTTCGGGCCGGCGGGGTGGTTCCAGAACGCCGCGGCGGACTGCATGACCCCGGCCATCTCGTCCGTACGGCGCGATGTGTGACCGAGCGACCCGCGACGCGAAGGCCGACGACGCGCGGGGCGTGTGTGACCGAAGCGCGGACGTGAACGAGTTCTGGGTGTGGCGGCTGCGCGTGACGGCAACCCACGGATCGACCTTCGACACAAAGTCTCACCGAGACGACACAGGAGTGTTGAGTGTTGGACGGGACCATTATTCACTAAAGTGGGCGTCACGCGGTCCGAGACGCGCGCGTCAGAAGGCGACGCGCGCCGACGCGAAGACCGAGCCCCCGCCGCGTGCGGCTGTCGCAGGCGGCCGCGCGCGCGTGTACGATGCTTGCGTCCGGAGGACTTCGAGTCGTGTCACACGCGGCGAGGCGCAACCTCGCGTCGCGTGTGCCCTCACGCGTGACGAGGCACCGCGGGGTGTGTACTCGCTCGACGCGAGTGCGCGGCGCGCCAACGCTCGCCTCCGTGGCCAAGAGAAGTACTGAGCCCGTCACCGAGACGAGCGGCATGGACGTGCGGGGCAAGACCGTGCTCGTGGTCGGCCTCGGGTGCGTCCCCGTCGCGTCTTCTCAGGCGCGATTTTCAAAACGCCCGACGCAGCCACCGAGACGTCACGACGCGCGGATGTTTAGATGTCTCGTCGTCGAGACGTCGAGACGTCGGAGCGCGAAAGACGTCGCGATCGCGCTTCACGTTCGCCCCCCCGGAAGCTTTCGCTCACTTCTCCCCTCCCCGGATGACCCCTCCTTCGACCCCTCCATCGGCTCGCGCAGGAAGAGCGGCGTCGCGGCGGCGTGTTTGGCCCTCGAGCTCGGCGCGAACGTGGTGGGCGCAGACGCCAACCCGAAAGCGCGGCGGCTGGAGAATGACGCGGACGCGAAGGCGTCGGCGTCGGCGGCGCGCGCCGGAAAGCTCGTTCGGACGGACCTGGGCCCGCACGAGACGCACGCGGGGAGCTTCGCCGAGGCGGATGTCATCATCCTGTCCCCCGGCGTTTCCCTGACGCAGCCGCAGGTGGCTGCCGCGCTGGCGCGGGGCGAGCAGGAAGTGCTCTCCGAGCTCGCGTTTGCGTTTCGGACGTTGGCGGCGACGGAGACCTCGAGCTTCTCGGCGCCGACGAAGAAGCTCGCCGTGACGGGCACGAACGGCAAGAGCACGACGTGCGCGTTCGCGGGACAGCTCATACGCGCGTGTGGCAAACGGGCGTTCGTGGGCGGGAACCTCGGTGTGCCTTTGAGTCTGTGCGCGCTCGAGTTTTTACGCGCCGGCGCGCGCGACGAGAAGGCGCCGCCGTACGACGCGCTGGTGGTGGAGGTTTCGTCGTTCCAGCTGGAGCACCCGGGTTGGCGCGCGCTGCGCTTCGATGCCGCGTGCGTCACGACGCTGTCGCCCGACCATCTGGAGCGACACGGGGACATGGCGACGTACGCGGCGGTCAAGGCCAGGGTGTTCGCCGCGCTCCGGGGCGCCGAGAAGCTCGCCGTCGCGCCCGTCGCCGAGGACGTGGCGTTTGAGACGGAGGACGGCGAGGACGACGTCGTCGCGCTCGCGCGCCGCGGCGCCGTCGTCGACGCGATGACGAGTGACGCGCCCGATTCCGCGATGGAGACGTTCGAGCACGTGGGCGGCGAGCTGGCGCGCGTGGGGGACCTGCCGGGGGTGGTGGTGGACCACGAGGCGCGCCGCGCGACGATTCGGCTCCCGTTCGCCAAGCCCGAGACGCTCGAGCTCTCCGCGCTCCGAGCGGTGGGCGCGCACAACGCGACCAACGCCGGCGTCGCCGCGTTGCTCGTGCGCGGTCTCGACGCGGACGCGTTCCCGCTCGAGGCGCTGGAGGCGGGCATCGGTGCGCTCGAGCCCCCGCCGCACCGCATGCAGCGCGTCGACCTCACGCGCGGCGGCGCGGGCGGCGCCGATCGTCCGTCGGTGGAGTGGATCGACGACAGCAAGGCGACCAACGTCGAGTCGGCGCGCGCCGGGCTCGCCGGGTACGCGCGCGGCGGCAAAGCCGTCGTGCTCCTCGGCGGGCAGGCCAAGGGAGGCATGGACGGCCCTCGCGGGATCGGGTTCGGGGCGCTAGCTGATGCGCTCGCGAAACACGCGGGGTACATAGTCTTCGGCGCCTCGGGGAAAGACATCGCGGAGGAGCTCGCCGCGGCGGGCGCCGCGCCGCCGCTGGCGGTAACCGAGACGATGCGCGACGCCGTCGCCGCCGCGAAGAAGAACGTCGAGGAAGGCGGCGCGGTCGTGCTCTCGCCCGGGTGCGCGTCGTTTGACGAGTTCGACAACTTCGAGCACAGGGGACGCGTGTTCGCGGCGCTCGCGAGGGGGGAAAAGGTATAGGCCCCAGTACTGAAAGTCAAATACACCGAAAAAAAAAAAGCGCACGCACGCTCCCGTCTCATGTTACAAGCCATACGACTCGCGCGGCGTGCCTCAACTCTCGCGACCTACACTCTCGATGACTCGATCCTTCACGATCCTTTTCAATTACAGACAGCTGGCACGATCGCGATCGGGGATTTTTCGAGGTTCACGACCCTTGATCGTCGTTCGTTTTTGGCGGGTGTTTTTCGAAGTGGCCAATCACAGCGCTCGCCTTGGCACTCGTGCGTCGGATTCCAAATCCAAAAAAAAATCCCGAGCGGCGGTCGTATCGGCGTATGGGCATTTAGTTTGGAGTGATCCATTTCACCGCCGACGGGAAAAGCCGCGTCGGTCGCGCGGGGGACGCGCACATCCGACGCGCGGCGCACGCGAGCAGCGAAGCGACGCGCGAGCGACCACGTGTTTACCGCGAGATCTATCCTCGACGAAAGACGTTCGGGGCACGGAACCGAAAAGCGCGGGCGGACGCGGCGAGCCGCGGGACGCGCGTGTCGAACACGCGACCATCAGTGGACGGACACGTTCGTGAAGAGTCGCACCGGTGACGCACGGACGCGGCTCGATCTTTCTCGGCGCGCCACGCCTCGCGAGGTTCTCAGAAGGGCGCGAGCGGCGGCTCGACCGCGCTGAACACGCGCGCCATGAAGGTCGCGTCGCTGTTCACTGGCCTAGGGGGGCTGGATCTCGGGTACGACCCCCCGCTTTGCTTTCCCGCGTCGCGTTTGACTCGACCGCTCGCGAGATTAAGAACTCATCCCGTCGTCAACGCGCTCCCTCGCCTCGATCGACGCCGAGAACCGCGCTGACCTTCCGCCGATTTCCCCCGCGACGCACTTTGCAGTCTGGAACAAGCCGGCCACGAGATTATCCTCCAGGTGGAGAGCGACGACAGATGCGCGTCCGTGCTGCGCACGCAGTTTCCCCGCGCGCGTCTGAACCGGAATCTCCACGCGCTGCGGCAGCTTCCCGCCGAAACGGAGGTGCTCGCCGCGACCTTGCCTTGGCCTGAGGAGGAGGACGACGACGCCAAGACGCGCGCGGCGGTGGAGCACCCTTGGCTCCCCGCGTCGCGCGCTGCTGCCACCGAGGAGCACGCGCACTTCTTCCGCCTGCTCGCCACCAGGCCGGTCTCCTGGGTCGTCCTCGAGCTCCCCGTGTCCCTGCTGAGATGGGCGACCGCCGCGGTGCCCGGTACGCGCCCTTTCGGCTTCCTTTTTCTCCGCGGACGCGCGCGTTCGCCTTCTTCGCATCTCCCGTCGGACGCGCGAAAGCGGCGACGCGCGCGCGCGATCTCCGCGTCGGCGAGTTTCGCGACGAACGCGCCCACCGCTTCGCGCGAGATGGGCCCCTGCTGACCTCGCCGTCCCCCCGACTCCCCTCGCCTTTCTTCTCTTATCTGCAGCTCGGCCTCCGCCGATCGCCAAGCTGGTCAAAGAACTGGAGACGTTACGCTACCGCTGGGCGTACCGCGTCGTGGACCTGCCAGGTGCGTATCCTTTGAGGCGACACGACACGTCGCGATCGAACCGAGGCACCGGAGCCGTGCGCGGGATGGCGACGCGCTCCTCGAGCCGCCACGCCCGTCGGGGGCGCCCGCCGCGCCCCGCCGGTTTCCCTCCATTTTCAAAAGCGCTTTCTCCGACGATCGCGTATCCGAGGAAGCCGATCGCGTTTCCAGAAACCTTTCTGAAAGACGAAAAGGCGCCTCGGTTCGTGACTCGAGGAAATTTTTTTACGATTCAAACGATTCAAACGACCCGAGACCCGAGAGAGAACGCCTTCTTTATAAACCGGCGGACGACGCTGACGCCCCTCCTCTTCCCTTCACCGAAACACCGTCGTTTCGTGATACGAAACGAACGCGAACGACACGTAGGTTTCGGCGTCCCCACGCACCGCCGCCGCGTGTTCATCGTGGCGAGCCTGCACGGCGACCCGCGCGACGTGCTTTTGTCGCAGACGGCGCGGTGCGCGGGCGAGTGCGCGACGACGGGCGGTTTGTGCTACGCGTGTTTCCACGTTGAGCCCGAAGAAGGCGAGCCGAGCGCGGCGGCGGCGTGCGTCGACTTCACGGAGAAGCGACGGCCGCCGCTGCTGCACGAGATCGAGTCTTTGACCCCCCGCAACGTGCGGCGCCTGTGCGTGGTGCGCGAGGACAAAAGCAAGGAGGGCCGCGAAGCCGCGGGTATGCTCTGCGCCAACGACGTCGAGCGCCTGATGGGCTTCCCCGAGGAGTGGACCGAGCCGTGCGCGCGCGCGTCGCGCGCACACACGCCCGAGTCCGAGGACGAGCACGCGAACGCGGACTCGCCCGAGTCCGAGGGCACGCCCTCCGAGCGCGCGCCCGATGAAGCGCGCGCGCGCGCCGAGCGCTCGCCCATGGACGTCGAGGAGAAGCGCGCGCGGGAGGGGAAGGAGGAGGGCGGCGTGCGCACGCCCGCCGAGGCGGAGGGCGACCGCGCGCGGCGCGAGCGCTCGGCGAACGAGTCCGTGGCGCGCGAGAGCTCCCAGCACTCCGAGATCGAGCACGACGTGGAGACCGCGCGCGTCTCCGCGGAACCGCACGACGGCACCGAGAGCAGCGACGATGACCTGCCCATCACCGCGCAGGAGGCGAACGACATCGTGCGCATCGTGCTCATGGCGTCGGCGACGGCGGTGCCGCAGGCGCGCTGGATCGGCGAGCGGCTGCTGGACCCGTACGGCGCCAAGTTCCAGAGGCACGGGCTCGGCGTGCCGTTCGCGAAAGAGGTGGTCGGCGGGCTCGACGAGCCCGACGGCCGCGCCTGGGCGGACGCGGGCTGGAACGTCACATCCGGGTCCCCCGCGGCGGAGTCCTGGCGCGGGCGGCACGCGCTGCGCGACTGCGGCGACGCGCCGGTGAACGAGTCCTTCGTGCCGCTGGGCGCGTTCCTCAAGGGGCACGGCCCGACGCCGTCCGCGGACGCCGCCGCGGCGTACGTGACGCAGCTGCAGATCGCGCACACCGACATCCCGGGCTTCGTGATGGACGCGCTGGACCCCTACGGCGAGGCGAGCGCGGGGGACACCGCGCACTGGGCGGGGGACAAGCCGCACGCCGCCGAGCTGATTCCGCTGGAGGACCTCGCCGACCTCGCCTCCGCGGAGCCCTCCATCGTCGTCCCGGCGCGCGCCGCCGCGCAGCCCGCGGAGGGCGAGACGCAGGGCGAGACGACAATTCCG
>Ga0181560_10003332_pt1 | contig 14844 bp, 12 predicted proteins | sample 011ome_20_FD_133751 | JGI IMG/M metagenome (GOLD analysis project Ga0181560, IMG submission 133751) | Coastal salt marsh microbial communities from the Groves Creek Marsh, Skidaway Island, Georgia - 011509CT metaG (megahit assembly) | ecosystem: Environmental > Aquatic > Marine > Intertidal...
ATTGCTTTGCCACCTTCATGGCCAAACCCATTGAAAACGAGCCGGGCAGCGCCATGCACATTCACCACTCGGTGATCGACGAACAGACGGGGCAGAATATTTTCTCGGGGCCGCAAGGCGGGGAAACCGACGCGTTTTTTAACTTTTTGGGCGGCATGCAGAAATATCTGCCCTCGGTCATCGCGGTGATGGCACCTTATGTGAACAGCTACCGGCGCTATGTCAAAGATCACGCAGCCCCCATCAATCTGGAATGGGGCCGCGACAACCGCACCACGGGCATCCGCGTGCCGCTGTCGCGCCCAGAAAGCCGGCGCATCGAAAACCGCATTGCCGGCATGGATTGCAACCCCTACTTGGGCATCGCGGCCAGCTTGGCCTGTGGCTATCTGGGTTTGATGAACGAAGAATGGCCCGACAAGCAATTCAAGGGCGATGCCTACGAGGGCGAGGGCGAAATCCCCCGCGTGATGGGCGACGCGCTGGATTTATTCGAAGGCGCAACCGCCCTTCACGATGTGATGGGCGAAGAATTTGCCCGCGTCTATGCCATTGTCAAACGCACCGAATACGAAGAATTCCTACAAGTCATCAGCCCATGGGAACGCAAGCACCTGTTGCTGAACGTCTGATGAGCCTGCTTTACTGCAATGACACCCAAGGCCAATGGCCGCCCAGCTGGTATGCGGCCACCGCCCATGACAGCCCCTCTTACCCCCCATTGCAGGGCGCCACGCGTGCCGATGCAGTGGTGGTGGGTGCGGGCTTTACCGGCCTGTCTGCCGCCTTGCATCTGGCCCAAGAGGGGCTGGACGTGGTTTTGGTAGATGCCCATCGCGTGGGGTTTGGTGCCTCGGGGCGCAATGGCGGGCAGTTGGGCAGCGGGCAGCGCCAAGACCAAGACAGTTTGCGCAACATGCTGGGCCACGCCGAGGCGCAGCTTTTGTGGGATCTGGGCGAAGAGGCCAAGGCATTGGTGCGCGGCCTGATTGCGCAACACCAGATCGATTGCGCCTATCGGCCCGGTGTGGCGTGGCTGGGGTTTGGTGCGGGCGAAACCGCCAAGATGCACGCCTATGCCGAGACATTGGCGCGCAGCTACAGCTATGACCAGATCCAGCCGCTTGACGCGCAAGCCGCGCAGGCGCTGTGCCCGTCGCCGGCCTATCATGGCGGCATTCTGGATATGGGCGCGGGCCATTTGCACCCGCTGAACTTTGCCCTTGGGTTGGCCCGCGCGGCGCAACAGGCGGGGGTGCGCATTTTTGAAAATACCGCCGTCACCGGCGTGACGCCCGGCACACCCGCGCGCGTTGACACTGGCCAAGGCCATATTCTGGCCGATCAGGTTATTCTGGCCGCCAATGGCTATTTGGGCGGGTTGAACCGGCAGGTGGCCAGCCGCGTTATGCCCATCAACAACTTTATCATCGCCACCGCCCCGCTGGGCCCGCGCGCAGCCCAGGTGCTGACGCGTGATGTGGCGGTGGCCGATACAAAATTTGTGGTGAATTATTTCCGCCTCAGCCATGACGGGCGGCTGCTGTTTGGCGGCGGCGAAAGCTACGGGGATCGTTTCCCAAGCGATATTGCCGCCACCGTGCGCAAACCGATGCTGCACATCTTTCCACATCTGGCCGATGTGCCCATCGATTACGCTTGGGGCGGCACGCTGGCCATCACGACAAAGCGCCTGCCCTATCTTGCGCGGCTGGCGCCAAATATGTGGTCGGCCAGCGGCTATTCGGGCCATGGCGTGGGCACCGCCACCCATGCCGGGCAATTGATTGCCAAAGCGATCATGGGCCAAGCGGCGGGGTTTGATGTGATGGCCCGCCTGCCCGTTTCAAAATTTCCCGGCGGGCCGGGCCTGCGCCAACCGCTGCTGGCCTTGGCGATGAGCTGGTTTGCCCTGCGCGACAGGCTGGGGTTTTAGCCCGGTTCCGCCGGATGCAGCTGCACAACATCGGCCATAAACGGGTAAGCAGCCACCGCCGGTTCCAACACCGCGCGTTGCACCAGCGGGCGCAGCGTTTCTGCCACCCGCGCAGGCATATCTTGCAAGATGCCACGCCGGGCAATCAGGCTGATACGGCGCGACAGCGGTTGAAAGGGCAGCGGCATGACATCCAACTGGCTGGCAAAACGGCGCGCGCGCATCAAGGCAAGGGGGGGCAAAATCGTCCAGCCAGCCCCCTGCCCGACCATCGCCAAAATGGCGTGGTAACTATCCAGTTCGAATTGCTGGGCCAACCTTAGGTTCTGGCGGGCCAAATGCGCGGCAATCAGGCGGCCCATGTAGTGGCGGGTGGTGTATTGGATCAGCGGCAGCCCCTTAAGCTGGCGCAATGGGTCGCGGCCCGGGGTGCATATGCCGCGCGGTGCAGCCACCACAAAACCCTCGGTCAACACAGGGTGCAGTTCCATCCAATCCGCCTCGGCCCCCATTTCGGCGGCCACGATCACATCTAAGGCGCGGGCATCAAGCAAATCATGCAGATGATGGCTGGCCCCGGTTTCTAGCAAAAATTGGCAGCCTTTGAGCTGTTTTGCCAAACCCGCAAGCAGGCCGGGGGTAACATCGATTTCAAAATCTTCCACCATGCCCAGCCGAAACCGGGTTAACCGCGACAGATCTGCCATGGCCAATTCGGCCCGCGCCAATGCCGCCTCGTTTAAAATGGCGCTGGCGCGGCGGCGGAAAATCTCGCCTGCGGGGGTAAGCACAACGGGCCTTGTGTTGCGTTGCAGCAACGTGGTGCCGATGGCACCTTCCAGATTGGTCAATTGCTGGCTGACAGCCGAAGGGCTGGCCCCCAAACGCCGCGCTGCGGCAGAGATAGAGCCTTCTTCGGCAGTCGCCACAAACACCTCGACCCCCCAAAGCGTGATCTTGCCGGGGCTGTCGACCATGGGTTTATTTGCCCATGCGCGACAGTTTGTTTTGCAGATCTGCCAGCTGTCGGCGAATTTCGGTCAGGTCTTCGTCTTTGCCCTCTTCCGCCGGCGCAGGCTGGGTGCCAGCGGGCCATTTGCCGCCGGTCATCGCCTTGATGAACGCCTCTTGCTGCGCCTGCATCGCCTCGAACCCCGGCATTTTCGCCAAGGGGCTGACACGCACCATGTTTTCCATCATCTTCGATTGACCGTCGCGCAGCATGTCGAACGACATTTGCAAAAACTGCGGCATCATCGCGCCCGCGCTGGTGGTATAGCTGCGCACCAGATCGGTCAACACACCCACCGGCAGCATGGTTTCGCCGCGGCTTTCGTGTTCGGCGATGATTTGTAGCAAATATTGGCGTGTCAGATCATCGCCAGATTTCAGATCAACGATCTGAACATCGCGGCCTTCGCGGATAAAGCCAGCAATATCTTCAAGCGTTACGTAATCACTGGTTTCGGTATTATAGAGGCGTCGGCTTGCATAGCGTTTTATCAACAGCGTTTTTTTGTCTTCGGCCACAATCAGCCCTCCCCAATGCAGCAGTGCAGAAAAACACTAGGACAGCCGAAACAAAAAAGAAAGGGCGGGCTTGCGCCCGCCCAAATGTCTGCATCCTAAAGGGAGGAGGGAGGGGATGCAGATATTTCTTTGCCTTACTTGGCAGCAGCGGCTTTCTTAGCAACTGCAGTGGCTTCTTTGGCAGCTTTTTGCACTGCGGCAGATGCCTCGTCGGTCATATCTTTGCCGGCAGCCATCAGCAGTTCAACGGTGTCCATCTGAACTTTTTTGGCGATTTCGGCGAAAGCGGCCATGTTTTCAGCGGCAACTTCAGCGGTGGCCGATGCGAAATCGGTCATGGCTTTTGCGTAATCTGCAGGCTCGGCTTTCGATTTCGAAACTTCGGTCAGCTTGGCCAGGGTTTCTTTGGTCCATTTTGCCGACACTTCCGAGGATTTCTCGGCCGCTTCCAAGGCAACGGCGGTCAGCTTTTCGCTGAAGGCTGCCTGCGTTTTGAACGCGTCTTCCATGGCTTTGGTGTCTACGGGGAAGGCGCCCATGACGTCTTTGAACATCGCGGTGAAATCTTGGGTTTTAGCCATTTTGCTATTCCTTGCTTGCGCTCAGCTAGGCCCACCCCAGCTTTCTGCGTCTGCAAACAATATGCATGCTGCAGCGCAGCAAATCAAGTATTTTTGCTGCGCTGCAGAAAAAATCTGCTATCCCGCGAATTCTACAGGCTTTTTGAACTGCTGACATAAGTGCCCGGCGCCGGGCAAAGCACAGGATGGCTCGAATCACCGGGCTTGCGGGCCTTTACCATCTCGCCGGACCGGGCGGCCAACCATGCCTGCCAGCGCGGCCACCATGACCCTTCGGTAAAACTGGCGCCCTGCATCCAGCCCGCCGCATCAAGACCCAAATCGGGGTTGTGGTAATGGCCATATTTCTTTTTCGACGGCGGGTTCACAATGCCCGCCACATGGCCCGATTGCGAGACGATGAAGGTTTTATCGCCTGCCCCCAATTTCTGCGCCCCGCGGTAGCTGTCTTTCCACGCGGCGATGTGATCGGTTTCGCATGCCACGAAAAACACCGGCACATCGACATCTTCGATCCCCAAACGGTCATTGCACAGCTCGATCCCGCCATCGGCGAATTTATTGTCTTGGCAAAGGCCGCGCAGATATTCCATCGCCATTTTCGCAGGCAGGTTGGTGCCATCGCCGTTCCAATGTAGCAGGTCAAACGCGGGCGGCGTTTCGCCCAACATATACGAGCGGATCGCCGGCCCATAAATAAGATCGTTCGACCGTAAAAAGCTAAATGTGCGCGCCATGATAAAGCTGCGCAGCACGCCTTGCTCTTGCACCTCGTCTTCGATGCCGTCGATGAAATCATTTTGCAAAAACGGGGTAAATTCCCCCTGCTCGCTGAAATCGGTCAAGGTGGTAAAAAACGTGGCCGATTTCACCGATGTATCGCCGCGGTGTTTCATCAGCGCCAAGGTCATGTTCAGCGTGGTGCCCGCAATGCAGTAGCCTACGGCGTTCACCTGCTCTTGCCCGGTTATCGCCTTCACTTCGCGGAAGGCCGCCAGATAGCCATCTTCAATGTAATCGGACATGCCAATCTGGGCATAGCTGGCATCGGGGTTGACCCAAGACACCACAAACAGCGTATAGCCCTGATCGGTGATCCATTTGATCAGGCTGTTTTCGGGCTTTAGATCCAAGATGTAGAACTTGTTAATCCACGGCGGGAAAATGATCAGCGGTGTGGCATGCACCTCTTTCGTGGTTGGGGCATATTGCAGCAGCTCGAACATATGGTTGCGATACACCACCGAGCCTTTGGTGGCGGCAATGTTTTCGCCCAGTTTAAATGCCTCGGAATCGGCCAAACGCACCAGCATCTCGCCGTTATTCGCCTCGAGATCGGCAACAAGGTTCTCTAACCCGCGCACCAGACTTTCGCCATCGGTTTGCACGGCGCGTTCCAGCGCATCAGGGTTGGTGCCCAAGAAATTGGTGGGCGCCATCATATCAATGATCTGATCCGAGAAATATTGCAGCCGGCGCTTTTCCACACCATCCAGATCGTCGATATCGGCCACGGCGGTGCGCAGCGCCTGAGCATTCAGCATATATTGCTGTTTTACATAGTTAAAATAGGGGTTGGTGGCCCAAAGCGGGTTGGAAAACCGCCGGTCGCTTGGGGTGGGGTCTGGGGGGGCGGATAATTTGCCTTGGGCCATGGCTACTTGGGCATCCATAAAATGTTTTACCGATTTGCCCCAAAATTCGACCTGATGTTCGAAAATGCGGCCCGGGTTTTGCATGACCTCGGCCATGTAAGACTGGCTGGCCTTCAAAAACAGCTCTTGCGAGGGGCCATTCAATGTGGCGTTGGCGGGTTTGCGGGCAGAAAGCGCCTCGATCAGCCGCTTGGAAAGCTCCTCGACACGGGCCAAATTGGCGGTCATTTTGTCAAGGTTTGCCGGTGCGACATCCTCTTTAGTTGCCATATGAATTAATTCCTCGTAGATTTTCTGCTATGCAGCATTAAGCTGGTGCTGCCAGACCCGCCCCTCGCCCCCCGAGTCGCAGGACTGCCGCCCAAAAGCAAGGAGACACCAAAATGCGCTATATGGCGACCTATGACTTGATGGAAACGATGCGCAATACAAACCAATGGTTGGGTGCCTCCGCCCTTGCGATGGCATCATACCCGGTTTTTTCGATGGTGCCAAACCCTGCGTTGAAATGGATGGCCGCTTGGGGCGAAGTAACAGAGCGCACATTCCAGCGCATGGTCGCCAAGCCAGATTGGGGCATTCGCACCTTTACCTGCGAAGATGGCAAAGACCATTTGGTGAAAATCGAAACCGTGGTCGAACGCGCCTTTGGCGATCTGATCCATTTTAACGTGTCTGGCCGCGAGCCGCAAAAACGCAAGGTGTTGCTGGTGGCGCCCATGTCGGGCCACTATGCCACGCTGCTGCGCTCAACCGTGAAATCGCTGTTGGTAAACAACGAGGTGTATATCACCGATTGGCACAACGCCCGCGACATTCCGGTCAGCGAAGGCAAGTTCGACGTCGAGGATTACACGCTTTATCTGGTTGATTTCATGAAAGAGCTGGGCCCAGACACCCATGTTATTGCGGTCTGCCAACCAGCCCCGTTGACCTTGGCCGCCACCGCCTATCTGGCCGAGCAAGAGCCACAGGCCCAGCCCCGCACCCTGACCTTGATTGGCGGCCCCATCGACCCTGATGCCACCCCCACCGACGTGACCGATTTTGGCAACCGCGTCACCATGGGGCAGCTAGAGGAAATGATGATCCAACGCGTTGGGTTCAAATACCCCGGCGTGGGGCGCATGGTATACCCAGGCCTGCTGCAGCTGGCATCGTTCATGTCGATGAATGCCGATCGCCATTCCAAGGCCTTCAACAACCAAATCGCCTCGGTCGCCCGCGGCGAGGCCAGCGACCACGACGCGCATAACCGCTTTTACGATGAATATCTGGCCGTCATGGACATGACCGCCGAATTCTATCTCTCGACCGTCGAACGCATCTTCAAAAACCGCGAGATCGCGCGCAATGTCTTTACGGTAAAGGGCCACCAAGTGGATATCGGTAAAATCACCGATGTGGCGGTGCACACCGTAGAAGGGGCCAATGACGATATTTCCGCCCCCGGCCAATGCGTGGCGGCACTGGGCCTGCTGACCGGTCTGCCCGACACTATGAAAGCCAACCATGTCGAACCGGGCGCAGGCCATTACGGTATTTTTGCCGGCAAAAGCTGGCGCAACAACATCCGCCCGCTGATTTTGGAATTCATGGATGCCAACGCCGACCGCCCCCGCCGCGGGGCCAAGCTGAAAGTGGCCAAATCCAACGCGGCCAAATAAGCGGCCAGTTCAAAGCGGCTTTACCAACATCGCCCAAATCGCAGCGCGCGGTTTGGGCTTTTTTATGCCTGCCGATCCTGCAGCACATAGGGCTGGGCCAGCCAGTTTTGCAAAATCTGGTTCAGCGCGTCTGGCGCTTCCAAGGGCATAAAATGGCCTGCCTGTTCGATCACCTCTAGGCGCGAACAGGGCACCAGCCCCGCCATCAGCGCATGCCGGCGCGGCGGCGTGATCGTATCATGGGCGCCGCATATTATGGTGGTGGGCACTTTGCAGCGGCGCAGCGTGCTTTGCTGATCGCGCCGGCGCTTCAAGGCGCGCAATGGCGCCACAAATTGCCCCGCCCCCGCATCATGGGCCATGGCGTGAAACTGGCCCAAAACCGCCACGCGCCCGGGCCCCGGCGCCAATGCCGCGCGCGGCACCACCCCTTCTAGCGCCTGATCCAAGCGCCCGGCCCGCGCCGCCACGATCAGCGGTTCGTAGGCGGCGCTGGTTTGCGGGGTTTCACCCAAGGGGCTGGTGGCCATCAGCGCCAGCCGTGTCGCGCGGTTGGGGGCGCGGCGCAACAGCTCTAACGCCACAATCCCGCCCATGCTGTGCCCGGCCAAGGCAAATTTATGCGGCAACATATCCAGCAAGGTACTGGCAATTTCATCTATCCGCTCGGCACCCGAAATGGGCACCACCATAACTGGGCGTTGGCGCGACAACGGGGTGATTTGCGCCTGAAACAACCGCGCGTCGCACATCATTGCGGGCAAAAGCACCACCGGCTCGGTCATTGGGAACCCCTTACAACTACATGCCCCAGATATGGCCCAGCCCTGCCCCCCTTGCAATTAGGAACTGTGCCCGGCGGCGGCGCTGACCTCGGCAATGGCTTGGGCCATCAGCGCCAAACAATCGGGGCTGGAAAAGCGGTGATCGACCCCCTTGACCAAACTTAGGCGCATGTCGGGGCCTGTGGCATGATCTAACAGGCGCAGGGCTACAGCGGTTTCTACCGCCTCATCTGCGGTGCCTTGCAAAAACCGCACGGGCATGGGCAGCGCCAAGGGGCTGCGCAGCACCAGATTGTTGCGCCCCTCTTCGATCAGGCGTTGGGTGATCACATAGGGCCCATCGTCGTAATCGCTGGGCAGCTCGATGCGCCCGTTCTGTGCAAGCGCTGCGCGCTGGCTGGCGTCAAAACTGGCCCACATGCTGTCTTCGGTAAAATCGGGTGCTGCGGCAATTGTCACCAAGCCCGCCACCCTTTCGGGCATGGCGCGGCAGATCAACAGCGAAATCCACCCCCCCATGCTGGACCCTACGATCACCTGCGGCCCCTCGGTCAGTTCGGTGATGGCGGCGCGGGCATCACTGGCCCAATCGCCGATGGCGCCTTCATCAAAGGCACCGCTGCTTTGGCCATGGCCCGAATAATCAAAGCGCAAAAACGCCCGGCCCTGCTGCTGTGCCCAGTCTTCCAAAAACAGCGCCTTGGTGCCTTCCATATCAGATTTGAACCCCCCCAAGAATACAATACCCGGCCCCTGCCCCGCGCTGCGGTGATAGGCAATTTGGCGGCCGTCTGGGGTGTGCAAAAATTGGGCGGCAGGCATCGGTTTCTCCTTTGATTGGCGCAGCCCCATAAGGGCATGCAGCGCCGCCCTCTGCAACCGCCCTTGCACCATTTCCCTGCGCAAATCGCCTTGACGTAGGCGCAAAGCCCACGCAAAAGGGGCGCGAACCAAATACCCGCAACCGGGCGTTCCGTGGGCGCCAAACCGACGAGGAGTTGCCAAATGGCAGACATCACTCTCACCTTCCCCGATGGCAATGAACGCAGCTTTCCCGCAGGCATCACCCCTGCAGAAGTGGCCGCAGCCATTGCCACATCGCTGGCCAAAAAAGCCATCAGCGCCACAGTGAACGGCGCGCATTTCGATTTGCAATGGCCGCTGAACGCAGATGCCAGCATCGCCATCAACACCATGAAAGACGAGGCGGCAGCGCTGGAACTGGTGCGCCACGATCTGGCCCATATCATGGCCCGTGCCGTGCAAGAAATTTGGCCAGATGTCAAAGTCACCATCGGCCCAGTGATCGAACATGGCTGGTATTACGATTTCGACCGGTCCGAGCCGTTTACCCCCGAAGATCTGGGCCAGATCGAAAAGAAAATGCGCGAGATCATCGCCGCCCGCGACAGCGTGCGCACCGAAGTATGGCCGCGCGACCGCGCCATTGCGCATTACGAGGCGCTGAACGAGCCCTATAAGGTCGAGCTGGTCAACGCCATCCCCGATGATGGCCAGCCCATTCGCATGTATTGGCACGGCGAATGGCAAGATCTGTGCCGTGGCCCGCACCTGCAACACACCGGCCAAGTGCCTGCCGATGGCTTTAAGCTGATGAACGTGGCTGGCGCCTATTGGCGGGGCGACAGCAGCCGTGCCATGCTGCAACGCATCTACGGCGTGGCGTTCTTGAACAAAGACGCGCTGAAAGCCCACCTGCATATGCTGGAAGAGGCCGCCAAACGCGACCACCGTAAACTGGGCCGCGAAATGGACCTGTTTCACATGCAAGAAGAGGCGCCGGGCCAAGTGTTCTGGCACCCCAATGGCTGGTCTATCTACACCACCTTGCAAGATTATATGCGCCGCCAGCAACGCCGCGGCGGCTATGTCGAGGTGAACACCCCCCAAGTGGTAGACCGCAAGCTGTGGGAGGCCTCGGGGCATTGGGATAAATACCAAGAAAACATGTTCATCGTCGAAGTCGACGAAGACCATGCCCGCGAAAAGGCCGTGAACGCGCTGAAACCGATGAACTGCCCGTGCCATGTGCAAATCTTCAATGTCGGGCTGAAATCTTATCGCGATCTGCCTTTGCGCATGGCCGAATTTGGCAGCTGCAACCGCTATGAGCCCTCGGGCGCGTTGCACGGCATCATGCGGGTGCGCGGCTTTACCCAAGATGACGCGCATATTTTCTGCGCCGAAGATCAGATCGAGGCAGAAACCCGCAAGTTCATCGAATTTCTATCGTCGATCTACCGCGACTTGGGGTTTGAAAAGTTCCGCGTCAAATTCTCGGACCGGCCCGACACCCGGGCGGGCGAAGATGCGGTTTGGGACAAGGCCGAAACAGCGCTGGAAAATGCCACCCAAGCGGCGGGCTATTCTTACGAATTGAACCCCGGCGAGGGGGCGTTTTACGGGCCGAAACTGGAATTTGTGCTGACCGATGCGATTGGCCGCGACTGGCAATGTGGCACGCTGCAGGTGGATTTTGTGCTGCCAGAACGGCTGGACGCCACCTATATTGGCCGCGATGGCGAAAAACACCGCCCCGTGATGCTGCATCGCGCGGTGCTGGGCAGTTTCGAGCGCTTCATCGGCATCTTGATCGAAAACCACGCCGGCAAACTGCCCTTCTGGCTGGCCCCGCGCCAGGTGGTGGTGGCGGCGATTGTGTCGGATGCCGATGCCTATTGCAAAGAGGTGGCCGCCAAGCTGAATGCCATGGGCGTGCGCGCCGAAACCGACCTGCGCAATGAAAAGATCAACTATAAGATCCGTGAACATTCGGTGGGCAAGGTGCCGGTTATCTTGGCCTGCGGGATGAAAGAGGTAGAGCAAGGCACCGTTTCGCTGCGCCGCTTGGGCGAACAGCAAACCAGCGTTCACCCACTGAACGAGGTGCTGCAGGCCTTGGTGAATGAATCAACACCGCCAGACCTGCGCTGATCTTTCTGAAAACCCTACGAAAAGGCCCGCCATTGCGGGCCTTTTTTGTGCCCGCTTAGGCCAGCGCCGCCTGCTCGGCCTTGCCCCACCCCAGATAAAGCGTGCCATCGGCTGTTTCGATCAGCGGCCGTTTCATCAGGCTGGGGTGGGCCTGTAACAAGGCCAATGGTGGTTGCGCGCGCGCGCCCGCGTCTAATGCGCGCCACGTGGTAGAGCGGGTATTGACCAGCGCCGCGCCAAATTGCGCCAAGGCACGCGCCAGCACATCGGCGCCCACCCCATCGGTGCGCACATCCACCAGCTGTGCCTGCGGCAGCGCTTTTAGCGCCTTGCGGCAGGTATCGCAATTTTTCAGACCATAAAGTTTCATAGAAGCCCCCTTGCGCCGAAAGGCGCTAAATTCTGTGCTTTGGCGCGAACCGGCCTTGCATTTCATTAATTTGAACAAGTTTCACTTGTTTTTTGCAAAACTCCTGCAATTTAATTTTCCTGCACCAAGGATTTCAGTCTCCGCCTCTTGCCGACGCCGGAACCCTGAAGGCCGGCATGCATGGGGCCCCGCATAACTGGGGAAGGACGAGGAAAAGAAGAAGGAGACACGGGACATGCCCACTGGCACCGTGAAATGGTTTAACACGACAAAAGGCTACGGCTTTATCGCGCCCGATGACGGCGGCAAAGATGTGTTTGTGCACATCTCCGCGGTCGAGCGTTCGGGGCTGACTGGTTTGGCAGACAACCAAAAAGTTGGCTACGACCTGCGCGATGGGCGCGATGGCCGTCAAATGGCGTCGGACCTGAAGCTGCTGTAATCAGCCATCGAAAAAACGGGCCAGCACCGCACTGGCCCGTTTTCATGTGCGGCCAGCCTGCGCCAGCCCCGAAAATGCCCCGCCGCCTTAGCTGCGGGCCTGACGGATCAGCTGCAAAATATCCTGCGCGGCTGCGGGGATATTGGTGCCGGGGCCAAAAATGGCCTTCACGCCTGCGTTTTTCAGGAATTCGTAATCTTGCTGTGGGATCACGCCCCCACAGATCACGATGATATCGCCAGCATCCCGGGCGCGCAGCGCCTCTATCAGCTGGGGTGCCAGGGTTTTATGGCCCGCCGCTTGGCTGGAAATGCCCACGACATGCACGTCATTGTCGATGGCATCTTGTGCCGCCTCTTCCGGGGTTTGAAACAGTGGGCCCACATCCACATCAAAGCCGATATCGGCAAAAGCGGTTGCAATCACCTTTGCCCCACGGTCGTGGCCATCTTGGCCCATTTTCACAACCAACATGCGCGGGCGGCGGCCTTCGTCTTCGGCAAATTGCTCGACCGAGCGTTGAATAGCGGCAAAGCCTTCATCGCCTTCGTAGGCGGCGCCATAAACGCCTGCCAAGGTTTTCACCTCGGCCCGGTGGCGGCCGAATTGTTTTTCCATAGCCATGCTGATTTCCCCCACAGAGGCCCGTGCCCGCGCGGCAACGACGGCCGCTTCCAATAGGTTGTCCCCTTCGGCTGCGCGGCGGGTAAGCGCGTCTAGCGCAGCTTGGCAGGCAGCCTCGTCGCGGGTGGCGCGCATTTTTTCCAAACGCGCAATCTGGCCTTCGCGCACTTTTTGGTTGTCGATCTCCAAAATGTCGATCGGGTCTTCCTTGTCTTTGCGGTATTTGTTCACACCCACGATCACCTCGTCACCGCGGTCGATCAATGCTTGGCGGGTGGCCGCCGATTCCTCGATGCGCAGCTTGGGCATGCCGCTGGCCACGGCCTTGGTCATGCCGCCCATCTCTTCGACCTCTTGCATCAGCGCCCAGGCTTTTTCGATCAATTCGTTGGTCAGGCTTTCCACGTAGTAAGAGCCTGCCAGCGGGTCCACCACCTTGGTAACGCCAGTTTCTTCTTGCAAAATCAACTGGGTGTTGCGCGCGATACGCGCTGAAAATTCGGTGGGCAGGGCAATGGCCTCGTCCAGTGCGTTGGTGTGCAGCGATTGGGTGCCCCCCAAAACCGCGCTCAGCGCCTCGTAGGCGGTGCGCACGACGTTATTGTAGGGGTCTTGCTCTTGCAGCGACACGCCAGAGGTTTGGCAATGGGTGCGCAACATTTTCGAGCGCTCGTCTTGGGCGCCAAATTCGGTCATCACCCGGTGCCACAGGGTGCGCGCCGCCCGCAATTTTGCGATTTCCATAAAGAAATTCATGCCAATCGCAAAAAAGAACGACAAACGGCCCGCGAATTTGTCAACATCCATGCCCGCCTGAATGGCCGCGCGCACATATTCGCGGCCATCGGCCAGCGTATAGGCCAGCTCTTGCACCAAATTGGCGCCAGCCTCTTGCATGTGATAGCCCGAGATCGAGATCGAGTTGAATTTCGGCATCTCGTTCGAGGTATATTCGATGATATCAGAGATGATCCGCATCGAGGGTTCGGGCGGGTAAATATAGGTGTTACGCACCATGAATTCTTTCAGAATGTCATTCTGAATGGTGCCCGACAGCAGCGATTTGTCATGCCCTTGTTCTTCGCCAACCACGATGAAATTGGCCAAAATCGGGATCACCGCGCCATTCATGGTCATCGAAACCGAAACCTTGTCCAGCGGGATGCCGTCGAAGAGAATTTTCATATCCTCTACGCTGTCAATCGCCACGCCCGCCTTGCCAACATCGCCCACCACACGGGGGTGGTCGCTATCATAGCCGCGATGGGTGGCCAGATCGAAGGCCACCGATACGCCCTGTTGCCCAGCGGCCAGCGCCTTGCGGTAAAATGCGTTCGATTCTTCTGCCGTGGAAAACCCTGCATATTGGCGGATGGTCCATGGGCGGCCAGCATACATCGTGGCCTTCACACCCCGGGTAAAGGGGCCAACGCCCGGAACCGAGCCCATATGCGGCAGATCTGCGGTATCTTCGGCCGTGTAAAGCGGCTGCACCTCGATCCCCTCTAGGGTTTTCCAGGTCAGGTCTTCAAGCGGTTTGCCGCGTAGCTCTTTCTCAGCCAGTTTGCGCCACTGGTCCTTGGTGCTCATGTGTTTGTCCTCTTGGTATGGGGCCGGGCGCCGGGGTTTTCCCCTGTACGTCGGGCATGGTCTTGTTCAGTAGGGTCACGGGGCCCACAGACGCGGCAGCAAAATGGCGCAGCATCGCCTCGTAGGCGCTGCGCAGCTGGGCCGAATGGGTTGGGCCAAAACCTGTGTAACGGTGGGCTGCATTCAAATGCAGGCCCAAAGGCGGGCTGGGCAGGGCCAGTGGCGCCACCGCCGCGCCCGGTAGCATCGACAGCATGTCCGCCAATCGCCGGTCGGGGGCATGGGCGCACAGCTCGTGCGCCAGCAGGCCCACAGAACAGCCCATGGCCAGGTGCAGCGCCTGCGCCAGACCGGCCCAATCCAGGCTACCTGCGGCCATGCGCGCGCAGGCGCGGGCATCGGGCATCGGGTGCCCCCGCCCTACCGCCATCGCCACCAGCGAGGGCCACCACATATCGGGGCTGCGCACCCCCAAAACCACCGCCCCAATGCGCCCCCCAAAGGCACGCTGCAAGGCACCAGCCCGCGCGGCGGCATGGGGATAGGCGCGCCCATCGCGCAGCATGGCACAGGGTTGGCCCAAGATATTTTCGTCGCTGATCACCAAAACCCGCGCGCCGCTGTTTTCCACCTGTGCCAAGGCCAGCGCCACGCGGCCGGCAACACGCGCCGCGCCTGCCTTTGGGCTGGGTTGCACCGGGGCCCAAAG
>Ga0181560_10003334_pt1 | contig 14833 bp, 5 predicted proteins | sample 011ome_20_FD_133751 | JGI IMG/M metagenome (GOLD analysis project Ga0181560, IMG submission 133751) | Coastal salt marsh microbial communities from the Groves Creek Marsh, Skidaway Island, Georgia - 011509CT metaG (megahit assembly) | ecosystem: Environmental > Aquatic > Marine > Intertidal zone...
CGGCGCGCGCAAACTTTTTCGCGTGCTCGATCGTCGTGAACCTCGCGCCGTGGAACGCGTTCACCGCGACGCAATCGCACGTCGCGTCGTTCGCGAGCCGCGTCAAAACCTCCTCGCACGCGTCGACCGGGACCACGACGCCGCCGGTTTCGGCGGTCGAGAGGTCGGCGGCCGAGGACGTGAGCGCGGCGGCGAGCACGCGCGCGGAGACGCCGCCCGCGCCCGCCGCCGTCACCGCCGCCGCCGCCTCGTCGCGCGTCGGCGCGCGCGTCGCGTACGCGCGCCCTCCGACTTCGATCGGCGGCGCGGACCCGGGCGCGTGCCCGAAGCTCGCGTACGGCGTCCACCCCGACGACGCGGACGCGGACGACGGCTCGCGCGAGGTGACGCCTTTGATCGCGACGCGCAGGTTCACCGCCGCGTTCGGAAGGTCGCCCGGCGCGGTTCGATCGTTCGCCGCCGCGTCGTCGTCTTCGTCGTCGTCGTCGTCGTCGTCGCGTGAGGGAACGCGTCCGAAGTGCTCCGATAACGCCTCGAACGCCGCGGGGGTCACCGCGTCGAGCTCGACGACGCCCGCGACGACGCCCGCGAGGATCGCGAACACGTGCGCGGAGCTCGGCGCGACGACCCTCGCGGCCTCTCCGCGAAGGTCGCCGGCGCCGGCTCCGAACCGCTCCGACAACGCGGCGGCCACCTTCGCCGCGTCCGCGCAGCCGCGCGCGCCGAGGACGGCGTCTTCGTCGTCCGCAGCTCGAGCGAACCGTTCGGACAGCTTCAAGGTCCCGAACGCCGCGTCGGTTGACGTTCCGTCTTCCCCCCCCGCGTCAACCGCCGCGGTCGTCGTCGCGTCCTCTCCGTCTGGCTCCGGCTTGACGCTCGCCAACAGCTTCGCGCGTCGTAACATCGTCACCGCGTGCTCGACCGCGTCTTCGCCGATCGCGACGATCGTTTTCGCGACGCGCGCTTTCACGTCGCGGTCGAGCGCGACCCCGGGAGGCGCGGACAGAAGCGTGGATTTCACGAGCTCGAGCGCGTTCGCGCAGCGGGTCATAAACTCCGGGTCTCGACGAACCGCCCTCGTCGCCGCCGCCGCGGGGGAGCGCGGCGCGAAGCGCTCGAAGGACGCGCCGCCGCCGACGTCGGAGTCGGAGTTGGAGTCGTCGCCGCCGTCGCCGTCGTCTGACGTGTCATCGTCCGACACGTCCGACGTTTCTGCTGACGTGTCATCGTCCGACGTGGACGCGGCGGCGCCCCGCGCGACGATCGCCGCGAGCGGGACGTCGTCGTCGGACTCGTTGAGCATCCCGCCGCGCTTCTGCTTCTGCTTCTTCGCCCGCGCGACCGCGCGCCTCGCGCCGCCGTCGGAGTCTCCGAGATCGCCGTCGGAGTCGTCGGAACCGATCGCCCTCCTCGCGTCGCGTCGCCGTTTTTTGCCCCCCGCACCCAAACCCGGACCGGGACCCGAACCCGAACCGGCACCGGCACCGGGACCGGGACCGGCACCCGAACCCGAACCGGGACCGGGACCCGAACCCCGGACGTCCGCCGCTTCCCGTGTCGACATCGGGTGCCGCTCGAGCACGCGCGCCACCTCCGCGACCACCTCGGCGTCGATCTGCGCGCACCACTTCCCTTCGCGGTCCCACAAGTTCGAGGCGGCGTTCGAGCACGCGCCCTCCGCGCCGCCGCCGTCGGCGGCTTCGGGGGCGGCCGCGGCGGGACCCGCGGCGGGACCCGCGGCGGGACCCGCGCCCTCGATCTTTTTACGCAACATCGCCTCCGCGGCGCGTTGGTTTCGCGCCGCCGCGCCTCTCGCGGCGACGCGACGCACGACGCTCGCGATCTCCTCCGATCGCTCGCCCGCGTCCATGGCCTTCCACCGGCGCGAGCACGTCTCGCGCGCCGCGGGGAGTCGCTCGCCGACTTCGACCGCGGCGCCGACGAGCCTTCTCGTGCCGCGCTCGCCGTACACGATCCGCGTTCGCACGAGCGCGAGCAGAAGCTCTCGGTCGTCGCGCGCCGTCCACGTGTGCCTCGTCCGGTACGGCGGAAACGCGAAGTTGACGCGACGCTTGCGGCGCCCGAGGTCCGCGAGGGCGACGTCGTCGTCGTCGTCGTCTTCTTCTTCTTCGTCCTCCTCTTCTACTTCTTTTACGTCGTCGTCGTCGTCGTCGTCGTCGTCGTCGTCGACCGTGAAGTTCGGGTCGTCTTTATCGCCGTCGTCGTCGACGGCGGCGGCGGCGGCGGCGGCGCCTCCGCGGCGGCGTCTGTACGCTGCCGCCGCGGGATTCTCTTTCGACGCGCGCGCGGCGATGAGCGCTCGTCGATCCGCCGCCCACTTGTGTCTATCCGTGGGGACGCCGTCGACGTCGACGACGTCCGAAGAAGCCACGGCGTCGGCGCGTTTCACGCGCTTCGACGCGCCGCCGCCGCCGACGGCGCGCAGCCGACCCGTGACGTTCTTCCGGTTCCGGACCACCCCGAGCCCGCGACGCCGGCTGTCGTCGTTGTCGCGCCCTCCTTCTCTCTCCAGCTTGTCCTTCGCGATCCGCTCCGCGCGGCGATTCGCGTTCGCCTCGAGCGCTTCCTTCTCCGAGATCGTCCCGTCCACGGTGAGGTCGTTCAAGATCCGCTTGCAGTCTGCCTCGTGGAACTGTCGAATCTGTTCGACGGACAAGTCGAGCTCGCGCGCGAGTTTCGAGACTTGCGGAAACGTCAAGATCGGTTGCGCCAGCGCCGCGGCTCTGGCCGCCTTACGAAGCTCCACCTCCTCGGCGTCGTCCTCGGTGGGCGTCGCGTCTTTCGCCGCCGCGGTCGCCTCCGCGATCTCGAGCGTCTCTATGTCCTCGGCGACGACGTCTCCCCGCGCCTCCGCGGTGAGCCGTCGAATCTCGCGCGTCTCCATCCTCAAGTCGTCCAACCGTTGCAGCAACACGATTCTCTGCTGAATCGTCATGTCGCGGACGCGGCTCCACGTCTTCGTCGAGCACAACCCGTGCGTGGACGAGCTCAGGATGTTAATCGTCGAGGACGCGGGAAACGCACAAATCATGCACTCGTCCGCGCGCACGAGCGGCTGGTGCTTCCGTTTAAACGTCGCCTCGAGCCTCGACCAAAACGCTTCGCACGCCTCCGGATCGTCCACGTTCATCGAGATCCACGCGCTCCGGTCCGTCGCCGACGGCGACGGCTGAAAGCGTCCGACGCGAGCGAGTTTGTGCGATCGCATGTTCCCGCCGGTCTCGCTCGTGCGCACGACGAGCTCCATCGCGCACAGGAGTCGAATCAGTTTCGACAGTTTGGCCTCCGCGTCTTTAAACACGGAGCGCATGTGCTTGCGATCGCCGTTCGCGTCTCCAATCACCGCCCTCGACGCTTCGTCGTCCAGATCCCCCAACGTCTTCCCCGCGATCGCGAGCGACTGGAGCTTCGCGAGGACGCGCGAGTTTTCATTCTGGAGGTGCCAAGGGCAGCCCGCGATGCGAAGGAACAGCTCGAGCGGCATGTGTTTCATGACGACCTCGCCCGCGTTGAACCCCGCCGACTGCGTCGTCGACGACGACGCGTCCTCCTCCTCCGCGCACTCGAGGTTGACTTTCCGCGTGAATATCGTCTTCACGAGAAAGCCGTGCATGTACCGCGCGCGCGTCATGATCGCGGGGATGAACCCGCTCTGAAGCACGGCGATGTCCCTGAACGTTTTGAACGGTTTTTTCGCAACGCGGCGCGACGCGTTCGCGCCCCCGGCGTTTCCTCCGTCCTCCCCCTCCGCGCTTCCGAACCCTCGCGGCCTCAACACGTTCTCCAGGTCCGCGGTCCTCATCCTCGGGACGAGCCCGGCGGTCTTCACGCGCACGGTGATCGCCGGTGTCGTCGCGGCGGCGGCGGCGGCATCGGCGGCGGCGTCCGTCGCGAGTCCATCCGCCGGGACCACCGCGAGCGCGAGCGCGTCGTTCTCGTTCGTCGGCGCCCCTTCCGCGGCTGGGGTTCCCCCGGGCGGCGTCGTCTTCGTCGCTTTCTCCTCCTCTTCTTTTATCTTCTGGACCAGGATCCCGCCGCCGCGCCGTCTGCCCCCCCCGGGCTTCGCGACGTCTCCCCCCGCCCGCTTCGGCGGCTTCGGCGGCGGCCAGACGTCGTACACGTCCTTCTTCTCCTGCCAGAACGGCAGCCGCATCGCGAGGTCGGTCTGCCGAATCTCCTGCCTCACGTTGTCCAGCATCTCCGGCGTCGGGTCGGGGAAATTCGTGTCGTACACCAACACGTGCGCCTTCTCGCCCGCGTCCAAGTGTCCGTGCGTGCCGACGGTGAAAGCGTGCGTCTTCGCCATCCCCTTCGCGGTCATGTGCTCGAGGACGCGATTCACCACCTTTCCGTCGACGCGGTCGATCTTCCCGCCCTCTTTTTGCGCGAGCCAGCGGCCGATGTACGCCTTGATGAGGTACCCGCGCTCGCCGAGGTGGGCTTTGATCGTGGCCGCGCGCGCGTCCTTGAGCGCCTCCGCGGCGGATTTTTGCTTTTTTTTATTCTCCGCCGCCGCCGCCGCGCCCTGCGCTCTCTTCGCGGCTTTCGCTTTCTCCCCGCCCGCCGCGATCGCGGCGTTTCTCTCGGCGATCTCCGCCGCGAGCTTCTCGTCGTACGCCAGAACGATCAGACGGTATTTCCCCTCCTGCACGGCGCGACGCGTCATCCCGGGGTACTGGCTCGAGTCGACGAGCATGAGTTCGACCCTCTTCGCGATGTTTTTGTTCGTCATCCGAAAACGATTACCCAGCTCCGAGAGTTTGATGCCCGTCTCCCCAGCGCGCTTCAAGAGTTCGAAGATCTGGTCCTCCATGCGCATCTCGAGGAGGAGCTCGCCGCCGCCGAAGCCGATGAGGCTGTCGTCGTCGACGACGTCCCCGGCGCTCGCGTCCTCGCCCGCGACCGCGGCGGCGCCGCCGTCCGCGATTGCGAGCGGCTCCGGAAGCAACCGGAGGCACTCCGCGATCGCACCGGCGCCGCCGTCGCTCCCCTCGATCGCGCACTGCATCCGCTCCACGATGCCTTTGGCGATCATCTCCGCGCGGATTTTGAGGTACAGGCGCCCCGTGCGCCGGCCGGTGAGGCCGCCTTCGCCGACGTCGTCGCCCTTCTCCCACTCCTCCTTTCGCAAGCGTTTGTACACCTCCGCTCTGAACTCCGCTTCCATGAGGACGTTATCCTTCGCCGCGCGCAGCATTTCCACGAACGTTCGCGTCAGCGCCTCGCGCTCTTTCGGCCCGACGTGGGCGATCTCGTCCAGGTCCGGGTCGTTCCCGAAATCGCCCCCCGTCTCGCGAGCGATCCACGACAACACCAACACGGTCGTCTTGTTCACGCACGCCTGAGACTTCTTCACCGTGGTCTTCTTCGTCTCCGTCACCCGCATAATCTCGCGCGACGTCAAGAGCCCGAGGAACTCCAACACCTTCACAAGATGGTGGCACGCCTGCGGTTTCGCCGCGGCCGAGCCCTTCGGGAACAGAGACGGCAGCTCCGACGCGAGCACCCCCGTCGCGCGCGATCTCGCGACGGCTTCTAAGATCTTCCTCTGATCGACGGTGACGCGCATCGACCACGTCGGCTCGTCGTGGAGCCCGAGCGAGAGGTCGCGCACGCGCAGCGGGGCGATCAGGTGGACGTTCTTCTGCGTCGCGGTGACGTGCGTCCTGACGAGGAGGAGGAGGAGGAGGAGGAGGGAGAGAGGGAGGGGATCGTAAGGCCGGGCGTTGTTAGTTGAATTCGCGGTGTGAATTCGCGAGAGACGTGATTCGACCGCGCGCGCGAGGCGACGACGGACGGGAGGCGCGCGACGCGGAGTCGGTCGGACGCGCACTTCAACGCCGCGTCCGTCGGCTTCATCGCGAGCTTCTCGAGCATCTCGCGCTCGGCGACTTCCTCCTCGTCCACGGTCGCCTTCGCGGCCCCTCGCGCGTCGGCCGCGACGGGACCGCGAAGGATGCGAAGCTCCTCGTGCGTCGCGTGGTCGACGATCCGCGTCCACAGCCCGCGCTTGAACGTCTCCGACAGCGAATCCCCGTCGCCCCATTCCTTCGCGAGGAGGTTCCACAGCGTCTTGAGGTCGCATCCTGCGGGGTTGGTTCGGGAAGGGGGGGGTAGGACGACGAGGTCGGCGACGGCGCGACAACGAGCGGAGGGCGACCGACGGCGAGACGACGACCGATGTGCGAACGCGAGGGCGCCGCGCGGAAGGTCGCGGGACGAGTCGAGCGGCGACGCGACGCGCCTGACGGTCCCTCCAAGGACACCTCGTTGAGGACGCACGGGAAACGCGCGCGTCGTCCCATGACGTCGCGACGCGCCGCGGCCCGCGCCCGCGACAGTGGAGGCTGTGGCGCGAGAAGAGGCGAGAGAATTGCGTCTGCTCGGCGTCGAGCTACGACGCGCGCGCGTTCGCGTTTGACATCGCCGATCAAGACGAAAATTCACCCGCGGCGGTGTGAATTTGAAAGGGGCGCGCCGATCAACCGTCGCGCACGTTTTCGCCCGTCGTTTGAACGAGAACAGCGCGACTTTTCCCGTGCCGTGTTCTCTCGGGCGACTACTCTCTCCGCGCGCATCGACGCGCAGGGTCCACTTAGGGACCGTCGTCCTCGTCGAGCGCATCACCGCGCGCGCTCGGAGGAGGGAACCGCGCCGAAAGCGGAGGGTGAACGCGTCCGGCAGCGCTCGCCGAGGGGGTGAATCTAGATTGGTTCGAACGTCATGGCGGGATCGGGACTGGACGTCGACTCCGTCATCGAGCGGCTGCTCAGCGTGAGAGGGCAGCCGAACAACCGCACGGTGCAGTTAGCGGAGGGAGAAATCAGGGCGCTCTGCGCGACCGCGAGGTGCGCGCTCGCTCGGTTCGCATTCGTTTCCGGCGCGCCACGCGTCGTGTCCGAGATTTTTAGGCGCCAAACTAGGGTTCGTGTGCCGCGATGGACCACCTCCGGGGCCGCGCCATCGCGCCGTCGGGGCGCTCCGTCGACGTCCAAGCGCGCGGGGGACGCGTTCTCGACTATATCGTGGATTCGAAACCCGCGTCGTCGGGCGCGTCTCGCGTTCGCGTCGCGCGTCCCGCGTCGCGCCCAAAGGGCGCGGTGTGCTGTCTTTGGCACTCGCCTCGCGCGCTCGCGCGCGACGGGTGGCATTGGTGACACACATCTGGGGCGACGAGACGCGAGCGCGGGCGCGCGCGCGCGAATCCCGGCGCCGCGCTCGACCGCGCTCGCTTCTCCGACCTCGTGTGGACCCGCGCGCGTCGATCGCGGCGTCGCGGCGGCCGCCGCGACGCCCGATCGCGCGTCCGATCCTCGCGCGAGCGATTTCAAAAAAGTGCCCCTTCGCGCACAGCTGTGTCGTGGTCGTCGTCGTTTTTTCCATCCGCGACGCGGCGAGCGCGTCTTCGACCGTTCGTCCCCCGTCTTCCCCGTCCACCCATCTCACGCGCTGACGTCGCGTCCATCCCCCCGGCGCCGTCCTCTCGTTCGCGTCGCGTCTTCACAGGGAGATTTTCCTCGGGCAGCCGTGCCTGCTCGAGCTCGAGGCGCCGTTGAAGATCTGCGGGGACGTGCACGGGCAGTACAGCGACTTGCTCCGTCTGTTCGAGTACGGAGGGTTCCCTCCCGAGGCGAACTATCTGTTCCTCGGCGATTACGTCGACCGCGGGAAGCAAGGCCTGGAGGTGATCTGCCTTTTACTGGCGTACAAGGTGAAGTACCCGGAGAACTTTTTCCTGCTGCGAGGGAACCACGAGTGCAACTCGATCTCGCGGATCTACGGCTTCTACGACGAGTGCAAGCGAAGGTATAACATCAAGCTGTGGCGAGTGTTCTGCGACGTCTTCAACTGCCTCCCGTTCGCGGCGATCGTGGACGAGAAGATCTTCTGCATTCACGGCGGCCCGTCCCCGGAGCTGAAGGATCTGCAGCAGATCGTCCAGATCAAGCGACCGACGGACATTCCCGACATGGGAATGCTGTGCGACTTTTTGTGGTCCGATCCGGACGCGGATCTGCAAGGGTGGGGTGAGAACGACCGCGGGGTGTCGTACACGTACGGCACGGACGTCGTCGCGGACTTCCTCGCGAAGTTTGATTTCGATTTAGTCGTCCGCGCGCATCAAGTGGTGGAAAACGGGTACGAGTTTTTCGGCAAGAGGCAGCTCGTGACCGTGTTTAGCGCGCCAAACTACTGCGGCGAGTTCGACAACGCGGGCGCGATGATGACCGTAGACGAGAACTTGATGTGTTCGTTTCAGATTTTGAAACCCGCGGAGAGGAAGCTCATGGGAGGGTTTGGGAGCATGATGGGGTCGCGGCCGAGCACGCCGCCGCGGAACAAAGCCGGCGGGAAGTGATCGACGCGAACAAAAACGTCGAGAGCGAGAGCGCTTCGAAGGCGAGGCTGGCGGCGAGCGGTGCGGTGCGGGGATGGACGGCGCGGCGCTGCGCTCATCGATAGGATGAACGCGACGCGGGCGGGAGCGGCGGTGGTTCTCGAGAGGGATGAAACTGAGGAGGTTGGCGTATGTTGTGCTTTGGTGTAACAAAAAAATACCATACGAGCACGCACGGGTTTTCGAAAAAACAAGAAGGACGCAGTCCACAGGTCGTCGTCGCGTCGTCCGAGGAACGCGTCCGCGGCGCGCGCAGACTGACCGTCGTAGGTCGTAGTCGACCGCGACGCGCGTATCCGTTCCGGCCGCGCCGCTTTTTTCCCTCGTCCTCCTCGAGGGTTCCCCAGCCAGCTCCCCAGAAGCTCCCCGCGCGCGCGCCGTATGACGCGCGCGGACGCGGCGCTCGCGGGGGTGAACGTCGACGTCGGCCGCGCGGTGATCGCGTCGATCCCGCGCGAGAGCGTGCGCGCCGCCAAGGCGCTCATCGACGAAGCGATAGGGATCGTCGGGCGATACGCCGTGGCGCGTCGCGCCCTTCGGTCGTCGCGTCCGGTGCCGCGCTGTTTCTCGCCGTCCGCGCCCGCTCCTCTCCCTCGCGGCTCGTCCGCGTCGTCGCGCCGTCGTCGCCGTCGCTCCCACTCCCGCGCCTGACGCGCGCGCGCCCGCCGACCCCGGATCTCCGCGCAGCAATTCCCCGGGCGCGAGCGCCTGAACCGAGGCCTGCAGAGCCGCGGTCTTCACCTCCCAGGCGCGCGCGACCGACGACGACGACGACGACGACGAGCGACGAGCGACGACGAAACGCCGTCGTCTCGTTTTTTTTTTTCTTCGCTCCCCCCCACCCCTTGTCTTTTCGCCCCTCGCCGACCGCCCGCACCTCGCGTCGTCGCGCGCGCAGGTCAATCGGACCCGTGGAAGAAGACGATGAACGTCTTCAAGCGCGCGGGCGCGGTCGTCACGACCCCGAGCAGCGGGACCTACGTCATAGAGGAAATTGGCAACCTCGGCGGTCTGTGCGACCTCCTCGACGAGAGACTCGCGGGGGAGGAGGAGGAGGAGGAGGAGGAGGAAGTAGAAGAACCCGCGGGCGGGGCGGCGGCGACGGCGCGGTTCGACGTCGGTGCCGCGGGCGGGGAGATCGAGGAGGAGCTGGAGGAGGAGGAGGAGGAGGAGGAGGAGGAAGAGGAGGAGCTGGACGATGAAGAAAAGGCGGCGGCGGCGGCGACCGCGGGGGGCGCGAGGAAAGGCGCTCGCGGCGGGGGCGCGGGGACGAGGCGCGCCGCCGCCGCGGTCGCGAGCGGGAAGACGATCGCGACGACGCTGAAGAGAGAGCGAACGACCCCGGAAGATGAAGATGAAGGCGTAGGCGAAGGCGAGGAAGCCGAGGGCGAAGAAGAAGCGGAAGAAGAAGCGGAGGCGGAGGCGGAGGCGGAAGCCGCGAAGGACGAAGAAGCCGCCGCGGCCGCGGACCTCGCGTCGATATCCCGCCCTCAACCCCCCGCCGCGCGCGAGATCCCCGTCGCGCCCGCGCCGCCGACCCAAATCGACCTGCGCCTGCCCCCGCGCGAGTACGAAGCCGCGCCGCCGACGGGCGCGGACGCCGCCGCGTCGGCGGCGGCGGCGCCGCCGCCGCGCGCGCAATCTGAAGCCGCGCGCCTCGCGGACTCCCTGCGCAAAGCGCGCCTCGTCATCGGCGGCGTGTACGCGTTTAACCCGCGCGAGGCGGCGCTGTGTAAGCTCGTCGGGTGGGACGACGTCAGGGAGTGCGTCATGCGGAGGATAACGCGCGCGGGGGTCGTCGTGTCGTGCGTCACGAGCGCCACGCCGCCCGGGACGTTTCGCGGGGAGTTCGTGGTCCCCGCGGAGACCGCGTTGCGGGTGCTCGGGACACGCCGACGCGACGAGGGAGGAGGTGCCGTCGGGGGTGCCGTCGGGGGTGCCGTAGAGGTGAGCGCCGGCGGCGTCGCCGCCGCGTTTCCTTCCGGGGGCGTCGCGCGTAAACGCGCCGCCGCGGAGGCGACGCCCGCGGGCGTCGGCCCGTCGAAGGGGCAGCTCGAACGGCGGAAGAAGGCGGCGACGGCGACGGAGCGCGTCGCCGCCTCCGCGATCGCCTCCGCGGGGGTCAAGCCGAGAGGCCGCGTCGGAAGACCTCCCGGGCCGACCGCGGCGAAGAGGCGGAAGAAAGCCGAGGCCGACGCGGCGGCGGCGGCGGCGGCGGCGGGCGCCGCGGGCGTCTCCGCCCGACCGCGCGTCGCCGTCACCGCGAAGAGCCTCCGCGACGCCGCCGCCGCGGGCGCGGCGGCCGCGCGCGCGTTCGCCCGCGAGGACCTCCTCGCCGCCGCGGGCGCGGGACCCGCGGGACCCGCGGGAGGAAGAGAGGCGCCCGTGAAGTCCGAGGACTCGGACGTCCTCTCCCGCGGCGCGGAGGTCTACGCCGGATTCCCGGCGACGCTCGCCGGCGTCGCCGTCGAGCTCGCGTCGTTCCGTCGGGAAGTCCGCGGCGAGATGGCCGCCGTGTGCGCGTCCGTGGAGCGCCTGACGTACGAGCTTCGTCTCTCGCGGCACGCGGACGACGCGGGAGGAGGAAGAGGAGGAGGAGGCTCGCTCGCGGCCGCGGCTGGGCGTATTCCGCCCATCGCGCCCGTCACGCCGACGGACGACGCCGCGGCGGCGCGCGCGAGCCTCCGCGCGGACGAGCGGTTGCTGTCGACGCTGCGCGCGGAGCGACGCGCGGAGCGCGCGACGTTATCGTCGGAGATCGCGCGGCTCAGGAGTTTCGTCGCCGAGGCCGCGAGGGGGGTCCCGGCGCCGGCGACGGCGACGACGCCGCCGGCGACGCAAGCCGCCGCCGCCGCAGGCGAGGACGCGGAGGGCCCCGCCGCAAGGCGGGCGCTGCGCGACGCCGCGGGGGGAGGAGTCGCGAGCGTCGCGGACGAAGCCGCGGAGGCGACGGGGACGATGCGCGACGACGTCACACCCTGACGAAGCCGCGGAGGCGACGGGGACGATGCGCGACGACGTCACACCCTGAGGACGACGAATGAGAGGAGAAAGAGGAGACGGGGGAGGGGAGAGAGAGGACGTTCAGAGAGGACGGAAGGCGCACGACGATTGGAACGAACTGTCCGACAATTTTCATCGCGCACATCTCGCTCGCCGGGGTCAAATTGAAACCGCTTGGGGTCACGCTCGAAACCGCATCGCGATGAATAAAAAATCTTTTTTTCGCGCCCGATGACCTGTCGAGAGAGCCGCCAGGCGAGACGACGGCGATCTGCTTCGGTCGTCGCACATCGCACGGCGTCGCGCACCCCAGCGCGCGTCTCGAAGCGAACGCGCGGCCGCTCGTCGTCGCGTCCGCGGCTCGGCGCGTCCGCGCGTTTCCCTCCGCGCGCGCGCGCGCGTCGACGTCGAACGTCGCGGACGCGCGCGCGCTCCGCGCGAAGAATCGCGAGCGGGCGGCGCAGGAGATCCTGCTCGCACAGCTTGCTTGGACCGTCGCGCGCCATCGTCAATCATGGTGATGGCGTCCGCGCTCCTCGCGGACGCGAAGCTGGACCCGTCCACGCCCATCCCCGGGCACGGCGACTCCGACGCGAACTCCTCGCGCCGCCGAAGCGGCCGCCTGCGGACGATCCACGCGAAGCAGGCGGAGCTCAAGGCGAAGCAGATCGCGTTTCGTTGCCACGCGGCGCCGCACGCGGAGGTGCGCGTCGTCGCCTTGGGATGGGCCAGGGAGGATCCATCTGACGCCGCCGCCGCCGACGAGACGACGAAGCCGCCGAGCGCGGCGACGCCCGGCGACGACGCGTCCGCGGCGCCGTCGACGCCGAAGAAGGAGGACGACGACGAGACGCCGCCGCCCGCCGTCCTCGTCCCGCTCGGGTACAGGGCCGAGGGCGTCCTGTTCAACGAGCCCCTGCGCGCGTGGATCGATCGCGGCGGCAATCACTTCGTGTCGTGGGGCGCCGCCGGCGACGGCCGCGCCGCGGTCTCCACGCCTCCCGGGGGCGCGTCGTCCACGAAGGAGGCCGTGCGCTGCATCGTGGATGAGCTCAAGCGCAGGGTGGACCACGGCGTGTGCGCGGTGCTGCCGCCGCTGCCGCCGCCGGTCGCGCCGATCGCGCCGCGCCGCCACGCCGGCGACGGATCGTCGATCGGCGGAGGCGCGCGCGCGAAGAACAATCGCGCGTGTGGCAACTGCGGCACGACGTCGCACGCGACGCCGCTGATGCGACGCGGCCCGAACGGCGTCAGGTCGCTGTGCAACGCGTGCGGGCTCTGGTTCGCGCGCAGGGGGACGATGCGCCCGGTCGAGGGCGCGCCCGCGGCGCCGGAGAGGCCCGAGATCGCGGCAGCCGCGCAGGACGAGGAAGGCGCGATCGTGGCTCGAAAGGACGCGCGCGACCGCGCGAATTCGGACGATCAAAAATCCGCCGCGGCTAACGCGGGCGGGGTCTTCGACGCGTCGCCCCCGCAGCCGGCCACCAGCGGCGGGTCGCTGCCCCCCGCGCCGGCGTCGCCGTCGAGGACGACCGACCCCGCGGCGCCGCCCGCGTCGGAGAGCTCCGGCGGCGACGGCGCGACGGTCAAGTCCGAGGGCACCGTCGCCGCCGCCGCCGCCGCCGCGGCGACGCCTCTCGCCGTCGACGCGCAGCTCGCGGCGGCCATGAAGGCGGAGAACGACGCGTACGTCGCCGCGATGGCGAAGCACGCCGTCGCGCTCGCGGCGCACGAAAAGTCGGAGAAGGAGCGCGCGTTGGCCTACGTCGCGTCGGCGTTGCACGCGATGTCCGCGGAGACGACGACGGGGGACGGCGTCTTCGGCTACGCGGACGCGCCGGTGCAGCAGGCGCTGCTCGCGCTGAAAGCCGCGCGGGAAGACGCGGACGAGGAGACGATCGAGAAGGCGGAGAAGGCGATCGCGGCCGCGACGGCCGCGACGGAAGCGCTGAGGAAGACGGCTGCGGCGTGGGATAACGTCGGCGCCGCGAGCTCGCCCCCGGGCGCGGGCGGAGGGACGAAATCCGTCACGCGCAATCCCACCGGACGCAACGGTCGCGGCGGCGGCAGAGGCGCCAAGCGAGAGCACCCTTCTGGCGGCAGAGGCGGACGCGGGTCGGCGGGAGGGTCATCGCACGCGATCAAGCGCCATCAGCCGGACGCGGCGTTCCAGGCGCGGCTCGCGCTCGCCAAGCGCAACGCGGGCGCGCAGTTGCGGCAAAACAGCAGCAGCAACCTCGTCGGGATGGGTCACGCGTACGCCGATCACGGCGGGGCCCGCGCGGGCGTCGGCGCGGTCGCCGGGACGATGCCGTACCAGCCGATGTACGCGTTCGGCGTCGCGCCTCCGGTCGGAATGCGAAGCTCCGCGCACGGGCGCTCGTCCCCCGCGCCGATGGTCAACGGATGGGGCGACGACGCGGGACCAGACGCGGCGGATGCGTTTAAAGACGAGAGCCTCGGCGTCGTGGGCGGCGGGATGATCTCGTTCGACGCGGATCTGTCCGTGTCCGGACAACCCCAGGGCGGGTTCGGCGACGCGCTCGCGGATCCGTTCGGTGGCGCGGGGGACGTCTTCGGCGGCGCGGACGACGGGTTGGGGTTGCTGCTGGACGCGCCCGGCGGCGCCGGATTCGTGATGGAGGGCGGGCTCTTGTGATGGATCGATCGAAGTCCTCAAGGAACGGCGTTCACAACGCGAACGGGCTCGTATGGGAACCAGTCTGGATCGATCGAACGATCGGTCGATCGATCGATCGCAGACGGACCCGCGGTTGGATCCTTCCTTCGGATCGAAGGGAGGACGGGGAAGCGGCGGGAGGCATACGAACGCGGAAACGACACGACGACGACGACGACGACGACGACGACGACGTAGGTGGATGTGCATACGACATATAACGCGCGAACGACACGACGGGACGGGACGCTTCTACTTCTCTTCATAATTTTTTTTATGCGAACTGAATTGACACGAAACGCCCTGCGTTGTCACCACACGCCCGGGTCTTTCACGAACCCGCGCGCGTTCTTCCCTGCCCCCGCGTCGATCAACGCGTGCGACTTCTCCCCCGGACAAAACTCCCCGCTCGGCTTCCTCCACCACCCCACAGCCTTCTCCTCGATCCACTTCGCGGCGCCGATGGCGGCGCTCTCGCCCTGCGGGGTGAAGCGATCGGTCAGTCGAACGTCTTACCGGTCAAACGTTGAAAGGGAAGCGCGGGTGAAGAGTGACGACGGGAAAAGTCCTTAAGAAACGGCGTTCACATCGCGAACGGGGTCGTACGGGGAGCAGTCTCACACCGCGTCCGTGAACGGCGCGCATCGAATCGTGAGCATCCCGTGCCTGTTCCCGTACACGACGTCCGTCATGTACCGATCCCCGATCATGACCATCTGCGACGGTTCGCA
>Ga0181560_10003336_pt1 | contig 14827 bp, 19 predicted proteins | sample 011ome_20_FD_133751 | JGI IMG/M metagenome (GOLD analysis project Ga0181560, IMG submission 133751) | Coastal salt marsh microbial communities from the Groves Creek Marsh, Skidaway Island, Georgia - 011509CT metaG (megahit assembly) | ecosystem: Environmental > Aquatic > Marine > Intertidal...
CGCTATGAATTTGATGGAGGCGTCATGGTCGAGGTGCACCCTCTGAATTTTGCAAATCTGTACACCTTAATTTTGCTTGTGCCAGGCTTGGCAGTGGCAGTCAGGCGGCTCCATGATGTCAACCGAAGCGGCTGGTGGTGTCTGCTGTTCTGCACGCTGATCGGCATGATTCCGTTGTTCTATTGGTTTGCGTGCAAGAGCGACGAGGGCGAGAACCGATTTGGCGCCGCCCCGCTAGGGTGAATGAGAGCTGTGCCGGCGCTGTTATTCTTGCGAACGCTTGAGCTGCGTTACAGCTGGATCCAGTAGACGCCGGCCATGGCCTGATATTTGCGGAAACGTCCCTACGCTAGAAATATCTGCCATCAAGTTTTTTCATTGAGTGGCATCAGCGGACACATTATGAGAACAGCAGGTAGGATTTTCTTATTCATGGTCTGCAGCGCTGCAACTTTATTTGTCAGCGCAGCGGACTTCACGGTGGGGGAGCTTACCGCGCAACGTGGTGAGCAGGTGTCTGGTTTCATCAAGGTTCCCGCGGGTACGGATGAAGGCAGCCAGATTCCCGTAACGATTACTCATGGGGCCAGCGGGGGGCCAGTATTGGCGCTGATTGCCGGCATCCACGGCTACGAGTACCCTCCTATCACCGCATTGCAGACGGTGAAGGCGCAGCTAGATCCCGCCGCCCTCAGTGGCACTGTCATCATGGTGCATGTCGCCAATCTTCCCTCATTCTATGGGCGCACTATTTATTACGGCCCGGTGGATGGTAAAAATCTCAATCGAATGTTCCCCGGTGATCCCGAGGGCAGTCTTAGCCAGCGCATAGCGCATCTGCTGACTACCGAGGTCATCGATCAGGCTGACTATCTCGTCGATTTGCATGCAGGAGACGGCAATGAGGCGCTGCGACCGTATGTTTACATGCCGGTGACTGGCGACGCGGACTTTGACGCAAAGATAGAGGGGCTGGCTGTCGCTTTCGGTCTTGACCATATTGTTATGGATACAGGCCCCCAGCATGCGAGCGGGCCCTCTTTGTTTACCGACCAAACAGCCATAGAGCGCGGCATTCCCGCGATCACCACAGAAACCGGCCAATCTGGATCGAACGACCCTTACTGGGTCGGATTGGCAGAGCGGGGCATTTGGAATGTGCTAAGACACCTGCACATGGTCGCGGAGGATGAAGTCGTCAATACAGGGATTACCTGGTTGAGTGATTACACAGTGATCAAGAGCCCTCAGTCGGGCATTTTCCGTGCGGTCACCAGAGAGGGCTATGCCGTGGCAGAGGGCGCAGTGGTTGGTGTGCTCTTTGACTTTTTTGGTGAGGAGCTCACAACGATACGGGCGCCTTTTTCAGGAGTCGTTAACTACGTGATCAGCACCCCCCCGGTAAGTGAGGGTGAGCCCGTGGCGATGATCAGCAAAATCGCAGAGCGATAGTGCTGCAGTGACACACAACGCCCACCTACCTTTGTTAAGCTCTGCGCTGGTCTGAGATATAACAAGGTCACAAAAATGCTCAAGAACCATTTAGACGAAGTACATATGTCATACGTTGCTCATCTGGGGCACGCGTGGCGGTTGGGCTTTATTCTCATGGTGCATGGTCTAATGCCCTGGATCTGGACTCACAGGGTTAGGGACGAAATCTGCGACCCCTGAGTGAGCGGCGGGCGGCAATGAATTGTGCTGCGCCTGTGTCGGCTCGTTACGATTTGCACAGATCCCGGATCTAAGGTGGGTGAGTGGAATGCTACCGTTTCTCTATTTGATCATTGATTTGCTCATCGTGCTTTTTTACATCGCTGCGCCTTGGGTCCTCGTTGCGCGGCTTAACGTTGAATGGCCCGAATGGCTAAAAGACGGCATTGTCGTAGTGATCGCGTTTGTAATGTGGACCGGTTTGGCTTTGTATCTCGCTACTCAAACGATACTGTGGTTGGGTCTGGTGCCCTGAGACATAAAAATGAAGCGACACTCTGCCATGCTCTCCAGGGCGCCATGAATCTGGCGTATCAGCATCCTCAGTGCAGTCTCACCCTTCGCGAGGGGGTAGAGGAATATCGAGCATATCTGGAGCGGCTTGGCAGAAAGATCATGACCGATGCAGCCGACACGCGGTTGATCTTGGAGCACGACGTCACCCACGTCATCTTTGGGATGGATACCTCACTCGAGCAGGAGGCAGGGTTAGACACCTGGGTCATTTTTGGCTGCCAATATCGGTTGGGATATCTCAGGCGCTACTCGCGGTTACCCGAAATTAAAGCGCTGTACCGGGCTTTGATAAAGGAGGGTGGCTGGTGGATGTTTGTGCGACTGTATTGGAAATGCCGTAGCCTCAAGTGGCGCGTTTTCCGCAGAACCCGGCGCATGACGCAAAAGTGGCCGTTTCAGTTCCCTGAAGAATGGCTAGACCAGCCTATTACCTCGCTGCGGGCGCGACATGGCATCGACGTCCTGATGCCAGAAGAACGAAGTACAGGTCAGTTAATTGAGTGGAGTGGTGTGTATTGATATGACAGAGGCTGATACCCGGGCTGTAACGGTGGGCGGCTAATCAGCCATATACTTTTCCCACCAGTAGTGGAAATTGCGGATGCGTCTCTCATGGTGTGAGATCCACATGCCCTCCATACCCCGAGAGTGAAGCCCTTTTTGCACACCTGCAAGACAGGAGGCGTCTTGGTCAAGCAGTAGCCCCGATGACTCCTCGCCATACCGGTAGAACCTGTGCTCGGGTCGCCCTTCGACGTTGGCGTCACCCAACTCGACAAACATATCTACCGCGCCCGCTTTTGCGCCAGCGGTGACTTGTCCCTTTGGCACCCGATTAAAGATCATGCGATCAAAAAACATCTTGTCGGGGTCGGTCGGGTGAGGGCGATGACGGAACATCCACATCTGCTCTCCAAAGAGATTGAAAGTGATATTTGGAAAGATGTTGTAGTGGTAATCAGCCGTCAGTTGATCGTCTGTCAGTTTTGAGAAATCGAGGCCATGCTCATTTGTCATTGACCGTTTGTGGGCGGCCACCGCCCCTCGCAAAGTTGTTACGTCTCCCTGAAAGCTTTCTACCGGGAATCCCTCAGATTTCAGGTAGGCAACCATCGTTTCATTGAGGGCCTTGTCCGGCCCAATTTTTCGAGGGCTTGGGATATACATGGGGGCGATAAAGCGCGTGTGTCGACCATACAGATCTATTTGCACATTGACGTCATCGGCAAGGTACTCGGATTCCGGATGTACGCCTCGGACGTGATAGGTCTCTGAGAAAATATCGACGGATGTTTTCCAATTGCAGTTCCACTCGATCGTCTCGTCGGAGACAAGCACCATCGAATCGAGCTCATAGGGCGCGAGATGCTCCGGCACGATGCCGAGGTAGTCGACTAAGGGCTCGATATCGGGGTCCATTGATACCCAAATGAATCCCCCCCATGCGTCACATTTGAGCTCCTTTAAGCTGAGTTTTTCTGCTGGGACACCCTGAGGGAAGTCGTGTGCTTCGGGTATCGCTTTAATGCAGCCATTAAGGTGGTACTCCCAACCATGAAAGCCGCAACTCAGGTGGGGGGAATTTCCACACCCGGCTGGCTTCAGCTGGTTTCCTCTGTGCTGGCAAACGTTGTAGAAAGCTCTGACGACACCGTCTTCTGCTCGCGTGACCAGAATCGACTCTCGGAGATTTTCGAAAACGAAAAAGTCGCCCGGTTGCGCTACATCGCACGCAGCGCCCGCCAATAGCCAGGTTCTTGACCAAATGCGGTCATCCTCGAGCTTCAGAAACGCCGGATCGGTATAGCGATCAACAGGGATGCGCTCAAGTCCGAGGTCAGGGTCCGGCGCCTTGGTCGTCGGCGTGAACACAAAGTCTGCTGGTTCGCTCATGATCATTCTCCCTCGGCCACTTTTCCTCGCATCGCTTTGACTGTCAATCTCAACGGAATGACGTTGCCTCAGTGATGTTGACGTGTTTATAAGGCTCTAGCGCTACATGCGAGGCTGACATGAAGTGTCAGGTGGCAACAAGGCTTGTGGGTGGGGATGGCTATCTGTTCAGTGTGTGGCGTTATAGAGCGCATTGTTACGACTCACCAGTCGTTAACAAAAATGGTTTTTGCTTCTCTTTTGTTTTCTCGATAAAGGATCACCGCTAATGTCAGCGTGAACATTAAAAAGGCGACCTGTTTCCACTGAAAAAACGAATGTTGATAGATATAAGCAGGTGCAAATACGAGCGCCCAAACGCAAAAGTAGAGAAGTGGGGCCACAGATGATAGTGGCCGGCGTCTTCTGAGGTAATTTAGTGTAAAGGTCGCGAATGTCGCAAAAGCTGACGAGCGCACCATAAATAGATGAAGGTTCGAGTCGTCGATCTCTGCATGGTGGAGTTCTCCCTTACCTATCAGCACGAAGTCCCAGCCAAAAAGGGGGAGTGCGGCTATGAGTGTCATAAATATGGCCAGCGTGATCATAGCTACATTGAAGACCCGCATGGTGCAGCCCTCTCACAGTAGAAAACAAACTTTTGTCAGGTTATTCGGGGGCTATCGTAGAGGAAAAGCGCTGCAATCGGTAGGCGCCCTAAATTCGCTCCGTTTCCGTGTGTTCAGTTGGCTACCCCGGCAGGTCCCGTCTTGGTAAGGTTCCGGCATCTCAAGTGACTACTGATTGGTTATGACTGCGCTAATTATCGTGCTGGCCATATGGGAGGTGTATTGGACCTACCAAGCCTGCTGGTTGGCATCTAAGCTGGATCAGAAAAAGTGGTTCTTGTTTTTTCTTGTATTCAACCTATTGGGCATTCCCGAGATGATCTACTTGAAGAAGCAGGGTCAGAAACTGCTTCGACGCCGGTAACCCTCAACTGAGTGAGGTGACAAGCATGATTAAACTGGTTTACTGCATTCGCAAACGCGACGACATCGACAGTGAGGTGTTTTATCGCTATTGGCTCGATGAGCACGGGCCATTGGTGAAGTCAGTGGCAGAAGCGATCGGCGCCTGCCGCTATGTGCAAAGCCACACCACACTGCCCGAGTTGAATGCGCTCATGGTCGAAAGCCGCGATCTGCAGCCAGCTTATGACGGCATTACCGAAGTATGGTGGGAAAGCCAGGCCGATCTCGATCGGGGCATGACGTCAGAGGAGGGGGTCGAGGCGCAAGCTAGGTTGATAGAAGATGAAAGCCGTTTTATCGACTTCAGCCAATCCAGCGTGTTCATGACCGAAGAGCATGCGGTTTTCTGAGCCAGACTCGCGTTATTGCTGTGATGCTGTCGGTATTTGCGGGGCGTCGCTGTGACTTCACGGGGCCGCGGTATCTCGGCGAGCTGTCACCTTTTGCAGACCCTGTTTGTGGCGTGGTTTGGTAGGCTGTGATCACTGGAGAGTTTCGAGTTTCGCCGCCGTAGCTCTCCAGTACCCCTGACTAGGAGAAAAACATGAAGACAATGAAATTAATGGCGTCAGCATTGCTCGGTGGCGCCATCGTCTGCTCTGCGCCGGCTTTCTCGGATAGCGGCGCTGCCGATGAGCTGATGGCTGCACTCAAGGCGTGCAAGGCCGACTCGGCAGCTATGAAATCTGCACAGGCCATGATTAAGAAGCATGGCGGTAGCCCAAGCGATGACCAGGTTGATAATTGGGTCGATGAGCAGGACGACAAGCTGTTCGACTGTCTCGACAAGAAGCTTTAATCGGTAGCTGAGGATAGGCCTCACTGATAAAGAGCCCCGCCCGCCGCGGGGTTTTTTCGTTATCCGGGCCGCTGATTCGCGGCTATTCACCGCCGAGAGGTACGTAAAGAGAGTTTCGGCCAGAGAATGCCCGAGTTACGGGGATCTTCGCTTTAGTGCCATTTTTCGGCTCGGGTTCAGGGCGATCTTTACTGCCTACGCTGCCTGAAGTCGCTCAGCAACTGCTTCGCCATCTTGCGCGACAGGATGCGCTTCGTTTCGTCGCGCTCAATCACCTTGCCCGGCAGGCCGGTAGAGTCGTAGTAGATGATGCCGCCTTGAGCGAAGTGATGGGTCACACAGGATTTTCGGGTGAGGCTTTTGTTCAGACGTCGTGATCCGCCGTGCATGAGGCGTTCGTGCCAAATAAGGAGCGAGCCGCGCTTGGGCCGATACACCAACGGTTTCACACCCGACTCTTCTGCCATTTGCCGCCATTTAGCCTCCACCGTACCTGCAAACTCTGACCATTGACCACCGTGCACCTTTGCGATGCCTGCGTCGCACATCATCACAGGGTCCCACCGGTGGCTGCCGGGATAGATGATCAGTTCGCCCGAATCGGCCTGCACGTCCTCAAGCGCAAGCCAAGCGCCACACATGTATCCTCTTGGAAATACACTCAAATGAATGCTGTCTTGATGTGGCGCCTGCTGAGTGCCGTTAATGAACCCAATCACCTGACAGACGGTTGAGGGGGCCTGCATCAGCGTGTCGACCACTTGCTGAGTCTTCGGGTAGGTGGTTACGTCCCAGAACGAGTCGTATTTGACATGCATGCGCTGCAGGCGCTGGCTGCTGCCGGCCGTAAAGCCAGATTCTCCACTGGCGGCTGCATGGTCCATTGCTGCGGTCAGCCGCTTTATGAGGCGGCTGTCGAGATGGCTCTCTATCTCGAACCAACCCTCGTCTACAAACTGGCGGAAGGGTACCTCGAGCTCGGCTGGCACCTGGCCGTCCTCAACCAGTTTGGTCAACAGCTCATGCGCATTTTTCTGGTCATACCAGGGGCGAACGGTGTCGTCGTCATAGCGGTATAGGGCGCTGTCACAGGCTGCCGTGAGAAAGAGCGGCACCTCACCTCTTTGGAGTTGCTGTGTCACCTGCGCTGCTACGTTGCCGGTATTGCGTATGCGCACCTTTATCTGGCCGGTTTGCTGATCAGCCCGCCACTTAAGGGTGTATTTCCCGTTGGGCAACAGATGTGAATGGAAGGCAAGCCAGCTACTGTGGTCTTGAGCTGGGGTTACACGTTTAGTGACAGGGCCATGTGATGCCTCGCCGATGATCTCGATCGAGAAATCCACTGGGGTATCCGCGAGACTACGTTTGGCTGTTTGTAGCTGAATGCGCACAATACCGGCGACAACGCCGGCCGAAAAATTGACGTGCACTGAATACGGCTTGCCGAGCGTTGCGAGTTGACTCAATTGATGGATCATGTCCGGTTTGGTTTTATCATGGGTGCGGTGTGAGCGCTAAAGGCTAGTCCGCAATATACAATCAATCTACAACGGCGTTGAGTCGCGAGCGAGCCTGAGGCCCAGATGCAGTGGTCTTTGGTTGTTAGAGCCCCCCAAAGGAGTGGTCTATGAAGTTAATACTGACAGTTTTGCTTTTCGCGCTCTCCTTGCCGGCAGCGTCGGAAGTGCTGCACCTCGATTGCGCCACGGAAAATCCCTTGGCTGACAACAGGGTCTATATCATCGACACGTCGACAGGTGCCGCGTCTGTGCATTACGACTATGGCTTTATGCTGCCGGCGAGCAAGGTTTCTCTGGAAGCGGGGGTTTTCACCCTCTACTTTGCCTCTGGCGGTGGGCTGCCCGAGGTCACCATTTCTCGGGTGACAGGTAAATATCGGACCAAATTTGAGGATGAGGCGGATACCGGGGTATGTACTTTGCTGGAGGACACCGATTTCAGGTTCTAGGCCGGCTTTAGACCGATGGTTGCGAACTGTGTGTCGCGACTTGATCAGCTATGTGGCTCCATACCACTTCTCCATCGGCTGTCATATTTTGGGATTTCGAGTCCTGTCTCAGAGCAGCGGAGAGGGTGGTGACGTCACTTTTCGCTAACGAATTGAGTGCTTGCAAGCGGTAAACTAAGCGCGGTGTTGCGCGGCGACACCAAAGCACAGTCACAACACGGTTTCGGGGCTTATCAGGGGCAGATCACATGTCTAACGCAGTACAGTTTTTGAAGGGAAATGCGGTTTTGCTGGCGTTGGTGTTTATCGCGCTGTATCAGCAAAGCGAGATCAAAGAGATGGAGCGAACGCTGAACTATGTCTACGCCGCAGTGCAAGCGAATGCCGCTGATACTGAGGTGGTGAAGGAAGAGGTATGGGGTATCACAGACCTCATTCTGGCAATTCACGCCGAGGATGAGCTCGAGGAGTAAAACCGGAGCCGCTGGGCAGCCCCGGTGGTTAGTCGGTCTAGCTGGCGGTGTAGATCACCTGGCAGTGCTCAAAATTGTCGGAGACGATCTCATCGACTAGGGCCATAGCGGCGCCCCAGATGCTCATCCACTCGGCTCCAGCAAAGGCTTCATCAATGACCTTGCCCGAAGCCGCATACGTGGGGCTGACTGCCCTCAGGTGGATGGTTTCGTGTGTGCCGCCGCCGAATGGCTGAAATACACCGATGTTCATATCGTGCCCGGCTTCTCGCAAGGCCGTTTCAAGCTCGGTCATTTTGCCGACAAATGGGGCCACGTTGCTGGGAGCAATCTTCAGGCGCCATAGTCGCTCGGAGTTGGGCTCCAGATCAAAGGGCTTCAGCGGCTTGAACATCGCGTTGTATTTCACTTCTCGAAGTGCGGCGAGCTCTGCGGGCGCTTTCATGGGGTCGTAGGCATCGGTGGCGGCCATCGCTTGTTCCATTGAATCAAACGCATTCCAGACAAACATTTGACCCGGATAGTCGGCGCCGGTCTTCGTCACGCATACCCCAGCAACGGAGGAACCAAGCGCCTCAAAAGGGGCGGTATTTTGTTTCATAACCTCGATATAAGTATCGGGATCCTTAGCCTGCACCATTAACGTTACGAAGGCTCCATCCCCCGGGGCGGGAGTACCGCCATGGTCATCGGCGATCGCAATGCTGGCTATTAGAGCAGTTAAAAGAAACGCGGTACATCTCATCATTTTTCTCCTTATTGATTTCATGCTGAGCATAACTGAGCAGCTGTTACGACGGTGGCCTACACCTCGTTTCAAATATGCAGTGCAAAGTTGCATATTTGCATCGACCTCAATGCATCGTAGAAGCTGAATAAAGCCTTAGCAAGCTTGTTGCCTATGGTACGGAGTTTTCTGATAACTTCGTGTTGACCTGAGCCCGGGCTGGCTGCTCGCGCTGGGCTACAGCCACCTTTTCTGACGCTCGCAGGATCTGTTGGACTGCTTAGAGTCGGGATTACTTTTCGTAACTTCAGTCTGGGGTTAGCGATGGTTCAAAAAGAGTCATCCCGCAGTTTGGCATTCCTTGGCGATTCCTATATCCCCGATATCTCACTGAGTGCGTGACCCTGAATGCTTGAGATTTTTTTAAACGTTAATTCGATACTGATAGTGTTCGGTGGGCTCGGAGTAGTCGTCATTTTTCTGGGATTTGGATCGGGCAGCCGCTGGGCGGTCTTGATCAGGGACTTAGGGGTACCCATAGGTCTGTTGGGGTCTCTAATTGGCATGATTCAGGCTATTAACGGAACGTTGGCGCTGGGTTCTGGCGATGGGATTTATGGCGCTACCTCCGTTATGTTGCTGACTACGCTCTATGGAGGTGTAGCCTCGGCAGTCGGATATTTTTTTGCTGGATCGGGTCATTCCAAAACGCTCTTGATTGATGATCCCAGACGTCTGTTGACGGGAAAGTGGGTGGTCATATTATTCATGGTCTTATCGTGGAGCTTCGCCATCGTTCAAAAGGGGCCAGGGGAATGCACAGATCTGTTGGGATTCTGGCGTTACTGTGACGGATTTGCTGCCTGGTTCTATGAACCGCTGGCCGCTGCCATTTTCGTTATTGGAATGGTGATGGCGCTTTTGAAGTCAGAGCGGGGCGGTCGTGCCGCTTCCCTGAGCAAATCGTTTCTGCTGTCGGCGCTGATATCGGTAACTTGCGGACTCGTTATGTTCTTTGCGGGAGAGACGCGGCTTGGGCTGTCGGTGGCCGGCAATGGTGTGGTCATGGGGCTATTTGGTTATATCATGATCTATGTTGTGACGTTTTCTTCGCGATACGAGGAGCCTCTTAATGCAAATCTGATGAATTGGCATTGGATGGAGGTCGCAGCTTTCTACATCTTCATGTTTCTTGCGCCCGACACCATTCTCGACAACTTCCAAGAAGCCGACATACAAGAGCAGCTTCTGGAACTCGAGGCCAGAATACCCTCAATAGAAGCAGATGCAGAAGACTTGTGACGTGAAGGTTGCTCGGCGCGCTGATGTCTTGCCACGAGCGCAGCAAGCTAATGATCGGTTAAGGAAGCCATAGCGCCCATGTTTCCCAATATTTTCATTAATGCTACGGCGGGCGCTGTATTGGCCACCCCGATAGTGCTCGCGATAGCTTTGTTAGGCGAGGGGTCATGGAAGCGCCGGGCCACGCTCTGCCGAGATCTGGGGATACCTGTTGGCATCTTGTTTTCTCTGATTGGCATGGTTCAGATGATGGCGGCAGAAGCTGATATGGGTATGTTATACGTCGCAACTGCGGTGATGCTTTTGACCATTTTTTATGGCGGCGTCGTCTCGGCAATCGGGTTTTTCTTTGAAAGCCTTTTTGCAGATTCTCATCACAATGAACCCGTGCGGTCGCCACCGATAACACAGCTCGCACTCGCCTTAGTTGGACTTTTCGCTTGTGTCGCCTACGTAGTCTTCTTTGGATCCCCATTAATCTTTCTCGACGGTGCTGCTGTCGCAGTTTGGATGCTCTTCCTCATCGCAGCGTTACTGGTGTCCAGTCGAGAGTCCAGAGCGACAAACGTTGCGCGCGCGTTGCTCTTTGCGTCTATGGTGTCTGTGGTCGCTGGGCTCATCGTTTTTTTTGCTGGTGACCAAGTGGCGGGTCTATCGTTAGCCATTAACGGTCTCATTTATGGCTTGATGAGCTACGTCACCCTTTATCTAATATGCTTTCAGCGAGGCCCCGGCGAACCAATCAATGCGCCGCTGACTAATTGGCACTGGATGGAAGTCACGGGCTTTTACATTTTTATGTTTCTGGCGCCCGACACCATTCTGGACAACCTTCAAGATGCAGCGATAGCCGACCGATTCGAGGCGATGGAACAGAAAGTGCAAGATCTAGAGCGAGAGCTTGATAATATCGACCGTTAGTAGGGGCTTTTTGTCGCTGTTGATTGCAGCGATTTGACGAGTGAAGGACGCAATATGACGTGGCTGGCCGTTGGCAGGCCTAATAAGAGCAAGGGTGATGGCTAGCAGCGCTGTTCCGCAGAGTGCCTCCCATAAACCAATAAGCTCAAGAGCGTTTTGTTGGTATTCGGCATGAACTATCAGTCAAAGTGATAGCGCAAGAGCGAAGAGTGATAGCGCAGATAGCCAGTCGGCTTTGGCCAGACCGCGGGTGTTCCATCTGAGACCGATAAGGGCCTTCCTGACTGACGCCATTTGAACGATTTTTATTCAATTCACGCTAAATGAAGCTTTGTCTTTAGAGATGGCTCTGATCAGAGTTACAGAACCTCATGTCGCGTCACATGAACAACAACCCTGCGATTTTTTGCTTGATTCTCTGGAATATTGATGCCGTTGGCGTCGGTATTCGGCGCTTCTGGGCGGGTGTCTGCGTAGGCAATGGCAGATAGCCGATCCTTCTGTATGCCGGTGTCCTCAAAGATATGTGCAACGTTAATGGCCCTGAGTGAGGACAGCTCCCAATTAGAAGGGAAACGGGCCGTATTGATTGGCACGTTGTCGGTGTGGCCCTCTACCTCTACTTGGTAATCTCCGTCTGGAAGGCTTTGCAACACCTCGCTGAGTTCGACAAGCGAGGGAACCATGGATTCTCTTACGTCTGCCGAGCCAGAGCCGAAGAATGAGCTGCTTGAGAGCTCAATTTTCAATCCGGTAGGGGTAAATGAAGTGGTCATCTCTCCGTCTAGATCGCGCTCCTCAATGAGTTGATCCAGCATTTCCTTCGCGTTGGTGAGAGGGGATAGCACCGTTACCTCTTCGGCGCTCTCACTGCTGGCGATCTCAACGATGGCATCGGGCCCCGGCGAGTTAAATCCCTGCGCTATGCTTTGCGCCACCTGCTCATACTTTTCTTCGCTGACTTTTGAGGCAGAAAACATCAGTACAAAAAAGGCCATCAGCAGCGTGACCATATCGCCGTAGGTCACGAGCCAACTAGTGTCCTCGGAGGGGTCCGAATCGTATATTTGTTCGTCACTCATTTGTGCAGTACCTCCTACTGTTTCGCGGAGTCAAAATGAATGGCCGGATCTAAAAAGCTGTTTAAGTGGTCCTGTATTTCAACTGAATTCGCCTGACTGATAAGCAATAAAAACCCTTCCGCGGTGAGTTGATTCTTGAACCGCATGATTTGTTCTTTTTGTTCGGCGCGTCGAGATGCGGGCTTGAAGATCAGTTGTGCGAAAAGAGTCCCATATAAAGTCGTCAGCAAAGCGACGGATAGCGCGCTTCCTAAGCCCGAGGGGTCGCCGCCGTCCAAGTTCGCCAGCATGAGCACGAGGCCAATAAGTGTTCCTAGCATCCCAAAGGCAGGGGCGACGTTTGCCATTGTATTGAGGATCGATGCGCGGACCATGTTGCGTTGATAGGAGCTATTGATAAACGTGTCCAACTTGCCTTTCAGATTTTCCTTGTCGTAGCCCGCCAGAAATAACTGTATGCAGTGATGCAGGAATGCATCCTTTTCGGTGTCTATTTTCGCAAACTCGCTTTCAAGCGCGGCAATGCCATCCTTAGCGCCCACTCTTCCCCACCCAATCACCGTTTCAACCGTGCCGAAGAGCGACTTTTGACTGACGGAGGTTGGGATGACAACTTGCAACAGCGTGCCAAAGGCCTTCCAGACATATCTGCCTTCATAGGACACCATCGTAGCGGCAAGGGTGCCTCCGAGCACAATGCCTAATCCCGCGGGTTGCACAAAGCCCCAGTAGACCGCCGGTTCGCCACCAAATACTGCGTAACCCAGCAGGCCCAATCCCAAGATCAATCCCAAGATACTGCTAAAAGCGATTCTCATACTGCTTTTATCCTCCTGCTACTAAGGCCTGCATCGTGTCTCACCGTGTCACGACATCGCCCCCTCATGCGACCTAATTGCAGGGAGTAAGCTGATTGAGTGAGTCCCTGAAGGGTTATGAGCTGTCACGCTCACGCCCCTTGCAGACGAGTATCCTATCGGGATAAAGCTTCTGTCAAAGCCTGCCGATTAGCGCGCTTCTTTTGATCAAAGCAGGCGCGCCCAGCCGGTGATTGCCAAGTATGCCGATCCATTAGGTCGAGGGTGGGTAAGACCATATTTTCTGGCGTGATTTTATTTTCTTTGGCAACCAAGTAGAACTGTTCAAAGAAGTCATCTCTGCCAAAATTTGCAAGATCTGCATCGAGTAACCACGGTGAGAGGTTTGTCTTAGGGCGGTGTACTGCGCCCGTCTGATAGACCTCCGTATCCATAATCATGGCGCCCACTAATTCTATGTCTGCCTGCGAGAATCTCTGGTCGGCTGACATTGCTGTGGCTGCCATATCGGCACTTATCCGTTCATGCCCTGATCGGGTGGCTAAGAACCCTGCATCATGGAATGCGGCCGCGATCGCAAGGAGTAGCATCGAATGGGTGTCAAGGGAGTCGAGTGTCGCCAGCGTTAGCGTTTGCTGGACCACATCCTCAGTATGGGCAGGGCAGTGATAACAGAGACTTGCGTCTAAGCCATCTTTCAAGCGCGCCAGAATCTCTACGATCACGGAGTCGTTGGCTGCGGCTTCAACTTTTATTGGTAGATCCTCAGTCATGAAAGTCAGTCTGTAGTCTCTCTCAACAGGCCCTCTTGATCCGACTTTTGTCAAAACCAGCGTAGCACGGCAAACCTTTGAAAGGGCTTGGTGCGTGTCGTGAAAATTTGTATGCTGAAAGCCAATAACTTGAGGCTGTGCTACGGTATCCAGGCAACTAAGATTGGAGGCCTCAGCTATGAGCTTGATGGATTTTCTCTTGGATTATGGTGATCTCAGTACCAATGTGGTCCGAGAGGAAAGCGATGTTTGGGAGCAATTCGGTGTCGACATCGCCCCTCTGGTGATCGACTCAGTGGGATTTACCAGGACGACGCAAGCCGAGGGCATTGTCCATTTCCTAACGCAACTCGCTAAGGCCCGGCGAGTTACGGAGCAGGTGCTGGGCCAGCTCAATCCCATCTCTTTCGTTTTTCATGCAGATAATTGCTTTGCTTTTTTTGATTCTGCTGACGCCGCTTTGCATGCGGGAATCCAGATTAGGAGCGCTGTTAACCGCGCCGCGCTGCCTCTAACGGGTGGCGAAACGTTTGGTTTGAGCATGGGTATCGGCTTTGGAACGTTACTTGCCGCTGGAGGCAAGGACGGGTATTTCGGTGACGAGATGAACATCGCTTCTAAGCTCGGTGAAGATATTGGCGGGCGAGACGATATTTTTCTTAGCGAGGGTGCCTACGCAGCCTTGTCGCTAAAAGACCGGTTTTCGTTCGAGGAAATGCTCGGCAAAGTCTCGGGCGCTCAATTTAATTACTACCAATTAAGGACCTAACTGCTATTGAGTAAGGCCGTGTCTGCACTTCTTGTTTCGACCAAACGCAGTGCTCAGGACGTAACAGGGTAGGCCGCCGACCCGCATTCTGCCGATGGCGCTCTTTGTTAAACGTTTGGCGCAGCTAGTCAATATTTGACCTCCTTGGCGGTATGTAATGAATGACGTGATTCATTACTGAGGAGAACGCGCCATGAAATCAATGCTTACAGCAACAGTTTTAGCCTTTTCTGTGGCCGCCGCGGAAGCGACCCCACTCAAGAACATGCCTTCCG
>Ga0181560_10003348_pt1 | contig 14799 bp, 14 predicted proteins | sample 011ome_20_FD_133751 | JGI IMG/M metagenome (GOLD analysis project Ga0181560, IMG submission 133751) | Coastal salt marsh microbial communities from the Groves Creek Marsh, Skidaway Island, Georgia - 011509CT metaG (megahit assembly) | ecosystem: Environmental > Aquatic > Marine > Intertidal...
ACGGACCGTCACGAACGCATGCTGCAGGACGGCGCGTTCGATGCGGCGGAAACCTCTCTGGCTTCCTATATCGCGGCGAAGGCGCAGGGTCTTCCCTTCACCGCCATCCCTGTCTTTCCGAGACGCCTGTTCAGCCAGGGACAGATTTTCGTCAACAGTAACAGCGGGATTGAGACCCCGCGCGATCTCGAAGGCAGGACCGTGGCGCTGCAGTCATTCCAGACCACGCTTGCCGTATTGGCCAAGGGCGACCTCGCAAGCGAATACGGCGTCGATCTGGAGTCGATCGCATGGCGGGTGAAAACGCCGGACGCTGTGGCGACGGACAACCTGGGCCGGTTCGATATCGCCGCCCTGCCGGACGGAGCCAACCTGACCGAACAGTTATGTACAGGCGCGGTCGATGCGCTGTTCTATTCACGCACCCCAACACCGCCACCGTCGCTGGCCGGCACCATCCGGCGGCTGTTCCGCGACCCCGGACAGGAAGAGGCACGCTTCGTCGACCGCAACGGGTATTGGCCGATCATGCATCTTGTCGCCCTCAAGGAAAGCAGCGTTGCGAAATGCCCCGACCTGCCGGCAATCCTGATGAAAGCGTTCGGGAACGCCGACGCCCTGTCGGCGGAATATCTAGCCGATCCGAACTGGTCGCGCATGCCGTGGGCGAAATATACCATCGAGGCCGAAGGCGACGCTTTCGGCCGCGATCTCTGGGCGTCGGGCGTTCAGGCGAACTTCACCAATCTTGAACGGTTTATCGGCTACGCGGCCAATCAGGGGTTTGTCGACACGGCGATGGACCCGGAAGACCTCTTTCATCCGTCAGTTCGCGACACCTGAATTCGCGTCTAGTCGCCGCCCTCGCGCACTTCCCTGAACACACGATCCGCAATGATCATCGCCTCGCGCACGCTGGGAACGCCGATATAGCCGCCGAGATGCAGCAGGGCCTCGGTGAGTTCTTCCTCGGTCCAGCCGAGGTTGAGGGCAAACCGGAGATGTATTTCCAGTTCCGGCCACGAATGATTACAGACATCCGAGGTGAGCGTGATCATCGCGCGGGTCTTGTGGTCCAGTCCCGGCCGCGACCAAAGCATGCCGAACACGGCCTCGGTGGCGTATTCGGAAAACGTCTCCATCACGGGGCCGGTATAGACGGACTTTGCCATCTTGTCGGCCATGGCATCGCCCATCACCGCACGGCGGGTGGCCGCGCCTTTTTCATATGTTTCGGATTTTGACACGGGGTTCTCCGCTGCTTTTGTTGGACATTGCCGGACACTATAGCCGATGGAAACAGGGTCGCCTGAAGGTCGATAAATTCAGCTCACTGACCGGGCCGATCGGTGCTGTGTCACAGGCAGTTATCTGAGGCTTGCCAACTTGGCTATGCGGTCTTCGACCTCGCCCCAGGTCAGGTATCCGCGTTCCACCATGGCGCTCGTGACCGCCAGGGTCTGGCGGTCGTAATAGGGCATTGCGTCGTATTCCTCGGGACGCATGTCCTCGACCCCGCGCCGCATTTCATCAAGGCTCATCAGCGGCTTTTCCCGGTTGATCAAAGCCCACAGGGTGGCGGTGAATGCGACCTGCCAGGGCGCGTCCGGCTTTCCGTTCCGGACGATCGCCCCCGCAGCGTCGGGGTTCCCGCCGACATCGTGATGCCGGCGGGTCATTTGCGGGTCGTGTCGATGCCGGTCCTGCCGGCCGTCACGCGGCGATCAGGTCGGGCTGCGGCAGGATTGCCGCATCGGCATCGAAACGTTCGCCCTTGCGCATGCAGAACAGCGGCGTCAGCAAACGCTCGGCGGCGACCTCCGTCTTGCTGTTATCGACGAAGGTCCATTTTCCGCGCTCGTCGTTGAGTACGCTGATATCCGCATCGACGCCCTTCTTCAGGGTGCCGATCTCGCCTTCCATGCCCAGCATGGTGGCGCAGTTATTGGTGACCATCGGCACGACATCCTCCAGCGACACGCCGAGCGCCAGCATTTCGCTCATCGCATGGCAGAGCGAAAACTGCGCCCGTCCGGCGAACAGGTGCATCTCGTCGTCGGGATGATCCTTTGGCGTTCCCGGCTGGGGCAGCACGCTTGTATTGTAACCGTGCATGTCGGCGCCCAGCGTATGCGGCAGCACGCCCGCATCGAGGACCTTCTTTGCCATATCGAAGCTGAAATGCGAGCCGTGGCCGACATCCATCTTCAGGCCCTTGTCGAGTGCCCGCTTGACGATGGGGTGCAGCTTGCCCTTGCTGTTCACGAAGCCGCCGGGATGGCGGGTGAACGGATGGGCCAGAATATCGCCCGGCCGCAGAATCTTCACCGTATCGGAGAGCACCTTGTCGACGTCGATTTTGTATTTCGGCTTCTTCGGACGTCCCCAGAGCTGGCCGAAATGGATATATATCGGCAGGTTCAGCTCGTTGCCGGCCTTGACGGCGAGCTTCATCACATCCAGCCCCCAGCGCTCGTACCCGGCGATTTCCGCATGGGACTTGATACCCCTCACCAGGTCGGCGTTTTCACGCGCCGCCCGGACGGTGGCCTTCACGTCCACACCTTCGGGTGCGTACAGGTACGGATAGTAATGCCCTTCAAGCCCGCCGACCACGTAGATCGAAATAAACGCCAAGACCCGCGTTTTGGAGGGCTCGACGATAAACTTGCGGAAGGACGGGAACGTCATGCAGCTGGGGCCGCCCTGATCGACCAGGGTGGTCACGCCGGAATGGACGCCGGCCATGTCCGGGTTGAGCCCGAAACGGCCGCTGACATGCTGGAATACATGGGCGTGGCTGTCGATCATGCCCGGCAGGACGATCTTGCCGCGGACATCGATGTTCTTCTTCGAGCCCGTGAGGTCGGCCTTCACCGCGGCGATTTTTCCGTCCTTGATGCCGACGTCGCGAATTCCGTCGATGCCCTGGGCGGGGTCGATGACGCGCCCGCCCTTGAGAACGATGTCGTAAAGTTTTTTACCGGCCATAGTCAGATTTCCTTCGAGTTTGTATCTGTGTCGTTTCCGAGTTTCGTCAGCACGTCCGCGAGAACCTTCGCGCCATCGCGCAGATCGCCCGGAGTGGCGTTTTCCGCTTCATTGTGACTAATCCCTTTTTCGCAGGGAACGAAAATCATCGCTGTCGGACAAATATAGCTCAATTGCCGCGCGTCGTGACCCGCCGCAGAGAACATGCGCCGATGCGGCGTCTGCAATGCAATGCATGCCTCTTCGACCGCATCTGTCATGCGGTCGTCGAAGTATACCGAGTCCGATTCAGCGATCCGCCAGGCTTCCACCTCGCAGGGGCCGTCATATGCGCCGCAGATCGTCTCGGTGAGGACCGCCATCTGTTCGAGATATTCCGAGTTTTCGTGCCGGATATCGATCGAGAACACGACCTCGCTGGAGATCACGGACGGCACGTTTGGGGTGATATTCATCATCCCGATCGTGAATTTGATCTGGGGATCTTCGTTGATCCGATCATAGAGCTCTGTGATGATTTTCGACGCCGCCTGTATCGCGTCCCGGCGCTCTGCGGTTGGCGTGGTGCCGGCATGGGCTTCTTCGCCGGTGACACGCACCCGCATACGGCGCACGCCCTGAATCCCGGTAACAACGCCGATCACTTTTTCCTCGGCCTCCAGCACGGGACCCTGCTCGATATGGGCTTCGAGGAACGCATATACCGGAGAGCCGAATTCCCTGCGAACGGCATCGGGCGTCGCGGCCAGCGCGGCGGGCAGCGCGTCCTGCACACTGATTCCTTCCCGGTCGGTCACAGGCAGCATGTCTGCCAGATTTCTCACCCCGGCATAGGCCTCCGACCCCATCATGCCGGGCGCGAAGCGGGAGCCTTCCTCGTTCAGCCAGACGGCCACTTCTACCGGCCTTTTCAGTTCGATACCCGCATCGATAATCGCCTGGATCGCCTCGAACGCGGCGACGACGCCGTAACTGCCATCGAACTTGCCGCCTGTCGGCTGGCTGTCGATATGCGAGCCCGTCATGACGGGCGCAAGCGCGGGATCGGTTCCTTCGCGCCGGAAAAACAGGTTCCCGATATCGTCGATAAATGCGGTGAGGCCTATCTCCTTTGACCAGTCCATCAGGACCTTCCGCGCCTCGATCTCTTCGGCGGACAGCGCCTGCCGGTTCACGCCGCCCCTGGGCGTCTCCCCGAAGGTGGCGAGATACATCTGGCGATCCCACAAGCGCTTTTCGTCGACAAAATCCGATGCGCGTCTTCCATCAGGCATTCGGCATTTACTCCTGACCGGAACCCTGAAAGCCGGAAAGCAGCGCCGATGCCTCGCTGTACTCCGTCTTCTCGGTCCAGAAACCGGCCTCGACGCTGTCGAAGAACGACCCGAGCGCCTGGTTGAACAAGGCGGGTTCCTCCAGATTGATCGTGTGGCCGGTTTTCGGGACCACATACAGACCGGAGGCTGGGATCGCGCGTTTCAGATAGAGGCCGGGCTCCAGACACCAGTCGTCTTCGTCGCCGCTGACGATCAGGGTCGGCGTTTTCATCCGCTTCAGATCGTCTTCGAGGTCGTAAAGCGACGGGCGGATCTTCTGCACGCCGCGCATGGTCAGTGCCGCCCCCTCGGCGCTGTGTTCGCCGAGCTGCGTCCGGAATTCTTCCCAGCCGCGCATGTCTTTTGCCTTGAACTGCTGGCGAAAAGCGCCGTCGGCATACATCTCCGCCATTTTCACGGAACCGACCTTCTCGTACTCGCGCGCCAGGGTCTCTGAGTCTTCGGCGTACTGATCCCGGTCCTCGTAAGCCGCGCCATATCCGCAGGCGGCAACCGTCAGCGACAAGCCGCGGTCCGGGTGCCGGATGCCGAAATGGAGAGCGGCGAACCCGCCCATCGAGATTCCGACCACATGCGCTTTGTCGATCCCGCAGGCATCCATGACGGCCGCGATATCGTCCGTCGCGATATACTGGGAATAAAGGCTCTGGTCCGAAGGCACATCCGACGGCGGATAGCCGCGCGCATTAAACGTGACGCAGCGATAACGTCTCGAAAACCATCGAACCTGAGGCTCCCAGCTGCGATAGTCGCCGGCAAACTCATGCACAAAAATGATGGGAATGCCTGTTCCGGTCTCTTCATAGTAAAGTTTCGCGCCGTCACTGGGGGCATAGGGCATCGGTAATTTCCTAAATCGTTTTGACCTGACCACCGTCGACGTCGACCGTCGACCCGGTAACATAACTTGCCTGCGCCGATCCGAGAAATACCGCAACCGAGGCAAGCTCTTCGGGCTTGCCGTATCGCTTCAAAACCGTCTCCGCGGTGAGTTCGGCAACCGCCTGTTCCATCGGGATATTGTCGTCTTTCGCTTTCTCCTCTGCCAGATACACCATGCGGTCGGTTGCGAAAGGGCCGGGATTGATGACGTTGCACAGGATATTATGCGGCCCGCCATCTTCCGAAAGTGCCTTGTTCACGTTCTGCAGCGCCGCATTGCAATAGCCCGCCGTGATCGCATGTGCATGAGGCTGTCGGCCATGGGTCCCGGCCATGAAGATAATGCGCCCGCCGGCGCCGCGCGCGACCATTTTCCGGAACGCCAGCCTTGCCGCACGAATCTGGGGGATAATCTTGGTTTCGGCCGCCTCGCGCCACAGATCGTCGGTCATGTCGACAAACGGCGCGGTCCTGGCCCCGCCGGAGTTCGCGACAAGGACGTCGATCCCACCCTGCTGGTCCGCAACCTGATCGATCATCTCGGCGATCGCGTCCGCATCGGTCATGTCGGCGACAACGCCGTTGACGGTGCCGCCCGTCTCGGCGCGGATTTTGCCGACCGCCTGCTCCAGCCGTTCGGGATTCCGGGCCGACACCGTGACCGAAGCGCCCTCGGCGGCATAGGCTCTTGCGATGTAGTAACCAAGGCCGCCGCTACCCGCGGTGACCATCACGTTTTTGCCTGCAAGTCCGAGATCCATCGGCATATTTCTCCTGATATTATGGTCCGAATATTCTGGTGGGTATGTGATTCCAGACTTCGCCGGCCTATGACGAAAAATGCGGAATCGCCGCGACGAGGGACTTCGTGTAATCCTTCTGCGGATCCGAGAGAATTTTATCCGCCGCCCCCTGTTCGACGATCTCGCCGGCATTCATAACGATCACCCGATCGCATAACAGGCGGACGACGTTCAGGTCGTGGCTCACAAAAATATAACTGATCGCCATTTCCTGACGGAGGTCCGCCAGCAGATTGAGTACTACAGCCTGAACAGATACGTCGAGCGCCGATGTCGGCTCGTCCAGAATCAGCAGTTTCGGATTGAGGGCGACCGCGCGCGCGATCACGACACGAGCCTTCTGGCCACCGGAGAGCTGATGGGGAAACCGGGTCAGCAGATGGGTAGGCAACCCGACCTGTTTGGCGACGCGTTCGGCCCGGCTCCAGGCCTCGTCGGTCGACGTGACGCCGCCAAGACGGCGCATCGGATCGGTAATGCTCTGGAAGGCGGTAAAGCGCGGGTTCAGGCTTTCCGTCGGGTCCTGGAAGACCATCTGGATCGCGGAGCGCAGTTCGTGCCGCGCGAAGTCCTTTGCCGGTACGGCGCCAATGTCGACGCCGTCAAAGACGATTTCGCCCTCGGTCTTGTCGATCAGCCGGGAGACCATGCTGGATGTGGTCGACTTGCCGCAACCGGACTCCCCGACCAGGCCGATGCTCTCTCCTGTGGCGACGCTGAAACTGATGCCGCCGACCGCGCGGAATGTCTCTGCAGGCGTTCTCGCCACCTTGCGCCGGACGCTGTCCATGAAGGAAAGCGGCGATGCAGACCCGACGGGATAGGTTTTTACGAGGTTCTTCACATCCAGAAGAACTTCTGAAGAAGCCTGTGTCGCCGGAGCCGGGATTTCGGACGAGGCGGAATCGTCCCGATCCGTCAACAGGTCCCTCAGCGTGGAATCGGGGCGCGGGGTCGCGCGGATCAGACGTTCCGTATAGGGATGACCCGGATTGGCGAAAAGCTCTTTTGTCGGCCCCTGATCGACAATCTCGCCATCCTGCATCACGACGATCCTATCGCAATAGGCGCTGGCGAGGCCGAGATCGTGCGTAATGAGCAGCGCGCCCATGTTGCGTTCCCGCGCCAGATCGACGACCAGGTCCATGATCGCCTTCTGCGTCGTCACGTCGAGGCCGGTCGTCGGCTCGTCGGCGATCAGCAGTTGCGGCCGGCAGGCGAGGGCAATAGCGATCACGACACGCTGGCACATGCCGCCGGACAGCTCGAACGGATAGGAATGGTAGCGCTGTTCGGGATTGGCAATCCGCACCTGTTTCAGCGCGTCGATTGCGGCGATTTTCAGATTTGCGCCGGCCGCCTGGGCATGGGCGTGAAGCACGTCTTCGATCTGGTGGCCGACCTTGCGGATCGGGTTCAGGGCGGTCCGCGGGTTCTGGAAAATCATCGAGATTTCCCGACCGCGCAGCTGGGCGACCTCGGCCTCGGGCATATGCGCGAGATCCATCCCGCTATAGACGGTTTCACCCGCCAGGATGTTCCCGGCGCGGTCCAGGATGCGCATCACGGCATAGGACGTCACCGATTTCCCGGACCCGGATTCGCCGACCACGCCCAGAATCTCGCCCTTGCTGACCGACAGCGATACGGAATCGATCGCCCGGACAATGCCGTTTCGGGTTGCAAATTCGACGGTGAGGTCCCGTACGTCCAGCAGCGGTATCGACATCGTTCAGGTCCGCCGCTGGGGATCGACGAGATCGCGCAGACCGTCGCCCATCAGATTGAATGTAAACACCGCAAGCATCAGCGCCGCCCCCGGGAAAATCGCCATCCACCATTCGCCTGATACGATGTAGTTTGCCCCCTCGGCGACCATGATCCCCCACTCCGCCGTGGGCGGCTGCACGCCGAGTCCGATAAAGGAAAGACCCGCCGCGTTGAGAATGGCCCAGCCCATGTTCAGCGACACCTGCACCATCATCGGCGGCAACGCATTGGGAAAGACGTGCAATGCCATGACGCGAATGTCGGAATTGCCAGCCAGCTTGGCGGCCAGAACGTAGCCGGCATTCCGGCGCACGTTTACCTCTGCGCGGGCAACACGGGCATAGAACGGCACATTGATGATCGCCGTCGCGTAGACGATGTTTTCCACCGTGTTGCCGGCGGCGGCAACGATTCCCATGGCAAGGACGAAGAGCGGAAACGCCATGATGGTATCGACCATGCGCCCGACGAGGCGGTCCCACCAGCCGCCGTAATAGCCGGCCAGCATTCCGAGAAAGCCGCCGACCACGAACGAGATGGCGACGGCTGTAATCGAGATCAGCAGGTCCAGCCGTGTGGCCACCAGAACGCGGGAGAAAACGTCGCGGCCGACATTATCGGTACCGAACCAATGCTTCCAGGACGGCGGCTGCAGCGCGTTCGCAGCGTCCGATGCCAGTGGATCGAAAGGCGCCAGCGACGGGCCGAAAATCGCGACGGTGACGATCAGCAGGAACAGCGAAAACGCGATCAACGTTACAGGATTCCCGGTCGCGATATAGACGAACTGCGACCAGAACACCTTCGCGCTGCGCTGGCGTCCGCCCGTCGGCTGTGAATCTGCGGTCGGCGGCAGCGGACTCATGCGTCGATCCCGACGCGGGGATCTACCAGCGTATAGATAATGTCGATGAACAGATTAAGGATCACGAACAGGATCGCCATCGTCAGTACGAAACCCTGCACGGCGGCATAATCCGAGGCGATCAGCGCCTCGATCGCGTAAGACCCGATACCGGGCCACGCAAAGACCTTCTCCACAAGCACGTTCGCGCCGAGCATGAACGAAAACACCATGCCGAGGGTCGTGATCACCGGCAGGATGGCATTCCTAAGCGCATAGGTGATGACCACCGTCCGCCGCGACAGTCCGGCGGCGCGGGCGGTACGGACGAATTCCCCGCCCAGCACCTGCAGCATGGCGGCGCGCGTCATGCGGGCAATCGGCGCCAGCGAAAACAGGCCAAGCGTGACGGCGGGCAGCACCAATTGCGTGAACGACGCCCAGAACGTGTCGAAATCCCCGGCAATCAGCGAGTCGATTGTATACAGGCCGGTGACGGGCTCCGGCGACAGATAAAGAATGTTGAGGCGGCCGAGCGGCGCCGGGGCAAGTCCCAGCAGGTAATAGAAGATGTAGAGCAGGAACAGGCCGGTGAAGAACGTCGGCAGCGACACGCCGGCGGTCACCACGACGCGGCACAGATGATCGATCCAGGAGTTCTCCCGCAGGGCCGCCATGATTCCGAGCGGCAGGGCGACGCCGATGGAGAAGATCAACGCTGCAAGGGTGAGCTCAAGAGACGCCGGCAGGCGCCGGAGAATATCGTCGGTCACTTCCTGTCCCGTTGTCAGGGATGTTCCGAGATCGCCGGCGAGCAGATCGACGACATAGACCCAGAACTGCTCGGGAAGTGTTTTGTCGAGTCCGAGCTGCGCCCGGATCTGGGCGATCGATTCCTCGTTTGCAGCAGGGCCGGCAAAATAGGCAGCCGGATCGCCGGGCAGCGCGCGGGTGAGCAGAAACGTCACCACGATGATGCCGATAACCGAGGGCACCGCCTGCAACAGGCGGTGCCCCACGATGGCGAGACGCGACCCGGACATCAGATGCCCGGGTCTTTATGCGTCGGACTGGAGGCGTGCTGCACGCGGTCCCGCCTATGCCTTGATCGAGAACTTGCGGGCGTCGAGCACACGATGGAAGTGATACTCGTAACCTTCGAGGTCCCCACGATGCGCGACCTCAAGCACCGGCTGCCACAGCGCGATGCGCGGCAGGTCGGCCCAGGCGTATTCGAACATCTTCATGACCTTCTTCGCGTATTCGGGATTCGAGGTCTCCATGTGGAGGCTCTCGTTCACCAGCTGGTCAACCGCGGGGTTATCGTAGTTCGACGAGTTGAACAGATGCCCTTTCATGTACGACCAGAAGAAGTAGTAGCAGGGGTAGTTCAGCCAGCCGCCGAAGGTATCGATGTGCAGCGGCAGGCGCTTTTCGACAAGTGCCGCGGTGCGATAGCCGGCGCCCGGGATCTTCTCGATGTTGGTCTCGATACCGATCTTTGCGAGGCCTTCCTGGAGCAGAAGCGCCGTCGGCTCCTGCCAGTCGGCCAGCCCCATATTGATCGAGATCGGCACCTTGAAGCCATCCTTGAACGCGGTCTGGCTGAGCAGGTCCTTCGCCTTGTCGTAATTCGTGTCGTAGGGGAAGGGCTGCGGCCATACCGGTGTCTCCGGCGTCATCGACTTGCCGCCCCACATCCGCACGCCACGGCCATAGGCCGCGGTCTGGAAGATTTCTTCGTAGGGTACCGCGAAGGCGACGGCCTGACGGACCTTGGGGTCCTTGAACGGCTCGAAATTGAAGTTCACGCCCAGCACGTTTATCGCGTTTTCGACGGGGGTGCCGATGACGGTCGCCTTGCCGCCGGCCTTGATCTCTTTCGCGTCCTTGCCGGGAATCTGATAGGACATGTGGATATCGCCACGCTCGATCAGCGCACGCCGCGTCGAAAGCGACGGCACTTCGCGGACGATAACCCGCTTCACGCCCGGCAGCTTGCCGCCGACCCAGTTGTCGTTACGGGTATAGACAAGCTGCTGTCCCGGGTTCCAGCGTTCGACCGAATAGGCGCCGCTGCCCGCCACATTGCGATGCAGATACTCGCGCGCCCACGGATCTTTCTCGGTCGCGTGTTTCTTGGCGAGCTTGGAATTGATGATGAAAGGAACCGGCACCGCCAGATCGGGAATGGTGAGCTTTGACTTGCGAAGCAGATCGATGCGGAAGGTCATCTTGTCGACAACGACGAACTGCTCGGGCTTTTCGAGCGAACCCGCCTTCATCTGAACAGTCGGGAAACCGCCAACGGAGACCGCGCGATCAAGCGACCACTTCACGTCTTCCGCCGTCACCTGGGTCCCGTCCTGGAACTTGGCGTCGGGTTTGAGTTTGAAGGTGATCGACATGCCGTCCGGCGCAACTGTCCACGACTCGGCAAGTTCCGGGCGGACCTTTTCGTAGTCATAGGACAGCGAACCGTCGGCCAGGGTTTTGGTGTCGAACGCGACGAGTCGGTCGTAGCAGTTCACCGCGACCTGGTAGCTCGGACGGCTGGTGCCGCTCCGATGAATATCAAGGCTGTTGATCGTATCGCCGATAACAACCACGGCCGTGCTGTCCTTGCCTGCTGCTTCCGCCGGAAGAACCTTCAGGAATGACAGCGCACTTGCGCCCAATGCGGCGCCGCCTGCGCCCTTTACGAAATCGCGTCTTTTCATCTTGTAGGCCTCCTAGAACCAAGTCCCCGACTTTGGTTGTCTCCGTCAGGATTTTTTGCCATCGGACAGATTGTACGCAATCCGTGTGCCAGTCTCGTTTCGGCTGATTTGGGATATCGGTTCGCTGACTGGCGCCCAAAACTGTCGCTATAAAGGGCAGTTGCCTAATTATGCAGCCGCAGCCGGCAATGGCGTCGTGCCAGACGCCTCGAAGCCGTTTTCGACAGAAGGTTAATTTATGGGCAGTAACTGAGAAACGGCTAAAATAAGAGCAGGCCATTGCCGGACGTTTGGCTGCCCACAAGGTCCGCGCCCGACTTGAAACCATACGCCCTAAAGGGCCTGCGCTGTCCACACACCGCCAAATCGTTTGGCACAAGGATTGCACATACGAGGCGACGATAGCGTTGGCGTCACAGGCAACGATATCCACGAACAGAGTACCCAGGGGAGGTAGCGCCAGAAATGACCGGGAGTTTCGTGCCAGCCGATCCTTACAAGTGGCCGTTTAATGGCGACCTGCGCCCGAAGAATACGGCACTCGTTGTGATCGACATGCAGACGGATTTCTGCGGCGAGGGCGGCTATGTCGATGCGATGGGCTATGACCTGTCGCTCACCCGGGCGCCGATCGAACCGATAAAAAAAGTTCTCGCGGCCATGCGCTCGGCGGGCTTTCATATTTTCCACACCCGGGAAGGCCATCGTCCGGACCTTGCAGACCTGCCCGCCAACAAGCGGTGGCGGTCTCAGCAGATCGGCGCCGGCATCGGCGATGCAGGCCCGTGTGGCCGCATCCTTGTCCGTGGCGAACCCGGATGGGAAATCATTGACGAACTCGCCCCGGCGCCTGAAGAACCCGTGATCGACAAGCCGGGCAAGGGATCGTTCTACGCGACGGATCTCGACCTGCTGCTGCGCCGACGCGGAGTCGAGAATCTCATCCTCACCGGCATCACGACGGATGTCTGTGTCCACACCACGATGCGTGATGCGAATGACCGCGGCTATGAATGCCTGCTGCTGGAAGACTGCTGCGGCGCGACCGACAAGGGGAACCACGACGCCGCTATCAAGATGGTAAAAATGCAGGGCGGAGTATTCGGCGCGGTGTCGACCGCCGACGACCTGATCGCCGCATTGCCACGGTGAACAGCCGCATCGGACATGCCTGAGATGATCACCTTTCCCTCCCGTCCCTTCCCGCTCGATGCCCGCAGCAAGAATATCGCTCTGATGGTGATCGACATGCAACGGGACTTTGTCGAACCCGGCGGTTTCGGCGAATCGCTGGGCAACGATGTCTCCCGTTTGACCGGTATCGTCCCGCAGATTGCGCGCCTGCTGGAAGCGTTCAGGGCGAGAGGCATGATGGTGATCCATACGAAGGAAGCCCACCGTGCCGACCTGTCCGACTGCCCACCGGCAAAACGCCGCCGCGGCAATGCTAAAATCGCCATCGGCGACGAAGGGCCGATGGGACCCATCCTGATATCCGGTGAACCCGGCAACGACATCGTGCCCGACCTTTATCCCGTCGACGGCGAGCTTGTGATCGAAAAGCCGGGGAAAGGCGCGTTCTACGCCACCAACCTTAATTCGCTGCTGGACGATGCCGATATCACCCACCTGGTTTTCACCGGCGTTACCACCGAAGTCTGCGTCCAGACGACAATGCGCGAAGCCGCAGATCGCGGATACGAAACACTTATCGTGGAAGACGCGACCGACAGCTATTTCCCCGAATTCAAAGAGTCGGCCATCGACATGATGATCGCGCAGGGCGGCATTGTCGGCTGCGCGGCCACCACGGACCAGATTATAGATGCGCTGGAGGCGCGCCCGTCATGAACCAGCATATCGCGCTCGAAGGGATATTTGCCGCGGCAGGCGATTTTTCCACCCGCACATGGGAGGACTTCAAGCCAGGCGTCCAGGCCTCCTGGGTTTATGAGAACGGCGTGTCCGGACCGGCCTGCGCATTCCTGAAATACGAGCCCGGCACCGCGATCCCGTGGCACTGGCATCCGGCCCATGAACATATCCTGGTTCTCGAAGGCAGCCAGTCGGATGAAAACGGCACATATCGCGCCGGTTCGGTCCTGATCAGCCGCCCCGGTTCCGGCCACACGGTCAGAAGCGATGAAGGCTGCGTGGTGCTTGCCGTCTGGGAAAAACCGGTTCAGTTCGTGCTGCCCGCCGCGGCCGGCAAATAGGAGAAACAGGGTGCACCAGGGATTTACGCTTCGGCTCGACAACCTTCAGGAAGGAATTTCACGGTCGGAGTTCCTATACCAGATGCTCTCGGCCGAGATTGTCGACGGTGTCCTGTCCCCCGGCGAACATCTTGATGAAGCCTCGATCGCCAAGCGTTTCGACGTGTCCCGCACGCCGGTGCGCGAAGCCCTGCAGGCGCTCGTATCGTCGGGACTTGCATCGAGGGAACGTCACCGGGGCGTTCTCGTGGCGTCGCTCGGCCGCGCCCGGTTGAATGAGATGTTCGAGGTCATGGCAGACGTCGAGGCGCTCTGTGCAGGCTACGCGGCAGAGCGGATGACGGCACGGGAACGCTATGCGCTTGACAGCCTGCACCGGGAATCCGCGGGCCTCGTCCGGGAAGCGGACCCACTCGAATACGCTCAATTCAATACGGCTTTTCACAGCGCGATATACAGCGGGTCCCATAACGAGTTCCTGGCGGAATCGGCCCACTCGATCCGCCGGCGGCTGAATCCGTTCCGGGGCGCGCAGTTCCGTCTCGACCGACGCATGGGCGCTTCCTTCGAGGAACACCAGCAGGTCGTCGACGCCATCATGCGGGGCGACGCGTCGGGTGCCCGGAATGCGATGAGCAATCATGTCCGGCTGGTGGGCGAGGTATCCGGGCATTTCGCGGTCGAGTCCGACGAAGACACAAACGAGACAAGCACAAGGTCGGACAACGAAAACAACAGGACAGACTCCGGCCGGTCCGTCGGGACGGAGGAATCGAATACGTGACATCTTTTGATCTGAACACTCTGCGATCAGGTTATCGCGCCGGCGACATTACCCCGGCTGGTCTCATCGACGAGCTTATCGAAAAGATCGCGGCGCATGACGATCCGCGCACCTGGATCTACCGGGTTCCCGACGATGCCTTGCGCACTGCGGCGCAGGCACTGACCGGGAAATCGGTCGACGACCTGCCGCTGTACGGCATCCCCTTCGCGGTCAAAGACAATATCGACGTCGCCGGCCTGCCAACCACCGCCGCCTGCCCCGATTTTTCGTACATCGCCAAAGAAACAGCACCCGTGGTCCAGCGTCTTCTGGATGCGGGTGCGCTGCTGATCGGCAAAACCAATCTCGACCAGTTCGCCACCGGCCTGGTCGGCGTCCGCTCTCCCTATGGCGTGCCGCGCAATGCCGTCGATGCGTCCTGTGTGCCGGGCGGATCGAGCTCCGGTTCG